>Ga0315899_10001346_pt1 | contig 28206 bp, 21 predicted proteins | sample LakEriMetagenome_2_FD_203518 | JGI IMG/M metagenome (GOLD analysis project Ga0315899, IMG submission 203518) | Freshwater fungal communities from buoy surface, Lake Erie, Ohio, United States - Buoy 4 MA112 | ecosystem: Environmental > Aquatic > Freshwater > Lake | place: USA: Lake Erie, Ohio... | reverse complement strand
CGGGTAGGCGCGTTCCTTCTCGAGGTAGTGCTCCCACTCGGAGGCACGGCGGTAGGATTCGTGGTAGATCTTGCCGGCGCCGTGGACGAAGTAGCCGGCCTGGCGGAAGAGGTGTGGCAGCGCGAGCTCCGGGGCGATCAGGGGGCGGAAGTCGATCCCGTTGTCATAGACGCCCGAGGTGGAGGGCCGCAGTCCCGACATCAGGGCGGCGCGCGAGGGGTTGCAGGAGGGCGAAGCGCAATAGGCGCGCGTGAAGGCGGTGCCCATCCGCGCGAGGCGGTCGAAGTTGGGCGTGCGCGCTTGCGGGTGACCGCCGAGAAAGCCCACCCAGTCGCGCAGGTCATCGATGGCAATGAAGAGAACGTTCGGGCGCGCGGGGAGCGCCGGGGCGGGCGCGGCGCCGGAGGCCGGGATTGCAAGGAGCAGCGCCAGCAGGGCGAGAAGCGGGGAGAGGAGGCGGGGCATCGGGGGAAAGGACGAGCGTGGGAGGGTCAGGGTTGCTCAAAGCGCGCGCGGAGCACGGCGGGGGAAACCTCCGCGAGGGAAGGCACGAGCCAGTCGGCGTGGGAGAAGTCGTGGTGGGCCGTCGAACCGTTGGGGACGGCGACGGTCCAGATGCGGGCGCGGCGGGCGGCCAGCGTGCCGGTGTGGGAGTCCTCGCAGGCCACGGCCTCGTGCCCGCGGACGCCGAGTTGGTTGAGGGCGAGACGGTAGAGATCGGGCTCGGGCTTGGGAGCGGGCGCGTCGCCGCGGCAGACGGTGAAGCGGAAGTGCGCGCGAAGGCCGAGGCGCTCGAGGTGCGGGTCAACCCACTCCCGCGGCGAGTTGGAGACGACGGCCATCGACCAGCCGGCGGCGGCGGCGGCGGTGAGGAGGGCTTCCACACCGGGCAAAATCGGCTGGGCGAGGATGATCCCGGCCTTGGCGGCCCGGCATTCCTCTTCGAGCACGGCGCGATCGGCGTGGGGGCTGAAGCCGTGCCAGGGGTCGAAGGCGTACTCGGCGTGGCCCACCCCGTGGAGAAAGCGGGTGCGGTCGAAGGGCACGCCGTGATCGGTGTGGACCCGGGCGTAGGCATCAATGAGGGGCGTCTCGGTGTCGAGGACGAGCCCGTCGAAGTCGAGGAGGAGGGCGCGGAGCATCGGGGGTTCAGGCAGGGACGGCGGGCCGGGCAGCGGCGCGGGTGCGCAGCGCCCCGGCGAGGGCGAGGAGGAGGACAGCGGCGAGCAGGGCGAATCCCACGGGGGGACCGTGGGCGTCGATGATCCCCATGGCGAGCACGAGCGCCGTGCGCAGCACGCGGTCCAGCACTTGGTAGAAGCCGCCGACGCGGCCCATCACCGCGTTGGGCACCAAGTGCAGCAGCAGCGCGCTGCGGGCGACGCGGCACCCGGCGTTGCCGAACCCGAGGAGCGCGCCGGCACAGAGGTAGGGCAGGGGGAGGTGCACGGCCGCGAGCAGGAGCAGACCAGCGAGGAACACGAGCATCGTGACCGGGACCGTCGTGGCGGCGCTGTGGCGGCTGATCAGGCGCGGCAGAAGCAACCCGGCGAGGATCGCCCCGGCGGCAAACGTGATCTCGCCCCCGGCGAACCACTCGGGCCCGGCCGCGAGCGTCTGGGTGACGTAGACCGGAAAGAGGTAGTTCGCAGCCATCACGACGACGAACGGCAGCAGCGTGCAGGTGAAGAACACCGCTAGCCGCGGGCGGGCGAGTAGCCAGCGGCCGCCCTCGGCCACGCCGTGCCAGACCGAAGCGGGCGCCGGCGCGGCGGTAGGACTGAGGTGGGTCGCGGTGTAGGGCAGACCGCGCAGCAGGGCGTAGCTGGCGATGCCGGCGGCGGCGTTCACCGCGAGGATGAGGCTGAGCGGCACCCGGCCGAGCAGGAGCCCCGCGAGGGCCCCGGCCAGCATCATCGCGGCCTGGCCCTGGATCTCGAGGAGCCCGATCAGGGACTGGTAGTGGGACCGGTCGAACGTCTGCTGGATGAGGGCGAACTTCGCCGGGTAATGCAGGGTGTAGTAGAGCATCCCGGCGAAGTACGCGGCCACGAGCGGGCCGGTGCCGAAGCCGTCGAGGGCAAAACCGAGCCCGGCGAGGAGCACCGAGGAGACGGCGGACCAGAGCTCGCTAAGGAGCAGGGCAGATTTGCGCGAGTGGGCGTCGACCCAAGCGCCGTAATAGGGGGCGGCGACAAAGAGCGCGAGGGTGGTGGCGACCGTGGCCCAGCGGTAAGCGGTGCTGCCCCCCGGCTGCTGCACGAGCAGCCACGGCACGGCAAACACCGTGATACCCGTGCCTACCGCGCTGCAGGTGTTCGCAAGGAGAAGGCGCCGGATGCGGGCGTCGCGCAGGAGTTCGTGCATGGGCGCGCGGGGAGAAAAACGCCGCCCCTCAGAAAACGGAAGCGAAGACTGCCCCCGCGGCATTGACGCCCCCCCGCGCATCCGGTGCCTTGGCAGCGCGATGTCCGCCCCCGCCCCCTCTGCCCCCGCGAGCCATCTCTCCCTCGGCGACGCCGTTTCCGTGATCATCGGGATCGTCGTCGGTGCGGGCATCTACGAGACGGCCCCGTTCATCCTCAGCTGCGTCGCGAGCCCGACGGAGGCGATGCTAGTCTGGGCCCTCGGCGGCGCGCTCTCCGTGGTCGGCGCCCTGTGCTACGCAGAACTGGCGACCACCTACCCCCGGGAAGGCGGCGATTATTTCTTCCTCCGGCGTGCCTTCGGCCCCGGGATGGGGTTTCTCTTCAGTTGGTCCCAACTGGTGGTGCTGATGAGCGGGAGCATTGGCCTGATGGGGTTCGTGTTCGCGGACTATGCGGCGCGGCTCTGGGGCCTCGGGCCGGCCGCCGCCCCGTGGCTGGCGGCCGCCGCCGTTACGGGCCTGACCCTACTCAACCTTGCCGGGCTGCAGGCCGGGCGGCGCACGCAGAACGTTCTCACCGCGCTGAAGGTCGTGGGCCTCGCGGCGATCGTGGTCGCAGGGCTCGGCTGGCCGCAGGCGCCCGCGGAGCCGGCGGCGGTACCCGTGGCCGGGGCGGGGATCGGCCTCGCGCTCATCCTCGTGCTCTACACCTACGGCGGCTGGAATGACGCGGCCTTCATCGTGGCGGAGATGCGCGACAAGCGCCGCGACATCCCGCGCGCGCTGCTGCTCGGCACGGCCGGGGTGGCGCTCGTGTACCTGCTGGTCAACGCGGCCTACCTCCACGGCCTCGGGTTCGTCCGGGCGCGCGAGGCGAAGGCGATCGCGGCGGACGTCCTCCAAGGTCCGTTCGGACCGGCCGGCGCGGCCTTTATGTCGGTGCTAGTGATGGTCTCCGCCCTCGGGGCGGTCAATGGGCTGACGCTCACCGGAGCGCGGATCTACTCGGGCGCGGGCGCAGATTTTCCGGCGCTGCGGTTCCTCGCGCGGCGCGACGCCCGGCGTGGAGTGCCGGCGGCGGCGCTGCTGGCCCAGCTTGGCTGCACCCTCATGTTGGTGTTTCTCCTCGGCCACCCGGCCGGCCGCGCGCTCGTCGGTGGCGTCCTAGCGGGGGTCGGACTCGGGCCCGTTACTTGGCAGGGTCACGGCGGCTTCGACACGCTGCTCAAGTGCACGGCGCCCGTCTTCTGGGCCTTCTTCCTGCTCACGGGCATTTCCCTGTTCGTGCTCCGTTCCCGCGACCAAGGGATCGAGCGTCCCTTCACGGTGCCGTTCTATCCGGTCCTGCCGCTGCTCTTCTGCCTCACCTGCGCGTGGATGCTGCAGGCGGCGATCGACTATGCCGGCGCGCTCAGTCTGGTCGGGCTCGTTCCGGTCGCCGCTGGTTGGCCGCTCTACCGTTGGCTCGGGCGCGGGGCGGTTTGAGGCCGCGGTTTTCCGCCTTGTCAAAGATCCGGCGCGCCCCGGTCTTGGAGCGATGTCCCGCGTTCCCCTGTTGCCCCTCCTAACCTTTGCCGTGGGCCTGCTGGCGGCGGCTGGCCCGGTGCGTGCTCAGCTGGGGGCGCGCTCCACCGAGGAGTGGCTCAAGACCCTCGACAGCCAGAACCGGGTCGCCCGCCTCAAGGTCGAGGAAGCGGTCAGCCGGCTCGGGCTCGCACCGGGCGCGGTGGTGGCCGACATCGGCGCCGGCTCTGGCGTGTTCACCCTGCCGCTGGCCCGCGCGGTGCCGCAGGGCCGGGTCTACGCGGTCGATATCGATCGGGGGCTGGTGGACCACATCGCCCGCAAGGCGGAGGAGGCCCGCGCGGCTAACGTGCGGCCGGTGCTCGGCGCGTTCACCGATCCGCAGCTGCCGGCGAGGGACGTCGACTTGGCCTTCATCTTTGATGTTCTGCACCACATCGAGGACCGCGCGACGTACCTGCGTAGCCTGGCCAGTTACCTGCGTCCCGGCGGGCGCATTGCAGTGATCGATTTTCACCCGGAACTAGGCCCGCACAAGAACGACCCCAAGTTGCAGGTGACCCGGGACCAGACGCGCGAGTGGATGGCGGCCGCGGGACTCCGGCCGCTCGCGGAGCACCCGCTCTACGACGACAAATGGTATGTGGTCTACGGCCGTTGAGCGGCACGCCCGAGAATGAGTGTCCCGCCTGACCCCGCCCGCATCCGCGCCGAACTCGCGGCGCTGCTCGGCCCAGGCAGCCTACTCGCCGACGAGGCGCCGCTCGCAGCCTACGAGAGCGACGCGCTTTTCGCTTTCGCCGCTCGGCCGGCGGCCGTGATCGCGCCCCGCACCGCGGACGAGGTGGTCGCCGCCGTCCGCTGGTGTCACCGGCACGGTGTGCCCTTCGTCGCGCGCGGCAGCGGCACGAGCCTGTCCGGCGGCGCCCTGCCGGTGGCGGGCGGCATCGTCATCACCCTCAACCGCCTCAACCGGATCCTGCGCCTCGATCCGGCTGAGCGGATTGCCGTGGTTGAACCGGGCGTGGTGAATTTGGCCGTCACGCTCGCGGCGCAGCCGTACGGGCTGCACTATGCGCCGGATCCGTCGAGCCAGTCCGTGTGCACGATTGGCGGCAATGTAGCCTTCAACGCGGGTGGGGCCCATTGCCTCAAGTACGGGATGACCTCTAACCACGTGCTCGGCCTCAAGGCCGTGCTCGCGACCGGGGAGGTGGTGGAATTTGGCGGAACCAGCCGCGAGCAGGTGGGACCGGATTGGACGGGATTGTTCGTGGGCAACGAGGGTCTGTTCGGCATCGCGCTCGAGGTCACGCTGCAGCTGCTGCCGCGGGCGGAATGCTTCCACACCGTGCTGGCGGGCTATGCCACGCTGGAGCAGGCCGGTGATGCCGTCGCGGCGGTGATCGCGAGCGGACTGCTGCCCGGCGCGATCGAGATTATGGAGCAGCTCGCGCTGCAGGCGGCTACCGCGGCGGTGCACGCAGATTATCCGCCGGGCTGCGAGGCGGTGCTCATCGTGGAGCTGGAGGGCCCGCGTGAGGTGGTGGCGGCGGACCGCGTCCGCCTCGAGGCGATCCTCGCGGCCAGCCGTCCCGTGGAGGTGCGGCCGGCCCGCGACGCGGCGGAGCGGCTCGCCATCTGGAAGGGCCGCAAGAGCGCCTTCAGCGCCGTCGGCCGCCTGTCCCCGGATTTCATCGTGCAGGACGGCGTGGTGCCCCGTCGGCGGCTGGGCGAGGCACTGCGGCGAATCCAGGCCTGGTCGCGGGAGATGGGCGTTCGGTGCGCGAACGTGTTCCACGCGGGCGACGGCAACCTGCACCCGCTCATCCTTTATGATGGCCGCGAGCCGGACGGCCTGCGGCGGGCCGAAGAGCTCGCCGGCCGCATTTTACGGATGTGCGTCGAGATGGGTGGGTCGATCACCGGCGAGCACGGTGTCGGCGTGGAGAAACGCGATTATTTGCCCGTGATGTTTCCGCCGGAGGAACTCGCGTTGCTGCGCCGGGTGCGCGCTGCGTTCGATCCGGCCGGGATCGCGAATCCGGGGAAGATGTTTCCGGAAGGGACCGCCCCCGCCCTCACGCAAACCGGCCTGCATCCGCTCGAACGGGCGGGCGTCATCTCACGCGAATGAGCCCCGCCACCCTTGAGGAACTTGTCGCCGCCGTCCGCGCCCATCCGCGGATCCTGCCCGTCGGCGCGGGCACCAAGGCGCGGCTGGCAACGGCGGCTCCCGGGTTTACGCCGCTGTCTATGCGGGCCCTGAGAGGTATCGTCGAGTACGAGCCCGACGAGTTCACCTTCACCGCGCGGGCGGGTACGCCGCTGACGGAACTCGGCGCTGTGCTGGGCGAGCGGGGCCAGTACCTGCCCTTCGACCCGCCGCTGGCGGAGGCCGGTGCGACCCTTGGCGGCACAGTCGCCGCGGGCCTCTCCGGGCCCGGCCGCTGGCGGTTCGGCGGCGTGCGTGACTTTATTCTGGGAGCGCGCTTCGTGGACGGCGAGGGGCGGTTGCTGCGGGTGGGCGGGAAGGTGGTCAAAAACGCGGCGGGCTTCGACCTGCCCAAGTTTTTTGTCGGCAGCGCCGGCTGCTGGGGCGTCCTCGCCGAGCTCACGTTCAAAGTCTTCCCGCGGCCCGGCGCGACCCGCACGCTGCGGCTCACGGCTCGCGACGCGGTGGATCAGGTCCGGCTCCTCCGAGCCTGCGCCGGCGGGCGCTGGGAGCTCGATGCCCTAGAGGCGACGGTCGAAGAGCCCGCCGTTTACGTGCGGATTGGGGCGGGAGAGGCCGCGCTCGGACCGCTGGTGGCTGAACTGCTGGCGCGCTTTCCCGGCCGGGAGCTGACGCCGGCGGAGGCCGCGGGCCTGTGGACGGCGGTGACTGGCTTCACTTGGGCGTATCCGGGGGGCTCGTTGGCGAAGGTGCTCCTGACCTCGGGGGAGGTGCCGGCGTTTGTCGCGTGGGTGCGGGCGCAGGAGGGGGGGCGGGGCTGGATCGGCGCCGGAGGTAACGCGGGTTATCTCTCGCTTCCGCCTGGGGGCGCGCCCGCGGTGTCACCTTGGCCGGGCGTGCGGCTGCGCGGCGCCGGTTCCCGCTGGCTCGGGCCGCGGCGGACGGCAGGGGTAATGACGGCGGTGAAGCGGGCCCTTGATCCCGCGGGGCGTTTCCCGGAACTCGAGGACTGAGCAATGCAACACGCGATCCGACCGGAACAGCACGGACCGATGGGCGAGGCGATGGCGAAGGCCGTGCAGGCCTGCGTGCACTGCGGCTTTTGCCTGCCGGCGTGCCCGACCTATCAGGAGCTCGGCCAGGAGATGGATTCCCCGCGCGGGCGGATCATCTTGATGAAGCAGGTGCTCGAGGGAACCCTGCCGGCGGCGGCGGCGCAGCCGCATTTGGACCGCTGTCTCGGCTGCCTAGCCTGTGAGCCCGCTTGCCCCAGTGGGGTGTCTTACCGTGACCTGATCAGCCCCTTCCGCGCGCGGCAGGAGCCGGAGGTGGAGCGGCCGTGGGGCGCCCGGCTCCGCCGTACCCTCGCCGCGGCCACCTTGCCCTATCCCGGCCGCTTCCGGCTCGCTCTCCGCGGGGCCGCGCTGGGGCGAGCGTGGCGCCGCTTGGTGCCCGCTGCGCTGCGCCCGATGCTCGACCTCGCGCCGGCCAACATCCCGCCGGCCCGCCCCCTTCCGGCGGTCCAGGCCGCGCAAGGGCAGCGGCGGGCGCGGGTCGCCCTGCTCGCGGGTTGCGCGCAGCGCGTGCTGGATCCCGACATCAACCACGCCACGCTCGAGGTGCTAGCGCGTAACGGCGTCGAGGTGCTCATCCCGGAGGCCCAGAGCTGTTGCGGCGGCCTCGCTTGGCACACGGGCGACTTGCCGGCGGCGCGGGAGTTTGCCCGGCGCAACCTGGCGGCCTTCCCGCAGGACGTGGACGCAATCCTGACCAACGCGGCGGGCTGCGGGTCGGCACTGCACGAGTATGGGTTAATCTTGCGGGGTACGGATGACGCAGACCGCGCCGAGGCCTTTGCCCACCGAGTGATGGACGTGAGCGTATTCCTCGACCGGCTGGGGCTGCGCGAGCTTCCGGCGGGCGACGGTCCGCGGAAGATCGCCTACCACGACGCTTGCCACCTCGCGAACGCGCAGGGCGTACGCGCGGAACCGCGGCGCCTGCTCACGGCGATCCCCGGCGTGGAGCTGTGCGAGTTGGCGCAGGCGCACCTCTGCTGTGGCAGCGCCGGCACTTACAACCTCGACCAGCCGGAAATCGCCGGTTCCCTCGGGCGGCAGAAGGCGGAAGCGGTGATCGCCACGGGTGCCACCGTGGTGGCTTCGGGTAACATCGGGTGCCTCACGCAACTGCGCGCCCACCTTGCGGCCCTTGGCTCGCCGGTGCGCGTCCGGCACACGCTGCAGGTGCTGCGCGACGCCTACGGTCCCGCGGCGGGGTGAGCCCTGCGGCCGCCCGGCGGCGGGGAGGCGGGCTCAGACGCGGTCGACGATGCGGTCGGCCAAACCGTATTCGATGGCCTCGCGCGCGGTCAGGTAGAAGTCGCGGTCGGTATCGCGGTTGATCCGCTCCAGCGGCTGCCCGGAGGCGGTCGCGAGGATCTGGTTTAATTCCGCGCGCAGCTTCTCCATCTCCTGCGCCTGGATGTTGATGTCGCTGGCGGGTCCGATCATCCGGCCGGAGATCAGGGGCTGGTGGATCAGCACGCGCGAATGCGGGTACAGCAGGCGGCGGCCCTTGGGGGCGGCGCTGAGCAAAATGGAGCCCATCGAGGCGGCCATCCCGGTCACCACGACCGTGACCGGTGAGGTGATCAGTCGGATCGTGTCGTACACTGCCATCCCGGCGGTGATGGAGCCGCCGGGGGTGTTGATGTAGAAGGTGATATCCTTCCCGGGAGCGGTGGCCTCGAGGTAGAGCAGCTTCTCGGTGATGTCCTTCGCGGTCTCGTCGGTGACCGCGCCCCAGAGGAAGATCTTCCGCTGCTCGAGGAACTTGCGCTGAATCAGCAGGCCGACGGGTGCGGCGCCCTTACGGGTGGCAGCGGTCTCCTCGTCACCGTCCTCGTCCTCGTCATCGGCGCGGGGCGGCAGGGAGGTGGCGGCGAGCGGGCGGGAGTCGAAATGCATAGGGCCAAAACGTTGGTCGCGGGAGGCGGCTTGGCAAGAGCGCCGCTTCAGGGCGCGCGCGAGGCCTGCCAGACGGCGAGCACGTCGGGCGAGCCCTGAGCGCGGATGCCGTTATCATTGAGAATATCCTCGGTGGCCGCGGCGGTCTCCGCGCGGGGCAGGACGACCGTCTCGATCTTGCGGCCGGCGAAATCGAGCACGATCAGCTCCTCGCGGGCGTCGCGGAGGAGTTCCACCAAGTGGGCGAGGTTGCGGACGCGGCGGCCGTTAACGCTTTCCACCACGCGCCCCTGGGCGGGGGAGTAGCCCTTGACCAGGCGGTGGGGAAAGAACGGGGAGGACACGACGACGATCTCCTCGCCGGCGAAGGCCGGGCGGTCGGCGCGCCGGTGGGCGAGGGGGCTGGCCTGGGCGGAGAGTTGCGCCGCCACGTTGTTCAGCCCCGCGAGGAAAGCCTGTGTGGCCGCCGAGAACACCACTGGGCCGTAGATGAAGTAAGAGGGGTAATTGCCGACCAAGTCCGGCATCACCAGCGGCCGCTGCGGCGGTACGGGCACCTCGAGGACGCGCGGGGTCTGGTCGCGCACGACGGTGAGCGCGATCCGGCCTGCCTTGGCCTGCGACTGGAGCAAGTAGTGCAGGCGCACGCGGAGGTCGCCGCGCCGCACCATTCCTTCATTGTCGATCGGCGTGCCGGCAATGTGTGTGAGGACATCCCAGGGGCGCAGCGGATATCCCTCCTCGGCGTTGTCCACGCCTGTTACGATCACGCCTTCGACCTCGCGGCCGACTTTGAGGTGGGTGCGCAGGGCGGGGTTCTCGAAGGTCTGGAGCGGGTCGAAGAGGGCGGGCTTGCCGTCGTAGCGGCCGTCGGCGACATCCGCGAGGAACAGGTCGATCTCCTCGGCGGGGATGATGTACCCGATGTTATCGCCGCCGCCGAGGCGGCTGAAGGCGAGGCCGATCATCCGGTCGTCGACGACGGCCGGACCCCCGCTGTTGCCCGGGTTGATCGCGGCGTCGATTTGGATGCGCAGGCCGGAGACCGGATAGTTGTAGAGCGTGAACTCGATGCGGGAGACGATCCCCTTGGTGATGGAGAGGTTTGTCCCGCCGGTGGGGAAGCCGTAGACCATCACGGGATCCTTGACGCCCGGCAGGCGGGCGGCGCGGGGCAGAGCGGGCCGCTGGGCGAAGAACGACTCGTCCTCAAGCCGGAGCACGGCGAGGTCGATCCCGGGCGCGATGGCCTCGACGGTGGCCGAGACCTTGTCGCCGGACTGGTTGGCCTGCACCTGCACCTGGCTCGCGTAGAGGACGACGTGGGCGTTGGTGAGGATGCGGCGGCCCTCGATGATCACACCGGTGCCGGTGCCCTCGCGCGGGGCCTGCTTGGTCCACGGGCGGTAGGGGTCCGGGTAGCGCGCGGTGGCGAACACCTTCACCACCGAGGCCTCGATCCCGGGGACGGGTACCGTGGCCGTGGCCGGGGCCGGGGCGGGGGCGGGCGGTGCGGCCGGCGCGGTGAGGGAGGCGGGGGGCTGCACCTGGCCGGCCGGGGACGGCAAGCAGGCGAGGGTCAGGAGCGCGGCGACGGCGGCGCCGGAGAAGCGGGGACGGGCGGGCATCGCGGGGAGGGAAACCACCCCCGCCGGGCGAGGCCAGAGCGAATTGGACGGTTCAGCCCCGCACCTGACCCGTGCCCTCGATCAGGAACTTGTGGCTGCAGAGTTCCCGCAGGCCCATCGGGCCGCGGGCGTGGAGGCGATCCGTGCTGATCCCAATCTCCGCCCCGTAGCCGAACTCGAAGCCGTCGGTGAAGCGCGTGCTGGCGTTCCAGTAGACCGTCGCGCTGTCGACCTCCGCGAGGAAGCGGCGGGCGGCGGGCTCGTCCGCGGTCACGATCGCGTCGCTGTGCGCGGAGCCGTCGCGGTTGATGGTGGCAATCGCCTCGTCGAGGGAGCCCACGACGCGCACCGCCAACACGAGGTCGAGGAACTCTGCGGTGAAGTCGGCCGGGGCCGCCGGTTCCGCGGGAATGCCGGCGGTAGCGAGGATGGCAGCGGCCTCGGCGTCGCAGCGCAGGCGGACCCCCCGGTCGACGAGCGCGCGCCCCACGGCGGGGAGGAGAACGGGAGCGGCTTCGCGGTGCACGAGGAGTTGCTCGGCGGCGTTGCAGGCGCTGGGGCGGGAGACCTTGGCGTTGGTCGTAACCGCCGCGGCCATCGCCGCGTCGGCGGCCCGGTCGAGGTAGACACAGCAGACGCCGGTATAATGCTTGATGACGGGGATCGTGCTGTGCTCCGTGACGAAGCGGATCAGTCCCTCGCCGCCGCGCGGGATCACGCACTGGATGAGGGTGTCGAGCCCGAGCAGGGTGGTGAGCGCGCCGCGGTCCGTCGTGGGCACCAATTGCACGGCGTCGGCCGGCAGGCCGCTCGCGATGAGCGCCTGGCGCACCAACTCGGCGAGGGCGACGTTGGTGTGGAAGGCCTCCTTGCCGCCGCGGAGGATGGCCGCGTTACCGCTCTTCAGGCAGAGCACGGCGCAGTCGATCGTCACGTTCGGGCGCGCCTCGTAGATGATCGCGATCACGCCGATCGGGACGCGCACCTTGCGCAGGTGCAGGCCGTTGGGGCGCGTCGTCTCCTCGAGGACTTCGCCGACGGGGTCGGGCAGGGCGGCGACCTGGCGCACGGACTCCGCGAGTTGGCGGAGGCGTTCCGGGGTGAGGGTGAGCCGGTCGCGCGTGGCGGCGGGTAGGGCGGCGGCCTCGGGGGAGGCGAGGTCGCGGGCGTTGGCGGCGAGGAGCTCGGGGCCGGCGGCCTCGAGCATCCCGGCGAGCCGGAGCAGCGCCGCGTCCTTGCGCTCACGGGGCACGTTCGCGAGCACCAGCGAGGCGGCGCGCGCGCGGCGGGCGAGGGTGGTGACGAGTTGGGCGAGGTCCGAGGCCATCCGCCCGGCATCGTTGGGGCCCGCCGGGGGCTGACAACCGCCAAGTGCGGGGGGCGCCGCGAGAACGGGCGGCTGCAGCAACGGGGGCGGCGGCAGCAGCCAAGAGATGCCGGGGGGCGTGAGGCGGCGGACGCCCCAGATTCCGAGGGCGAGTAGGGTGAGGCCGATGCCGTTGAACCACCAGGGATGGAAGACCGGGCCCTCCGCCTCGGTGATGGCGTTGAAGCCCGTCACCTCAAAGGGGAACCACGTCAGGTAGCTCGCCGCGTTGTTGAGCGCGTGGGCGAGGATGCAGAGCCCGAGCGAGCGCGTCCGTGCGTAGAGCCAGCCGGTGAGCAGCCCGAGCAGCAGGGCGACCGGCGCCTGGGCGGGGTTAAAGTGGACGAGCGCGAACAGCCCGGAGGAGAAGAGGATGGCGGCCATCGGGCGCCAGCGCCCGAGGAGGCCCCGCAGGATCAGCCCACGGAAGACAATTTCCTCGGTCACGGGCGCGATCACCACCGCGAGAAAGGGTCCCAGCCAGGCGATCTCGACGATCTCGCCGAGGTCCGGCGCGAAATCGAGGCGTTCGAGCGCGCCCGCGGGCAGCGCCGCGCGCATCAGGTTGTCGATCTCCGAGAGGGCGATGATCACCGCGCCGATGAAGGGCAGGAGCGTCCAGGCGAGCGCGGGCGGGGAGAAACGGAGGGTGCCGGCGGCGGGCCAGCGTTCGCCGGCGCGGGAGAAGGCCCAGCCGGCCACCACGGCGGTCGCGAGCAGCTTGGCGAACACGAGGAGGACCGAATCCACGGCGGGGTGGTCGCCCGCCCAAGCGTACCAGCCCGTGAGGCTGCCCGCGAGGTAGGCGCGTTCGAGCACCCAGGCGGCCGCCACCTCGCCGAAGACCGCGGCGACGGTCAGGGCGAGGGCGAAGCGGACGGTGAAGTGGCGGGGGGCTGAAACGGGTCGCGGCACGGTGCGATTCCGCGCAGGTTGGCCGGGGGGCGTCAGGCGAAATCGCGGGGCTTGGCACGGGCCCGCGCGCGGGCCACGATGGCGGGATGTACGAACTCGCGCTCACGGGCGCCCAGCGTTCCCACCTGCGCGGCCTAGGCCAATCCCTCCCCGACCACGTCCGGGTCGGCAAGGCCGGCGTCACCCCCGCCTTTCTGCAGGAACTGCAGCGGCTGCTGCGGGCCAACGAGCTGGTGAAGCTCCGCTTCGTCGGTGCCGACCGCGAGGAGCGGGCCGCGCTCGGGGAGCGGATCGCGGACGAAGGCCGCTGCGTCTGCGTCGGGGCCGTGGGCCACACCGCCCTGTTCTTCCGCCCGCACCCGGATCCGACCGCCCGGCGCGTGCAGTTGCCGGGCGCGGCCTGACGTTGACGCGGCCGGGGCTGGGGGCTTGCCTGACCCGATGTTCATCATCATCGGCGGCGACGGCAAGGAGTACGGCCCGGCGACGGCCGGGCAGGTCCGCGGGTGGCTGGCCGGGGGCCGGGCCAACGCCGACACCCGCGCCAAGCGGGTGGGCACCGAGGAGTGGCGGCGCCTCGGGGATTTCGTGGAGTTCGGCGGGGTCGAGGTCGCGGCCCCCGTGATTGCGAACCAAGAGGAGGAAGAGGCGGCGCCGGGGCTGCGGGAGGCCGAGCCGGTGACCCTCGCTTCCCCTTGGTCGCGCCTGTTGGCGCGCTGCGCCGACGGGTTTCTCGAATTTTTGGCCGCCGTGCCCGCGCTGGTGGTCCTAGGTCCTGACCTGATGAAGGTCCTCGAGGCGATCGTGGCCGCCTCGCGCGAGGGCGAGTTCAACCTTGAGGGTTTGGAGACCACCCGGCTGATGCCGGCGTTGGCGTTGTTCACCGCGCTCCAGCTCGCGCTGCTGGGTATTCAGATTTTCCTGCTCACCAGCCGAGGGCAGTCGCTGGGCAAGATCCTCCTCGGCGTGCGCGTCGTGCGGGCGGACGACGGCGAGAAGCCCGGCTTCCTGCGGGCGTGGCTGCTGCGCGAGCTACCCTCCGGCGCCATCCAGGGGCTGCTGCAGCTCGTGCCGGTCGTCGGCTTTTTCCTCCGGTTCGCCTTCGTGACGACCAATTACCTGATGATCTTCCGCGAGGATCGCCGCTGCCTGCACGATTTCATCGCGGGCACCCGCGTGGTCCGCGCCTGATCCCCTCACATCGGCCTCAGACCACGCGGTCGGTCAGCGCCCCGCCGGTGGTGAATACGGCGAGGTTGGCGAGAAAGTGCCGTACCAGTGCCTCGTCCTGGTCGTGGCGGCCGCCGGCGGTGTGGGGCGTGACGTAGCAGCGCGGCTCCGTCCAGAAGGGGTGATCCGCGGGCAGCGGCTCGGTCGCGAACACGTCGAGGTAGGCCTCGCTGAGCCGCCCGGAGCGCAGCGCCGCGAGCAGCGCGGTCTCGTCGACGGTGGTGCCGCGGCCCACGTTGTAAAAGCGGGCCCCGGGTTTGCAGCAGGCGAGCCGACGGGCGTTCACGTAGTTGCGCGTGGACTCGTTGTCGGGCAGGAGGTTGACGACGTGGTCGGCCTGGCCGAGGGCGGAGCTGAGCAGCTCCTCGGGGACGATGCGGACGCCGGCCTCGCTGCGGACGCGGCGGCGGACGGCGGTGACCTGCATCCCGAAGGGTGAGAGCAGCGCGGCGAGGCGGCGGCCGATCGCGCCATAGCCGAGCAGGAGGACGGACTGCCCGGTGAGCAGCCGGGACTCGTACCGGCGCTCGTCGTAGTGCCAGGAGCGGTCCGTGAGCTGTTCGCGGTGGGAGGGGAGCAGGCGCCGGCCCAGGGCGAGCATCATCGCGAGCACGTGCTGGGCGCAGCTGTCGGCGAAGACCCCCGAGGCGTTGGTGAAGGCGGCGCCGCGGGCGCGGAAGCCCTCCTGGAACTCCGGGGTGTCGTACCGGGTGTAGCCTGCGCTGGTCACCTCGACCCAGCGGAGGCGGTGGGACGCGAGGCACTGCGCGGCGTCGGGCTGGCCGAAGGCGATGTCGGCGGCGGCGAGGTCCGGGTCGGGGCGGCCGGCCACGAGCACGGCGGCGGTGGTGGTGGCGGAGCGCACCAGTCGGTGGGGCCCCAAGCCCGCCTCGAGGAGGCTTTCGGCGGCAGGCTGGAAGCGGGTGTTGGTCCAAATGGTGAGCGGCGGCACGGCGCGGGAGTGGAGGGGGCGCCGGGCGCGGCGACAAACCCGGATTTTTTCTCGCCGCCCGCCGGGGCGCCGGGTTGTCTCCCGCCGATCCCAATCACCTATGCCCCGTCCCGTCACCCTGTTCACCGGCCAATGGGCCGACCTCCCCCTCGAGAAGCTGGCCCCGCTCGTCAAGAAGATGGGCTACGACGGCGTGGAACTGCCCTGCTGGGGCGACCACTTCGACCCCGACGCGGCGGCCTCGAGCAAGAAGTACGTCCACGAGAAGTGGGCGCTGCTCAAGGACCACGGGCTCACCTGCCACGCGATCTCGAGCCATCTGGTGGGCCAAGCCGTGTGCGACCTGATCGACGAGCGGCACAAGTCGATTTTGCCGGCTGACGTGTGGGGCGACGGCGACCCGGAGGGCGTGCGCAAGCGGGCCGCGCGTAAGCTAGCTCTCACGGCCAAGGCGGCGCGGGCGTTCTTCGACGCGCGGCCGGGCCGGGCGGGCAAGGATGAGTTCCCGGCGGTGGTCAACGGCTTCACCGGCTCCTCGATCTGGCACTCGATCTACGCCTTCCCGCCGACCTCGCAGGCGTTCTGGGATGCCGGTTACGCGGACTTCGCGCGCCGCTTCGGGCCGATCCTCGAGGCGTTCGACAAGCAGAACGTGAATTTCGCGCTGGAGGTGCACCCGACCGAGATCGCCTTCGACATCGCCAGCGCCCAGCGGGCCGTGGCCGCCGTCGGCGGGCACCGGCGCTTCGGCTTCAACTACGACCCCTCGCACCTCGGTTACCAGGGCGTCGATTACGTGAAGTTCATCCGCACCTTCGGGGACCGCATCTACCACTGCCATATGAAGGACGCGTGGTGGGGCCACGGCGACGGCACCGTCGGCGTGTTCGGGGGGCACGTGAGCTTCGGCGACGCCCGCCGCCACTGGGATTTCCGCTCGCTCGGGCACGGCGACATCCGCTTTGAGGACATCATCGTGGCCCTGAACGACGTCGGCTATCGTGGGCCGCTGTCGGTCGAGTGGGAGGACAGCCGGATGGACCGCTTCCACGGCGCCGCTGAGTCGGCCGCCTTCGTGCGGAAGGTCGACTTCCCCTCGAGCACCATCGTTTTCGACGCCCAATTCGACCGCTGAAGCCGATGAACTCCCCCAAAATTGCGATCATTGGAGCGGGCGGCATGGCTGCCTACCACGCCCGGGGTTTCCGGGAAGCGGGGGCCGAGATTGTGGCCCTCGCGGACCTCAACGCGGCCGCCGCGGAAAAGGCCGCCGCCCGGCACGGGATTCCGCGCTATTTTGGTGACGTGGCCGAGATGCTGCGGGCGCTCCCGGAGCTCGACGCGGTCTCCATCATCGTCCCGAACAAGTTCCACGCTCCCTTGGCGCTCCAAGCGCTGAAGGCGGGCAAGCACGTGTTCTGCGAGAAGCCGCCTGCGCTCACGGCCCCGCAGATGGCGCAGATGCGGACCGCGGCTGCCAAGGCCCGTCGCACGCTGATGTTCAACTTCAACAACCGCGCCCGGCCCGAGAGTTACGCCATCCGCGAATACCTGAGTCAGGGCGTCGTCGGCACGATCAACTCCTGCCAGGCGAAGTGGATCCGCCGCACCGGCATCCCGGGCTTCGGCGGCTGGTTCACCACCAAGGCGCTCTCCGGTGGCGGCCCCCTGATCGACCTGCTGCATATGATCGACCTCGGGCTGCACTTCATGGGCTACCCCGAGCCCGCTCATATCCTCGCGCGGACCTACCACGATCACATCACCGACAAGTCCTTTAAGGGCCCTTGGGGCATCCCGGACGTCGCCAAGGGTGTGACCGACGTCGAAGCCGCGGCGCACGGTTTCGTGACCTTCCGCACCGGCCAGTCGATGTCCTTTGCGGTCTCTTGGGCGGAGATGAACCAGCGCGAGGAGGTGTCGGTGGTCTTCCAAGGCACGCGCGCTGGCGGGATGGTCCGACGACTCTTCGGGACCGACGGTATCGACGCGACCGCGATCGACGCGTGCGAGCTCTACACCCAGGAGAACGGGCGCCCGGTCAACCGCGCCATCATCGTCCCCCCGGACGAGACGATGGGCCGCGTGCGTTCGGCGGTGAACTTTGTGCGCGTCCTGCAGGGCGCGGAGGAGCCGCTGAACACGCCTGACCAGGCGCTCGCGCTGATGCGGATCATCGACGGAGCCTACCGTTCGGCCGCCACCGGCCGCCCCGTCGCCCTCTGAGTTCCCCAATCCTTCCCCTCCGATGAACCTTCCCCGCAAACTCCGCCTGGGCATGGTCGGTGGTGGCCGTGGCGCCTTCATCGGCGCCGTCCACCGGATGGCCGCTCGCCTCGACGGCGAGATCGACTTGGTCGCCGGCTGCTTTTCCTCCGACCCGGCGAAGTCCCGCGCCTCTGGTGCTGATCTCCACCTTGATCCCGCGCGCGTCTACGGCACGTACGAGGAGATGATCGCGCGCGAGTCCGCCCTGCCCGCGGACCAGCGCATCGACTTCGTCTCGATCGTCACCCGCAACAACACCCACTTCCCGGTCGCCAAGGCCTTCCTCGAGGCCGGTTTCCACGTGATGTGCGACAAGCCCCTGTGCTTCTCGCTGGCCGAGGGCCGCAAGCTGCGCGAGGTCGTCCGCCGCACGGGCCGCGTCTTTGCGCTCACCCACAACTACACCGGCTACCCGATGGTGAAGGAGGCCCGCGAATGGGTCCGCACCGGCCGCCTCGGCAAGTTGCTCAAGGTCGTGGTCGAGTACCCGCAGGGCTACGCGATCACCGCGCTCGAGGCCGGCAAGGTCAGCCGCATCGCCAACTGGCGGATGGACCCGAACGTCTCCGGCGTCTCCAACTGCATGGGCGACATCGGCACGCACGCGCACAACCTCGCCCGCTACATCACCGGGCTCGAGGTGGAGGAGATCTGCGCGGAGCTCTCCACCTTCATCCCGGGCCGCCTGCTCGACGATGACGGCAACTGCCTGGTCCGCTTCAGCCAGGGCGTGAAGGGCATCCTCTTCGCCTCCCAGATCTCGAGCGGTGAGGAGAACAACCTCAACATCCGCGTCTTCGGCACAAAGGGCTCGCTGCAGTGGTTTCAGGAGAATCCCAACGAGCTCATCTTCAAGAAGGCGGACGCGCCCCAGCAGATCCACCGCCGCGGCAACGGCTACCTTAGTGCCGCCACGCGCGGTGCCTCGCGCACGCCCTTCGCCCACCCCGAGGGCTTCATCGAGGCCTTCGCGAACATTTACCGCGCGGCCGCCGTGGCCATCGCCGACTCCATCGCGGGCCGCAAGGCCCCGAAGGATGGTTACGACTTCCCCACGGTGGACGACGGCCTCGCTGGGATGGCCTTCATCGAGACCGCGGTGAGGAGCGGCCGAGCCGGCGCGAAGTGGGTCCGCTTCCCCAAACTCTGAGCGGCCTGCGCTCGCTCGCGGCGGCCGGCCTCTTCGCCACGGTCGCCGCGGCCGCGCCGTACCCCAAGCCGGCGCCAGCCGCGCAGTTCCCGGAGTTCAAGCTGCCCGACCGGCAGGGGCACTCCTGGCGCACCGCTCGCGAGGACTGGGAGGGCGCCCGTCAGCGCGTCCGTGAGGATCCCGACTGGGCGGAATGGGTGCGGCGTGAGCGCGCCGAGGTCGAGCGGTGGCGCGCCCGCCACCAAGACCGCATCGAATGGCTCCCGGGCTGGTCGCACGACGGCGTCAGCCCCAAAGACGGCTCCCGCCTCGTCTGGAACGACCGGATCCCGCACGAGGAGGTTCAGTTCTTCTCCAGCCCGTCCGACCCCGAGGTCGAGATCACCCCGAAGCTGCACGCCTGGTGGGTCGTCACCTTCCGTGGCCAGCACGTCGAAATGCTGGTCCGGGCGGCGCGGCTGCACCGGCTGACCGGCGACACCGCGCTCGCCGACTGGGTCCGGGGCCAGCTGGATTTCTACGCCGACAATTTCCTGCGCTGGGAGCCGCAGCGGCCGGGCCATCCGGCGCGCTTGTTCTGGCAGACGCTGACCGAGGCGAGCAACCTGGTGAAGTTCACCGAGGCCGTGCGGCTGCTCGGGCCGGCGGCGCCCCCGGAGCAGCGGGCCGCGTGGCTCCGGCAGTTCTTCCTTCCGGAGGTGCGCGCGCTCAACTCGACCCAGCAGGCGATCCACAACATCGCCGTGTGGCAGCGCTGCGCCGTGGCGCAGGTGGCCCTGCTCTTCGGGGACAACGACCTCTGGCGCGAGGCGCTTGACGGGCGCTTCGGGCTGCGCGCCCAGCTGGCTGAGGGCGTCACGGGGGATTATTTCTGGCAGGAGCAGTCGCTTGGTTACAACAGTTTCGTCCTGCGGGCCGTGCATTCGCTCGCGTTGGCCGCGGGGCTGGCGGGCCGCGCCGGCGAACTCGGGCCCGAACTCGCCCTCGCCCACAACCTGCTGCTGGCACCGCTCGTCCTGAGGTTCCCCAACGGCGAACTGCCCAACCCCGCGGACAGCGGCCGCATCGGGCGCGCCCCGGCCCCGGACTTGTTCGCGGAGGTCTACCGCGTTTTCCCTACTCCCCTGGGCTTGGAGGAGGCCGGCCGACTCCGCGATTGGAACACGCTGCTTGACCCGCCGGCCCGCCCCCCGGCGGCGGTGCCGCTGCCCGAGGTCACCAGCCGCAGCCTTGAATCGAGCCGGATGGCCGTCCTCCGCGGCGGGGGCTGGCAGGTGTTCTTCCATTATGGCCAGCTGACCCGCACGCACAGCCAGGCGGAGGCCCTGAACTATTCCGTGTACTGGGGCGAACGCGCGCTGTCGCGCGACCCGGGCACCGTCGGTTACGGGTCCCCGTTGCACCGCGGCTACTACGCGCGCGCGCTGAACCACAACGTCCCCCTCGTGGAAGGGGAGGGGCAGCAGGGGCACGCGCCGGGGGAGCTGGTGTCGTTCACGCCCGAGGCCGTGGCGGCGGTGCAGCCGGGCTACCGGCCCGGGGTCCGGGCGGCGCGGGCCCTCGCGCTGCGGGACGGGGCGCTGGTGGACACGGCGGACGTCACGAGCACGACGGGTCCGCGGCGGTTGGGGTTGGCGTTGCACTTCCAAGGGCGCGTGCGCCTGCCGGGGAGTTTTCGCGCGGCGGCGGACTGGACCGTGGGTCGGCCGGAGGAGTTTGGGTACTGGACGGACGTGACCGTCCGGGAATTCCGCGGCGAGGTGAGTTTCGAGGTGGATCTGGGCGGCGGGGCGAGGGTACCGGTCGTGATCGCGGTGCCAGGGAGTTTCCGCGTCTGGCAGGGTAGTTCGCCCGATGTGCCGCCGCGGCGGCGGGAGAGCCTCTACCTTGAGCTAACCGAGCTCGCGGCGTCCGCGACCTTCGTCACCACCTTCCGGCCGCCGGCGGGCGCGGCACGGTAGGTCCTCGTCACGGGGGCGTCAGGGTCGCGTCGTCGGGCGAGCCGAAGCGGCGATCTGGGCCGGCGCTCGTGATCTCCATCCGGTCGCCGCTGAGCTGGTGGAAGCGGTAGGCCGTGCCCCAGCGGTCCTGCAATTCGCCGTTCGCGTTCAGGGCGGGGTGACGGCGGGGAACGAGGGCGAGTTCCAGGCGGTTGGTACCGAGGAGGGCTGCGGTGATCTCGGCGTTCTCGCCCACCGGGTTGCCCTCGCGCGGGAAGTTCGTGCGCCAGGTGTCGAAGAGCTCCTGCAGCACGTTGAGGTCGGCGGCGACCGTGCCGTTGGGGGCGTTGAGGCGCGCGGCGATCGGGAAGGCGGCGGGATCGTAGGGCGCGTCCTCGGCGATGGCGATGCCAGCCGGGGCGGGGGTCGAGCGGTCCGCCGCGGTGCTGGGGGCGGATTTCCCGGCGGGCGTGGCCGCCGGGCGCGTCGCGTCGGTGCCGGTGGCCGATGACGCGGCTGGAACCGGTCCCGATCCCGGGGCGGGGGCGGCGGGGCGCGTGGCGGGCGGGCGGGTCCAGAACCACAGTCCCGCCGTGAGCAACACGAGCAGGACGGCGGTGAGCGGAGAGCGGAAGCGCACGCGGGCGGCCTTAGACGAAGCCGAGGTTCGGCTTGGCGAAGCGACCGAGGTTCGGGAACACGATCGGCAGGTCGGTGGCGCTGACCCCGAACCAGGATGCGAGCGTGGCGGAGTATTCGTCGACGCTGGTGGTCGGGATCCACATCCCGCGGGTGCCGGCGTCATCCGGGCCACGGATCGTGAGGTCGGCCATCCGCCCGTAGAGGTCGCCGCCCTTGACGGCGCCGCCGACGACGAAGTGATTGGAGCCCCAGCCGTGGTCGGAGCCGTCGCCGTTCGTGTTGTAGGTGCGCCCGAAGTCGGAGGCGGTGAACAGCGTGACCTGGTCCGCGCAGCCGAGCTCGTTGGTCGCGCGATGGAAGGCTGACACGCTGCGGCTGATATCGGCGAAGAGGTTGGCGTGGGCGCCGAGCTGGGCGTCGTGCAGGTCGAAGCCACCGATGCGCGCGAAGTAGATCTGCCGCTTGAGCCCGAGCTGCGGGGCGGAGGCGATCAGGCGGGCGATAGTACGCAGCTGCTGACCGAGGCCGGTGTTGGGGAAAGCGGTGGTGAAGGGAGCGTTGCCGGAGAGGACACCGCTGATCAGGGCGCTGTCGGCGATGGCGTTCTCGGTGACCCCGGAGAACGCGGCCTCGAAGAGGTTGGCGTTTTGACGGGCGAGCAGGTCGTTCTGGGCGGCCCGGCGGAGGTTGGCGGGAACGCTGGTACCGGAGGCGGCGGAGAGGGAGACGGCGCCGCCCGGGTTGACCGCGAACTGCACCACGCGCTTGCCGACCTGGAACGAGTTCTGCCCGTTCAGGCTGATCGACATCGAAATACTTGTGTTGCCGTTGAGGGCGTGGGTGAGGTCGGCCACACGGCCGCCCCAGCCGGTGGCGAAGGGCTTGTCGGCGATGCTGCTCTGCCACTCGACCTGCTGGTCGTTGTGCGAGAACAACTGCGGAGGCAGCGGGACCGATCGGGAGGAGTACTGGGCCTTGGTGGTGGGCACCACGAGCGTCCCGACGTTGCCTAGGAGGGCCATCTTGCCCTGGTCGAAGAGCGACTTGAGGCCGGTGGTGTTGGTCCCGGCCACGTCGGCGTTGAGCGAGGAGTGCAGGCCCCAGCCTCGGCCGTCGTTGGTGGCGGGCTTGATTTCGAGCAGTTGGGAGCGGGGCAGGGCGATCGCCCCGCGGCCGGCCGCAGACGCGTAGGCATCGTAGCCCGCCTGGTCGAACGGCACGATCATGTTGTTGGCGTCGTTGCCGCCTGCGAGGAAGAGGCACACCAGCGCCTTGAAATCCGAGGGTAGGTTGCCGGCGCGCGCGGGGGGCTGCGGACCGTTCCCGGGGCTCGCGACCGCGCCCATCATCCGGAGTTGGGCGAGGGTGGAAAGCATACCGGTCGCGGTGACCGCGGCGCAGCATTGGCCGAGGAACTGGCGGCGGACCGGGTCGAAGGCAGGATTCTTGGGATTCATGGCGGGGTTACTTCTGGACGGCGCCGTGGGGGGAGGTGAGGACGAGGTAGAGGGCCGAGCGCACGCGCTCGATGTCGTTGCCGGTCGCGGTGCCCGTGCCGGCGGGGAGGCCGTTGACGGCGGCCACCACCCGTTCGCGGGCGGCGGCGGGCATCATCCCGCCGGTGAGCAGCAGGTTTAGCCGGTCCACCAGCTGCGCCGGCGTGCGCGTCAGCGGGTACAGCGGGGCGAGGTTTAGGCCCACGGTCTGCTGCGCGAGGTCGGTGGTCGAGCGGTTGGTGTAGATGTAGTTGTAGTAGAAGTTCGGCTGCGTGAGCGCCGTGGTGTCGTTCAAGATCTGGTACTCTGGGGCGTAGAGGCCGGCCTCGGCGATCGCGCCCGGCAGCACGAAGTTCGGCTCAAAGAAGTTAAACACCGTGTCGGCGCGGAGGGCCGCTTGGCCGAGAGAACCCTCGGGGTTGAAGATCGGGAAGCGGCCGGAGTTCGAGTCACCGCCGAAGGCGCGCAGCAGACCGGTCGTCACCAGCAGCGGCTCCTTGAGCTTGCCGAAGGTAGCGGTGGCCGCGACGGCGGGCGAGCGGGCTTCGTAATCGAGCAAAATGGCCCGGACTACCGCGCCAAGGTCGCCGCGGACGCCGGCGCCGTTGTTGGCGAAGGCCTGCGCCACGCGGTAGACGTAGCCGGGACTCGGGTTGCTCGTGACGAGGCGCTGAATGAGCTGGCGGCTGATGAACGGTCCGGTGTTCGGGTGATTGACCAACGCGTCGAGAGTGTCCGCCAGGTCCTTCATTCCGCCTTGGCCCGCGGGAAGGGTGCGGCCGCCGACGATGGTCTTGGCGGTGTCGTCGTGGAACGCCGGCCAGAGCATCATCGGATCGATGTAGTTACCCGCGCTGCCGCGGAAGAGCCCTGCGTTGGCGGTGGCGTCGCGGGTGGCGTTGGCGTAGCCGAAGCCGGTGAAGACTTTCGCGGTCTGGACGATGGTCTCCTGCGTGTACGTCGGAATCGGCTGGCCGGAGGGGTCGAGGCGCAGGGTGCCGTCGGGGTTGAGCTCGTGCAGGCCGATGGTGAACAGCTGCATCACCTCGCGCGCGTAATTCTCATCCGGGAGCGAGGTCGGCAGGCCGGCCGCGTTGAAGGTGGCCTTCGCGCTGCGCAGCGAGCTGAGGTAGATGCCCATCATCGGGCTGAGGCTCACCTGCTCCAGCAGGTCGCGGAAGTTGCCGAAAGCGTGGTTGACGAGCAGGTCGTAATAATTGGCCGCGCCCTCCTGCCACGCGGCGATCGTCCCGTTGCGATCGGAGACGACCAAAATCTGGCTCAGGGCGAAGGCTACGCGCTGGCGCAGCTGGTCGGGGCCGGTGACGGAGTGTTTCCACCAAGCCGCCTGGCGGTGCGGGCCGCCCGGCCGCTGGTAGGCGAGGGTCACCGGGTCGCGGTTGCCGTTGCCGCCGATCGTCTGGTTGCGGTTGAAGTCGTTCATCGTCTCCTGGAAGTGCGAGGAGGCGGGCACGGCCACGATTTGGTCCATGATCCAGCGGAAATAGCCCTTCTGCCGGACCTCCGCGATGGACGGCTCGGTGGGACCGAAGGAAGCCTGCAGGAGGAAGCGCGCGGCGTCGGCGTCGGAGACCCGGGTTAGGTCGATCGCGGGGGCGGGGGCCGGCGGGTTGAAGACCGCGGAACCGCTGCTGCGCAAGAAGCCGCCCGCCAGCTCGCCGGCCGGGTTCAGGGCGGTGTCGATCGCCACCGTCACCCGGCCCGCCTTCAGGGCCGCGATCAAGTCGGCGGTGGCGTAGCGGCCCACGGGAGCGAAGGTCCAGACGGCGTTGTTCACCTGCCCGTTCGGCAGGCTCAGCACGTAGTCCCCGTTGATCGCGAGGTGGGCGACGACTTGGGGCGAGCTCAGGTTCGAGAAGGAGACGTTCACGAACGCCGTCTTCTCGTCCGGGGCCAGCTGCACGGTCGCGGAGCCGTAGGCGGTCGAGGCGTTGATGCCCGGCACGGTCCGGAGGGTGGAAATGTAGAGGGTGCCCGAGTTGGCGAAGAGCGTGATGCCGGCGGTCGCGTCCACCCCGATGCCGTAGGCGTTGCGCGGCTCGAGCGAGAGTTCGACCGTGCGCGAGAGCGTGTTGGCCGGATTCGGGCGGGGCTGCAGCGTGACCGTCGCGCTGGTGGCGCCGGCCGGAATCGTCACGCGGCCGGGGAGGGCCTCGAAATCCACGCCCGCGGCGGCGGAGCCGGTGATTCGGTACTCCACGGTGATCGCCTGGCTGACTGGCCCGACGCGCGAGAAGGTGAATACGGCCGGGCTGCCCGCGACGGCGTCGGTCGCGGCGACGGAGGCGCGGACGCTCACCGTGGAGAGGGTTTCGGGCGAGAGGTCATAGACCTCGACGAGGGCGGTGCCGGTGGCGTTGCCCACGCCGTTGGCCTGGATGGTGTAGTTGCCCGGGGCGAGGTCGAGGAGCAGGGCGGAATCGCGGCTCCCGGCGGCGAAGGGAAAAGCCCCCGCGGCGGTGAAGGCGGCCCGCAGCGTAGCGGCGCCGGCGGTTTCCCAGTTGTCGTTGGCGCCGCCCGGGATCTGCCGGCCGGCGCTGTCGAGCACCGCGATGGCCGGGTCGTTGAGGGTGCCGCCGACTCCGAGTGCGCCCAAGGCCGGGCCGGCGGCACGGATCAGGACCCGCCGGGCTCCGCCGCCGGCGGCGACCGACAGGCCGGAGAAAAAGGTCTGGTTCGCGCTGCCCACCAGGGCGCGGGTAGAGAGGTTGAGGAGGCGGGCCGAGCCACTGACATCGTAGACCTCGAGGATGGCCACGCCGGAGGTGTTGCCCACGCCGCTGACCTGAGCCGTGTACGAGCCCGGCGAGAGGGTGGCGACCAGCGCCGCATCAAGGCTGCCCGCGGTGAGGGGGAACGCGCCGACCCCCGTCATCACGCCCTGATCGGCCGTGCTCCAGTTGTCGTTGGTCAGCACCAGCACGCCATCGGAGTTGTAGACCTGCAGCAGGGGATTCGCGAGGACACCGGTGAGGTTGAAGGGGGCGGTGGCGAGGCGGGCGCCGACGGCGCGGATGAGGATCTGCTTTGGGGCGCCCTGCTGGATTACAAAGCCGGTGATCATCACGTTTGAGCCGGTGCCGACTTGGGCGCGCGTGGAGAGGTTGGCGAGGCGCTGGTCATATTGCGCGGCGCGGGCCGGGAGGGCGGCGGCGAGCGCAAGGGCCAAGACGGGGAGCAGGGCCAGGGCGGGGCGGAAAAACGTGCTCATAGGGGTCGGGCGGTCAAAACGGTAGCCCCGGCGACGGCGCCGGAGGCGAGGGGGTTACAATCCTTTAGTGCAATCGGGCCGCGTGTCCAGTCGCAGCGGGATGGGTGGGTAATTTCCCCCGGAGGCAAGTCAGCTGGGGGAGGGGCGGGGAAGGGGCGTCTTTCGCATCGACCGCCGTCGCAGCGCTCTGTTCTCCTGCCGCGGTGACTCCTGCCGCCTTGGAAAACGCCCGGCGTCTGCTCTGTGCCCTGCAGGACCACCTGCTCGCGACGCTGGTGGCGGCCCGGACGCGGGGCGGGCGCGACTTCGCCCGCGTCGCGGGGGTGACTGCCGCGGACACGATCTACCGGGTCGACCGGATCGGCGAGGCCGCAATCTTGGACTGGTTCGCCCGGCATTGGCCGCGGGCTTGGCCCGTGGAGATCGTGATGGAGGGACTGGCGGAGGGAACGACCACCTTTCCCGCCGGCACCCCTCCACGGAAAACGTTGGCACGCTGCATTTTGGACCCGATCGACGGCACTCGCTGCTTGATGTACGACAAGCGGCCCGCGTGGTCCTTGGCGGCGCTGGCCCCGCAACGGGGGGCGCGTACCCACCTCGGGGACATCGTGGTTGCCGCGATGACGGAACTGCCGACGTCCAAGCAGGCGCAGGTGGACCAGTTGAGCGCGGTGGCGGGCCGGGGTGTCCGGTCGGAGCGGATCGCGCTGGCGGATGGATCGCGCCGGCGGTGGCGGCCGCGTCCTTCGCGGGCGCGGGATTTCGCCCACGGCTTCGCGGCGCTGGCCCGCTTTTTTCCGGAGGGCAAGGGCCTACTCGCCGCCTTCGAGGAGGACCTCTGGCGGGAACTCGGCCTGCACGGGCGCGACGGGGGCCAGTTGGTCTTCGATGACCAGTACCTTTCGACGGGCGGGCAGCTTTACGAACTCCTCGCCGGCCACGACCGGATGCTGGGGGACCTGCGGCCGCTCGCGCACGCCCGCTGCGGCCTGCCCGCGAATTCCCTGGCCTGCCACCCCTACGATGTTTGCACCGCCCTGATTGCGCGCGAGGCGGGTTGCCTCGTCGAGGCGCCCGAGGGAGGGCCCCTGCGCTGTCCCTTGGACACGACCTTCCCGGTGGCGTGGATGGGTTATGCGAACCCTTTTTTGGCGCGGCGGGTCCGTCCGGTGCTCCGGCGTCTGCTGCGCCGCCACTTCTGAGGGGCGGGTTCGCTGCGCGGAATCCCTTTGCCCCGTCCCGCCGGTTCTGCGTCCGTAGGGGTGTTCGCCGCCCGTCTCACCCCTTTGCCCGTTTCCGCGATGAAGCTTCCCCTCAGCCTCCTTGCCCTCGCCTGTCCGCTGTCTCCGCTCGCCGCGGCCGACCGGCCCAATATCCTCTGGCTCACCAGCGAGGATCACGGACCCCAGATGGGCTGCTACGGGGATCCGCTGGCCCGGACGCCGCACGTCGACGCCCTCGCGGCGAAGGGGATGATCTTCAAGCGGGCGTGGTCGAATGCCCCGGTCTGCGCGCCGGCACGGACGGCCATCATCTCTGGCCTGTTCCCGCCCAGCCTTGGCGCGGAGCATATGCGGAGCGAGGTCGCGATGCCCGCGGGGGCGAAGATGCTGCCGCAGTACCTGCGCGAGGCCGGCTACTACTGCACCAACAACGCCAAGGAGGACTACAACCTGACCAAGCCGGGACAGGTTTGGGACGAGTCCTCCGCCCAGGCGCACTGGCGCAAGCGCCCGGCCGGAGCGCCGTTCTTTGCCGTTTTCAATGCCGGCCAGAGCCACGAAGGTCAGGTCTATCGTCGGCCGCATCAGGCCGTGCTGGATCCCGCGGCGGTGCGCGTCCCGGCCTATCACCCGGATACCCCGGAAGTGCGGCGCGACTGGGCGCAGTATTATGATAATGTCAGCACCGTCGACGCGGTGGCGGGCGGTCACCTCCGAGATCTCGCGGCGGCTGGGCTGGCCGACGACACCATCGTGTTCTACTACGGAGACCACGGTCCGGGCCTGCCGCGCAGCAAGCGCTGGCCGGGTGATTCGGGCTTGCGGGTGCCGCTGGTGGTTCACTTCCCGCCGAAGTGGCGGCACCTGGCGCCGAAGGAGTACGCGCCCGGCGCACAGTCCGACCGCCTGGTCAGCTTCGTCGATCTGGCGCCCACGGTGCTGAGCCTGGCGGGCATCGCACCACCGGCGGCGATGCAGGGGCGGGCCTTCGCGGGACCCCATCAGGTCGACGGGCCCGCGTACCTACACGGCTTCCGGGGCCGGATGGACGAGCGGTACGACCTGGTACGTTCCGTCACCGATGGGCGCTACGTCTACCTGCGCAACCACTGGCCGCACGTGTC
>Ga0315899_10001345_pt1 | contig 28223 bp, 27 predicted proteins | sample LakEriMetagenome_2_FD_203518 | JGI IMG/M metagenome (GOLD analysis project Ga0315899, IMG submission 203518) | Freshwater fungal communities from buoy surface, Lake Erie, Ohio, United States - Buoy 4 MA112 | ecosystem: Environmental > Aquatic > Freshwater > Lake | place: USA: Lake Erie, Ohio... | reverse complement strand
GACAGCATCTGTGCCGCAGTAGTCTGGTTAAGCAACGATGAATCCGGGGCATAGAGCAAGTGGTCGAGCAGGACCGGGCTACCGAGGTAGGAGAGTATCCTGCACATTAGATGGCGCTCCTTCGGCAGTGTTGGTTGAATTGCTCCAGGGACACCGCGCGACCTAGATGCCGGTTGGCCCTGCGTTGGTCGCGCACCAGTTGCCTTCCGACCGCGGCAAATAGGGCGAGGGCGAAAGGCTCAGGACTTCGGCGCATGGCGTCGAACATTGCTTGTGGCAGTTGCAACGCAACTGTGTCCTCAGCAGCCTCAAGTTCGAGGGACTGCTGGGATTTATCGAACAGACCGACAAGGCCGGTCATTTCGCCGGGTCCATGGACCATAATCTGCTCGCGGCCTTCGCGACGCGGCAGAACCGATCGCAATGCTCCGCGCAGCACTATGGTCAAGGCACGCCTCTCGCTTGCGGCCTCGGTGGACAGGGTGCCACGAGGAATGGTGAGGCACGTTCCGAGGTCAGTCAATTTCGCCGCACCTTCAGTCCCCAACTCAGCGAGTCGGCCGAGGGCCGGGAATAGCCCTGCCGCATCGCCGACCATGGCGGTCTCACGGACCTGAGCCGGGACGCGAAGGGATGACACATCATAGCGCTCTTCCGCCGCGATCCGCTCCAAAGTGACGCGGGTGCGGGAGGCGACCAGGCATCTTAGGGTATCGATTAGTTCTAAGGTCCACGGTTTGCCGTCGGCCAGCAGAGCAAGGAAACGCTCCCTCGGGATCCGCAGCCCTTTGCTGTTAGCCATCGCTGTAACATTCGCGGATCGCAGGCCATCGTCAAGCAGCGCAAATTCACCGACCACCTCACCCGGCCCGATTGCACTCACCGCAGCGGTTGCGTCGCCGGGGGTGCGCGTCGTGATCTCCAGTTTTCCGCTACCAATGATGTAGAGTGCGTCGGCTAACATACCCTGCCGAAACAGGGTTTCGCCGCGGCGGATGGTAAATTGATCGGTCGCCTTGACCAGCTCTGCGAGCGCGTGGGCCGACAGTGCAGACAGCTGCCCTGAATTTTGCAGAAAAACTCCCAAGAACACCCCCTTGGCCTATGCGCCAGCCTTTTTTAGTCAACGGTCAAATTCTAACACATTGCGCCATTAAATGCGAGCCCGCCGGAAGCCAACTCCGGTTGAACCAGTCGCACACCGAACTGATGGTGCATCCGATTGAACCGCGCCTCGGAACGTTTTTACGGAACACGACAATTTATATCTTAAAATCGATTAGATAGATGTTATCATTTTCATTCCATACAGCGCGCCGTAGAGGATGTAATTGATAACACTTATATCATTGATATTGTGTTATAAATTATCAAAGCAAAAATATCTGGCTGTTGATTGCTACCCGTCGATGTCCAACGGACAGGTGTGTTAAATCTGCGCTGCTTGCGGCATGGTCGGCATGCAGACATCATCAAGACCTAGCACATGGGTCAAGCGGCCAAGTGCAATCCAGGAGCCGATGGAAAATGTCATATCTACGATTTCGGCATCGGAAAAATGCTGGTGCATCCGGTTCCAAAAATCTTCATCTGTCTTTAGCCCCTTTGGCTCTTCTCCCAGCCGTTCGGCAAATTCTATTGCTAATAGCTCACGGTCACTGAACGCGGTTGCCGCGCGCCAGTTTTCTACGTCATCGTAAAATCCCTCATCTGGCGGGGTATTATCACGGATCGATGAGGCTTTCGCCACGTCGCCGCCGCTGCGTTCGATATGTCCAAATAAATCACGATCGGCGCGCATGGTAAGACACAAAGCGCAGCCATTTATCTGAGCCGTGCGCATTCTTGCCGCCTCCATCTCACGCATCGACAGTTTTGAGTTCTCATAGACAGCCAGCGAATATTGACCCGCCGCCATGCCAATTTCAGGAGCGTAATGCGTCCAGACATAAGCGGAAGGATCGGCTTCGAATTGGGCAGGAATGGCAACATTTGGCATGGGGCGGTCCTCTCTATGGATCTAGTTACTTTGTCTCGTAGGTCAAAACGCTGACGGCACAAATTCTTGACGATAAAACAAACATAGATGATTGTTTTATCGTCGCCAAGCGGTTTGCCTTAAACCGTTTCTGGCGTACCGAGGATGACGGTCGCGTGGCTAGATAATGTGCCCCCGTTGGTGTGCGCTAGAGCGGCTTGCAAACTGCAATCTAGTTAACTGCCTGTCCGATATAATTCGATGATACATCTTTAAAAAAGCTCGAAACAATGACCCTCGCCAAAGTAATTTCTGGCAGCATTTTCATATTCGACGAACTCGCCAGGGCCTTGGATGCTGGTGCAGAAGCCGAGGTGTCTGCACAGTTCAGACAACTGACGGACGGGCGACTTGCCGCACTTATCTCCGCCGGTTCAGCACCTTGCGCATGGTCGATCAGATTGCAGTATCTTAGGCAAGCTGCAGGCCGGCTGGGCTCAACTGCGCAGTCATCGTTAGAGCAACTTCATCGTTGACTGGTTGCAGACAAGCGAGCATTCTCAAATTATATTTAGAGGAGATGTTCATGCGGGTTATTCGCTGGCCTTTTATCAGCCTAATGTTGCTGGCCGTAAGTGTGCTTCTGTCGGCCGAGGCCAATGCTGAAACCACCTCTGCTGGCAGTGTGGCCTACCAAAACTACTGCGCGGAATGCCACAATGCAAACCTGGCGGGCGGTGCGCATGGTGTTGCTTTAACCGGCGAGCGGTTCCGCACCCGATGGGGCAAAGGCGGTGTGCCCCCCTTAGCCACCTTCATACGCAGCATGATGTCGATGAACGTACCAGCTAACGCGCCGCCTTCCGTAGTCAACGGCATCGCAGCCTTCCTGCTGCGCAGTAACGGCGTTGCGGTAAGCGAACTAAAACCGGAAGAAACCACTTGGCAAGGGGCAGCCGGCATCATGGAAGCAGCCCAAAGTGCCGGGGGTTGGGTGAACCGCGAAACACCAGCTACGTCAACGGTCACCGATGCACTGCTGCAAAACCCACCCGCCGCCGACTGGCTGCAGTGGCGCCGCACTGAAGATGGGCAGGGCTTTAGCCCGTTGTCTAGCATCAACACCAAATCGGTGGGGCGCCTGCGGCTCGCCTGGGCGATGACGATGAAAGACGGCAGCAATCAGCCCACACCGCTCATCCATGACGGCGTGATGTACCTCACCCATCCGGGCAACGTGGTGCAGGCAATCGACGCCGCCAGCGGCAGTCTGCTGTGGGAATATGCCTACCCATATCCCGAAGATTCACGCACGCTCGGTGGCCCTACACGCAATATCGCATTGTATCAGGACAAGGTGTTTCTGGCCACTTACGACGCAGCCGTTGTAGCGCTGGACGCGCGCACCGGCAAACTGCTGTGGCGCACAGTAAAGGCAGATTATCATCAAGGCTACACGCACACAGCAGGGCCTTTCATAGCCGGCGGCGTTGTGGTCAGCGGTATCAACGGCTGCGAACGCTATAAGAAGTCCGGTTGCTTTATCACCGGACACGACCCAAGCACAGGCAAAGAACTTTGGCGCACCTCCACCATCGCACTGCCGGGCGACCCCAATGATGCCAGCTGGGCGGGTCAGCCCGTTGAATTGCGCGGCGGCGGCGACAACTGGATTACCGGTAGCTATGACCCTCAGTTGAACCTGTATTACTTCGGCACCGCCCAGGCGAAACCTTGGGTAGCGGCCAGCCGCGGTATGACTGCGGCCGATGCCGCCCTTTACACCAACTCGACACTGGCACTCGACCCACGCACCGGCAAATTGCAATGGCACTTTCAGCACGTACCTGGTGAAACACTGGACATGGAAACCGGCTTCGAGCGCGTGCTAGTGGATATCGGGTCGGACAAATTCGTCCTCACTGCGGGCAAGGATGGCCTGTTATGGAAACTCGACCGTCGTAACGGCAAGTTTGTCGCTGTCACTGAAACGCTTTATCAAAACGTCTTCAAATCCATCGACCATAGCACTGGTCGCGTGGAATACCGCGATGACATCATGAATGCAGGGGTGGATGACAAGGTGTCGGTCTGTCCGAGCATCTATGGCGGCCACAACTGGCAAGCCAGTGCCTATGACCCGCCCAGCAACTTGCTGTTATTACCGTTGCACCAATTGTGCGTCGACATGACTGGCCGTACCGTAGAGCGCAAAGAAGGCGGCGGTGGTTATGGCGGCGAATCCACCGTTCACCCCATGCCCGGGACCGACGGCATGCTCGGGCGCCTGAGTGCGATTGATGTCACGACTTTAAAGCCGCGCTGGTCACACACGCAGCGCGCAATGTTCATGACCTCCGCACTTACCACCGGTGGTGGCCTGGCGTTCATTGGCGACTTGGATCGGTACTTCAAGGCCTTCGACGTGAAGACCGGCGAGGTGGTCTGGCAAACACGCCTTGGTTCGGCGCCCCACGGCTACCCTGTCACCTACGCGGTAAGTGGCAAGCAGTACATCGCCGTGACCACGGGCATGGGCGTGTTCAAGCTGGTGACCGCGCAACAAAGCCCGGACATCTACCAGCCGAGCGGGGGCAACATGGTGTACGTGTTTGAGCTGGCCGACTAACGAGCGGGTCAGCCGCCACCGCGCAGGCTTCGGACGGGGCGCATAATCATCGACCTAGTCCGGTCCGAGCGAAGTGCTTGTAGCGATAGGACGGCTGCGTGATGCAGGGACTGATGCTGTTCGTGCCTCACGGCAACGCAGAGTATAGAGCCCCGCCGCCATCGTTTTATGATGAGACCTACACGTTTTTTGGTTTCGTGTGGCATGCCGGAATTCAAATAAGGTTCGCCGAGCAAGAAGCGTAGCATGGTCCGATGATTCCCGCAGCTCACCAAGAATCTGCCCTTCTGTAAACTTTAATCGATCCATCCTTCCGTCTTTCTCTTAAGAGCCGGGCTCTAATTAAAAATAGAGGTAGTTTAAGCGGTCACTTCACTAAACAATCTGGGCTTACGATACGGTCTATCCGCATCCCATTTCCTACGATTCGACCCTGTGGATAACTTCTGCTACAAAAAGGACGATAGCGATTCGTTTACGGCTTTTGCGTAACGGAAAATCGCATTCTTCGGGGGGAGATTTGAAGTGAGCTTTGTTCAAAAAGAGCCACTCGTTGGTGAGATGGAATTGATTGGTGCTAGGCTTAACCAAGCTCGGATGACGGCTAATCTCGCTCTCCAAGACATCGCGGATCGCACAAAAATTTCACTGCGTTTTTTGAAAGCGATCGAGAATGACGACTTTTCGGCATTACCCGGGCGTGCGTATATTTTCGGTTTTACCAAAGCCTTCGCCCGCGCAGTAGGTCTCGACGAAGAAAGCGTGGTAGCGGCACTGCGAGAAAAGATGCAGTTAGCTGGGATTGATCAGCGATCCACTTACCCAAAGGGATAGACCTTCCAGTTTTCATCTCCGACCGTCTGATTGCCCTCCGATATCCGAGCAGCCAAGCCGATCATACTGCCTGTCCGTAAAGCTTCTCCAGCATCGCTAGTCTACTCTCAAATGTCGGCGTGGCAACCAGCACGCGAACATGATTGGATCGCAGATGCTAGGCTTCCCCCGCTTTATCAAGGCGGGCTCTTTAATGGCTTGAGAAAAAGACCAAATGCTTAACATCGTATCTTGCACTGCTGCAGCATTGCCGCCTACGACAGTGTCCAAGGGTTCGGATGATACCCAGCATAATTATGAAACGATTTGGCCAAGCTGGTATGGCGGGGTAAGCCAACACAAGTTCAGAGAGGCTGGGTTGGATTTTTATAGACACCGGAAAAGGAGAAGCAAATGTCAGGACAACTTGCCGGCAAGACGGCGATCGTAACTGGAGCTGCTAGCGGTATCGGGCTAGCCATTACGCGTCTCTACCTAGCTGAAGGCGCAGAAGTGCTTGCCGTGGATCAGCAGCGCTTTGACGCAGCGGATCTGCAAGCTAGCGACAAGCTCGCACTCCTCTTGTGCGACATAACGGCACCTGATGCAGTAGAGAATATAGTCGAAGCCGCGCTCTCCCGCTTCAGCAAGATTGATATTCTCGTCAACAACGCTGGAATTTGCTTGCCGGGCACTGTTGAAGACCAGACGCCGGAAAGCTGGTTGAAAACTATGGAGGTCAACGTCACGGCCCCCTTTATGATTACCCGTGCCGTCCTGCCGCACATGAAATTGCGCCGGTCTGGCCGGATCATTAATCTCGGTTCCATCATGTCAGACTTTGGCGGGCCTTCGCTCTGCGCGTACGGCACCAGCAAGCACGCAATTGCGGGCTTTACCAAATCACTATCTGCTGATCTGGGTCAATTTGGTATAACTGCAAATTATCTGCAGCCCGGCGCAATAATGACACCATTGGCTGCTCCTTCTATGGCAGACCCTGCTTTCCGGGCTTATTGGGAAGAAAAAGCGCCTGTCGGTCGTATTGGGGAGGCGCACGAAGTTGCCGCTGCGGCTCTTTTTCTGGCAACAGATAGCGCTAGTTATGTGAGCGGTGCTGGTATCAAAGTATGTGGAGGGGCAATCTCACGCTTCTAATGCGTGAGAAAACGACTTGGCAGCGTCGGGATGAATGTGACGGTGTCCAATTCCCTTCACTTGGGTAAGGGCCGCTTAAACCCATTGGCTTTCGAAGCTAAGGTAGCATGATGAGAGACAAGCGACTGAAACCAAACCGTTACAGGCGCATAATGCATCGCTCATAAGCAGGCCTCCATACTTTCACGGGCGAGAGCGACAAGTTTTGGAAAGCTTTTAGCGCGCTCTTTCGCGTGTGCGGATGCAGCTGTTCCGCGAATTACCCGGCCTTTGATACCGTGGAAAATTGCGGCAAGTCGGAAAAAATTAAATGTTACATAAAAGGCATAGTCGGCCTCAGAAATCAACGCACGGTCAGTACGGCGACAATATGCGGCCAGATAGTCGGCCTCAGATGGAATTCCGAGATCAGCTAAGTCAGCCCCCCCTAACCCCGCTACGATGTCTGGAGGCATCCGGAACATCATCGCATGATAGGCGAAGTCGGCGAGTGGGTGCCCTAGTGTTGACAATTCCCAATCCAGAACTGCCAGCACGCGTGGTTCTGTCGGATGGAATATCATGTTATCGCAGCGAAAATCGCCGTGAACGATGCTAGTCTCATCGCCGAGCGGAATATTAGCCGGAAGCCATTCGACCAATTTGTCCATTTCTGTATCACGCCCTGCATCGGCATCTTCGAGATACTGCTTCGACCAACGCGCAATCTGTCGCTCGAAATAATTGCCGGGCCTGCCGAAGTCAGAAAGGCCAACCGAAGCGGGATCAATTCTATGAAGGGACGCAATTGTAGCATTCATAGCATCAAAATAGGCTGCGCGGCCGCCTGTTTCGACATCAGGAAATGTGGCATCCCAAAAAATACGCCCTTCAACCATCTCCATGATAAAAAACGAAGTGCCGATAATGCTATCATCTTCACAAAGACCGTAAACCTTAGCCACAGGAAAACTGGTAGTTCCAAGCGCTGATAAAATTCGCGCTTCTCGATCAACCGCATGTGCACCCTTTAACAAATCACCCGGTGGCTTGCGGCGTAATACGTACGACTTTGTATTCGTGATAAGCTTATAAGTCGGATTAGACTGGCCGCCTTTAAATTGTTCAACTGTGAGAGGCCCAGCAAAGCCTTCAACATTTCCAACCATCCAGGCGACCAGTGCCTGCTCGTCGAACAGATGTTCTAACCTAACAGGCGTTGTGCCCATGTTTGCATCTGTGCCCGTAATCATAAAATCAACTCCACAACCAGAATTTACAGGCGTAACAGGGTCAGGCCAATCATCATGCACATAACTTGATGCACAATCTCGCTGCCGCTCTTGGTCGACACCTGCTTCGACATAAGGGAAAAGCGCACCTTTTCAGGCGCGGATACCCGCCGACGACACTTAAAACTGGCACCTTCGCGTCGTCATCCACGTGGAACTAGGCTATCGGATTGTTAATGCTCGTAGTTCTTGAGCGCCGTATCGCGATTATAGGGGGTGAGCTCGTTAACACGTCCCTGCGCTACCTTTTCCAGCCAGTTAGGGTCCGCAAGAAGAACCCGGCCCAGTGCTACGAGGTCAAACTCGTTGCGCTCGAACATCTTTACAAGATCCTCCAGACGGCCCAACATCGGAGACGACACGCCTTCGACAAAATCCTGCATCAAATCTCGATCCATACCGATCGATCCTACAGTGATCACTGGCTTACCCGTAATCTCCTTGATCCAACCACCAAGATTTTTGTGGTCCCCCTCGAACTCTGGTTCCCAAAAACGGCGCTGCGAAGCATGGAAAATATCCACCCCAGCGCGGGCCAACGGGTCGAGCCAGCGGTGCAGCGCGTCCGGATCGGCAGCTAGTTTTACATCATAGTCATAGGTCTTCCATTGCGAGACACGAAAGATGATGGCAAAATCTTCGCCTACCGCTGCTCGGCAGGCGGCAACAACCTCGGCCGCAAATGTGGCGCGGTCCGCAATGTCCGGCCCGCCATAGCGATCATTTCTTAGGTTGGTTCGATCCCAGAAGAATTGATCGAAAATATACCCATGGGCCCCATGCAATTCTATTGCGTCGCATCCAATCTCTTTTGCCAAGCGCGCAGATTTTGCAAAGGCGGCGACAGTATCATCAATATCCTGTTGGGTCATGGCGCGACCACCCTCGATGTCAGGCCCGGCGAAGCCTGACGGACTAACCAACGGAGCGTGTGGTGAATCAGGGAAGTTGAAATCCATACAGCCGCCGACATGCCATAATTGCGGAACGAACATTCCGCCTTCGGCGTGGACGGCATCAATTGCGCCCTTCCATCCGGCGAGCGGTTCCTCGCCGTCAAATAGCGGGATGTTGTCCGCGGCAACGGCATGGTCAATCGCTACTCCAGTGCCCTCGGTTATAATCGTACCGACACCGCCAGCGGCACGACGGCGGTAATATTCTGCACCATCTTCTCCCAGTACGCCCCCAGGAGCAAAATAGCGTGACATGGGGGCCATGCAGAAACGATTAGGGGCCTTTAGCGATTTACACGCGAAGGGTGTATTTAGCGGAGCAAGCAAGGTGGCTAAATCATCAAGCGGTGCAGTAGACATCAGGTTAAATTCCTTAAAAATGCGAGCAATGCCTCATTATAAGCAGCGGGGTTCTCGAGTTGTGGGGAATGTCCTGTGTCCATTGTCAGAAGCGTGCCATTCGCAGCACAGTTTGCAGCGAAGCCTGCAATCGCAGGGTCGGCGATTGCATCTCTTGCTCCGCCAATCGACAGAACAGGGAAAGCAAAGGATGCCAGCAGTTCGCGCTGATCAAGCGTTGCAAGACCGGCAAGTGTTTCGCTCGCGCGCGGCGCAGTTGCCAAGAACCCTCGCTCGACCCAACCGATCATTGCCTCGCTAGCACCTTCACCCGATGCACCCTCAGCCAGCGCCCGGAAAAAGCCGGGGCGGTCAGCGGTAATTGCGCCAGCGATTGCGAGTACGTCTTCAGGCATGCCGCCGTGGGGAAATCCGTCGCCTTGCACATAACGAGGCGATGCCCCGCAGGTCAGAATAAGTCCTGCGACACGATTGCCAAGCAACGCAGCAGCCGCAACTGCTACGGCGGCGCCCAAGGACCACCCATTTAACGCAACACGCGGTACATCGCAGCGATCGATGATCGCAGCAACATCGCCGGCAATCGCAGCAATCGACATGTCGGCAAAATCCCGATCGGAACGACCGCAGCCACGGTGATCAATCACAATGGCGCCATGGCCCGCGGCAAGGAGCCCCTCGACAGCCGAAGCCCAATAATCTCCAGACATGCCCCAACCATGGATCAGTACGACCGGCAATCCGGGCGCGCGATGGTGCTCAAAGTAAACTCGGCCACCAGTATCAGTTTCAAAATAAGCCATAAGAGCTCCTATGCAGGCGGCGACAGGGTGACGCCGGGAAGCGGATTGAAGTGGTGCATCTTAACCTTGCGGTGCGCGATCTTCCAGACGCCGTCACGCCTTTCGAACGTATCAAAATAAGTCGCGCTGACAGTTTGCGCCTGACCATCGGACGTTGTGCCAATACAGTCCACGTCACATAAGCCGGTCGCGCGGTCATCACCTTCAAAAGAAACGACGAGGTTGGTGGTGAAGTGGCTGGATGCAAGCCAAGCCCCCCACAAAACATCTTTGGTTACATGCGCGATGCCGTCAGTGCCTTCAAAGGTGCCAAAGGGGGGGCCAATGTCCCATATGGCATCGGGCCACCATATTGCACGGAAGCGCTCCCAGTCGCGCTTGTCAAAGCCGTGGCAATAGTCGCTAACCAAATCATGCATCGCAAACCGGCTCTCAACACGGTCTAAACGTTGTTCGATATCAGACGTCTCTTTCATATCAATTCCTTGAGGTAGCGCACATCAGTCAAGATAGGCGGCGAATTTTTCTCGCGCTGCGGCGAGACGGGCTGGCACATGATAGCTCGGGAAAGGCCCTGCGAACGGCTGAACATCTCTCAATATGTCCTTCGCCACACCGATTTTGTGCACCTCGGTAGGTCCATCGACAATCCCCATTTCTGGCACATATTGCCACATATCCATCAACGGCGTTTCGTTCGACATGCCGAGTGAGCCGTGCAGATGCAGTGCGCGATACACGACGTCCTTAAGCACGCCGGGCATGGCGGCTTTGATTGCGCTGATTTCGCGTCTCACTGGGCGGGTATAAGTCTGATCGCGGTCGAGAAGCCATGCTGCATACAGGACATGCAACCTAAATTGCAGAATCTGTGTGTAGCTATCGGCGATTTTTTCTTGCACCATCTGCTTGTCGGCCAGACGCTCGCCTTTGGTAGTGCGACTAACGACGCGTTCTGTCATATATTCCATCGCTTTATTCAACATGCCGACAGTCCGCATTGCGTGATGTATACGGCCGCCTCCAAGGCGCGACTGAGCGACCTTAAAGCCAGCGCCGATTGGACCAAGGTGGTTCGCCTCAGGCACGCGGCAGTTGGTGAAACGAAGATAGCCGTGGACCCCACTGCCGATCTCATCCTTTGGACCAACTGCCGTATTACGTATTATCTCTAGCCCCGGCGTATCATGCGGAACGATTAACATCGTCGATCCCTCATGCACTGGAACGGTTGGGTCGGTGATAACCATGACAATAAGGAACTCAGCAATGCACGCGTGGCTAGCGTACCATTTCTCGCCCTCAATTACCCATTCGCCGGCATTTAGATGCGCCTTGCACGTGAATTCGCCGGGATCAGCCCCAGCCTGTGGTTCGGTCATTGAATAGCAGGAAACAATCTCACCATCGAGAAGTGGCTGGAGATACTTAGCTTTCTGATCGGGCGTACCAAAACGCGCAAGTATCTCTGCATTACCTGTATCAGGTGCTTGGGTGCCAAAAACGGTAGGCGCAAAGCGACTGCGGCCCAGGATTTCGTTCATCAGCCCAAGCTTCAGTTGGCCAAGGCCTTTTCCGCCGAGTTCGGGGCCGAGATGGCACGCCCAAAGGCCGCGCTTTTTGACCTCTTCCTTAAGCGGCGCCATGATACGCGCTGCTCGAGACCGCGGGTCGACATGCGCCCCAGGATCGCGAAACACAAGATCGAGTGGCTCTATCTCTTCGGCAACAAACCCGCGCATCCATTCCAGTTGCAGTTCAAATTCAGGCTCGTTTGAAAAATCCCATGCCATCAGTAAATATTATCCTTATTTTTTGGATCCAACCATACTCATTGCCCTGCACTTCAGGCTCGTTCGCTACATAGTTCTGCGCCAGACATCTATATAGCCTGCATTTCCCTTATTCCGCTCGCGTTATGCTAGATCGGCGCCGCTTTACCCGAAAGTCCGGCCCTCATACTGCACCTTCCCGCGACTTATAAAATTGTCGAATCTTTCTTGCATAGTTACTAGTTAAGAACAAGCAAGAATGGTGGTATCCAGAAGTTTTGATATTTTTTATATTAAATACAGATAGATGCATCATTTATCCTCAGATAACTTGCGCCTTTAACAAAATTTGCTTGTCGATAACAAGCAAGTGAGGCATCCTGAAAATCGGAGCGTAAACTGCGCCTACCGCAGGGGGGATGGCGAACAAATCATGCGCCCGTTTTTGGAGAGGAATGATCATGATAAATGGTATAAAAATCACGCAGCTGCTTACAACTGCTGCAATTATTTTATATCCCGCGACATTAGTCAGGGCGCAAGAGACAAGCACGGAGACGCAGGCGGAATCGCAGGGGCTTGAAGAAATCACTGTGACTGCCCGTAAGCGCGACGAAAACATGCAGGATGTTCCCGCATCGGTCAGCGCGCTATCCGCTGACGAACTGGAAAGGCGCTTTGACTCCGACGTTCGCGACTTCGCCGGCGCTTCGCCCAATATTGTTATCGACGACACGCAGCAGGGTCCGGGAGGCGTTGCAGCTATATATATCCGCGGCATCGGCGTCGGGGATGTCGAAAAGTCAGTCGATCCAGCAGTCGGCGTTGTTTTTGATGATATTTACATCGGGCAGAGCTCGGGCAGTTTGCTCAAGGCAATCGATATTGATCGTGTTGAAGTGCTGCGTGGGCCACAAGGAACGTTGTTCGGACGCAACGCCACCGGCGGCGTAATCAACCTCGCCCGCTCGCGACCAACCTATGACCTTACCGGAAAGGCCCGCGCCACTTATGGTCGGTTTGACACATCGAAGGTCGAGGGCGTTGTCAGCACTGGGCTCTCAGATAATGTAGCGGTCAAAGTCAGCGGCGCCTATGAGAAGTCCGACGGCTATATGTATAATAAATTCTTTAAACAACCGGGGCAGCGGTCTGAGTTCTACGCCGTTTCAGGTGCACTCTTGTTCGAGCCGACCGATAATCTCGACATCCAAGTCAGCTACGATCATCAGAAAACTAAGCAGGATCCGCCACAATTGCTTGCGGTTAATAAGCCGACCGACTTGTTTTGCGCGGCATATGCTCAGTGCTCACCAAAGCCCGGCGTACCCACATCTGGGGATCGCTATGTGAGCGTCTCTGACGGACGGCTCGACAAAAACGCGACATTTAAGCTCGACATGGCAGTCGCCAAAGCGACCTACGATGTCGGTTCCGATATGCAGCTAGATTATATTCTCGGCTGGCTAAAAACAGACGAAACCATCACGCAGGATTTCGATACCACACCATTTACGCTGTATCACACTGATCGGCCGGCGCGTTGGCGCCAGACCACTAACGAATTGCGCCTCACTAAGGGCGGAACAGGCCCGGCAACGTTTGTTCTGGGCGCCTATCTGTGGGATTCGCAATATACGATCAATCTGAAGAACTACATCGGGTTTGCAGGACCGCCATTGCTTACCAGTGCGCAAGATGTAACTCAAACTAACAAGTCATGGGCAATCTATGGCGAAGGCGACTATGATCTAACTGAAAAGCTTACGCTAACTGTTGGCGCGAGGTACACGAAGGACAAGAAGTCTAGCATTGTCAATGACTTGCCAGTCAAAATCTATGGAACTCTGATCGAAGCGAACCCAGTCGCAACGCTTCCTGGAACCATAAGTATGGCTAAGCCCGTCGAGGAAAGCTGGAAAAAGTTCACACCGCGCGCTTCGCTCCGCTACGAACTTTCCGATGATTCTATGGTCTATGGTTTGTGGTCACGCGGCTATCGTGGAGGCGGCTTCAATGGGCGTCCTGCGACCCTTAGTGCTGCAACTATCCCCTATGATCCTGAAACGCTCGACAATTATGAAGTCGGTTTCAAAACCGAATTTGCGGACAACCGGGTTCGCCTGAACGGCTCAGCTTTCATAATGAAATATGATGATATGCAGCAGGATCTGGACGTTCCAGCGCCTGGTACATCAACGGGACGCGAGAACCGTACGATCAATGCATCATCCGCTGAGTTCAAGGGGTTCGAACTTGATTTGACAGCGAGGCTCTTTGATGGCTTCACCTTCAACGGAAATCTTGGCTATCTTGACGCGAAATATAAGGACTTTTTTGGTGACATCTACAGCACAGGTAGACCTGTAGATGCCTCGTTCCTAAAAATCCGTCGCGCACCAAAATGGACATGGAGTGCTGGAGGAACTTATGAAGCTGACATCGGGAACAATGCTTCAGGCTGGATTACAGGCGATATCCGCTACATTGGCGGTCATGAAATCACCTTCCTTAACAATCCAAACCTGCGTAACGGTGGCCAGTTCCTAGTGGATGCATCTATCAATGCGCGACTAAACAAAACTACGGTTAGCTTGTTCGGCAAGAATTTGGCCAATGAAAAGGGCTGGACGATCGGCTACGACGTTCAGGGCATCTGGAGCTATGCGGCACCTCGTCCAAGTCGGACATGGGGCATTGCTGTGACCCAGTCGTTCTGAGAAGGACTGCAATGACAACGCAGTCAAAGCGTGAGACACGGAGATGGGTAGTAACTGGTGCATCGCGAGGCCTTGGCCTCGCGATCGCCAAGCTCGCCGCGCGCAATGGGGATAGCGTTGCCCTTTTTGCTCGCGGGGAGAACGTTCTGAATGAAGCCCGGATAATTGGTGATAATGCTATAGGCCTTATCGCCGATGTAACCGATCCGTCAGCCTTAGCGCGCGCCTGTGAGCAAGTTGCCGAGCGTTGGGGTGGCATTGATGTTCTCGTCAACAATGCGGGCCTGCATCGTGGCGGGCTAATTGGTTCTCTTTCTCAGGGTGATTGGCAGGACGTTATCGATACCAACCTTTCCGGCCCTCTGAACTGCGTACGGGCCGCCTTGCCATATTTGGGTGAGGGAGGATCGATAGTTAATATTGGAGCCGTGGTCGGTCTTCGGGGCTTTGCCGGCGATGCTGCATATGGTGCGTCAAAAGCAGGACTGGCCGGACTTACGCAGGTGTTGGCCGTTGAACTTGCGCGTCGGGGCGTCCGGGTTAATCTCGTAATCCCTGGCATGGTTTCAACGGAAATGACGGCGGGCATATCGCCTCGTGCCAAAGCAAAACTCGTGGAGAGTATTCCACTTGGCCGCGAAGGCACTGCCGACGAACTGGCCAATGTCGTCTGGTGGGTGGCAGGATCGCCTTATATGACTGGCTCAACAATCTCCAACGATGGTGGACTGCTGTGCCGACTGTAAGCGATCCGGCCGAGCGGTTTTGCCGCTGGCTGGAGGGGAATGCCGGATTTACCGAAGTACGAATCGTTCGTAAGTTGACGGGCGGCAACGCCAATGTGACCAGCCTTGTCGATACCGCGAGCGGTCCATTGGTGCTTCGTCACCCGCCTACCAATACGGTATCTGATCTTGCCGGCGCCGGTATTTCGCGCGAATTTCGCTTCATCTCGGTCATCGCGGGCAATGCGCCGGTTGCCGAACCCATATTATATTGCGACGATGTGGAAATATTGGGCGCCCCATTTTCTCTCACGCGCTTCGTGCCGGGAACAGCGATTACCGACACTTTGCCCCCCGCTTATTCGAACAGCATCGCAACTATCGATGCTGTCGGCATCGCACTGATAGATGCCCTCGCCAAAGTACACGCAATTACGCCAGTTCCTGAAGGGCTTGGCGATGTAAAGAAGGCGCGGAATTTTGTCGCTCGCCAGATCGAACGGTGGCGTGCGGTGCGCTTAGCCAGCAAAGTCCGCGATCTACCGCTGGTCGAAGTGCTCGGAACTTGGCTCGCCGAAAACGTTCCAGAACCCGAGGCGGTGCGGATCGTCCACTGCGACTACCACCTCGACAATGTGTTGATGGACCCGATCGAACCAAAAGTCAGGGCAATACTCGACTGGGAAATGGCAACGTTGGCCGATCCACTGGTCGACGTCGGGCTCGTCACGGCAATGTGGAATCGCGATGAAAGTCTTCCACTCGGCTTCGCATTTGTGCAGCGCGTGTCCAATGTTAAGGGTGTGATTGGCGGTGGTGAATTGGCGCAGCGCTGGGCAAGCTCAACAGGGCTCTCAATCGCACATCTTTCGTACTTTCAAGCTTTTGCACTATGGCGTCTCGCCGTCATCGTCGAGGGCGCCTATGTTTTGTTTCGCAATGGTCAAGTAGACGGACCTTATGAACGTGGCCTTGAGCAGGATGTGCCGGCATTACTCGATGCAGCCCAACGCATTGCACAGATAAAAGGTATCGCTTGATGGACGCCACCATGATGCACGAGCCGCTCGGCACCGCTGCAATTTTTGCCCACGGCGAGCGCATTCATGCTTCAAGCCGCATAGGCCTATTCGACGGCGAGCAGATGACGTGGCGAAGCTATGCCGAAACAGCCAATCGCGCCCGTCGTCTTGCTACGGCGTTGCGGTCGGCGGGCGTGCACAAAAATACGCGTGTTGCAACGTTAAGCTGGAATGATTTCGCCCATTTCGAAGCGTATCTTGCGGTGCCGGCGATGGGTGCTGTGCTCCATACGCTAAACCTGCGGCTGCATCCTGATCAGGTCCGTTACATCATGGCCGATGCCGGTGATGCTTTTCTAATTGCCGACGGCGATTTGCTTGCCGGCCTCCTACCCCAAATCAATTCGCTCGACGCGCTTAAACACATCCTCGTTACCGGCAATGCAACCCGGCTCGCGGGACTTGAAAAGCCATGGACGCTTTATGAAGACTTTATCGCTGACCATGAGCCGATTGTTGAATTTCCCGATATTGAAGAGACCGCAGCCGCCGCTACCTGTTATACATCCGGAACAACAGGCAATCCGAAGGGGGTCGTGTATTCGCATCGTACGATATACCTACATAGCCTGGCATCGATGGCCACAAACGCCTTTGCGTTAGGTAACAGCGATAAAATTTTACTGCTGCCGCCTATGTTCCATGCCAATGCTTGGGGGTTGCCTTATTCAGGCTGGCTCGCGGGTGCAGATTTCGTCCTGCCGGGCCCTAATCTGCAGCCTGAAGCGATCCGCCGAATGATCCGCGGAACAGCGCCTACCTTTACCGCCACCGTGCCAACCATCTTAAACGACCTGCTCCGCATAGATGCCAAGGACCCGGTCGATATGCAAAGCTTTCGCGTCATCGTGGTGGGAGGCTCGGCAGTTTCCGAAGGCCTCATCGCCGAGGTTGAGCGAAGCTGGAACGTGCCGCTTATCCAAGGTTGGGGAATGACGGAAACTAGCCCACTTTGCGTTCTGTCTCACCCCGCTGCCGACGCATCGGACGAAGAGGCGCGTCGCTTGCGAGCCAAAAGCGGACGTCCTGTCGCAGGCGTTCGTGTGCGTTTGGTCGACGACGATGGCAAGCGTCTCAGCGAAGATGGCAAAACCATCGGGCGCTTGCAACTGCGCGGTGCATGGATTGCGCGGGGCTATCACGGCGTTGGCTCGAGTGGCGTGTTAACCGACGACGGATGGCTGGACACTGGCGATGCTGGAACGATTGATGAACGCGGATATGTGCAGGTAACAGACCGGTTAAAAGATTTGATAAAATCAGGCGGCGAGTGGATACCTTCGGCGGAACTCGAAAATCACATTTCGAGCCTTCCCGGTATTAACCTAGCCGCAGTAATCGCAGTACCCGACCGGCGTTGGGAAGAGCGGCCATTGGCAATTGTTACGACACTAGATGGCGAAAGGCCCGATTTTGTGGGCCTACGACGCGCCTTACAGGATCGAGTTGCACGCTTCTGGATCCCTGAATATTGGGCACATGTTGATAGCCTACCACTGACCAGTGTTGGCAAGATTGACAAGCAGGCGCTGCGCGAGGCATTTGCGACCGGCAAGTCTATGTTTGAGAAGATTGAGGACACTCGATGAGCGCGCTACCCATGATGAAGGGCAAGGCTTCCCTTCGCGAGGTAACGGAGGTCGTTCAAACTGCTTTGCCCAAGACACGCGTCAGGCCACGCGTCAGTCGACGCACGCAAGCGGAACGAACGGCCCTATCTGATGCCCGGATGTTCGATGCAGCCATGCAATTGATAGTCGAACAAGGTACACATGCAACGACGCTGAAGGCCGTCGGAGAACGCGCCGGCTATTCTCGAGGGCTGGCATCTAGCCGTTTCGGATCGAAGGATGCGCTGTTCGGTCAACTTGTTCTGCACTTCAATACAAGCTGGACCCAGGAGCTGGCTAACAAGGTTGGAACACGCGGCGGCGTTCAGGCTTGCCTAGCAGCGTTGTGCGCGGTCGAAGATTTTCTGTCGAGCCACTCCAAATACATGCAGGCTATGTATATCCTCTGGTTTGAGTCGATCAGCACGCACAACGATGTACGCGATCATCTTGCAGCATATCATGAAATCTATCGCAGCGACGTCGCGCACTGGGTCGAAGAAGGTATTGCAAGCGGCGAAATCGATACTGCGGTAGACGCAGAATGCTACGCATTTGGTTTCTGCAGTTTTATTTTTGGGACTATCTACCAGTGGCTTGTCGCCCCTAGCAATGTCGACCTGCCCAAGCAGTTTGAAGCGTTTCGCCGATTGACCTTGAAGACATTTACAATTGATTAGATTTCTTCGAAATTTTTTCTAAAAAATATATATATTTCAATGCTTTAATACCAATTTTTTAAGCTTGATTTTTCATTTGCTAGACGCTAGCAAATAAACGTTGGAATGTCGTGGGCGGCACCCGATAATCTGGGAGAGTTGGCTTGGCAAAAGCCCTGGATTCGCTAATGTTAACGCTCTTGGCGCGCCGTTCGGTGGCGGTAACGGGGGTTGCTCGCGGTCCGTGGACAACGCCTAATATCTGCGATGCAGGAACGGACGTAAAATGAGTGGTGCCCAGAGTATTGACTGCCATTTGAAACAGCCGGTTCTTGATGGGGTGCGGGTAATAGAATTGGCTGGAATCGGTCCTGCTCCGTTTTGCGGCATGATGCTTGCAGATCATGGTGCCGAGGTAATTCGCATAGATCGGCCTGGGGCTAATGTAGAGGAGCAGCAATGCGATGTTCTGCTGCGGTCACGACGTTCGATCACATTGGATTTAAAACGTCCTGAATCGATTGAAATCGTAGCGCGACTTGCCGAAACAGCAGACGGTCTGATTGAGGGTTTTAGGCCGGGGGTAGCCGAACGTCTGGGATTGGGGCCTGAGACTTTAATGCAGCGGAACCCTGCTCTCGTGTATGGACGTATGACTGGTTGGGGACAAGAAGGGCCCCTTTCCCATACTGCTGGACATGATCTCAATTACATATCGATTAACGGGTGCCTCGCGGCGCTGGGTCAAGATGGCAAGCCGCCAATGCCGCCGCTAAACCTAATCGGTGACTATGGCGGTGGTGGCATGATGCTCGCCTTCGGGTTTGTATCGGCTCTATTGGCTGCACGACAGAGCGGCCACGGGCGTGTAATTGATTGCAGCATGGCCGAAGGGTCTGCGGCATTAATGGCTGGCATGTGGTCCCTAAAGCACAATGCCATGTGGGAAAAAGAGCCAAGTCAGAACCTACTTGACGGGGGCGCACCATTTTATTCTAGCTATGCCTGCGCAGATGGAAAGCTGATCGCTATCGGGGCCATTGAAGCGCAGTTTTATGCGCGCTTTATTGAAGCGCTGGAATTGGGCGACGACCCGCTGTTCGCTGCGCAGCTTGACCAGGAAAATTGGCCCAAAATGAAGGTGCGGTTAGGAGAGATTTTTTCTTCGGCTCCTCGCGAGGCCTGGACGGCTTTACTACAACATCGCGACTGTTGTTACACCGAAGTTGTAACGATGGCTGAGGCGCCAGAGCATAATCACAACCGCGCAAGGGGGAGCTACGTTGAATCGGGGGGCTGGATGCAACCGCATCCAGCGCCTAGGTTTGGCGAAACAAAGGTCGTTCTGCCTAAAATGTGGCAGCGCGATGCCGATCGGGAGGATATTCTTGCTGAGGTAGGAATGACCGACCCTGATTGGATAACTACAAGTTAAATACATTGAGAGACAATGACCGGCGCCAACAAAGGCACCAGTAAATTATTGGAGAGTGTGATGACAATAGATAATGCCGATGCAAGCGTAGCGACCAAAAATCGTGAAGACCTGACAACCTTAGACTATGACGCGATTGTCATAGGAGCTGGCTTTGCGGGACTAGCACTTATCCATTATCTAAGAAAATTGGATCTTAATGTGCGCGTGTTCGACCGAGCCTCGGATGTTGGCGGCACTTGGGCTTGGAACCATTATCCGGGAGCAGCTACCGACAGTGAAAGCTATTATTACTGCCTGACCTTCTCTCCAGAACTTCTACAAGAATGGTCTTGGACAAAGCGTTATCCTGGTCGGGAAGAGACACAGAGCTATATGCGGTTCGTCGCCGACAAATGCGACATGTGGCCATATATTCAGCTTAACACGGAGATCGTCGACGCCCAGTATATGGAGGAGCGCGGTTACTGGCAGGTGACAACTGGCGACGGCAGTATCTTTACATGCAAATATTTCATCAGCGGAATGGGGATGATCTCGGAGCCGATGATACCAAAAATTGCCGGTATGGATAAATTCAAGGGGCCGATCTTTCATTCGTCCCGCTGGCCTAACGAAGGTTTAGATTACGCGGGCAAAAAGGTGGGGATTATTGGCGCGGGTGCAACAACGGTGCAAATGCTGCCGGTTGTCGCCGAAACCGCGGGCAGCGTCACGGTCTTCCAACGCACGCCAAATTATATTTTACCCGCAATGCAAAAGTCGATGACACCCGAGTGGGAAAAGGAAATAAAAAGCAATTACGATGCCATTATATCAAAGTGCCGGAACCATGTTTTCGGTATGGCCTTCGACAGCCCTGTGGGGCGTAATGCAATCGACACGCCGGCCGAGGAACGGGAGCGTATTTTTGAAGAGAATTGGACGGGCAGCTTTCGATGGGTTTTTGAAACCTTCGACGATCTTCTCGCCACCCCTGAAGCCAACCGGATGGCAGGCGACTTCATTGGCAAAAAGATGAAGGCGCGCATAAAAGACCCAGCGCTAGCCAAATTGCTTGTACCAAATTTCGATGATTATCCTCTGTTCGCAAAGCGCCCGCCGCTCGATCATGGATATCTAGAAGCATTCAGCAGAGACAATGTGCGCCTAGTCGACATCAAAAATCAGGAACCTCTGGTAGAGATTACAGAGACCGGTGTCCGCACGACCAAAAATGAATTTGAATTTGACATCATCGTGCTTGCGACAGGCTTTAAGGCTTATACAGGCGCGTTGGAGGCGTTTCCTATCCGTGGTGTAAATGGGCAAACGCTCCGCCAAAAGTGGCAGGCCCAATCAAGCAGTATCATGGGGGTATGCGTCACCGGTTTCCCGAACATGTTCGTGGTCACAGGTCCTCAGGCACCATTTGCTAACCTGCCGACGTCAATTGAGCAAAACGCTATGTGGATTTCGCGCTGTATTGATAAGATGGAACGCGAGGGGTTAGACGTGTTTGAGCCGCAAGAAGCAGCTGAAGCTGAATGGACTGCTGCTACCAGTAATATTCACGAGCAAACGCTTATGGCAGACGGAGACAAGGTTAACTCTTGGATGATGGGTGCCAATCGGGACGATAAAGGTGCGCGCGTTCTGATTTACTTCGGCGGTGCCAATGCATATTATGATGCCTTGGACCAATCAGCTGACGAGGGTTTTCCGCAACTGACCTTTAAGAAATTGTCATAGGCGGCGTCGCATCGGGCATTCAAAAAGACACATTAACAAAACTACATTCACACGTCTTGAAAAGGCTGGGGATGACAAAAAGGATATTGGTAAATGCGGCTGGAAAATAAAGTAGCGGTCATCACCGGCGGAGCAATGGGTATAGGTGCTGCAACGGCGAGCCGATTTATTGCAGAAGGCTGCAAAGTCGTCATCGGCGATATACAACGCGGCCCGGGCGAAGCTTTTGCAGCACAGTTTGGCGACAAGGCTGCCTTTGCCGTTTGCGACGTGACGCAGGAAGACCATGTCGCGGCGCTTGTGGATCTTGCCATCAGCCGGTTCGGTAAGCTGGATATTATGTTCAATAATGCCGGCATTATCGGCGCAGTGGGACCGATTGATACAACCCCAGCCGATGAATGGGCGGCTTCGCTTGCTGTGCTGATCAATGGCGTGTTTTTTGGCATGAAGCACGCAGCACGCGTCATGAAGCCCGCGGAACGCGGCAGCATAATCAGCATGGCAAGTACGGCGGGCTTAATGGGCGGACTTGGGCCGCATGCTTATGCAGCAGGAAAGCACGCTGTCGTTGGGATGACCAAAAACGTCGCTGCTGAGCTTTGCCATTTTGGAATTCGCGTGAATTCAATTGCCGCAGCAAGCATGGCGACCCCAATGGTTGCGAATGTCCTGACCGGCGATCCGGGTAATATCGAAGAAGCCAAGCGAATATTGGCTGAAGTTTCCCCGCTGCACGGGCGACCAGGTCTAGCCGAAGACGTGGCAAACGCTGCTCTGTGGCTGGCAAGCGATGAATCGGGCTACACAACTGGTCACACGCTGACCACAGATGCCGGAGCCACTATTGGCGCGACGTCTGCAAAGCCGAACTTCAGCGAGTATCAGCCGATGATCGGCGAAGTCGTCGTAAAGGCCAGCTAACGACCGCCGCTAGAGCGGCTAGCCATATACCGCCCCAGGCGCCACCTAGTGCTATGCCCATGGATGTTGCCTAAGCACGCCGCATATCCTCGGCTAGTCATTCGGAGTTGCTGGGAACAATGAATACCAAAGCCATGATTGCGGCTGTTAAATGACCTAGAAGCAGGGATGCGCGCTGGCTTGCCAGCGCTACCCCGACCAGATTACTCAGAAAGCTGCTTCAAGGTATCCGATGTCACCCAAAGGCGAACATAGCAGGGCGCGCGAACGCCAAACTTAGCCTGTATCAGGCTAATATCTAGTGTGGATTTAATCATGAATCTCAGATAAGCGAGCCATGGAAATCAGACAGAAAATTTTTGAAAAGTAACGTAACATGAGTACAGCACAACAGCAGTTAACCTTGTCTGAACCAGACAGAAAAAATGCCGGAAGCACGGATGGGCTGTTGAGTGATGATCTGCTTGCTTGCATTGGCCGGACGTCCGCACCTCGGACCGAAATTGCCTCTCGGCGCGAAATACGTAAATATTCAATTGCGACGGGCTGGAAGAAAAAAGAATATCTGGATGGCGATGAAGCCCCGCCCTTATTTCATCTCGCTCTGTTCTGGGACATGGTTGAACTTGATAAGCTGACCCCCGACGGCGTTTCAATCGATGAATTGCTACCCAAATTTCCGCTTGAAAAAGCAATGGCCGGCGGCCTCAGTATCGATTACTTTAGGCCTATCATGGCAGAGGACGTTCTGGTTGCTACCCGCACCCTCACCAACATCTATGAAAAATCAGGCTCGCAGGGGCCAATCATTTTTTATGAAGTTGTTATGCGCGTGGAAACGGCCGCTGGCGAACTTGTCCTCACTGAAAAAACAACACGGCTCTTGCGATAATGAACACATCGGAAATAACAAATCTCAAGCCAGGCGACGCCTTACCCGGTCGCGCTTACGCTCCAGATAACGTCCAGAATTTTATGTACAGCGCAGCTCTTTGGAATGCCCATCGCATCCATTTTGATATGCCTTACGCCACTGAAGTCGAGGGCTATCCAGGCATTGTGATGTCGGGGCCAATGCTTGGCGACTGGCTGACCCAATGTGTCATAGAGTGGCTGGATGGTACGGGCCAGATGACACAGCTTGAATATTCAAACCGCAAAGCCGCATATATAGGCGAGACAGTCACCTCAGGCGGGCGTGTGCTTTCGGTGGATCATGACAAGGGTTCTGCAAGACTTGAAGTCTTCATCAAGAATGAAGCCGGCGACGTTATCGTTCCGGGCACTGCCGTCGTTGCCTTCGACAAGGCCTGATCGGAACAACCATGGATAACTTGCGGGGAAAGGTCGCCATTGTTGGGGCTGCGGATACCCAGGTGGGAAAGCTTCCCCAATTCAGCCCTACCGGCTTGTGTATTGATGCGGCACGGCGCGCTATGGCAGATGCCAATATCACAAAGGGCCAGATTGATGGGCTAATCACCTGCAATTCGATGGCCGAACCGTATATGTATCACGCCGAAGCAATGGCCGAGTATATGCAAATTTTCCCGCGCTATTGCATGAGCGTGGTTGCTGGCGGCAGCACTACCTTTTCGATTCTGCATCATGCAGCTGCTGCGATCGTCAGCGGCATGTGCACTACCGTCCTGATCACGATGGCCGACAGTTTGCGTAGCGGCCTGACGCGAGACCAGGCTATGAAAATGCAGTCATCGGCTGGCCATTCTCAGTTTGAAATTCCATTCGGCCCTACGGTCCCAGCTTTTTACGCCCTCATTGCCCGTGCCCATATGCACAAATATGGCACGACCGCCGAGCAGTTCGCCGCAATCGCCGTTGCATGCCGCAAACATGCCTGCCTCAACCCGACCGCCGAAATGCGCACCCCTATCACAATCGATGACGTCATGAATTCGCGAATGATTGCCGATCCCTTGCACCTACTTGACTGTTCTCTGGTGTCGGATGGTGGATCAGCGATTATCATGACCTCAGCTGATAGAGCCGCGGATTTCCCTCACGACCCCGTGTATATTCTGGGTGTGGGCGAAGGGCATGGCCATGAACATATAAGCCAAGCACAAAGCCTGACTACATCCTTCGCCGTGGAATCGGGGCGGCGGGCTTATGCAATGGCGGGCCTTAGACCGAGCGACATGGACTTCGCACAACTGTACGATTGTTTCACGCCCACGGTGCTGGTGGAGCTTGAAGATCTAGGCTTTTGCCAAAAGGGTGAAGGCGGAGCGTTCGTAGAAAATGGTAATATCGAGCTTGGTGGCATGCTACCAGTCAACACCCATGGCGGACTTCTATCCCATTGTCATCCAGGCAACCCTGGATCAATGTTTGCGCTCACCGAAACCGTGACTCAGCTTCGCGGCACGGCGGGCGCGCGACAGGTCAAGGATGCCAAAGTCGCAATTGTGCATGGCCAGGGCGGCATCATGTCCAGCCATACCACAGTGATTCTTGCGAGGGAGCGTCACTGATGACGGGCCAGATGGACAAATTTCTTCCCCGCCCAACACCAGAATCCGCTCCTTTCTGGCAGGGCTGCCGCGATCATAAGCTATTGCTGCAATACTGCACGGCGTGCGGCACGCATCAATTCTACCCGCGCGTTATCTGCGCGAACTGCATGTCCGAACAGCTTGAATGGCGTGAAGCCAGTGGGCGCGGCACTGTGGAAACGTATACTGTCGTCACGCGCGCCGTATCAGACGCTTATGCCGCCGATGTCCCCTATGTCATTGCCCTAATCACGCTTGAGGAGGGACCGCGCATGATGAGCAATGTCATCGGCTGCGACGTCGAAAGCGTCAAATGCGGCCTCGCCGTCGAAGTCATTTTCGAGCAATGGTCGGCTGAAATCACTATGCCCAAATTCCGGCCTGTCACAGGTCAGCTCGCAAGTTAGGCCTAGATTTGGGGCCTGTATACCGGCCTAATAGTCCAACCTGGTTCGCCGCGCGGTCACATCGTGTCAGCAAGTCGGTCCGCGTCGGTAAAAGCCTGTGCCATGGCTGCAGCAACAACATCGTCAGGCCCGAAGGTGCCAGCCACGCGAACTGCGCCGATGTCAGTCACGCCGATGAACGCAAGCCATGCCTTCAAATATGCGAGTTGAAAATCGAGCCCATCAATTTCTGGCAGGCTGCCAAAGGGCATTGCGCTGGCAGCAACGATTATCGCCCGCCTCCCCTGGGCCAACCCCTCGACATTGCCATCGCTATCGTTGCAGAATGTCAGTCCCGGCTGGGTCAAGATATCAATATATTGTTTCAGCCGATACGGGATGCCGAAATTCCACATTGGCGTGGCTATCAAATAGCTATCAAATGACAGGAATTGATCAGTCCATTTCTTCAGATCCAGCCATGCGTCTGCCTGCTCGGGATCAACCGCGTTGCCGGCGAGCAAATGATAGCGACCAGCAACTGCATCTTGATCAAACGCGGGTAAATCTATGTCGAACACGTCAAGACGCTCGACTGTTAACGCTGGATATCGCTCTTTAAGGCGCGTCAGCAAACGATCGGCAACTATGGCCGATCGCGATCGTTCCTTGCGTGGACTGCCCCCGATGTAAAGCAGCCTGTTCATTCAACGTCGATGCCGATGTGGATGACACCGTCAATTATTTCGACGTCCCATACATTTATCGGCAATTTGGTTAATGTCCCCATGGCAGAACCATCCCGCATGTCGAAGCGCACACCGTGCGCCGGACAGAAGATATGAAACCCCTTCAATTTGCCGCCTTCGAGGGCCTGCAAGGCGTGGCTACACCTGTTCTCAATCGCGAACACGCCTGCAGGGGTGCGGGCGACAAGCACAGACTTTCCATGCAGGGCAAACGTACGGGTACCATTTTCGGGAATATCGGTCAGCGGCGCGACGGCAATTTTCACGGTTTCAGCATCCTTGATCAACGGTGTGTCCTATCGGTCGAAAACTCATGAAAATCCCTTCGGCAAATCCGTACCCTTTGCCCTCTAAAGATGCCTGAAGTACCTTCAAAAAGCAAACATGATTGTCGTTTCAGGTTAGCGCTCTATACGAGAATCCAGCACTTTATAAAGGTCATGGGCTATGGATGCGAAGACGACGCGGCGGATCAAAGACAACATCGCATTCGAAGCCGCGCGCACTAAGCCCCCGGCGGGATTTCCGCGGCTACCCGACATAGCAGCGGCCCGCTACATTGATCCGCAATTTCTTGAACTGGAAAAACAGGGTCTTTGGAAGCGCAGCTGGCTTTATGCCGGTCACAATAGCCAAGTCGCCGAACCGGGCAGCTGGTTCCTAACGCGCAATACCGGGACGCCCATTCTGATCGTGCGTGATCTGCAAGGTAAATTGCGCGCCTTCTACAACACCTGCCGACATCGCGGCGGCCCACTTGTCACGGAAGAGGCCGGTCAGAGCCGGGGTTTTGTGTGCGGCTATCACGGCTGGAGCTATACGCTCGATGGTCAGTTGAAATCGGTACGCGACAAGCGCGATTTCGTCGATCTAGACTTTGCCTGTCGGTCACTGCTGCCCGTCCGCTGTGAAACGCTTGGAGGCTGGATTTTTATCAACGAGGACCCTGATGCGCTAGGGTTGCTCGAAAGCTTGGGACCTTTGGAAAGCGAACTTCGGCAATTCGATCTCGACAATCTCATGCTCGTCCATTCGCGCAGCTATGACGTACCATGCAACGTGAAAGTTCTGCTCGATGTATTTTTGGAAGTGTATCATCTAAAATCGATCCATCAGGACACGGCCGATCGGTTCCTCGATCACCGCGGTATGACCGCTACTCTTTGGCCGCATGGCCATTCACGGATGGTCACGCCCAATCGTCGGCCCGATTGGATCGATCCAGGCACACGGGGAATGCCCGAAATCCAAAGCGTCACCGAGACACCCCGCATAAACAATGTCAGTTACAACATTTTTCCCAACATCGTGATGCCCCCAACGGCAACGGGTATACCCATGCTTGTTTTCTGGCCGCAATCGGCGAACACGATGCGGATTGAATGCCATTGGTTTGGCCCCAAGCTTCCAGCAGAAAATCTCAGCCCGCTTTGGGACACGCGGATCAAAAATTTTGAAACGATCCTGCTCGAAGATCTGAGGTTCGCGGGTAAAATTCAAGAATCAGTCGAAGGTCCTGGGTTCATAGGCATCCCCCTCAACTATCAGGAACGCCGAATCTATCATTGGCACGAGGAAGCAGATCGCCGGATAGGGCCAGAGCGCGTGCCGGCGCACATGCGCGTCGAACAGATGCTTGGCGACTGGATTGAAAAGCTTTGACCCAAATATGGCCTGGCGCGGCTGTGATTATTTTCCGCCAGGTGTGAAGATCATCAGCAGATTACCGGGCATATGGTTATAAAGACCATAGCCTGAGTTAACGACGACATGGCCATTGGCCACTGCCGCACCCGGGCCACTCATGCCTCCGCCTCTCGCTGTCGAACCTGAGATCGTCTTTACGGGCAATGTTGTGTCCACAGTCCATATCGGTTTGCCAGTACGGCTGTCATAGGCCCTAAAGCGACCGTCAAGATGCCCCGCGAAAACAAATCCTGTTAGAG
>Ga0315899_10001344_pt1 | contig 28252 bp, 23 predicted proteins | sample LakEriMetagenome_2_FD_203518 | JGI IMG/M metagenome (GOLD analysis project Ga0315899, IMG submission 203518) | Freshwater fungal communities from buoy surface, Lake Erie, Ohio, United States - Buoy 4 MA112 | ecosystem: Environmental > Aquatic > Freshwater > Lake | place: USA: Lake Erie, Ohio... | reverse complement strand
TTCCTGATGCCGGCGATGAGAAAGGCCAATGCATGTTGATGTCCAGCGGCGACCGGATCGCGCGGCTCCATTATATGCCCTACAGCTTTCGTGTGCTGCAGGCGGGCGATCATGTGCTGTGCGCCGTCACTGGCCAGCGGATCGCGCTGGAAAATCTGCGCTACTGGAGCATTGCACGACAGGAAGCCTATGCCGATGCGCAAGCGTCCGCGCAGGCGGAGCTGGCGGCGCGCGGAACGCCATGAAAGCTGCCGTCCTTCAACTGTCGATCATCCTGGCTGGCGCTCCACTGGCGCAGCCGGTAGCGCCCGTTTCGCATGATTTCGGACTGAAGGGCGCGCCCATGCAAGGCGCGGCCTTGCAAGGCGTCGCGCCGCCGGACACGGTCGCGCTGACGCTGGACGGCAAGTCCGTGGCGGTGGACGCGGACGGGCGTTTCCTCATCGCCTTCGATCGGGATGCCCCGCCACAGGCGCTGCTGGCAGCCCGGTTGCGCGACGGACGGATGCTCAGCCAGAGCCTTGCCGTCGCTGCACGGGACTGGCGGATCGAGCGGGTCGATACCCCGCTGCGCCCGACGAAGAGCAGCGAAGCCTTCCTGGCGCTGCGCCGGCCGGAACTGGAAGCGATTGCCGCGGCGCGCGCCAAGGTGACGGATGCGCAGGGGTGGCGGCAATCCTTCATCTGGCCCAGGACCGGGCGGATTTCGGGCCTGTTCGGATCGCAGCGCATCTATCGGGGCGAGCCCGGCGCGTACCACGGCGGTGTCGATATCGCCGGGGCGACGGGCGATCCGGTCGTCGCGCCGGCCGATGGCGTCGTCATCCTGGCGGCGAGCGATAAGCCCTATACGCTGGAAGGGCATTTGTTGATGATCGACCATGGCCATGGTCTCAACAGCGCCTTCCTTCATCTGTCGCGGATCGACGTGCAGCCGGGCGAAGCTGTCCGGCAGGGGCAGCGCATCGGCGCGGTAGGCGCGACTGGCCGGGCGACCGGGCCGCATCTGCACTGGGGCATGAAGTGGAACGAGGCGCGGATCGACCCGATGCTGATCGCCGGGCCGATGCCGCAGGGCCAGTGAGGGGTTAGCTGACGCGCTTCATCCGCACTGCGCGGCCGCCATCGATCTTCCCCATGAAGCTGCCCATGGCGGCCCGATGGATTTCGATGGTCTGGCCGACCTTCGGACTGCGTCCGGTGATAGGTTCAGTGGTCATCCACTGCGCGCCGTCTTCCAGACCGATCTGCCACTTGCCATAACCGGCGCTGCGCAGGGCCGCGATTTTAGCCTCGATATGGCTGACGCCGTCGTCGGGCCTATCCGTGCCGTCCTCCCGTTCGTCATCACCGCCCAGGAAGGGCAGTTTGGGAAAAGAGAATCCAAACAGCGTCTTGCGCGTCTTTTTAAGTTCGCCGCGATCCAGCACAACTACTTCGTCGCGTTGCGCGGCGGCATCCATTTCCGCCACCTGACGGTCGAAACAGGCCAGCCGAGAAGGACCGTCGGCTATGGAGCGGCATTGCAGAAGATTGGTGAAGATTTCCGGCCGTGGCTGCTGTGCCTTGGGCGCGGCATAAGACGTGCCGATCATCGCAGCGGTGCCCAGACACGCCGCTAGAATGCGCCTGACCGACATGCGAAAACCTTTCCCGAAATTTCGTTCCCGCGCAGCTTGCACCGCAAAATGGCGGCGTCAATAAGGCTTGCAAACGCCCACATTCCCAGCCCGAAAAATAAAGCTAGCATCACGACATGGAGGTCGCATCATTGCTGCCGCATCTGGCATTAAGGCGTAATTTTCTTGCAAAAGCGACGCTTTGCCGCGGCACCGCTGGCTTGTTGCAATTATGATACAGCCTCCGCCAAAACTGCACACGACCCCTTCGCCTGCTTTACACCGCCCTGAACCCCGCGCAGTTTCGCGCCATCCATATGGGGGGATCGCTGTCGGGCACCTTATCCCTCCATACGGTCAATAGAATGGCAGACATCTGCCAAACTCCAAAGCAAGGGACTGGATAGTGAAAACATTTTCGAAGATGGCGCTTTTGCGCGCCAGCGCCGCCCCGGCGATCCTGGGCGTTTCGCTGATCGCGACCGCTGCGATCGCGCAGGACGCGCCGCAGGCCGCTGATGCACCTGCGGAAGGCGACACCATCGTCGTCACCGGATCGCTGATCAAGAATCCGAACCTGGCGCGGTCGACCCCGGTCACCACGACCACCGCCGACCAGATCGAACTGAAGCAGAACAACACGGCGGAAGAAATTCTCCGTGAAATCCCGGGCATCGTCCCGAGCATCGGTTCGGCGGTCAACAACGGCAACGGTGGCGCGTCGTTCGTCAACCTGCGCGGCCTGGGTTCGAACCGCAACATCGTGCTGATCGACGGCAACCGCCTCGTGCCGGCCGAACTGAACGGTCGTTTCGACCTCAACAACATCCCGGTTGCGCTCGTCGAACGCGTCGAAACGCTGACCGGCGGTGCATCGACCACCTACGGCGCGGACGCCATCTCGGGCGTCGTGAACTTCATCACCAAGTCCGACTTCGCCGGCCTTGAAGCCAATGTCGCCAACCAGATCACCGAGCAGGGCGACGGCAACTATGTCCGCGCGGACGTGACCTTGGGCGCGAACTTCGACGACGGCCGCGGCAACGTGGTGTTCGCCGTGGGCTACCAGCAGTCGGACCCGGTCTATCAGGGCCAGCGCGACTTCTCGACCTTCGCGATCGACTCCTTCACCGGCGCCAGCGGCGGTTCGGGCACGTCGACCCCGTCGCGCTTCACCAACGTCAACACGACCGGCGCGGATTCGATCACCACGGATTGCGGCACGGCGGGCCTCCCCGCCTGTAATACCGTTCAGGGCAACCGCCAGGTGACTGCTGCAGGCGGCGCGTTCCGCGGCACGTCCGCGTTCGACGCCTACAACTTCAATCCCTTTAACATCTTCCAGACGCCATTCGAGCGCTTCAACATGTACGGTGCAGGCCGCTACGAAGTGAGCGACGCGGTGGAAGTCTATTCGCGCGGCATATTCTCGAAGAACACGGTCAGCACGATCATCGCCCCGTCGGGTGCCTTCGGCATTTCGGTGGTGGTCCCGCTCAGCAACCCCTATCTGACGGCTGCCCAGCGTAACGCTTTCTGCGCGTTCGACACCAACCCGGGCGTTGGCTACACGCCGCGTTTCACGCAAGCACAGTGCGACGCAGCCGCAACCGCGCAGCCGACGCTGGCTGACGGCACCGCCAACCCCAATTATCGCACCGTCACGACCGCCCTGTCGCGTCGTGCGACCGAATTGGGTCCGCGTATCTCCGACTTCGTCACCACCTTCTTCGACTATCGCATCGGCGCGCGTGGCGGCATCACCGACACGATCGACTGGGATGTGTCGGGCAGCTACGGCGAATCGGAAAACATCCAGACCCAGAAGGGCTACTGGCTGAATTCGCGCGTTCGTCAGGCGCTGCTTGCCACCAACCCCAACACCTGCCTGACCGACACCAACGGCTGCGTGCCGCTGAACGTGTTCGGTCCGGACGGTTCAATCACCGCTGCGCAGAACGCGTTCCTGACCGCCAACAGCACGGTCGCGACCAAGACCTCGCTGGCGCAGGTGAAGGGCGTCATCAACGGCGACTTCGGCGTGGCCAGCCCCTGGGCGGGCGACGCGGTGGCCTTCGCCGTCGGCGGCGAATATCGCAAGTATCAGGCGTCGCAGGAATCCGATCTGCTGTCGCAATCGGGTGACCTGGGCGGCGCGGGCGGCGCGGCTCCGAACATCTCGGGCGGCTACGACGTCTATGAAGCCTATGGCGAACTCATCCTGCCGCTGGTGCAGGACAAGCCGCTGTTCCAGGACCTGACCGTCGAAGCGGGCATCCGCTATTCCGACTATTCGGTCTTCGCTCCCGGCACTTCGGGCTACAACACCACCACCTGGAAGGTGGCCGGCAACTGGACCCCGGTGGACGGCTTCAAGATCCGCGGCAATTACAGCCGCGCGGTCCGCGCGCCCAACATCGCGGAACTGTTCGCTCCGGTGAACACGACCCTGACCAACCTGGCAGCCGATCCCTGCGCCGGCACCGCTCCAGTGACGAACGCAAACCTGCGTGCTGTCTGTCTCGCTCAGGGCGCTACTGCCGCGCAGATCGGTTCCATCATCAACGATCCGGCGGGCCAGGTGAACTCGACCGGCGGCGGCAATCTCGCCCTCGGGCCGGAAAAATCGAACAGCTGGGGCGTGGGCGTCACGCTGCAGCCGAGCGCTCTGCCCGGCTTCAACCTGACCGTGGACTATTACAACATCAAGATCACGGGTGCGATCACTACCCCGACGCCTGATGACGTCATTGCGGCCTGCTTCGGCAACATCACCGCCGCCAGCGCGTCTGACCCGGCTTGCACCACCATCCGTCGCGATCCGTCGACCGGCGGGTTGTACGGCGAAGCCGCGGTTGCTCCGGGCCTGCCGCAGACGTTCTCGAATCTCGGTCGCCTGGCTACCGACGGCATCGATGTCCAGCTGAACTACAGCAAGGACTTCGGCGCCGCGACCTGGTCGCTCAGCGCCATCGGCAACTGGACCAACAAGTCCACGTTCCAGGCGACCCCGACTTCGGTCAACCGCGACTGCGTGGGCCTTTATTCGGTCAACTGCGCCTCGATCCAGCCGGAGTTCAGCTGGTCGGTCCGCAACACGCTGGCGTTCAAGTCCTTCGATGTATCGCTGCTGTGGCGCTACATCGACGGCGTGAAGTATGAAGACGGAGACGCCTTCGTCGGCACGCTGGACGGCAAGGAAGTGGACTTCAACAGCATCCCGGCCGAGCATTATTTCGATCTGACCGGTCGTTTCCATGCTTCGGACGAGCTGACCTTCACGCTGACCGTCCAGAACCTGCTCGACAACCAGCCCAAGGTGGTTGGCAACTCGATCGGTTCGACCAGCTACAACAGCGGCAACGTCTATCCGTCGACCTACGACGCGCTGGGCCGTCGCTACACGGTCGCCGCCAAGCTGCGCTTCTGATCGCAGCGCGACGCGTAAAAAAGGAGGGCCGGTGGAAACACCGGCCCTCTTTCTTTGTCTTCGCGGTCGTGGCTGGCTCGCCTGGCGCGTCGGCGATCAGTGGATCGACTGACTTAACCGATCAGCGCGCCCGGCAAGCTTAGGGGAATTGACGCGGCCTCGGCTATGGCACGCGCCCATTGCCCCACCTTCTCCAGTTCATCCGCATGAAGCTCCAGGCCGCGCCGCGCCTCACGCTGGCGTTGGCCCGGATCGAAGGTCGCTCCCGTCTTGGCATCCCGTGCGAAGACCGGCCCTGCGATGATGGCATCAATGGCCTCATCGTCCAACGCGACGTCATAAAGACGCGCCGTGGCAGCAAGCGCTTCGCTCGGCTTCTGGACCAAAGTTTCGCTGTCCAGCGTGGCGATCCGCGAGCCGAACTGCCTGATGAGATTGTTGAACTGCGCCTGTTGCGCCAGCCAGCCAGCCGCGGCGACCTGAATGTCGGTCAGCCCCATATATTGGTCTGGCATGATCCCGAGCGGCGCGATCATGCCCTCGCGCGCCAGTTTCTCAAATCCGTCGCGCACCCATAGTCTGCCCCACATGCCCTTGCGCGCGATCGAGGCGAGATAATCGTCAAGCGGTGCATAGAGGAGCAGCGCGCGGCTTTGCGGCCTCATCGAAAGGATGGCTGGAATGAGCGGATTGATGATATTAGATGGCTTGACGACTACCGCTTCGCCGGCGCCGAACGGCCGGGCGAGCAGGCGAAGACCTTCGTCCAGCACCCGCGCCACCTGCGGTCCTGTGGCACCTCTAAGTCGCCACCCGATCAGATCGTTGAACAGCACCGGCTCCTTCAACCCCATGGCGACGCCGGGAATGTCGAAGGCAGCGGCCAGCAGAGTTGAGCAGCAATAGGCCGAATGGAAGATGAAGTGGATCGGGGCTGGCGGTGACGCAAGGGCGACCGCCTCCTCGCGTCGAACGGCAAGCGGCTCGACCGGACCAAGATGATCGTCCGTCAGGAACGGTATTTCGGCATGGCGCGCGCGCGGCACGAACCGAAAATGGAAAGCATCATATTGCGGGTCGTAGCGGTGCGCGAGCCATTCTGCTTCCGGAACGATGTTCGACAAGGAAAGTTGCGGCTGGGTCATCGGCGGAGGAACTGACATGGCAGGCCAGGAGGCACAAGAGCCTGCAATTATACTGGTTGTCTGCAATATCATATATGTTAGCGAAGAGGCCATGGAAGCATCGCCTAATGACATGCTGCGCAAGGCGTCGCAGTTCCGCCAGGCCGGTCGGACGACCGAGGCGGAGCGCCTGCTCGGTAGCCTTCTGGAACGACAGCCGGATCAGCCACAGGCGCTCAACATGCTCGGACTCATTGCGCTGGAGCGCGGAGAGTTCGCCAAGGCCCGCCTTTTCTTCCTAGACGCGGCGCGGGCGGACCCCAAGGAGCCGGCCTTGTGGATGAATGTCGCATCGGCTGAACGCGGCCTTCGATCCGACGAGGGTGAGCAGGCGGCATTGTCGCAGGTGCTCGCCATCGACCAGCGCAATCTAATGGGGCAGATACGCATGGCCCAGTTGCAGCAGCGGCTGGGTAAGCGGCATGATGCCGCCGACAGCTGGGGCAAGGTGCTGGCTCTGACGGCAGGTCTTGCCGATATTCCGCTCGCCCTCACGCAGACGCTTGAGGATGCGCGCCGGTTCGTCACCGATCACAATGCCAGTTTCGCGGCCTTTGTCGAGCAGGGGGTCAAGCCGCTGCTGGACGACGCGGATGCGCTGGCCCAGCGGCGATTCCAAGCCTGCCTGGATCGAGAGTTCGGGCGACGCGCCATTTTCTACAATGAGTGTTCGGGTCTTCACTATCCTTTTTTGCCCGCCGACGAATTTTTCGACCGGCTGCATTTCCCCTGGATGGAAACGCTAGAATCCCACACGGACGCGATTCGGGCCGAATTTCTGGCCTTGGTGCAGAAGGACGGGGCAACGGTGCGTCCCTATGTGCGGCAGGATGCGGGGACGCCTGAAAACAAGTGGACCGCGCTCGACGGCTCGCTGGACTGGGGTGCGGCGTTCCTGTGGGAATATGGGGTCAGAAACGATGCCGTGTATGACGCTTGCCCGCAGACGGTTGCGGCGCTTGAAGCGCTTCCCCGCGCGGATATTCCGGGCCGCGCGCCCTCCGCCTTTTTTTCCCTGCTGAAACCCCACAGCCACATTCCTGCGCATACCGGCGTCACTAACTCCCGCGCCATCATCCACCTGCCGCTGATCGTGCCGCCCGGATGCCGGTTTCGAGTGGGCGGGGAGATCCGTACCTGGGAAGAAGGCGTCGCCTTCGCGTTCGACGACACAATCGATCACGAGGCGTGGAACGAGAGCGATCATTTGCGGGTCGTGTTGATCTTCGACGTCTGGAACCCGCATTTATCGCTTGAAGAGCAGATGCTGTTGAAGCAATTCTATGCAACGGCAGACGCAGCCAAGGCGGATGTTAACGCTGTTGCGTGATGCCAGCGGTCGATATCTTGCGACATCCTTTTCGGGAGACATGAAATGCGCGTTATAAAGGCGGCAATTGCCTCCGGCCTGTTCGTGATGGCGATGCCCGCCTTCGCCGAGGAGAAGCCGGCGCTCGATCGCAACGATCCCAATGCTGTGCGCTGCAAGCGCCTGGCCGTAACCGGATCGCTGGTTCGCAAGGAACGGACATGCCGTACCAACGCAGAATGGCGGAAGATGAGCGAGCAGCAGAATCGCGACGCCGACGACCTGATCACCCGCAGCCGGGCCGGCATGAACCCGAACGGTTGATGGTTGTTCGACTCTCATCGGACAGATGAAGGCCGGGGGCATGGATCCGCTGACACCAAGCCATCCACGCCACAGGACAGATTTGATCTGACCGTCCCCCTACAGACTGCGAGAAGGCCCGCCCGCTGCTGAGGGGCAGGCGGGACTTCCTTTTCACACAACGTTGAGCACCAAGGCCCCATCCCCGTCCTCGACTCGCACGGTCGCGCCGTCGGGGACTTCGCCGCGCAGGATGAGGTCGGCGAGGGGGTCCTGGAGGTAGCGCTGGACCGCGCGCTTGAGCGGCCGGGCGCCATAGACCGGGTCATAGCCCACCCGGCCCAGCCAGGCCCGTGCGCCCTCGCTGAGGTCGAGGGTGATCTTGCGATCCTTCAGGAGCTTGCCGATGCGCGCGACCTGGATGTCGACGATCGGGGCCATATGGCTCGCGCCGAGCCGATGGAACAGGATGATCTCGTCCAGCCGGTTGAGGAATTCGGGGCGGAAATGGGCGCGCACGACGTCCATCACCTGATCCTCCACCTTCTCGACCGGATCGTCGTCTCCCAGCGCGGCGATATACTGGCTGCCGAGATTGGAGGTGAGCACGATGATCGTGTTGGTGAAATCGACCGTGCGGCCCTGCCCGTCGGTCAGGCGACCGTCGTCCAGCACCTGCAACAGGATGTTGAACACGTCGCCATGCGCCTTCTCCACCTCGTCGAAGAGCACGACCTGGTAGGGGCGGCGGCGGACGGCTTCGGTCAGGACGCCGCCTTCCTCATAGCCGACATAGCCCGGAGGCGCGCCGATCAGGCGAGCGACCGAATGCTTTTCCATGAACTCGCTCATGTCGATGCGCACCATCGCGCTGTCGTCGTCGAACAGGAAGCCGGCGAGCGCCTTGGTCAGTTCCGTCTTGCCGACGCCCGTGGGGCCGAGAAACAGGAAGCTGCCCAGGGGGCGGTTGGGGTCCTGTAGACCGGCGCGGCTGCGGCGGACGGCGGTGGAGACAGCCTTGACCGCATCGGCCTGCCCGATGACGCGCCTGCCCAGTTCCGCCTCCATGGCGAGCAGCTTCTCGCGCTCGCCCTCCAGCATGCGGTCGACCGGGATGCCGGTCCAGCGGGACACGACGGCGGCGATGTCTTCCGGCGTCACTTCCTCCCGCAGCATCGCGCCCTTGGACGCGGACTGCGCTTCCTCAAGCTGCTTTTCGAGGGTCGGAATAGTACCATATTGCAGCTCGCCCGCCCTCGCATATTCGCCCGAGCGCTGTGCCTGCTCCAGCGCCACGCGCGCGGCATCGAGCTGTTCCTTGAGCCTGGCTTCCCCGGCGATCTTGTCCTTTTCCGCCTGCCAGCGCTGGGTCAGTTCCGCAGACTGTTGTTCCAGATTGGCAAGATCGGCCTCAAGCGTGGCGAGCCGGTCCTTCGACGCCTGGTCGCTTTCCTTCTTAAGCGCCTCTCGTTCGATCTGCAGCTGCATGATGCGGCGGTCGAGAGTCTCGATCTCCTCGGGCTTGCTCTCCACTTCCATGCGGATGCGGCTCGCCGCCTCGTCCATCAGGTCGATGGCCTTGTCGGGCAGGAAGCGGTCGGTGATGTAGCGGTTGGAGAGGGTCGCGGCGGAGACGATCGCGCTGTCGGCGATGCGGACGCCGTGATGCGTCTCATATTTGTCCTTGATGCCGCGCAGGATGGAGATGGTGTCCTCCACGGTCGGTTCGCCCACGAATACAGGCTGGAACCGCCGCTGGAGCGCGGGATCCTTCTCCACATATTTGCGATATTCGTCGAGCGTGGTCGCGCCGATACAGTGCAACTCCCCGCGCGCGAGGGCTGGCTTGAGCAGATTGCCCGCATCCATCGCGCCTTCGGACTTGCCCGCGCCGATCAGCGTGTGCATCTCGTCGATGAAGAGGATGATCTGGCCCTCAGCGCCCTTCACCTCGTCCAGCACGCCCTTCAGCCGCTCCTCGAATTCGCCGCGATATTTCGCGCCGGCGATGAGGCTGCCCATGTCGAGCGCCATGAGGGTGCGGTCCTTGAGCGTGTCGGGCACGTCGCCATTGGCGATGCGCAGCGCCAACCCTTCCGCGATCGCGGTCTTGCCGACGCCGGGTTCACCGATAAGGACGGGATTATTCTTGGTGCGGCGCGCCAGGATCTGGATGGTGCGGCGGATTTCCTCGTCCCGGCCGATGACCGGATCAAGCTTGCCTTCGCGCGCCGCGGCGGTGAGATCGCGGGCGAATTTCTTGAGCGCGTCGTAGCGATCCTCCGCACCTGCCGTGTCGGCGGTGCGGCCGCCGCGCAGCTGGTTGATCGCGGCGTTGAGCGCTTCGGGCTTCACCCCGGCGGCGGCCAACGCTTTCCCTGCGGCAGTCGTGGTGGCGAGCGTGAGGGCAAGCAACAGCCGCTCGACCGTGACGAAGCTGTCGCCGGCCTTCTGCGCGACCTGCTCGGCCGAATCGAGGACGCGCACGGCGTCATTGTCGAGGCCCGGCGTCTGCTGCGCGCCGCTGCCCGAGACGGCGGGCACCTTCGCCAGCGCGGCGTCGGTTTCGCGCAGCGCGACCTGGGGCGTGCCCCCCGCCGCGCTGATGAGGCCTGATGCCATGCCCTGCTCATCCTCCAGCAACGCCTTCAGAAGATGTTCCGGGCTGATCCGCTGGTGGCTCATACGGATCGCGACGGTCTGCGCCGACTGGAGGAAGCCCTTGGCGCGATCGGTGAATTTTTCCAGGTTCATGACGTCCCACTCTCACTTTCTGAACGACATGTAGTGTTGCCGAAAAACAACACAAGTGCAGCGGTGAGATTATCGCACGGGCCGCGCCGCTGCCCGCCGAAGCGTATTGCGCCGCTACCACCCCCCGCTATGGTGCGGGCAGTTGTGGCGCGCCCGCGCCGCTGGTCCACACGCTTATCGCAGAAGGCCGTTTCATGACCCTGTCCCGCTCCTCGCGCCGCCTGACACTGCTCGCCGGCCTGTCGCTCCTCGCCATGACGCCCGCTCACGCGCTGGCGCAGGGTGCGACCGCCATCGCCGCACCCGCGCCGCTGTCCAGCCTGGTTTCGAAAGTCGACATTCCCTATGAGGAGTTCCGCCTGCCCAACGGGCTGCGCGTCATCGTCCATACCGACCGCAAGGCGCCGGTGGTGGCGGTGTCGGTCTGGTATCATGTCGGATCGCGCTACGAGCCGGCGGGCAAGACCGGCTTTGCCCATTTGTTCGAACATCTGATGTTCTACGGATCGGAAAATGCCGACGGACCGTTCTTCGCCCGGCTGGAGGATATCGGCGCGACCGACTGGAACGGGACGACCTGGTTCGACCGCACCAATTATTTCGAAACGGTGCCGACCGGCGCGCTGGACCGCGCGCTGTTCCTGGAATCCGACCGGATGGGCCATCTGCTGGGCGCGGTGACGCAGGTGAAGCTGGATACCCAGCGCGGCGTCGTGCAGAATGAAAAGCGCATGGGCGAAAACGAGCCCTATGGCCTGGTCGAATATGCGCAGCTTGCCGCGCTGCTGCCCGAAGGCCATCCCTATCGCCATTCGACCATCGGATCGATGGCGGACCTGAATGCCGCGAGCCTGACCGACGTGCAGGACTGGTTCAAGACCCATTATGGCCCCAACAACGCCGTGCTGGTCCTGGCGGGCGACATCGACCTTGCCACCGCGAAGGCGAAGGTCGGCAAATGGTTCGGCAACATCCCCGCTGGGCCTGCGCCCAAGGATGTCGATGCGACCGTGCCGACCCTGGCGAAGGACGCCGAGGTGACGATGCACGACAATGTCGCGGCGACCCGGCTGTACCGCAACTGGATCGTGCCCGGCGTGAATTCCGCTGACCTGCCGCAGCTTGACCTTGCCTTGACCGTGTTTGGCGGGCTGGGATCGTCCCGGCTGGACAATGTACTGGTGCGCGACGAGAAGGTTGCCGTTGCCGTCAAGGCCAGCGTCCAGCCGTTCGAGAAGCTGTCCATCGCCGAGATCACGGTCGACGTGAAGCCGGGCGCGGACCCGGTGGCTGTGGGCAAGCGACTGGACCAGTTGCTGGCCGACTATCTGGCCAAGGGGCCGAGCGCCGACGAGGTGCTGCGGGCCGCGACCCGGCAGGCGTCGGGTACGATTTCGGGGCTGGAAAAGGTCGGCGGCTTTTCCGGCAAGGCGGTGACGCTGGCCGAGGGCGCGGTCTATTCCGACGATCCAGCCAAATATAAGAAGGATCTGGCGATCTACGCCGCCGCGACGCCGCAGTCGGTGAGCGAGGCCGCACGCAAATGGCTGGGCCGGCCGGTGCTGCGCCTGACTGTGGCGCCGGGCGAGCGCAGCGCTGCGGATAACGCGCTGGCGGGCAATGCCAGGGACGGCGATGCGACCCATCATCCGGCCTATTTCCAGCAGCCGGGCGGGTCGTCCCCGGTGGCGGGCAGCCCCCCTGCGCCCACGAAAATCGCCGAACCGCCGATCGAGCCGGTCAAGGATCTGGACTTCCCCGATGTCGAGCGCGCGACCCTCAAAAACGGGATCAAGGTGGTCTTCGCGCGGCGGACGGCGGTGCCGACCGTGCGCGTGTCGGTGGCGTTCGACGCCGGCAATGCGGCCGACGACAAGGCGAAGCTGGGGACAGCGGGGCTGACCGCCGCGCTGCTCGATGAAGGCACGGCGAGCCGTACGGGCAAGCAGATCGCCGAGGAGCAGGAACGGCTGGGCGCGTCGATCAGCGCGGGCAACAATATGGACCGCACGACCGTAGGCCTATTCGCGCTGAAACCCAACCTCGACGCGTCGCTGGGCCTGCTGGCGGACGTGATCCGCAACCCCGCCTTCAAGCCCGAAGAGGTCGAGCGGCTGCGCGGACAGGTACTGACCCGGATCGCCGCGGAGAAGACCGAGCCGATGGCGATCGCGCAGCGGATGCTGCCGCCCCTGCTCTATGGACAGGCGCACCCCTATGGCATCCCCTTCACAGGCTCCGGCACCGAGACCGGCGTCAAGGCGGTGACGCGCGCCGATCTCACCGCATTCCACGACAGGTGGCTGCGCCCCGACAATGCGACGATTTTCGTGGCGGGCGACGCGACGCTGGCCGACATGATGCCGTTGCTGGAAAAGCGGTTCGGCGACTGGAAGGCCCCGGCCGCTGCCAAGGGCATCAAGACGTTCCGGATGGACCGGATGATGCGCCCGGCGCGCATTGTGCTGGTGGACAAGCCGCAAAGCCCGCAGTCGTTGATCCTCGCGGGCCTGCTCACCAACAAGAGCGGCACCGACAATCCGGTGACGCTGCAGACCGCGAATGAGGTGCTGGGCGGATCCACCTCCTCGCGGCTGTGGATGGACCTGCGCGAAACCAAGGGGTGGGCCTATGGCGTCGGCACGGCGCTATCGGGGGTCAAGGAGACCATCCCGCTGCTGGTCTATGCCCCGGTCCAGACCGACAAGACGGGCGAATCCATCATTGCCGTGCGCAAGGACATGAGCGACTATCTGACCGCGCACGGCACGACGGAGGCCGAGCGCAACCAGACGATCAATGGCCAGATCCTGTCTCTGCCCGGCAGTTTCGAGACATCGTCCGACCTTCTGTCCGCGATGATGCGCAACGACCTGATCGGCCGGCCGGACGATTATTATGAAACGCTGCCCAAAACCTATCGCGCCATGACTGCCGCCGACCTGGACAAGGCGGCGCGCGAGGCGATCAACCCCGACCGGCTGATCTGGGTCGTGGTGGGCGACGCGAAACTGGTGCGGCCCCAGCTTGACGCGGTGGGGCTGCCGGTGGAAATGGGCACATTGGCGGATTGACGATAACGTAAAGGAGATATGGGATGGCTACCGTGGATGGCGCATATGATTGCGTGGCCAAGACGCCGATGGGCGACCAGAAAGGCGTGTTCACCGTCATCAGCAGCGGCGACCGCTTCAACGGCACCTTTGCGGGGATGATGGGATCGCTGGACGTGGTGGACGGCCAGGTGGCTGGCAACAAGCTGAGCTGGAAAATGGAAATGACCATGCCCATGCCCATGACGCTGGAATGCGAGGCAGAAGTGACGGGCGACAGCATCACCGGAACGATGCAACTGGGCGCATTCGGGGCGTCGGCCTTCTCCGGCACCCGCCGCCCCTGACCGGCCCCGGCAGCGGCTGATAAAAACGCCCCCGCCAGGACGCGGGGGCGTTTTTTTTGTTTGTGAGACAGCGAAGTAGACAGCTCCATCTTGATATAATTCATTAGTTAGCTAACTAATGAATATGCCTGCCCTCGACCCACAGCGCGCATTGGCGCATAAAATGGCCCCCGTCGCGCGCAACTGGCGGCGGCTGGCCGACGAAGCGCTGGCGGAACTGGGCGTGTCCAACAGCGCGGCCTGGTGCCTGCTTCATATCGAGCGGGACGGCCCGACGGTGCGACAATCCGACCTGGCCGAGTCGCTGGATGTCGCTGGCCCGTCCCTGGTCCGCACGCTTGCGCAGCTGGAAAGCGCGGAGCTGGTGGAACGCGCGCAACATCCCAACGACAGGCGTGCCAATCTGATCGGACTGACGAAAAAAGGCGAGGAACTGGCCGGGCGGATCGAAGCACGGCTGGCGGACCTGAGAGCCGACTTGCTCAAGGACGTCCCCGACGATGTGGTGGAAGTCGCCGTATGGCTGTTTGACCTCCTCAACCTGCGCATCAAGGAATATAGGTTGCGGTCATGAGCGAACGGTTCGGTCTGCCTGCCGCGCTTTTTTCACTCAAATGCCTGCTGGCTGCCATGCTGGCGCTGTTCGTGGCGTTGAGCATCGGTCTGGATCGGCCCTATTGGGCATTCCTTACCAGCTATCTGGTCGCGCAGCCCATGGCAGGCGCGGTCATATCCAAGGCGGTGTTCCGGACGATCGGAACGCTGGCGGGCGCGATATTTTCCGTCGCGGTCGTGCCGCCGCTGGTCAACGCGCCTGAATTGCTGGTGCTGGCGATGGCATGCTGGCTGGGGCTGTGCGTGTTCGTGTCGCTGCTCGACAGGACGCCGCGATCCTACATGTTCGTGCTGGCGGGCTACACCGCCTGCCTGATCGTGTTTCCCGATGTCGGTACGCCGCAGACGATCTTCACCGTCGCGTCGCTGCGGGTACAGGAAATCCTGATCGGCATTGCCTGCGGCAGCCTGGTCCACGGGGTTGTGTTGCCCGGATCGGTCACCGGCGCTCTGCTGGCAAGGGTGGAGAAGATGCTGCGCGACGCCGAGCGCTGGTCGCGCGACGCCATCGCCGCCCATCCTGTCGAGGGGCTGGATGCCGAGCGACGGCGACTGGCGCAGGACATCACCGAACTGCACCAGATGTCGATCCACCTGCCCTATGATATCAGCCGGCAGGCCCCTCGCATCCGCACGGTGCGCGCGTTGCAGGACCAGCTGTCGCTGCTGCTGCCGCTGGGCGCGGCGGTGGAAGACCGGCTGGCCCAACTGACCGCCGCGAACGGGGGCGTCGTGCCGGACCGGGTCAAAGCGCTGATCGCCGATGTGCGCGACTGGCTCGATTCGCCGACCGTCGACAATGCGACGCGGGCGGAAAATGCACAGGCGCTGATCGACCGATGCGCCGAGATGGAGCCGCCGCTACGGGCCGTCACGGGATGGGCGGACATGATGCGGCTAAGCCTCTTTGCGCGGCTGGCGACGCTGATCGCGGCGCATCGCGACTGTCGCGACCTGGCGGATCAGATGACGACGTACAGCCGCGCGCCGCTGACTCCGCGCGTGGCGCAATTGCTCGCCGGGCGCGGCGACCGGGCGCTGCATCGCGACTATGCGGGCGCGGCCCGCGGCGCCTTCGGCGCGTTCCTGACCATCATTGTCGGCAGCGCCATATGGATCGGCAGCGGATGGCAGGATGGCGGCACCGCCGTCATGCTGGGAGGCGTGTTCCTGGCGCTGTTTTCGGCAGCGGACAATCCGCTGGCCCCGCTCAAGGGCTTCATGATCGGCACGCTGGCCGCGACCGCGCTGGGCGCTGTCTATGGCTATGCCATCATGCCGCGGCTCGACGGGTTCCTCATGCTGGCGATGGCCTATGCCCCGCCGCTCCTCCTGCTGGGTGCGATGATGGCCTCGCCCCGCTGGATGGGTATCGCCCTGCCGACGCTGCTGGGATTGGCTAGTCCGGTGCTACTGTCCGACCGCTATGTCGGGGCGTTCGCCAGCTACGCCAATGGCGCGGTAGCGCAGATGGTCGGCATATGGTTCGCGATCGTCATGGTCGGGCTGCTGCAGTCGGCCGGGGCCGAGGGCGCGATCCGGCGGACGGTGCAGGCGGGATGGCGGGACATCGCGACGCGCGCCACGCTGATGACCCCGCCCGACATGCGGGGGTGGATCAACCGCATGCTCGACCGTATCGCCCTGCTCGCCCCACGGCTGGCGGCAACCGGGCAGGACAGCGGCGCGCCGCTCTACGATGCGCTGCGCGATTTGCGCACCGGCGTCGCCATCGGCGAATTGCGGCAGGTGCGGATCGACCTGCCAAGCGATCAGGCCGCATCCCTGGGCGACGTACTGGATGGCGTGGGCCAGCATTATCGCGGGCTGGACCCCGATGCGCCTGCTCCGGCGGACGGCGCGTTGCTGCACGACATCGACGCCGCGATCGGCGATCTGGCCGCGCATCCCGACGCCGCCGTGCAGCGGGAAGGCGTGCTGGGGCTGGTCAGCCTGCGCCGTAGCCTGTTCCCCGACGCGCCCGGCTATGGGAGGATCGCCGCATGACCGGAGAAATCGCGCTGGGCGGCATATTCGTGCCGACTCTGCTGCTGCTGGCGCTGGTGGCGCTGATCCTTGCCTGGGCGGCGACCCGGCTGATCGGCGCGTTCGGCCTCTATCGCTTCGTCGCCTATCGGGCGGCGGTCGACCTCAGCCTTTTCATCCTCATCCTGGGCGGCCTCGCCCTGATTATCCCCGCACTTGGAATCCGCCTATGAAGTCGATCTTGCCCATGCTGACCCGCAGCGCCGTCACCATCATCCTGGTCATCGCCGCTGCCATCGCCGCGATCTGGATGTGGAACCATTATGAGCGCAGCCCCTGGACGCGCGATGGCAAGGTGCGCGCCGACGTGGTGCGGGTGACGCCCGACATCAGCGGCCTGGTGACGTCCGTGGCCGTGCGCGACAACCAGCAGGTGAAGGCGGGCGACCTGCTGTTCGTCATCGACACGCCGCGTTACGCGCTGGCGCTGGAACAGGCCAAGGCGCAGATCGCGAGCGCGCGCGCGACCCTGGCGCAGGCACAGCGGGAGGCGCGACGCGACCTGGCGCTGGGCGATCTGGTCGCGGCGGAAACGCACGAACAGAATGTCGCGCGGGTGGAAACGGCACAGGCGGCACTGGCCGAGGCGACAAGCGCGCAGGAGGGCGCGGCGCTGAACCTGAAGCGCACTCGCGTACTCGCTTCGGTCAACGGCGTCGTCACGAACCTCGACCTGCATCCGGGCGACTATGTCGGTGCAGGATCGCAGGCTCTGGCGCTGGTGGACAGCGATTCGCTGCGTGTGGAGGGCTATTTCGAAGAGACGAAGCTGGGCCTCATCTGCATTGGCGCGCCCGTGACGGTGCGGTTGATGGGCGAGGCGCAGGACCTGCACGGCCGGGTGGAGAGCATCGCCTTCGGCATCAACGACGGCAGCCGATCCGACTCGGGCAACCTGCTGCCCAATGTCGAGCCGACCTTTTCCTGGGTGCGGCTGGCGCAGCGGATCCCGGTACGGGTGAAGCTGGACCGGCCGCCGCCGGGGCTGCGGCTGATTTCCGGCCGGACCGCGACGGTGACCGTGCAGCCCGCAGACGACAAGACGAAGGCCAAGGCGGGAGATTGCCGTCATGCGTAAGGCTGCGGCGGTGCTGCTGGCCGCGCTGGCGCTGTCGGCCTGCGCCACGGCGGGACCGGATTATCGGCTGCCGGTCCAATCCGCGGCGACGGCGCCGGGCGCGACGGGCACCTTCCACTCTGCCGAAGGCCAACTTTTCTCCCAAGCCGAGCTGCCCGACCATTGGTGGCGGCTCTATGCCGATCCGCGCCTCGACACGCTGGTGGAACAGGCGCTGAGCGCGAACGCCGATTTGCGGCAAGCCCAGGCCAATGTGGAGCGGGCGCAGGCGGTGCTGCGCGAAGCGGAGGCAGGCCGGACGATCAGTACCGGGGTGGATGCGGGGGCGACGCTGGCCCGGCCATCGGGCACGGGTTACAGCCTGCCGGGCGTCGTCGGCTACGACCTTGGGCTGTCGGCATCCTATCCGCTCGACCTCAACGGGCGGATCCGCCGCGCGATCGAGGCGAGCAGCGCGGACGTGGAAGCGAGCGCGGCGGCGCGCGACTATGTCCGGGTGAGCGTGGCGGCCGCGACGGCGCGCGCCTATGCGCAGGTCTGCGCGGCCAATTTCAGCCTGGCGGTCAATCGCCGCGTCGTCGCCCTGCAACGCGATACGCTGGACGCCACACGCCGGCTGGCGCGGGGCGGGCGGGGCACGGCCTTCGACGTGAGCCGGGCGCAGGCGGCGGTGGAGGCGAGCGCGGCCGCCCTGCCCGCCTTCGAAGCGCAGCGGCAAAATGGCCTCTACCTTCTCGCCACGCTGCTGGGCCGGCCGCCCGCCGACTATCCGCGCGAGGCAGAGGGCTGCACCGCTTTGCCGTCCATCGGCCAGCCGATCCCGGTGGGCGACGGCGCGGCGCTGATCCGGCGTCGGCCCGACATCCGGGGCGCGGAAAGAGCGATCGCCGCCGATACCGCGCGGCTGGGCGTGGCGACGGCGGACCTCTACCCCCAGGTCAGCATCGGCGGGTCGGTCGGCCTGTCGGGTCCGCTGAAGGACATTGGCGGCCCGACCAGTTTCGGCTTCAGCCTGGGGCCCCTGCTGAGCTGGAGTTTCCCGAACCGGCCGGTGGTGCGGGCGCGAATCGCGCAGGCGGACGCGCAAGTGCGCGCCGACATCGCCGGATTCGACGCCAGCGTGCTGGAAGCGCTGCGGCAGACGGAAACGGCGCTGGAAAGCTATCGCCGCGACGCGGAGCGGGCGGCGGCGCTGGACCGGGCGCGCGAGAGCGCAGCGACATCAGCGGCGCAGGCGGCGCGTCTGTTCCGGTTCGGCCGGGGCGATTTCCTGTCCTTGCTGGACGCGCAGCGCAGCCTGGCGAGTGCTGAAGTAACGGCGGCTGCGGCGCGCACGCAGTTGGTGCAGGATCAGATCGCCCTGTTCCTGGCGCTGGGTGGCGGCTGGTCCTGAACGGACGCGCCGCCGGTCAGCCGGCCCCCGTTCAACTGCCGTTCGGGCCGCTGCCGTTCGGGCCCGATCCGCTGGCGCCGCCCATACCGCCCGCGCCGACCGCACCGATGTTGCCGAAGATTTCGTCGAACAGGCTGCGATGGCGGCCAAGCGTCGGTGTCTTGTCGCCGGACGGCGAGATACGGGCGACCTGCTCCAGCCCGATACGGTCCACCGCGGCGACATTGCCCGCCGGGTCGAAACGGACGCGCAGCACCGTCTGTTCAACGGGCCGGGGGTTGGAAAAGGCCAGCGATTTCATGCTGCGCGAGACATAATACCAGTCCTGCTCGCCAAATTGCGACACGAAGCTGGGACGGCCCAGCGTCCCTTCCACCGAAGCGCGGTTGTCGATGCCGGGCTGGACCGAATCGACCAGCAGCTTGTCGATCTGATAGCCCTGATGCGTGCGGATGCGGGTGCAGGCCGATGTGCCGAGCAGCAGCGCGCTGAGGCCGACGGCGATGAGGAGTCGCCCGCGACGGGAGTGGCGGCTGAACTGAGGCATGAACTTCTCCGGCGGGGGGCAGCCCGCATACCTTTGGAATCTACGATCTCGCCATTGCATTGGGCGACGCCGCGATCAATATGGAATTGCGCGCGCGCCCACAAGTGGCGCGAGATACCGGACGACGCGCGTCCGCCCGATCCATCCCGAAAAGCCAGCGATACCATGTCCGCACGCCCTTCCTTCCTCCAACGCCTGATGGGACGCGCCGATCCCCGCGAGGCGTTGCGCCCGCTCTACCGTGCCGTCGTCGGCGAAGCGCGCCAGCCGCACTGGTATCTGACCGGCGCGGTGCCCGACACCATCGACGGACGCTTCGACATGCTGGTCGCCATCCTGTCACAGGCGCTGGTGCGGCTGGAGCAACTGGGCGCGCCGCAGGAAAGCGTGTGGCTGACCGAACTCTTCGTCGAGGATATGGATGGCCAGTTGCGGCAGGAAGGGATTGGCGACGTGGTGGTCGGCAAGCATGTCGGCCGGATGATGAGCGCGCTGGGCGGACGGATCAGCGCCTATCGCGACGCGCTGACGCAGGGCGGCGACCTGGGCGAGGCGCTGCGCAGAAATCTTTATCGCGGCGCGCGGGTCGAGGACGGCCCGATCGGGCATGTCGAAGGCGCGCTGCGCGCCCGCTGGACGCGATTGAATTGCCTCAGCCGCGACGCGCTGCTGGCGGGAGACCTTGGATGAGCGTGGCACCGGAATTTTCCCGGATCGTAAAGGCGGATCAGGTGAAACGCATGACCGGCGACTCCCATGTCGAGGCGAACGAGGCCGAACGGACGGCGCTGGCGCGGCGCTTTGGCCTGTCGGCGCTCGACCGGCTCGAAGCGGATTACAGCCTGACGCAGGAGGGGGAGGCGATCCTGGCCCGCGGGCGGGTGCGCGCGGCGCTGGCGCAGCCCTGCATCGCAACCGGCGAACCGGTGGCCGAGACGATCGACACCGAGTTCGCCCTCCGCTTCGTGGTGGAAGGCGAAGCCCTTCCCGAAGGCGAGGAACTGGAGCTGGACGCACAGGATGTCGACACAATCGGCTATGACGGGCAGTCGATCGACATGGGCGAGGCCGTGGCCGAGACGATGGCGCTGGCCATGACCCCTTTCCCCCGATCGCCGGATGCCGACGCCTACCTCAAGGAAGCAGGTGTGTTGAGCGAGGAGCAGGCCAGTCCTTTTGCGGCGCTGCTGGCGCTCAAGGGCGGCGACGGCAACGCGGGCTGACGTTGCCCTTTCGTTCCAGCGCGTGGCATAAGCACGCGCATGGATTCGGGCAGCCGCAAGATCATCCATATCGACATGGACGCCTTTTATGCGTCGGTCGAACAACGCGACGATCCTTCGCTACGCGGGCTGCCCATCGCTGTGGGCGGCGGCGGGCCACGCGGCGTGGTGGCGACCTGTTCCTATGAGGCGCGCAGGTTCGGCGTGCGGTCGGCGATGCCAGGCGGGCGGGCGCGGCGGCTGTGCCCGGATCTTGTCTTCGTGAAGCCACGCTTCGACGTCTATCGTTCGGTATCCGGCCAGGTGCGGGAGATATTCAGCCGCTTTACCGACATCGTGCAGCCATTGTCGCTGGACGAGGCCTATCTGGACGTAACGGTGAATAAGCCGGGCATCGCGTCCGCCACGCAGATCGCGCGGGAAATCCGCGCGATGATCCGCGCGGAGACGGGCCTGACCGCGTCCGCCGGCGTGTCCTACAACAAGCTGATCGCCAAGCTGGCGTCGGACCAGAACAAGCCCGACGGTATCTGCGTCGTGCGGCCGAGCGAGGGCGCGGCCTTCATCGCCGCCATGCCGGTGCGGCGCATCCATGGCGTGGGACCGGTGACGGCGAAGCGGATGCAGGCGCTGGGCATCGAAACCGGCGCGGACCTGCGCGCCCGCGACAGGACGTTTCTGCAAGCGCATTTCGGGAGCGCCGCCGACTATTATTACCGCGCCTCCCGCGGGGAAGACGACCGGCCGGTGCGGGAGCGCGAGGGGCGCAAATCGGTGAGCGTGGAGGATACATTCTTCGACGACCTGAACGAGGAAGAAGCGCTGGTGGCGGAACTGGACCGAATCGCCGACAATTTGTGGGGGCGGATCGAAAAGGCGGGAGCGTGGGGTCGTACGGTTGTACTGAAGATCAAGTTCGCCGATTTCCGCATCATCACGCGGTCGCGAAGCTTTCCAGCCCCCGTGCGGTCAAAGGCGGTGCTGGCCCAGGCGGGGCGCGACCTGCTGCTCGCGCAGTTGCCGCTGCGGATGGGGGCACGACTGCTGGGCCTTGGCATCCACAATCTTGAGGGAGAGGAGGATGTCGAACAGGGCGAGCAGTTCGCCCTGTCGCTTTAGCCCGTCAGAAGGGCAGCCAGTTCCGCTTTTCGGTGAATTTCATGTAGCCGGCGTTGACCCCCAGCCGATAGCCGACGCCAAGGCGGATCGGGATTAGCACCACATCCCCCCAGCGCAGATAGGAGGCGGTAAAGCCGCCGACCAGATAGGCCGTCCCTTCCGCCGCGGGAAAGCGGTGATAGAGGTCCTGCGTGTCGTAGAGATTATAGACGAGGACGAAGGTGTTGGCCGCATTGCCGCCCACGTCGAAGCCGATCGACGGGCCGGTCCAATAGACTTCGCGCTTGCCCTCTATCTTGTGGTTCAGCGTGCCCGAACCGTAGCGCAGGCCGACGACGAATGCGCCCGACGCCTCTCGCCCGGCGATATAGGCGTTGGGCCGGCCCTGATCCTTCAGCACTTTCTCGATGATGCCGGCAAGGCCCTCCGCGCCCTTGCCGAACACACCCTCCGCCGCGCCGATCAGGTCATCCTGCTGGTAGGAGTCGCCGGGCGATATGGAAGCGGGCGGGCTGTTCGGGGTGACGGGCGCGCCGGTGGCGGTCGTCCCGTTCGAAGGAGGAACGCTGCCGGAGGATGGCGCAGGGGCGGCCTGCACAGTGGGGTCGACGCCCGGATCGGTCGGCGTTGCGCGCGCAGGCGGCGCAGGGGCGAGATCGGCGTCTATGGCTGTGTTGGGATCAATGGTCCGAACTTGCGCGGTGGCGGCGAGCGGCGTGAGGCCGATGCCCGCCACGGCTGCGCCCCATGCCACCGTACGCCCGATGCGAACGCCGATGCGCCCGGTGATGCCGATCATGCCGTTATACTCCCCGCGATGCGCATTCCTGCAACAATAGGCGTGCGATTATCGGAAGCGAAGCTGAAACGACAATGAACGAACGGCGACCCGAGTCCATAGCGCGCCCGGCCGAATCCCTTTTCCCGACAAGCCTGTCAAAAATCGCGCCACAGGACCGTTGCCATGCGGCAAAGCCGCCGCTATAGCCCCTCCCCTAGCCACTGCCCGCCTTTCCAGTCGGGCAAATTCGTGCGGAGACGTGGGTGAGTGGCTGAAACCAGCGGTTTGCTAAACCGTCGTAGCCTTAAGGGGCTACCGAGGGTTCGAATCCCTCCGTCTCCGCCAAAACCGCCCCTCCGCCGGGGTGCGCTGGCCATCCGCCTGCAATAACGAACCCCCAGCAGCTTCGGAAAATTTCGACGATGCCGAGGGGAATTACGCTCATCTGGCGTAGCGCTTCCTGCCCTCAAAGCGGTTCGACCTGACGAGTTGCGTGGTGCGCCTTGGGACACGTTCGAGGATTTAGACGGAGCACATCCGTCGTGGCGCATTCCGGCTACCCGGATCAAAGATAATCTTGATCGGAAGGATGAGGTCGACGGCTACGGCAGTTCGTGGACGAGAATGGCAAGCCCAAGCGCCTGCTGACGAGAGCGGCCCTGACGACGCGATCATGAAGGACCTGCGGGGAAAAGGCTGACGACCCGGCGGTTCAAACGGCTCTCGATCAAGTTTCTAAATGTGCTACGCGATGGGCAGGTAGCGCAAGCTTGCCTTAGAAGAATATTTTCGCAAACATAATTAGCGCAAAGCTCATCGCGCAGATCGCATAGGGCCACAGGTGCCGCCGTTCGAGTCAAGTTTTTTACGAAGAAAGTGATAACATCATATGGTGAGCACGAAGCCGCACGGAAAATATGAGCCTAAAGATACGAAAAGACCTGTGCGTAAAGCTGTAGTAATTCTGGGCATGCATCGTTCGGGTACATCTGCACTATCGAATATACTAGTCGAACTTGGTGTAGACGCGCCAGCTAATTTGATGAGTGCCGATGAAAATAACCCGAAGGGTTATTTTGAATCAATGCCGCTATATCTTTTACATGATGAACTTCTCTCTAATGCCGGCACCAGTTGGGATGATTATCGTCCTATCCCCGAAGGTTGGGCCCGATCGCCCAAAGCTAATGAATTTCAAGACCGATTGAAGGAAGTAGTTAAATCTGAGTATGGTAGATCCGGTTTCTTTCTTATGAAAGACCCTCGAGTTTGCCGGCTTGTGCCTCAATGGGTCATAATATTAACTGATATGGAAATTGAGCCTCTGTTCGTGCATACGCATCGCCACCCATTGGAAGTGGCAAGCTCGCTGCGAAAGCGTAACGGGTTCGATATTGGTTATGGGTATTTAGTCTGGCTAAGGCATGTATTAGATGCCGAAGCGGGCGGCCGAGGTCAACGGCGCAGTTTTACTAGCTACGACCGGATTCTTGCAGACTGGCCGACGGAAACGGAAAAGATTGCGGCCGATTTGGGTATTTCATGGCCACGTTTCGGCAGTACTTTAGCATCCAATTTAAATGGGATCCTTGATCCTGACCTCAAGCGAAATACGGCTGGTGCTGGAAAATCGTGGGCGAGCCACATCGTTCCGCCTCAGGTTCGGATCGTTCACGACGTATTGAACCGCTGGGCTGCGCAGGGAGAGGATTTGAACGATCACGCCATTCTGGATGAAATTCGCAGGGACTTCAATAAAAGCATCCCCCTGTTCCAAGACATTGTTCATGCTGACGGCACACGCATATCGGCTGAACGAGATGACGCGCGCCGACAGGCAAGCGAAACGGAGGCGCGCATTAATGAGCAGAGTGACCGCATTGCTGCGCTATCGGCGGAAAATGAGGCTTTGACCGAACAAATAAGGTTAAATCATGCCGCGCTGGCGCAAAGCGAAGACGAAGTCGCTGCCATCCATAGCGCGCTTCAGTCCATGCAGAACGCTCTTGAAAAGGCGGAGGCCCACCGTTCCACTATCATTCAGGAATTCGAACTGGCAAAGGCGCAAATCGCGAGGCTGCAAACACAAGGCAGCCAAGTTTAATAGGCGGCAGGGCCTGCAAAAACCATCCGATCAAAAGGCTGCGGCAGACGGTAGAAGCCATCCACAACAAGGCATTACCAGTCTATTGGACCAGGAAAACCGCGAGGGTGGCGCTGACATCTTCGGACATGTCGATCTTGACGCGTTAAGATCCAAAACGTCCTTGATTTTGTGGACGAGAATGATCACCGGCGAAATAGGGATTGGGCGCTGGCGCCGCTCTGACGCGCAATTGTGACGAGGCGCAATTGGACACCTCGAAGAACCCTGTCCTTTGATGCTTTGAGCTGATTCACCTGTCGCCGACCTGGAGACGGTGGCTATGGCAGTGCAGCCTGGATTCTTTGATCTTTCGGACCGATGCGAGGCTCTAAGTACGGCGGGCGATCCGTTGGAGCGATTGTCTGCCGTGGTGGACTTCGAGTTATTCCGGGGACCGCTGGCAGCCGCGCTGCGACGCGGCCCCTGTAACCAGGGCGATCGACCGGCTATTCGCGTGCTTCGATACCGCGCTCAACAAAAACCATATCGGCATCGATCGGACTCATGGGCTGATCCGCGCCTGGGATGCGAGTGCCGGCAATACCCATGATGAAGCGCGACTACCCGATCTGATCAGCAAGGAGAACACCGCCTCGGGCATTTAGGCCGATACCGCCTATCGATCGAAGAAGAAAGAGGCGTTCCTCGCCAGGGGCATGTTCACCAGCAACATCCATCAGAAGCGGTTGCCCCGGCGGCCGCTGCCCGAGCGGATAGCCAGGGCCAATGCGAAGCGGTCAAAGGTCCGCGCTACCGCCGAACATGTCTTTGCAGGGCAAAAGCACCGCATGGGCCTCATCATCTGCACCATCTGTATCGCCCGCGCCAGGATCAAGATCGGCATGGCCAACCTGGTCTATAATTTCCAGCGCCTCGCAGGGCTCGATGGCCGAACCGCGTCTGCATGACATGAAATTGGTGCCCAGAGCGCAGCCAATATGATGATCATTCCGCCAATAGCGTAGAAACAACGCTCTCCTTCAAAGCCACCTCTCCCTTCCTACGCCATCAGACCAGAATCACCCGGTTCGAGGTGTCCAGTTGGCGGTTCAAAACCGCAGTTATCCGCCACTCTCATCTCCAGAACGGGCTTGCGCTGGGTGCGCCTCCGGCCGGGCTACGCCCGACCCTCCGCCGATCAAGCCGAGGCGAATTGATCGGCGGCCCGAGTCCTGAACAAGCGCGGGCTGGCATCGTGGCGCGCAGCGGGATCAATCACGCGATCAACTATTTTACCACCGGTAGGAGACAACCTAGCCTTCTGCCACAATCCCGCGCAGATAGCGGCCATAGTCGGATTTGCCGAGCTTGCCGATCGCCTGTTCGAGGCCGTTGGCGTCGATGAAGCCCTGGCGGTAGGCGATTTCTTCGGGCGCGGCGATCTTGAAGCCCTGGCGCTTTTCGAGGACGCGGACGAACTCGGCGGCGTCAAGCAGGCTGTCGGGCGTGCCGGTGTCGAGCCAAGCATAGCCGCGGCCCATGATCTCGACATGCAGGTCGCCGCGCTCCAGATAGACGCGGTTGACGTCGGTGATCTCCAGCTCGCCGCGCGCCGAGGGCTTCATGTTGGCGGCGATGTCGACGACCTTCTCGTCATAGAAGTAAAGGCCGGTAACCGCCCAGTTGGACTTGGGGCTTTCCGGCTTCTCCTCGATGGTCTGCGCCTTCATATTGTCGTCGAAGCTGACCACGCCGTAACGCTCGGGATCGTTAACATGATAGGCGAAGACGCTTGCCCCTTCCTTGCGCCCGGAAGCGCTGGCGAGGATTTCGGGCAGGCCGTGGCCGTGATAGATATTGTCGCCCAGGATCAGCGCGGACTGCTGACCCGCGACGAAATCGGCGCCGATGATATAGGCCTGCGCGAGGCCATCGGGGCTGGGCTGCTCGGCATATTCGAGGGTCATGCCCCAGGCCGAGCCATCGCCCAGCAGCGACTGGAAGGCAGGCAGGTCGCGCGGGGTCGAGATGATCAGCACTTCGCGGATCCCCGCCAGCATCAGCGTGGTCAGCGGATAGTAGATCATCGGCTTGTCATAGACCGGCATGAGCTGCTTCGAGGTCGAAAGCGTCATGGGATAGAGGCGGGTGCCGCTGCCGCCCGCAAGAATGATGCCCTTCATAGCTTCTTATTTCCCCTGGAAATCAGTTCACAGCCGGCTGCAACCGGTCCATCACTTCGTCGAGCGAGGCGCGCCAGTCGGGCAGCGTTACGCCATGCGTTTTGGCAATCCGGCTACAGTCGAGCCGCGAATTGGCGGGCCGGGTGGCAGGCGTGGGATAATCGGCGGTGCCGATGTGCCGCACCGATGCCGACGGCCCCCCGCGCACCGCTGATGCGGCAAAGATCGCCTCCGCAAAATCAGCCCAGCTTGCTTCGCCCGGCGCGGTCATGTGGAAGATGCCGCGCAGCTCGGGGCTAGTTGTCGATAGCATGTTGTTAGCTACCTGGAAGATACCATCCGCGATCGCCAGCGCGCTGGTGGGATTGCCGACCTGATCGCCGACCACGCCCAATTCGTCGCGATCCGCCGCTAGGCGCAGCATCGTCTTGACGAAATTGCCGCCGAACGGGCTGTAGACCCACGCTACCCGCAGCACCGCGCTGTTGTCGCTCGCGGCCAGCACCGCCTGCTCGCCCGCCAGTTTCGAGGCACCATAGACGCCGGTGGGGCCGGTGGGATCCGTTTCGACATAGGGGCGGTCTAGCGTCCCGTCGAACACATAGTCGGTCGAAATGTGGATGACAGGAGCACCGAGCTTTTTGGCCGTCTGTGCGACCGCGCCGGCACCCGCCCCGTTGACGGCAAAAGCAAGATCGCTCTCGCTCTCCGCCTTGTCCACCGCAGTATAGGCTGCTGCCGAGACGATTACGTCGGGCGTCGCCGCCTCCAGCATGCGGGCGACAGAGGCAGGATCGGCCAGATCGAGGTCGGGGCGACCGATCGCGATCACCTCATGCCCGGCGGCCTTGCCCCGTTCAAGGAGGCTGGTGACGACCTGCCCGGTGGTGCCGGTGACGGCGATCTTCATGCCGGCGCCTTAGCGCTTTCCAACCCGAGGCGCTGACCGTCATACTGGTCGCGCAGCGGACGCCACCACCATTCATTGTCGAGATACCAGCGCACCGTCTTTTCGATGCCTGTGTCGAAATTCTCCTGCGCCTTCCAGCCCAGTTCGTTCTCTAGCTTGGTCGCATCGATCGCATAGCGCGCGTCGTGCCCGGGGCGGTCGGTCACATATTCGATCAGCTCGACGCGGGGCGTGTCGGTGGGGTGCAGTTCGTCGAGCACGGCGCAGATGCG
>Ga0315899_10001343_pt1 | contig 28271 bp, 20 predicted proteins | sample LakEriMetagenome_2_FD_203518 | JGI IMG/M metagenome (GOLD analysis project Ga0315899, IMG submission 203518) | Freshwater fungal communities from buoy surface, Lake Erie, Ohio, United States - Buoy 4 MA112 | ecosystem: Environmental > Aquatic > Freshwater > Lake | place: USA: Lake Erie, Ohio... | reverse complement strand
AGCCTGGGTTGCCAAATACGCGGACTTTTACGAGAGCCGTCGTTGGATCATCTAATATCTGTTCAGGTGTATCGACACCCTTGGTGCGCATTTCCTGGAGCATGATATTTCGCTGTTCACTTGGCTTTACCTTGCCACCCGTCCCGGGTAAACCTGCCACCAGCCCAAACGACTCATAGATCTTAACCTCGATACCCGCCATTCCAGCGACTTCGCCAATCAAGCGCGGTCGGTCAGGGTCTGACATAACCTCTTGAATGCGTTTAGTATCTTTGACGAAAGACGAGTCTTCTTCCTTGGATTTCTTAAACCAAGACTGGCAACCCGATATACTCGTCAAGCCAACAGCGCCCGCAAGTACAACTTGGGCGATTCTTGGTCTATAAGGCTTGTTTGCCGGAAGAGGTAAGAACATTGTGGTAACCTGATGATCAATGTTGATTGTGAATTATGGTCACTTGCGAGCAATCGATATCGCCCCCTTTTTCGTACTGGATTGCGTGATACAACCCAGAAGACAAACGGGTCAATATCAACGCTTTGCAGTTCGGGAAAACGAGGTTGGAACTGCTGGCAGAACCACTCCATCGACGTGTCCCGTATCAGTTTGTATTTGCTGAGCTACGGAGCCTGAATAGACTGGCCCCATTCCCAGGGTCGTCCAGTGTTGGTGGTCGCTCCTGGCTAGCGAGTAGCCAGAGTTGATCACTGGTTGTTTGGTTTTGACATCTGTGGCAATGATCGCGAGCTTAGCAGTTCCCATCGCCTTGTTGCGTTCATAGAAATTGATTTTAGGAACGCTTCCCATCAGCCCAAGCGGTATCTCGGGAGTGCCAACCACCAGTTCTGTTCGGTCAGTTCCAACTCCTCCTGATGCGATTTCCAGTTGGACCTCCGCATCGTCCGCTGAATCAACTACGGTGCATTGATTTGCTAAAAGCTTTGATTTGGTGGCTAAAATGGCGTAGTTCTTGTCAACGCATTCAAGAAGGTCTGACTTAAGGTGCACTTTGGCACCAGCGATGGGGCGGAAGTCCACTTTCTGAAGAGATTGGTCAATTGCGTTGCTAATCAGCAATTGTTCTAAACCAGTCCTAGATGTGTCAGACTGTTTCATTGTGGCACATCCCGGCACCAGCGTCAGAATACAGACTCCAATCGCTTTCGACAGAAAATCGCATGTCACTGATAGTCTCCAACCTGCTAATTCCCAGTTCTTTAGAAAAACCGTGTTGGGAATGACAAATATGTCGTCTGGAGTCAATAGTGATCGATTCTACCAATGTTCGTCTGGTAAGTAGCGACTTTCCTTTTTCGAGTAAATGCAGGCATTCGACCCGTCACCGATGTATAGTGGAGGGAAGCAAGTAGACGTCAATATTTTCCTCTCAAGTCTGTCTTTTCATTCATGGCTAAGTCGAAAAAGAACGCCCTTAATGGGGCCGCGGACCACCCCCCGGTGATGGAATCAGAACGGAACGAACAGCCCTCTGCAAACGATCGTGAAATCCCTGTTCCTCAAGGAAAGGAACTTGAGACCGATTCGGTCCAAGGTAAAACACAAACGGATCGCTCTAAAGGAAAGATAGCTAAATCCCAGAAGACACGTCGCGAGAAGCCCTCGCGATTGGTAACTGAGGGAGATGTTGTAGGGACTGAATCCCGGCGTGGAATCGGGAATCGCGTGGTAGATCAAGCTATCGATGCGGCGCAATCGGCAAAGGTCGAAGCCTTAAAGGACATTATTACGTCTGTTCCACTCTACGATGTAGCGACATTGCGCAAAGTCCTTGAAGCAGTCATGACTGGTGCCTCAAGTGATGATGTGGCGGTCCTTCGAAAAGCGTTAGTGGCTCAGGAAGAGCTTGATCTGCCCGTTGCTATCCATCCAGATGACGAGTTGTCACCCGATTGGAAGACCGGTGCCTATCCCTACAAAAGGCTTATGTCTCGCAAGAACTATGAGCGGCAGAAATACAGACTCCAAGTGGAGCTGCTTAAGCTCCAGGCATGGGTGAAAACTACGGGGCAACGAGTCGTTATACTTTTTGAGGGGCGCGATGCGGCCGGCAAAGGAGGGACGATTAAGCGGTTTATGGAGCACCTTAATCCTCGGGGGGCTAGAGTCGTAGCTCTGGAGAAGCCAACCGAATTAGAAAGAGGGCAATGGTACTTTCAGAGGTATGTCCAGCATTTACCCACAGCGGGCGAAATCTGCTTGTTCGATCGGTCTTGGTACAATCGGGCTGGTGTGGAACGAGTAATGGGTTTTTGCAACGACAACGAATACAAAGAGTTCATGCGGCAGACTCCGGAGTTTGAACGCAATCTAGTGAAGAGTGGTATTCATCTGATCAAATTCTGGTTCTCGGTCAGTCGCGAGGAGCAAAGAAGACGATTTAAAGAGCGCGAGGTGCACCCCTTAAAGCAATGGAAACTTTCACCCGTCGATCTCGCGTCCCTCGACAAATGGGATGACTACACCAAGTCGAAGGAAGCCATGTTTTACTTCACCGACACGACCGATTCACCTTGGACGGTCATTAAGTCCGATTGCAAAAAGCGAGCTAGGCTCAATGCAATGCGTTATGTACTGCACAAGTTCCCATACACAGGAAAGTCCTCGGGTAGGATCAATCCGATTGATCCATTATTGGTTGCTCGGGCCAATGCCTTTGAGATGGGAGAACGAAGCCTCCACATGCTAGCCCGAACTGACGCTTAATCGAATTGTTGTAACTAGCTCGCAGTCTGCATTGCTTCTTCTTCGGATTCTCTGCGAAGCTCATCGATGAGAGGCCAAAGTTCATCAACTCGATCTTCGAAGATATTTCCGATAAGAATATCAGTGATCAAGTTCTTCTTTTCTGGGTGCTTTCTAACCAGCTTCCCAAAGTTGAGTCCGTCGTAAAATGCCAGGACAAGATTTCGCATCCTGTCCATTGCCTTGTTGTATTCTGGTTCCCACCGACGAAGCCTCTCTTCAGACGGGTCCTTTGCGTCAAGCGCATCGGCAACGGCCTCTCCAACAACATCCGCTGATTTGAGAGCCAATAGCACACCTGATGAGTAGAGCGGATCCAGAAATCCGTAGGCATCTCCTACCAAAACCCATCCGTCACCACCACCACGTTTGGCTTTGTAAGAGTATTCTTTTTGCACGAAGTACTCATTGCAGCGGGTTGCATCCGCGATTCTCGGCTTAACGCCCGGGCATCGATCGACTTCTTCCATGTAGATCGTCTCTGGATTTTTTGTTCCCCGATTCCTGAACAGATACTCAAAGTCTGCGACGACTCCGACACTGACGACATCATCGTGGAGCGGGATGTACCAGAACCATCCCTTTTTCTTTTCTGTCTGGATAACGATGGTTCCTCCCTCATCTAGACCGGGTTCCCGATGGGCACCTTTCCAGTAGGTCCAGATCGCGGCCTTTTTCAGTTCGGTATCCCATTGTCGCAATTCAAAGCGATCGATAAGCATAGAGGACTGTCCGCTTGCATCGATAACAACTTGGGCAAAGAAATCGGAGGCTTCGTCGCTTCCCTCCATCTTGGCTCGAACGCCGACGACTCGTTCTCCGTCCTGAAGACAGTCGAGCACGCGAGTCCCCTCGTAGACTTCGACTCCATTCTCTCGGGCGTTGTCAATCATCATTTTGTCGAACTCACTTCGCAAAACTTGCCAAGTTTGCGATCGCTCGTGCGGGTCATATTGAGAGAAACGGAATGGCTCGGAGAGTTTCCCAGCCTCATTGATAAACTGAACGCCATACTTTTTCGTGAAGTGGCTCGTTTGCATCTTGGGAAGCATTCCGATCTTCTCAAGTACTGGATAGCAAAACGGAATGAGCGATTCACCAACATGAAAACGGGGAAAATGATCTCGTTCGAAAATAGCAACTCGATACCCTCGACGCGCCAGAATCGTAGCGGTAGCTGATCCGGCGGGGCCACCACCGATCACGATTGCATCAAATCGATTGTTCGCATTAATCACTTTTTTCGTTCTCCTTAAATCGTACTGGGCATTTTTACTGGGCATTTTTACTGGGCGACCAACGCATCGTTTATACGATACCGTACCGTCAAATCGAATCATCCCCACACGCCGCCGCTAGGCTCGTGTGGGGCTCGGACCTTTGCAAGCAGATCGCAAAGTTCCTGCAATTCGGAAGGCGTGACATGACCTAACTGTTTTTCGTGCAGTTCGGTTAACCCATTCGCCATCGAATCCAACAGCTGCAAACCTTTGTCCGTGATCTCAACCAGAACCGAGCGGCGGTCTGTATCGCTACGCACACGTACAATCCACGATTGTTTCTCCAATCTGTCAAGCATTCTCGTAACGTCCGGGGCACGCGAGATAAGCTTGTTTGCGATCGTTAGGGTCGGGAGGGGAGTTCCATTCGACTGCAAAATCCTCAAAACGTTGTATTGCTGGGCCGTGAGTTGCCATTCAGCAAAAAACGCATCCTCGAGGGCTTTTAGCCGATCGTAAGTTCTCCAAATTGACAAATACGATTCTTGTTGGATCGAATCGAATCGTTGCTTAACCCGCATACTGATAACTTTCAGGTGTTTTAAAAACTCCCGAGCCGTTTCGGGACTGGCTTTACGACCCGCCCCCTTTATTTTAGTCGTCCAGACAATGGTTGTCCAGACAGGCATTTCTTTGAAAAGGGAATTGAAAGTGCCAAATTGTGGGAAACTAGACAATCGATTACACTTCCTGCTCCGCACGCTAGCTCGCCGCAAAAGTGCGTTTTCGACTCTTTTTTATAGATCTTCATGGGCCAATTGCGTTTTCGGATTTCCAATGCCCAGGATTACGATCCGCACATCTGGCAGACCGCCTACTTTTCGGGGCTTGAGGGAATTCCGTGGTCTAGTCGGAATCGCTTGGATGGTGACACACTAATCATAGACCGTTCGGTCAACGAGTCGGGCAAGTTATCGATTGTGTGGCCGACGCAGGAGTATGGTCCCCTTTTAGTTTCGACTGCATCGTTACGATGCCAGGAACAACCTTATATATTGCCGCTAGAGTTGGCCCGCGGAACCATTCACCGGATTCGGGGGCGGGCAGTGGATTGGCAGCGAATAGGACTAAAGATACCAGACACGTTTACGCAAACGATGGATCGCTCGGTCGGTTATTTCGTGCAGGCCATTCTTGCAGCTAAGAGACTTGAAGAATGCTGTGAGTTATCTCAAGCGTCAATCGACTGGGCTATAGCAGCATCAAAGCCTTTGGGCCGTGCATTTGTTTCCCAATCGTTGCAAGCCAGGCACCAATCTGAGCGACAGTTGAGCACTTTGCTCGGAGTGAAATTAGTGCCCTTTTCAGGTTGGGAGGGGCATACCAGTGCACTAGAGGCTGCGTCGAATACCGTGCAGCTTTCTATGGAGATCGGGCAATTAGAGGGGGACATGAAGTCGGACCGCGTCTCTATTTTAGACAAGCAAATTGCATGGGCGAGAGATCACTCTCTTAGAGTTTTTGGTGGTCCGCTTATTAATCTGCAACCTCATGCGATTCCAAAATGGTTCTACTTGTTTAATGACTTTGAATCCCTGTATGACGCGGCTTGCAAACATGCTACTCAGATGGTGGAACGATATCGTGGTCAGGTTCATATATGGTCGGCGGCGGGTGGTTTGAATGCACCCAACACGCTAGGGCTGTCTGATGACCAAGTTTTACATTTAGCGGTAGGTGTTATTCAATCGGTACGTCGTGCAGACCCAAAAACGCCTGTCATCGTAAGTATTGATTCACCATGGGCAGAGTATCTCGGTCAGAAGCAAGACGGCATAAGTCCGCTTCATTTTGCAGACGCATTGGTGAGAGCAGACCTGGGGCTGTCGGGGCTTGGATTGGAATTGAACTTAAATTATTGGCCGCATGGTTCGTTGCCTCGGGATATGATCGACCTATCCGACTTGATGGACCATTGGAACATTTTGGGTTTACCATTGTTAGTTCAGGTAAGCACACCGTGTAGTTTGTCCCCCGATTTGCATTCCACCGCAAAGACAGAAATCGTCTCAAACTGGCGGCATCCAATCCCTGCAATATGGGATACGGGAGCAGATTGGGGAACAAAACAAAACAGCGATCCTGAATGCGGGTCAGCCGATGACAATGGACGACAACGGCTACCGATCAACGGTCTGGAAGCGATACAAATGTTGATGGCAAAGGTCAACGTTCATGGCATTATCTGGAACCAGTTCTGTGATCGAGCGGAACATACCTACCCCAACGCTGGACTCATTGCTCCGGTAGGCAAGAAGCGATCTTTGCTGGACGGCCTGACCCGTTTAAGACAGCTGCACGTGCATTAATCCAATGCTTGCCGGCGTCACCCGCGTGGACTGCAAGCGAGGCTCTACATGGATTCGACCGCGTCTTTTCCAAATAACGTGTGATTGTCGTAACAATTCCTAACGAGGCTTGTTTCGGAACAACACGGTAGTTTGCCCTAGGAACCAGCGGACGGAAAAAAGAGTGCTATACTTAAGAAACGTGAGTCGATCGAGCTGGCGGTCTTTTCTGAGGAGTCTAATTCTCATGACAATGAATAACTATCTGCGGCAAACGATGCTATCGTTTTCTCCAAGATCCATTTATCGATGGGGTGCGATGGTTACCTGTGTCATAATGCTCCTCTCAACATTCCCAGTGGCGAACGCTCAAACAGACACGGGAACATCTCGCATGTTTGAGATGTCAGCGCCGGGATTAGATAAACCATCCATCGCGATCCTGAGCGATAAAGACTTAATCATCACGGATCCTAGCGGCACACAGAATGTTTACTTGCGTTCGAATCGTTATGACACGCAGGACGGGGCATGGATTGGATATAGTTCTCGCGAAGCGAAGCAAATCATTCGTTGGCCGGCTAGTAGTAAAGGCCCTATGCAAATCGGAACACTTCGCGAGGGTAACATACAATTCGCGACCAGCCGCATGAAGGTAAGTGAGCTGGTTCGACAAGAAGGTAACCCGGCAGCTACGAAAGGGGCAAAAGGTAAAACTGTCCCTATCCTACCCGAAAGCGGCATTGAACCTCCCGGAATGGAATTGAACCTGCCAACCCCCAGCCAAGTTCCAAAGCCATCATCTCAACAAGCGTCAGTCACTGGTTTCGATGGCGTCTCCGCGTTACCAATGCACTTTAGCGTAGGCCCAGACCCAACGAGACAATTCCTGTCACTTCGGGGCAGCGATCAGTTCGGCCTCGTACCGCGTGCAACCGACATTTCATCAGCTTGGTATGTGGCGCCAGTCGGAAATGGTTTGTTCCGCTTGCAACAACAGGTTGGAAATCAGTGGATGGCAATCGGGGTCGACGGACGATTACGAGGTGGAGCACGGATGGCTCCAGGTACGAGACATCCCGTCGGGCTATTTCCCATCAGCAACAATATTGGACAGCTTTGGCGAATCAATCCCTATCAAGCTGGCTATTGCTTTGAGAGCGTCCACTTTACGGGAATGGCTTTGACATGGAATAATCCAGCAGGACTTTTCCTGCAGCCGATTGTCTATGACCCTTGGCAAGTGTGGTATCCACAGCAACCGGTGATATCGCTTCCACCTCCACAATTTCGATCCGTTCAGCAGCAAGTCGTTCCGAACCCGGAATTGCCGCCTATCGACTTGATTCTTCAGAACAACCATCGCGATGAAGTTCTAGTTCTGCTAGCTGACCGCCGAATGCCAGATAATCCACAAAAGATCAGGATCCCAGCAGGAAAAAGTGAGTCAGTATCGATTCAAAGAGACGCTGGGGCGACGATTGTTGAGTCCATCGAGGTGATGGATTTGGCAGGTAATTGGTCCCAACAGCAATATACAACGCCCATTCCTCCATCCATTCTCTACGACATTAGCGTTTACGAAATCTTTCTGCAGTCGATCGCTATCGATCGGACAGGCAAAAGCCCGAATCCCATAGAGGACATCAATATGCAACCTCGAAGTATCGGTTTTTTCCTTATACCACCTGGCGATACGTTGCGAGAGGGCTCGGTACTCGATGTCTACCGAGTGGCCGACGAGGCGAAGAATCCAGGTGCAGTGCGACGACTTTCACCGAGGGATTTAAAGCAGGGAGAAGTCAGCGGAGATCAGGACCCCTTGCGGGCTATACTTAAACAATTCCAGAAACAGCGGGCAGCGTTTTGAACACGTCGGATGATCAGCAATCAGAGTCCATAAGCGAACATTTCTCAAGCGGACATGAGTCAAACGAAGTAAACGCCCAATCGGCAGAGGTCTCATCGGAAGATAAAACCTCCGTTCGAAAAAACTCACTCGAGGTTTTGAATGACCCTTCACCCTACGCACCACGACTCCCGAAAAGGCGACACAAGTCTCGGCCCAATTGGTATTTGATCGCAGTGGTGGTTGCACTTTTGATCGGATGGGCGCTCTACACGTTTGCGTGGCCAGCTATTTATCAATCGATACGAGTTTATCTACAACCGAGTAGGGCCAAGTTCGAAAAGGGGCTCGAATGGCCTGTAAGGGAACTTTATCACACCTGTGAATACTTAGCGGTTATCTGGTTCTTTTACTTAGGAGCTAGCATCGGTAGTTTCTTTAACGTCTTGGCGGGGCGACTTCCTGAGGGCCGTGGAGTCGTACTCGGGGGTTCGAAGTGTCCGTTTTGCCAGACCCGATTGAGCTTTCGGGACAACATTCCCATTTTTGGTTGGTTGTCTTGTAAGGGGCGATGCAGCACATGCAAATTGCCGATCGCGCCACGTTATCTACTGATTGAATTGCTTGTTGGGTCACTATTTGTTTTGATTGCAAGCCGAGAGCTGTTTTCAGGAGGAGCAAATTTACCTAGATTCAACGTCTTGGTTTACGCGGGAATTATTTGGACCGTGTTTTATCCTAAATGGTATCTGATTGGCGCCTTTGTTTATCACGCCATGTTTTTTGCGACGTTAGTGATGTTGGCGGTCGCGGATCTCGAAAAATCTAAGTTTCCGTGGCGAGCGGTTGCATTTTTCGGCGGCTTATTCGCAGTCGTAAAGATCGTTCAAGTAGACTTGAATTTTTTACGGTGGTTCGATTGGTTGCCGTTGGCTGCTCCTGACCTTAGCCCTTTGGTGAATGCTGTTATCACCGTCGCAGTGGGTGGTTTGGTGGGTTGGCTTTTCGGTCTGGCCGCATTTCGACTGTTCCCTCCCTATGTCTTGGAAAAATCCCGAATCCATTGGCTTCAAGTATCCATACTCGTTGGAATCGTGCTTGGGTGGCAAGCAGTGATAATCACCGGACTCTGTACTTTTTTGATGACGTGGTTCAGCATATTGCTTGCGCCAGTGCGCACTAAATACCCATCTCAGCTCTTTTTTGGCATTCTTGTCTCCACAATCTTGGTTCACCACATGTTTTGGCGGCAAATCGATAGTATCATTAAGCCTCTCGTCCAACGCTGACTTAGTGGTTCTCGGCCCCCGAAAAGAGTCGAAGATCTCGTCGGCCATCCTTCCCACCCTCGAACACGGTGTTCATCATGAAGAAGTTTGCTTGGATGCTCGCGGCTATCGCTTCCTGCTCGATAGCCTCCAGCAGTTGTTTTGCTGAAATAAAACTCCCCAATATTTTCACGGATCACATGGTCTTGCAGCAGGGGCAAGCGAATAAGATCTGGGGTAAAGGAAAGGCCGGCGAGAAAGTCGCTATTTCCATCGGCGATCACAAGGTCGAAACCGTGACGGATGAAACAGGGAATTGGGCGAGCAAAATTCCTGAACTTAAAGTCGGAGGCCCCTACGTACTTAAGGTGGTCGGGGAAAACACAATTGAAATACAAGACGTCCTCGTCGGGGAGGTATGGATCTGCTCTGGCCAATCTAACATGCAATGGTGGGTTAGAAGTTCTACGGATCCAGATCTAGAAAAACTGGCGTCAAACTATCCTAACATTCGAATGATCAACTTTCCTCAGGTGGGAACACAGGATCCCATCTGGAGTCATGATGATCGAAAATGGAAAGTCTCTAACCCTGAAAACGTAAGTGATTTCTCTGCGGTTGGTTATTTCTTCGCTCGACAGATCCATCTATCGACGAATGTTCCAATCGGAATGATCAATAACGCTTGGGGCGGATCAGCGTGCGAGGCTTGGATTGATCGATCAGTCGTTGCATCCGAATTTCCTAAGCTCAATGAGCGATGGGTTGCTTTGGAAAATTCTTTGGCAGAAGTTATGAAGAAAGACAAAGCATCGCTAACCGAAGATGAGAAGCGAGCACTAGGCAACCTGACCGGTAACGCTAGACCCGCCAACATTTACAACGGAGTTCTTGTATCACACATCGGTTACGGTATTCGCGGCGCGATATGGTACCAAGGGGAATCGAACGCTGGGAGAGCCTATCAATACAGGACGTTGTTCCCTGCGATGATCAAAAATTGGCGAAATGCCTGGGGCCAGGGAGACTTCCCATTCTACTGGGTTCAATTGGCCGATTTCCGCGACCAAGAAACAGCTCCTGGACAAAGCGATTGGGCTGAGCTACGCGAAGCTCAAACCATGGCGATGGATGCAGTGCCAAACTCAGGTCAAGCGGTCATTATCGATATCGGTGAGGGTAAAGACATTCACCCAATGAATAAAGTTGACGTGGGACGACGACTAGCACGTTGGGCGTTAGCCAAAGAGTACGGCTTTCCAATCGCGCACCAAAGCCCTCGCTACAAGTCTTTAAGCACAGACGGGGGTAAGGCCGTTTTGAGTTTTGAACACGTTTCAGGCGGCTGGAGACCATTCGACGTCAAGGAACCTGTCGGTTTTACAGTAGCCGGTGAAGACCAAAAGTTTTACAAAGCCAAGGCGACGATTCTTAAAGATGGAACCATAGAAGTTTCCTCACCTGACGTGCCATCACCCGTCGCAGTGCGGTACGCATGGGCCGACAATCCGGTCTGCAACATGTTCAGTGCTGCCGGTTTGCCTCTAACCCCTTTCCGAACCGACGTCTGGCCAGGTGTTACCGAAGGTCGAGACTAGTCGTCCGACACGCCCTAAGCAACCATGAGTGCGGTCCAACGCTGAATTGACGGTTTTCGCACTCCAATAACCAAAAAAACACCTCCGGAAACGGAGGTGTTTTCGTTTAACTAAGGTTTACCGCTAAAAAACTTTGTAACGATAGAATTTCTATCGTCGAACCCTCCACACTCCTATGCGTAGCGTATATTGGTTCTTAAGAAAACAGGGAACCAGTGGCATCGGCTTTCGGGGCCTTGTTCCGTTTCATTACCCATTGATAGTAGTAGGTTCCAAAATGCGTCGCAGCTTAGCACTCGGTCTAGCCTTTGCTGTTCCTTGCCTCTTCGTCGGTTGCGAGCCCAGCGCACCGCCAGCATCCAGCACATCCTCCACTCACAGCCATGATGGTGCTGGGCACAGTCATGACGGAGCAGGCAAATCTCATGATGGGCATAGCCACGAAGGTCACTCGCACGGTGACGAAGGGGCAGCCGCCAAGATGAACTTGAAGGACTCGGTGACTAAAGTCGTTGAAATGGCGACCAAGATCAAAGAAGCTGGCGAGAAGGGGGACTTCGAGGCAGCTCACGACGAAATGCATGACATCGGTCATCTGCTAGAAGAACTGGCAGCGAAAGCCAAAGCTGAGTCAAAGAGCGAAGAAGAGCAAGCAGCCATCAAAACCGCTGCAGATGCACTCTTTGCAACGATCGGCAAAGTTGACGATGCATTGCACAACAACAAAGAAATCAAGTACGACGAAGTCAAAGCGGGTTTCGAAGCTGAGTTGGCCGCGATCAAAGCGTTGCTAGAAAAGATGTAGGACCAAAGGATCTCTCTTTGGTCGGGGGAGAAGATTCCGTAAATCAATTGGGATCGTCTTTCAGGATCGGAATCATGGGGACGGGACTGGAGTCCCGTCCTACATTTTTGTACGGGGAACGTGTTATGTCATTGATCCAAAAGAAGTGGTTTGCTGTTTTGGGACTTTGTGCTTGTCTCGGTGCACCAGGGTGTTCAAAAGATAAATCATTATCGGAAACGGCCAGTACCTCCACGAAATTGACGCTCGGAGAGGATACGCCTCTAACGCTCGAACAAGCGATCCAGCAGTGCGCGTCTTTGGATACTTTCCTCGTTAATCTCAAAGTAGGAGCCGGAAAGGGAGATGCATTTGATGCCAAGTCGACTGAGTTTCTAGTTTCGGAAATCCCAGAAGGAGAAAAAGCGACCGACCCGCTCCACGACCCTGCGACCTGTCCGTTCTGTCGCAAAAAAGCAGAAAGCGCTCCAACGGTCGTCGTACGAATGCTGGATAGCAAAGGTAAGACTTTCCCCGGTAGTGCAGAACAGATCTTCGACCTCAAGCGAGGCATGCATATCGTTGTAAAGGGAAGCGGCGTATTCGATTCAGAACTCAATACGTTTACGATCAATGCTACTGGATTGGCAAAGCTCTAAGTGATTGTTTCGGCACTGTAATGTTTCGGCACTGTGTTCTTATGTTCGACGGATGAATAGACATCCCAACCCGAAGTGTAAGCGAGGGAAGCCAAGCGATCGTGACGGATCAAACATACGTGCAGGCTCAGCTTAAGTCCCTCGCTCTAAAGCCTCATTATTGCGGTGGTACGGGAGGTTGCTGAGGCGGAGCAGCATTGGTGCCAAAGGGCAGATTGCCGCCGAAACCTGGAATCTGCAGATTCGGCAATTGAGGTAAATTGTTTTGGACCCCTTGTTGCATCTGCTGCATTCCTTGTTGGAACGGTTGGAGCTGATTGGAGAGCGGACCTAGCAACTTGTTGAGCCCCTTGTCAATTTGCTTCTGAGCCTCACCTCGAATTGCGGTCGTTGCCACTTGCTGCGCCAGGGAAGTCAGACCCGAATAATCAAGTTGGGGCTTTTGGATAGTTCCTCGGATTGGAATGACGATCGATTGGCCCGCGAGAGAGCTTAACGAGTTAACTTTCTCGAGCCATTCCGCTTGGATCGGAACCGAAGCATTCAGTTCCAAACTACCGTCGATACCCACCGAGCCGTTTGTGGTCAACGTAACCTCGCCCGCTTGGAATTTCATATCACGGTGCATAACTCGGCCTTGTTGGACATCAAAGTTAATGTCTTGTTGAGGCATGTGCAGCCAATTGGCGGCTTGGTTAGGTTCCGCCGCACCAAGGCCCCGCTTAAAGTTCCTAACTTGCTGTACGATTCCGATCAGTTGGTCAGCCAATGGCCCAGGACCCACGTTAGCGCCGTGAACAACCAATTGCCCTCTGGCGGTTTGGTTCATTAGGCTGGTTGGAACCAAAACGGCTTCGTCAATTTTCAGGCTCAAGTTTCCTTGGATACTAGTCACGTCTGCGAGCATTGGCGCAACGAAACGCAACCATCCTTGGCACATTTGCGGCGTGATAGCCACATTGTCGATAATGGTTTGAGGCTGTTGAACAATTTTGATGGGAGAACCTCCAATGTCACCATCTAAATTCCATCGCAGACGACCTTGCGAGACAGGAATATCAGCTTGTGTCAGCAGATGTCCGTTTTTCACAACGATAGGAATATCCGCCGGGCCTACTGGGATTCCTAGAACATTCGCTTCATCCCAACCAACTTGTGAGGATGCTTGGAGCGCTTCGGCCCACGTCCCCATGCCAGAGTCATTGGAAGTCCATTGAATCTCGAGAGGTTGTGTTTTTTGTCCCTTGATAGCTAGGTACGATCCAGTCCACGGCTTTATTTTCTCAGCGACTCTGGCAGCGTCATAGACCACCTGTCCTTTCGAGATCAGTTTGGTTTGATTATTCGCTTGAAGAACGGATGCTGTTCCTCCATAGGCCAACCATTCCGTCATGACTTGAGCTTTCGAAACGCTGAGCAAACCTTTTTCAAGTTCATAGGTTCCTTCAGCGATAAGTTCCGCTTGCGGTTCACTCCAAAGCAGGCTTCTAGGTGTACCATCGTTCTGTCCTGAAGTACTCACCAGAATTGCGCCATTGTTGGCCAGGTTTTGAAAGACCTGTAGCGCAGAGCCTTTCGAGTTACATCCCCACTGGATTATCTCCGAATCAAGACTCCACTGCGCCGTTCCAGTGACATCACCTTCCACCGAGATCCCGTTGAGGCCTTGGGACATACCAAGCGATTCTACGAGTTGTTTTGGGTTAATTCTGTAGGCAGCTTGACCGATCCGACCAAACGCTTTTTCTGCATCTGCATCGTCTTTCGCTTGTAGAGCAAAGGAAAGGGCCTGCACAAGCAGGTTATCGATTTTTAGTTTAGTGATATCATTCGAGTTTGCGGCACCTTTGAAGGTTGCGATCAACTGCGGTTCAGCGAAGGTTGTTTCGCCGGATTGCACTTGAAAGGATTTTACATCTAATGACGCGTCTTGAATCTCAAGGGATGATGCGTCCACAATGCCTCTTGCATTAAGATTGCACTGGCCTCCCAATAACATTCCTAGATCGATTCCCGCAAGCAGTTGACCACGACGTTGCCAGCCAGCCAAATCACCGACTAGCTTCAGTTGAAGTCCGGCGGGTGGTACGCCTGCGGTACCTGGTGCAGCGGGAACGAGGGAAACAGGTTCCATAACAACTGCAGATAGAAGCTCATCTTTTGCTTTGAGCTCTAAATTGGCCCGATCAATCTGAATAAGTTGACCTCGATCTAGTCTAGCAACAACTTGGAAAGTACCATCCCACTTTGGCTCTTTAAGCTCACCGTTTGCACTCCGGATGGAGATGGGAGTTGTTCGTATTCCGCCGGTGGTTACTAGACGGTTGCCTTCATCCTGTTGCCAGGTCACGTTACATTCTGCCGACCCTTTGACTTGTTGCATCGGTAAAGCCACCCACTGAGACAGTCGATTGTGCATTAGTTCCAGATCGAAACTGCCTCCAACGTTCCCTCGAATGAGGTCCCCTTCGCCTTTAATCGAGCCAAACTCCGAGGTGCAATCCAGCTTGAGGCTGGGCTGTCCGGTGGGGGTGGAGGCGATATTGACGATGGCGGAGAACGCTTCGTCCCAATTCATTTGCTTGCCGTTAACGTTTGCTTTGAGACCACCGAGGCCTAGTTTGATAGTGCTCGTTGGGGGCAAACTCGAATTGCTAGAAAATTTCTGAATTGCTTGAAGATTGGCTCGCCCAGCATTCAGTTGCACTTGATCTTGAACAGGGATTAAATCCGGCGCAACGGCAACAACCCTCGCAAGGTCGATATTACCCTCGATGTCATACTCCGCGTTTGCGAGCCATGGCTCACTGATTGACGGAATAGAAAACTCCGATGGCAAGTCCGCTGAAGCGGTAATAGCTCCCACATCTGTTTGAAGAATCAAGCCATCAGCTTTGATTCGGCTGTTCATAGATTGGATGTTGCCGGTTAGTCGAATCTGGTTCATTGCAGCACCTTTGGGGCCGACCAAGCTCGGTGCAACGAGGCGTAGTGAGTCGATTTGTGCCGTGTGAATTCGGGCAAAGAACGATTGGTTGTTATGGACCTCGAGTTCTGATTGGACCGTAGCAAGTCCAGAAAGATGATCGATCGGCAAGTCTGGCATTCTACGTTTTGCCAAGCTTATCCAGTTAAGTGGCAGCCCGGTGGTAGCAATCGTCATTTTAGTAGGACCGATTAGACTATTGGTACTTTGTGGGCCTGTCTGTGCCAAAGGCTCGGTCCGAATTTGGAACTGGCCACCCATAAGGACTTCACCAGGATGAGCCTTGGTTTGACGCAGGGTTCCTAGCAAAGTCATCGGAGGAATTGGTTGGTTTGCTGTGGGTATTGGAAAATCAACCTGGTTAAGAACCAAATCCCAGCTCGTTTGGTCGACACTGTCGGTTGCATGAATCACAGCGTCTGCGACGACGATCCGTCCGGTAAAATTAGTCGAAGGGCTAGATGATGCTGGAGTCGTATCAGCATTTGCGGTCCCAGCTAACAACGGTTGCAGAGCCTGTTCAATATTAGTAGTGCCCGGTAGGACTTGAACGTGTAGCTCGGCCCCTTTGACAGTCACCTTTTTGAGGTTGCTGTAGTTTGTCATTAAGTTAAGGAGAGTGAGCTCTGTTTCAAGCTCTCCAACTCGGACGAGTTCAGCGCCGTTTCCATCGATCAATCTTAGATCCCGAATTTTCAGTGGCCTTAACCACCCAGCTTCGACGGAGGTCAGGTCAATTCGAAGTGGCGCAATGCCAGCATGTTTATTAGCTAACGAGAGAACAAGATTGCGATTTTGAATAGCCAACGGGATACCTAGAAGCGAGACCACAACCAGGACGACGATGGATAGGATTACGAAACGGCCGATACGTCGCTTCTTACTGCGCCGTTTTCCAAAATCAGAATCCTCGTTTTTCATGAGCTAGGTTACTCCAACCAATTAAACAGGTCGCACAAAACACTGTGGGAGCGCGACTATCATTGGGGACTGTAGTCGAATCAACGATCCCAAGTCGAGAGCGACTTTGGGTTTAGCTAGCATCGCGTTACATGACAAGATTTTGGCGGTATGTACTGTTACTCTCGTACGCTAAGAAAAGTCTTTGAGCTGGTAAAATCGGTTTTTAGACCATAGCGGGTCAAGTTTTGCGGCTTGCCTATTTCTCTGAAAAAAACGCAAGAAAGCGATTTTGAGTTAGGTCCGTGACCATCCTTGTCAATCACACCATCGATGATCAAGTTGTCTCAAAACTGGACGCTTGAATTTCGATATCACTACTGTTGGTTTACCTGCTCGAACCTCATCACATGACCAGCCACGCGTGGTCACGATCGAAAGCCAAAGCATATTCCGGAATTGAGTTACGGCATCGTTGGGCTTTCTAGAATGAAAAGAATCAAATGGCAAAGTTTTACGTTCAAAGTGGTATCCTGCGAGGCATCGTTGATTGTTATGACGAACAGTGTGCTGCAGTTTGGGTTGTTCAGCGAACAGTTACACGAGCGACGCAAGCGTTCGAAAATTGTGGGTCGAAAGAAAAGAGTTTACAAGAATTCATTGATGAAGCGATCTTCGAACTAGACGAGGTTATTGAGATAAACGAGCGAGGATTCTCCCGCAACGATTCCTCGACCGTAGACATTCACGATGCGTTTTGCAGCTGGTACCAATTGACCAAGGTAATCGAATCCCTGTCAAAAGCGATGGAAGAGAAGTTAGACGACTAACCGGATCCAGGCCGAAGGATTCGGCATTTTTCATTACAAATTTGCAGTTTTTTGCCGCGATACTAGACCTGGCGTGCTGGTAGAGCCCCAGCTTGGTGTTCAGGTTTGTCATACAGATTCTAGGATATCCAGCGCTTCGACAGACTGCTTTTCAGCGTATAATGAGGTTGGGAAGGTTGGCATCGCAGTCCCTTTTTCTGCCAACAATATTGCCCTTTAATCATCTCAGTTGTTTTGGGCTGACAAGAAATGTCGCGTAGACTAACGAATAGCGGAGTGCAAGCAACGCGTACTTCGCATGCATCTCCATTTGGGAGTGCTTCCTCACAGACATCGCGAATTCAGTTTCCTATTGCGATAATGCTGCTGGTGACCGTTGTCTCCACGACCTGCTTTTCTATGGTGCTTTTAGCCTTTAGAATCCCAGAGGTCCAAGGAATGGTAAGTGATTTGTTTGGTGGTACCAAGGGATCGAAATCCAGCAACCACGAGACCCAGCTTCGATTCTTAATGGTCTGCTACTCGGCACCTTTGTTACTTACCGGTATCACAGGCATCGTCTATTACGTCTCGACATTGTTTGGGCGAACCTCAGCGGACTTCACCGAAGCCGATGACGATTCCCCGTTTTCGTAAAATGTCTTTGGTAGCATCAACAGACTCTCAATTTTGGTGAAGATAGGTGAACCGTGAGCGAACTTCGAAAAGCGATCCAAAAGCATTTAGGAATCACAATTGAGGGAGAGTCGGTAACCTACTATCAACTGCTAAGGATCCCCCCCACTTCAGATTTCGACACCATCAATGGAGCGTTAAAAGAAACCGCTGATAAATGGAATCGATCAGATAGAAAGTCAAATCCCGAAGCCGCAAAGAAGGTGGCCGCGCTGATCAAAGAAGCTCAGTCTGTATTGCTTAATGTGGACAAGCGGCACGCCTATGATTTGTCTCTATCTACGGCTTGGAATACACCATTTGATGCGACTGCTGCCCTGCCTGAATACGACATCCAAGACTTCGGGACGGCTGAAACGCGCTGGACTGCCTTGGTGAGCGCAACCTCAATCGAACCATTTCTTCGAACGACCGGTACAGCAACGGTTTCATTGCCGGCCACGTTCATACCGCCCAATATTCCTTCTCGTAGCCCAACATCTAGTGCATCTAAATCCAATACCGCAGGGGCAGGCACGGACCGCGCTGCGATTCTTCGCAAAAAAAGACAGCGTCAACAGATTTACATTGCATCTGGGCTAGTCGGAACCGCTTTTCTTTTCCTCGGTGCGGCTGGCATTTATTTTTACAGCAACCAACTCAAGCTAGCGCAAGCCAAGGCGGAGGCCGAGAGTAGTACACCTAAAGCCTCTACTCCGCCAAGTGGTGCTCACGATCCATTCTTGCCCGGAATACCTCCCAACGATAAAGAACCTGGTAAGCAAACAGCAGGGCGCCCCAGTGACTTCCGATCCAATTTACCTAGTATTGCTAAGGATTCCCGTGCGGGGATGGAGACCGATGGTATGGCATCCAATGAGATGGGGTCATCAGAGATGATGCCGCCTGTTGGAGAGATGCCGCCAGCAGATGAGAATATGAAGAAAGAGGCTGAAACGGCGATGGACGCAGACACCGCCATGATGTCGGACGATAAAGACAAAGCAATGATGGATCAGTCAGAATCAATGACTAAGGATCCTAAATGGACCGACGCGATGAACGAGGCTCGGGCCGCGATTAAAAAAGCCGATTTCGAAACCTTCAAAGCCGAGATCGAGAAAGCCTTGCCACTGAACAAGACGAATGACCAGGAGAATATGTATAAGAGGCTCGACCAAGTTGGGCAGCTATACGAGATCGCAGTGACCGCGATGAAGGATGCCAGAAAGAGCTTGCGCGGCACCGAAACCCTGTCGGTCGGAACTATCAAGGTAAACATCGTTGAAGTCAAGGAGGATGGATTGATCATCCGAAAGGGCGGAGATAACGAGACCCACAAATGGAGTGAACTCCCGCCAGGAATTGCGTTAGCGGTCTCTAATTTCACTCTTAGCGAAACAGACCCTACCGACGTAGCAGCCCGCGCAGTCTATCTTGCCTTATCACCGAACCAAAACGCATTTCAGGAAAAAACCATTCAGGGCCTCTGGGAAAAATCGCTTGGAAAAGGTTCTATAAGATCCGATTTACCCCAAGCTTTGAAAGACGTATACGAATAGCCTGAGTTACCCCGCCACGATGGTTTCGTTAGAGTGAGAATGGCGATGGATTCGGAAAACGGAAAATTTACGGAACGATCCGAATTTGATGATCAGATCCCTCCGGTTCTACCCATTGCCCCACCCATCATGCTCGGTCGAACAGAAGGTGAGAGTATTGATCAACAGATCGCGAGTGCAGCATTAGTTGCCCCGAGCCCCCCCTCAACCACTCGCGTCGCACCGCGTTGGAAGAAGAGGTTGCTACTAATTGGTTGCGGGTTGGCCGTCGTCTCTGGACTTGCTTGGGCTACTGCGCCGAAGCCGTCCTTGCTTAGGGATGCATCCCGAGAGGCAAACAATAGCTCTATCAATTTAGACGGAAACATTTTGGATCGCTTTAATGCCGAAGTATTCAGTGGAATACAGCAGGCAGATCTAGAACTGGCCGAAAAAGCAGACTGGCACACTATATGTCGTAGGATCAGCCTAGCCCTAGTCGGGACGGGTATGTCGTTAGAAGAAATACGGGCCTTGGAACAAATTGCGGAGGCTGATCGAGTTAGGTGGTGGACCGAGTATTTGTTTCGCGACCGACGTTCTGCGGATTATTTGGCTGAACGATTAACCCGCGCGACGGTCGGCACCAATCAAGGACCGTTTCTTATTTTTCGTCGGCGTAAATTTGCGAAGTGGTTAGCAGACGAGCTATATGCAAACTCCCCTTATGATGTTTTAGTTCGAAAACTCATCACGTCTAACGGATCTTGGACAGACGCCCCGCAGGTCAACTATTTTACGGCAGCAATTAACAACAACAGCAATGACAGACCCGATTTGGTGCAGATCACGGGTCGCACGTCGCGAGCGTTTCTGGCCCAAAGAATTGACTGTCTTCAATGCCATCGCGATTATCTAGGCAATGTAAATTTCATAGCTGCCTCTGCGTCCCTTGAAAAGTCGAATGTGGCAGACGCCACAGACTCAATAGAACAATCCGCCAAAGAGCCCGAAAAGGTTACGGTTGATTTACGCGAAGGGGAGCAGGAAGATTTCCACCGACTAGCCGCCTTCTTCTCGGGCATAGTCATGGAGAATCCCTTTGTCGGGCTTCGCACGAAGCAGGAGGACTACAAAGTTCGATTACTCGATGCAAGCGAAGAGACCGTTGTCGAGCAGTCGGTACCTTACATGCCAGAGCTTTTGCCTGACGAAGGGGCTCCACGTGAAAGACTAGCCCGTTGGTTAACACATCCAAAGAACCGTGCTTTCGCTCGAGCAACCGTCAACAGAGTCTGGGCTATGTTATACGGGCGAGCCTGGATACAACCGGTAGATAGCATCCCGCTCGACGGACCTTATCCAAAGGGTTTCGAGATACTGGTTGATGACTTCATACAGCATCGATTCGACTTGAGACGATTGATACGAGTCATCGTTTATTCTGAGGCCTTTCAGCGTGATTCCCGACTCAAGAACAGCGAGCCCACCGAAAAGCATGAAGAACTCCTGGCTGTATTTCCATTGACGCAATTGCGGCCCGAACAAGTTGCAGGAGCTATTCATCAAGCATGCCGAGTCAAAGCGATTAACGAATCCAGTTCGATTATTTCGCGTCTCGAGTTATTCGGTGGGATTAATGATTTCACACAAGCATACGGAGATCGCGGGGACGACGAGTTTGAAGGCTGTCCCATAACCATACCGCAAAGGCTGTTGGTTATGAATGGAGATTTCATTCATCAACGCATCAACGAAAACCCAATCATGAACGCTGCGACTCGCATCGCCAACTTAGCAACAAACGACGACGCCATGATCCGGTCTGTTTATCAAGCGGTCCTCAATCGATTGCCGACGGAAGCAGAATTAGCAGCCTTTCGTGAAGAGCTATGCTCCGACGAAAGGCAAGGGAAAAAGATTCAGGTAGAAGATATCTATTGGACATTACTAAATAGTACGGAGTTCTTATGGAACCACTAAACGAGAGCTTCATCCCGCAACAGATTACGGACGTAGGTTGCTTATCGTTAAAGCACATGGAAAGACGTCGATTTCTAGGACGAGGCGCGGGGCTAGTCGCTGGGGCGATCGGTGGCTGGACAGCAATTGCCGAACAACTGGCTATGTCCTCTTCATCAAAAAGCAGAGTCGATGAGACACGTCCGAAGAATCTGATCTTCCTCTGGTTACAAGGTGGACCGAGCCAACTGGAAACCTTTGATCCCCATCCAGGTAAAAAAATAGGAGGATCGATCAAAGGTGTTGATGCTTCTTTAAAGGGATTGCAGATTTCGGATCTGCTGCCACAAACCGCTGAGGTCATGCATTTGGCGACTTTGGTTCGTTCCATGACATCAAAGGAGGGTGATCATGAGCGCGCCACATACACAATGAAAACGGGTTGGCGTCCAGATCCAACATTAATCCATCCATCGATCGGCTCTGTTTTGTGTCATCAGACAGAAGGTAACATTGAGATACCTCGACATATCTCGATTTTGGCAAGCCAATGGCCCGCACGCGGTGGTTACATGGGACCTCAGCTTGACGCATTTCAGGTAGGCGACCCGAACGCTCCGATAGCCAACTTAAGAAGCCCCGTGGATGCCACGCGGCGTGATCGTCGCATGGCAAATTTGCAGTCGATCGCAGAAGCAGAATTCCGTAAGGGTAGACTAAAGAATCTGGATGCCGAGAGAACACAGCAAATTACGGCAACGCAACGAGCGTTAAAAATGATGGACAGCAATCAGATTGAAGCATTCGAAATCGACAAAGAGCCTAATTCAGTCGTTAAACTATTTGGCGACAGCTCATTTGGTAGAGGATGTTTGGCTGCAGTAAGATTGGTGCAGCAAGGTGTCACTTGTGTTGAGGTAGAACTAAACGGCTGGGATACTCACGCGAACAATCACGGTTTTCATCAATCTCAATGCAAGATTCTGGATGCCGCGTTACATGGCCTAATCACTGAATTAGAGCGGCGTGAAATGCTTCGCGATACGATTGTAGTATGCGGGGGCGAATTCGGTCGAACACCAACCATCAACATTGCCGAGGGACGCGATCACTGGCCAACAGGTTTCTCTACTGCGATCTTTGGAGGACCATTTCGACGCGGATTCGTGCACGGAGAAACTTCGCCAGAAGAACCTGTCACGGGTGAAGATCCCCTCAAACGCATTACAGATCCTGTGAGTATTGAAGATTTGCACGCAACCATACTCAACTCGTTCGGATTAGATTTTTCTAGGGAATTGCAGACCCCGATCGGACGTCCTCTAGCGTTAAGCCAAGGAACTGTTCAGAAGTCGTGGTTTCAGTCTTAAACCGCCTCGAGTGTTTTGATAAACAGCGATTTCCTCCTGCCCGGTTGGTTCGTCAATACGCTATAATCCGGTGTTCATTGACACAAATCATCCCCGAGGAAACGCGAGTAGGACATTAGCACAACATCATCCAATTCCTCGCCTGCGAAAACAGAGCGATGGATCGACATGTCTGCCATCATGCGAATGGACGATTTGCAATGGCGAGCAAAGTCCATTGTTTCCGGATTTCACAACGGACTGCACCGAAGCCCCAAGCATGGATTCTCAGTGGAGTTCAGCGAATATCGTCCTTTCTCAGTGGGCGACGACCCGCGAACGATAGACTGGAAACTCTATGCAAGGTGCGATCGCTACTACGTTAAAAAGTTTGAGGACGAAACCAATCGTCGATGTTATCTAGTGGTGGATCAGAGTCGATCCATGCAATATGGACATTTAAGCTATAACAAGCTCGAGTATGCCCGGACCGTTGCGGCCACGCTATCGTTTTACCTAACCTTACAAAGAGATGCCGTTGGTTTAGTAACATTCGACCGCGAAATATCGGATGTTTTACCAGCGAGATATCGGCCCGGGCAGCTAAAGCGTATTCTCTCGATGCTTTCACGCGAGGGCAGTGGAGAGTCAACCAATCTGTTGGATCCGATTATCCATCTTTCGGAGATCGTGCGTCAGCGTAGCTTGATTGTGGTTGTATCGGATTTTCTATTGCCTGTTGAGCCAGTCTTTCCCGCCTTCTCAAGGCTTGCAGCACGGGGGCATGAGATCGTGCTGATTCAGACACTTGATCCCAGCGAAACCGCGTGGACTTTCGATAAGCCAGCCATGGTTACGGACATGGAAACGGGAGCCGAGATTTTTGTAGACCCTCGAACGGCAACATCGTCCTACGCAAAGAGGTTTGAGGCGCACCAAACATCATGGAACAAGCTTGCGAACGAGCATCGTATGAGTTGGGTTCCATTACGCACGGATGAATCCATCGAGATTGCTCTCTTTGAATTACTACGTCGGCAACAACGGGCCGTCAACTCACCACAGAGACGTCCCGCGTCATCGATCAATCGGTAGCATGAGTATCCTATGAGTTTTTTGGCTCCCTTCTATGCCTTAGCAGGCCTCGCAATTGTTGCTCCGATTATTGCGCATTTGGTGAAGAAAAAACCAAAGGACAGGATTGAATTTAGCAGTTCGTTATTCTTGGAAAAAGATGTTCCTCGACTTACGAAGAGCAGCCAAATCGATCAATGGTGGTTGTTGGCAGTGCGAGCATTGCTGGTATTGTTGGTTGCAGCTGCGTTTGCAAGACCATACTGGAACACACCTATCGCTGCGGATTCGGCTCGTAGTGGAGCACGGCGCATGATAATGATTGATATCAGCGCCAGTATGAAACGCAGCGGTCTGATGGAATCAGCCCGAACTAAATCGATCGAGTGGGTTGATTCCGCATTGCCGGAGGATTTGGTTTCCGTTTATGCATTTCATCGCGAGTTAGTTCCGTTGTTCAACCTGGAAAGCAGTATAGATGCGAGTCCTGACAAGCGTCAGTCGTTAGCAAAACAAGCCATCAACGGCTTAGAGACGACATGGTTCGACACAAACTTTGGCTCTACCATTCGTGCTGCTGTCGAGTTGCTTTCCAGAGAAATGGATCCCTCCGAGAATAGCGAGACAAATACTCCATCAACTTTGGAATTAGTTGTAGTATCTGACTTTCAGCAGGGTGGCAAATATGATGAGTTGGCATCGATTGAATGGCCTAAAGGTCTAATCGTTCGCCAGGTCACAGTTGGTTTGAACGAAGATTCTATTGACAATGCTTTTGCTCGCGTATTGAAATCGAACGCTCCGTATTTTGATACAGAAGGGAGCGTTGATCCCACTGATGAATCTGAAAGCAAGCGGTCTTATTCAAGCGAAACGAAAGTGCGAGTTAGCAACTCAGCTCAAAGTCGGGTCGAATCTTTGAAGCTAGGATGGACTGATCAACAGGGCCGAATGATCGACTCCAGTTTGAAAAATGTCTTGATTCCGCCAGGCCAAACCCGAAACGTCAACCTTGCTGCAATGCCTGCTGATGCCGGGTCGCTTCGGCTAATGGGCGATCGAATAGAATTTGATAACGAGTATTACTGCACCCCAGTTACCAAACAGTCTTATCGAATAGTTTGCTTGACGAATCAAGTTTCTGCGGACGAGAAGTCGGCAGAGTTCTTTTTGCAGCAACTACCCTTAGGCAGCGAAACGTATAACATTGAGCTTCGGATTCTGCCGCTTGTTGAAAACTGGACATTGGATCCAAAGCTTGAGCCGTGTGTTTACCTTATTGGATTGCCAGAGGGAGAGTCGCTCATCCGATTGAGAAACTACTTAGAGCAAGGGGGCTCAGTTTTTTGGTTGCTAGGGAACACAATCAGTAGTGCCGTGGAAGCGTGGCAGACTGCGGTACAAACGTTGAGTAGTGACGAGATCCTCGGCGTATCTGAAGGAGATGTAACCGATTATCGATTGTTACAAGACATAGACTTTGCCGATTATCTTTTTAGTGATTTCGCAGATGCCAAGTTTAGTGATTTCACGAAGGTTCGGTTTTGGAAACAACGCAACTTGGAATTGCGAGTCGAGAATTCTCTGCGGGTATTAGCGAATTTTGATCACGGTAAACCAGCTATACTCAGAAAGTCGTTTGGCAAAGGGGCTTTGATCATTATGGCTGCGGGATGGCAACCTGATGAAAGCCAGCTTGCACTGTCTAGCAAGTTTCTTCCACTCATGTTGCGATTCATTCAAGCGGCCGTCCCAGAGCAAAATCAAATGGAAAGCTTGTCAGTGGGAGGGCAACTGCAGATTGTAGGTCCAAGCGTTTTGACATTTCCTAACGGGACCAAAACAGAAATTCCGGATGGCAAGTCTCAAGCACTGGTGATTTCAATGCCAGGCAATTACATCATTCAAGATTCAAATGGTAAAACTCGGAACATATCCGCAAATCTAGAGCCGAGTGAAAGTCAGCTGGAGAGTGTTGATCCGAGTCGATTGATGCAATGGGGTGTACCGCTCGAGGAACGCAGGGCAAACAATCCAACCGAAGGAATGCTACGTCAGATGAGAGCGGTTGAGTTAGAATCCCAGCAAGGTTCCTGGAGATGGTTACTTGGAATCGTTTTGTTTGCCTCAGCGTTTGAATCTGCATTCGCATGGCTGAGAAGCTATCGCAAGCCGATTATTGCATAGCCTTACTTTCGGTTCCATTGAATATAGCTTCTCGAATAGCCAAATTGTCGTGACCATTGCCCGGTATTGGTTGTCCCAAACCAACCGTACGAGTAGGGTGCTGGAGATCTTTGCTGCAGGACGGCAGGCTGAGTCGCGGAATTGCTCGCATGATGTTTGACTGACTCGGGGGCAATTACCCGATAAGTCGAGGGAGACTTTAATGGTGATTTCACGACTGTTGTCTGCGCTAGCGTAGAACGGGAAAAACACGCTAAACAGACAACGATTACAAAGCTAATTGATAATTTTATTTTATTCATCATTGAGGCTTTCTTACGGCCTGTGGCTTGATTTGTGTTGAGGTAGTTGCGAGTGGTCGTTTCGAAACGTTTGAGCTCGGACTTGTCACTGTGTTGCGAGAATTGGGTGAAGAAGCTGAAACAGCAGGCTTTCCAATGATTCCGGCGTTTACATCAACGGACGAAGCGTCCTGTATCTGTCCAACGGATATCGCGTAGCATGTTCGATTAGGTTGATAGAAGGTGCCTTTGCAGTGAGACTGCGCTTTAAATTCGGGGCCGCAATCAAATAGTGTTTCAGAGCCGCCGACGAATAGATAACCGAATGTAGGAAGCAGCGGAAGCATCCGTCTAAACAAATCGATCTTAACCTTCTTCTCGAAATAGATCGCCACGTTTCTGCAGAAAACGATATCAAACTGGTCGCGGAATGGAAATGGATTCATTAAATTCAATTGTTGATAGCGAATCAAACGAAGGATGGATTCTTGCACCTGATAGCCATCCGTCGTCGGCCTCATATACTTTCGAGTGTACTCCGGAGGCATGCCTCGCTCGACATCTAGTTTTGTGTAAACGCCTTTCCTGGCTTTAACAAGCGCATCCTCGGAAATATCTGTTCCGATAATCTCGATGTTCCACTTAGGTAGATCTGGGATCATCTCAGTAAGAATCATTGCGATCGAACAAGCTTCTTGGCCTGTGCTTGCAGCAGCGGACCAAATTCTCAATCGATTAGTTTTAGTCTTAAGTTTTTGGTCTATGAGTTCAGGGATCGCTTTGAACTTTAAAGCATCAAATATATTCGTATCACGAAAGAAATAGGTTTCTCGCGTGGTCATTGCTTCAACCAATGCTTTGCGAATACTGTCCCCACCTGCAGATTTGGCTTTCTCGACCAGTTCCGTTGCAGAGCGAACATCGAATTGCTTTACTAGCGGAGCTAGTCGTGCATCGATTAGATAGCTCTTGTTTTGGTCGAGTGAAATGCCGCAAAGCTCTTCGATGAAATCGAAGATGAAGACAACATTCTCTGTGGAATTCTGCGACATATTAACCTTTTAGTAGTTGGCATAGTCGTTGTGCTATGTCAGGAAGATGTACGATTTCGTCGGCCAGATTCTTCTCCACAATCTGCCTCGGCATCCCATAGACCACGCATGTTTCGGCCGATTGCGCAATGATATGAGCCCCCTTGGAATGTAACTTGTTACACCCGGCTAAACCGTCATTCCCCATGCCCGTCAGAATCATGGCGAGCGCATTCCCTTGACATTCTGCAGCGACGGAATCAAACAAGTAGTCGACACTCGGCTTGCAAGAGTTTACAGCAGGATCATCAGTAATCGATATTTCGAATTTGCCATGCACTTTTGTAACCTTCATCTGCCGCCCACCCGGAGCTACATAAACGGTTCCAGGTTGTGCTACGGTGCCATCAACAGCCTCAAGAACTGGGAAACGGGTGCTTTGTGCGAGATGGAAAGCCATACTCTTAGTAAACACAGGGGGCATATGCTGCACGATGAAAATGGGGACGGGCAGGCCGCATGGAAGCTTTGGTAGAATGGCAGCGAGTGCAGCCGGTCCTCCTGTTGAAACACCGATACAAAGACATTCGAACGTTGACCCTTTGCTACGACGTCCAGTTATCGAATTCGGCCGACTAACGGTCGTTTCACAAGAGTTAACTGTCGAACCATGCTGTGGGCCGGGGTAGCAACAGCTTGGTCCAACGCTCCCCGATTCGCCCATTCGCCGGTCAGTCATTGCGATTGATTGCCTGGGCCCGGCCGTTCGTTCCAACAGGCCTTGCACCGTTTCTATGTGCTGGAGCAGTTGGTTTTCGAGGGATTTCCGATTTTCCTCTACGCTTGATCCGCTAGGCTTAAGGATCATATCCAGTGCGCCATTTTGCAAGGCGCGAACTGTTTGCTCGGCACTTTCTGTGGTTGGCGAACTCACCATGACGGCATGGATACTGAGTTTTCGTTTTCGAATTTCGTCCAAAACAGCC
>Ga0315899_10001340_pt1 | contig 28319 bp, 17 predicted proteins | sample LakEriMetagenome_2_FD_203518 | JGI IMG/M metagenome (GOLD analysis project Ga0315899, IMG submission 203518) | Freshwater fungal communities from buoy surface, Lake Erie, Ohio, United States - Buoy 4 MA112 | ecosystem: Environmental > Aquatic > Freshwater > Lake | place: USA: Lake Erie, Ohio... | reverse complement strand
TTGAAGCCAGGGTTGCTGTCGCTGCATTACCGCCAATACTCAAATTTGCAACTGGAGTAGTAGAGGTTACAACTAAAGGCGCAATTCCGGTTCCAATAGTAGAAGTGAGCTGACCAGTAACTGCCAGACTAGTACCAGTAGCAGCACCAATATTTGGCGTAACCAAGGTTGGTGTGTTGGCTCTAACTACATCACCGGTTCCAATGGTAGAAATTTCTTCAACAACACCAGATCCACCAGCTGTACGACCCAATACTTTATTAGTAGCAATATTTTGCATTTTGCTAAATGTAACAGCTCCAGCTGCTATTGTTGTGGCGTTACTATTTAAACTAGTGACATCTCCGCTCAAATTAGCATTGGTCGTAACATTTGAAGCCAAAGTTGCTGTTGCGGCATTACCTCCGATATTTAAATTCGCTACGGGTGTGGTAGAAGTGACCACTAATGGCGCAGTTCCGGTTACAACAGTAGAAGTTAGCTGACCACTAACTTCCAGACTAGTACCGGTAGCAGCACCAATATTTGGCGTAACCAAGGTTGGGGTGTTTGATCTGACTACATTACCGGATCCTGTTGTAGGAATTTCTTCTACAACTCCAGATCCTGAAGAAACACGACCTAAAACTCGATCGGTAGCTGTTACATCCTGAATCTTACCATAAGTAACCGCCTTATTGGCAATTTTGGCATTAGTAACTGCCGCATTGGTAATTGTTAAAAGACCAAAACCCGTTACATCACCAGTATGATTAGCGTTTGAACTGGCTGCTATATTTCCATTTAACTTTCCAATAGCTTGTACAATATTATCGGTAGCCGTAATTGTACCTGCAGCACTCGTGTAGCCATTTAAAACTTTCGAAATAACTGCATCATTATCAAGAGTAGCAGCATTACCATTACTGGTTACTTCTCCGGTTAAATTAGCATTGGTCGTTACAGTTGCGGCATTCCCAGTTATGTTCCCTCCGATTGGGTTATTTACAGTTAAATTGGTTAGAGTAGCACTACCGTTTACTAAATTACCGACAAAACTTCCAGCGGTTACAGTTCCGCCTGGCCCAACGTTTAAACTTGTTCCAGTTGCAGCTCCAATGTTAGGAGCGATCAATAAAGCCCCATTTTCCATAACCAATTTTCCTGTTCCTGTTTGGTTTGTAGTAACTAGCGCGGTTCCACCTCCTAATTTCAACGTTGTACCAAATGCATCACCAATGTCAGGATTGGTTAGTTTCGGAGAGGTTAAAGTTTTATTTGTTAGCGTCTCAATGCCAGTATGTGTAGCCAATATACCCGATTGCGGTAGCGTTACAATTCCAGAATTACCTATATCAGGTCCATTTAAAACAGTTACACCTGAGTTAACACCAGCAAGTCGAAGTGAACCATTTAACCCGCCAACTCCGCCAACTCCTGGAATACCAAATGTTTTAACACCTGTAACTTGTTGAACACCAGCCAAGATCATATCACCTCCAGCTATATCTTGAAAACTTGGATTTACTCCCGGACCATTTGATCTTAAAACCTGGCCTACTGTACCTGATATTGTATTAACAGCGTTAGTTCCAGCTCCAACAAGCACTCCACCTGTTGGAATAGTGGTTAAACCAGTTCCTCCAAACGGAACTTTAACAGAAGTGCCTTCCCATGTACCCGCTGCAATGGTACCTAACGTTGTTATAGAATTTTGACCAGCATAAGTTGAAGCAATATCCACAGTAGGAGTTACAGCTGTAACCCCACTAATGGTTGTTCTATTAGCTACCCCTACTAATCCGGTAACGGTTCCTGCAAATAATGTAGACCATTCTGGTTCGTTTGTAGCATTAACGCGCAAAACAGTATTAGGAGCCCCAATCGGTAATTTTTTCATAGAGATTGCAGTTTCTGCAAATAACATATCTCCTTTTGAATAGGCATTTTGACCGGTACCTCCATTAATTGGCGGAACCATCCCCGTCGGACTAATTGCAGTGGCAGTTAAGGCATTTCCAACTAAAGCTCCATTAAATGTAGGTGAGTTTAACACCCCGGTTGAAGGATTAAAAGTCAGTTTTGCGCTACTCACTTTGGCTGGCAAATTACCGGTATTACCGTCTACAAACGTTATAGGCATGTTCCTATTCGTAGCCAAATCATCAGAAATAGCTACATTAGCTGCATTGGTGGCATTGGTGGCATTACTTGCAATTCCATTTAGAGTACCAGTTAATATCCCTTGAAAATTTGGAGATATTAACGTACCAGATATTGGAAGGTACTTTAAGTTACTGCGATTAGAACGTATAGGCTGATTTCCCGCAGCATCATTTATAAACAAAGGGAAAGTTACAGCTGTATGGGTTCCATCATCTGTAATAGCTGCTTTTAAGGAATTATCTGCAGTAACAGCAGTAGTAGCAGTTCCGGCATTTCCTGCCAAATCTCCCTTAAATGTAGTAGCTGATAGCTCTCCAATTGCTGGCTTGAAACCAAGCTTACTCGTGTGTACTGCAATGGGCAGTGAACCTGTTGTTCCAGATACAAAAGTAGGATACATAGTAACTGCTGTAACGTCGTCACTGGCAATTGAAATTTTAGCCGAAGTTGCGGAAGATAAGGCGGTAGTAGCTTCTCCGGTTACATTTCCAACCAGCGGACCAGCAAATCCGGCGGCCTTTAGTACCCCAGATTGCGGCACATATTGCAGCTTAGTACTACTTGATTTAATAGCTTGACTACCTGAGGCTGTACCTACAAATACAGGGAAAACCGTGGCAGGATCAGCATTATCATCAGTAATAGCGCTTTTTACTGAATTAGTTGCAGTAGTAGCGGTTGTGGCGGTGGTTGCATTTCCAATTAAAGCACCAGTAAAAATGGGAGCAGTAAGTGTTCCGGTAGAAGGTTGAAATTCAAGCTTTCCGCTGGCTACAGATATACCCTGTTCACCTGTAGTGCCTGAAGAAAAGGTAGGATAAAAGGTAGTTGCGGAAGCAACGTTGTTTGTAATTGCAATCTTTGTTGCATTATCAGCAAATCCAGCAGCGGTAGCTTTACCAATGACATTACCTTCTACGGCACCAACAAATTTAGTTGCACTCAGTGTTCCTGATTGGGGCACATACGTTAGTTTTGTACTGCTTGATTTAAGAGGTTGATTACCTGATGGTATACTCGCAAATAAAGGGAAAACGGTTGCAGGATCAGCATTTTCATCAGTAATAACACTTTTCTGTGCATTTACTGCATTATCTGCCGATACAGCAGTATTTGCTTTACCCAATAAATCGCCACTAAAAAAAGGAGCGGTAAGGGTACCTGATTGTGGTTGAAACCCTAACCTGAGTCCGCTCACAAAAGAAGGCAAAGAACCGGTTTTTCCATTTACAAATACTGGATACATTGTAGTTGCGGTTGAGTTATCCTCAGCAATGCCAATTTTTACTGCATTGGTTGCATCTACTGCCTCAGATACTTTTCCCTCAACATCCCCTTTTAAATTACCAATAAATTTTGTAGCCGTTAAAAATCCTGTAGAAGGCACATAACTCAGTCTGGTACTGCTTGATTTCAGACCCTGATTGCCTGTTACTGCATTTACAAATACCGGATAAGCAGGCAAAGCACTGGCAGCCTCATCGGTAATTGCCACGTTTGCAGCATTGGTTGCAGTAGTAGTAGAACTCGCATTTCCTACTAACTCACCCACAAATTTTGGAGAAAAAAGTTGTCCGGTTTTCGGAATATACTTTAGTTGAGTACTATTGATAGTAGCTTGAATTGGTCCAGGGTTACCAGAAACAAAAGTAGGATAAAGTGGGACTGCACTTAATGCATCCTCAATAACTTGAATTTTGGTTGCATTTTCAGCATCTTTCGCGTTTGAAACTGTACCTGTAACATTTCCCGTTAAATTACCGATAAAACCTCCCTTAGCCTCAAAAATACCGGTATTTGGGTAATAAATTAATTTAGAGCTGCTTGATTTTATCGCCTGATTAGCAGTAACTGCATTTACAAATACTGGGTAGGTAGGCGCAGTTCCCAAATCGTCACTCACCATTACATTCTCAGCATTCTTTGCCTTTTCGGTATTACTGGCAGTTCCAATTAAACTACCTATAAAATAAGGCGAAATCAATTCACCTGTATTGGGGATATATTTCAATTTGGCGCTATTGATAGTGGCTGGAAGTGGTCCGACTGTACCAGATACGAAAGTTGGGTACACTGGAACCGTACTGATAGCATCATCCTTAACTTGAATATTTGCCGCATTATCTGCGTCTTTTGCACTGGATACCGTTCCGAACACATCTCCGGTTAAGTTACCCACAAAACCATTAGCTGTTAAAATACCGGTAGATGGCACATACTTTAAATTGCTACTGCTCGATTTAATTGGTTGATTGCCACTAATTCCACTTGCAAAAAGAGGATATGAAACCGTGGAAGTGATGATATCATCGGTAACTTTAACATTTTGTGAATTGGTAGCATCGATGGCAGAAGTAGCAGAACTTGCATTTCCTTGAAGGGCACCTGCAAACTTCAACGCCTTTAATTCTCCTGTCAATGGTGTAAATGTAAGATTAGTACTACTCGTTTTTTGGGGTAAATTACCAGTTGTACCCGACACGAAAGTTGGATATTGAGGAGAATTACTGACAATATCATTTACTATGTCAGTATTAGATGCATTTACCGCATCAATGGAAGACGTTGCCACACCCGTAACGTCGCCCACTAAATTACCCTTAAACCCAATTGCAGTTAGTATTCCGGTATTGGGTACAAAACTCAGTTTAGTGCTGCTGGTACGCATGGAAGTACTTCCGGTAGAATTGACAACAAATGTTGGATAGGTAACCGTAGAAGTAGATAGATCATTGATAATGTCTACATTAAGTGCATTCGTAGCAGTTTTCGCTAAAGTTGAAGTGGATGCATTGCCTGTTAAAGTTCCAGTGAAATTTTCAGCAATTAAAGTTCCACCTACCGTCAAGTTATTGAAAGATGCATTACCACCTACAGAACCGGATAAAAATTCCCAACCGCCAACTTTTTTAACGTATAAACCTACGGCGGGCCACTTGGTTAAAAAAATGAGCATTCCGTTAGGAGGGTTCATCGTATTGATTGATATGGTATCGCTTAATCGCGGTAATAACAATCCCTGATTATTACTTTCAAGCTCTAAAATAGATGATGGTGATATAGTCGTACCATTAGTACCTATTTTAATTTGAGCAAATGAGTTGCTTGTACTTAATGCTGTCATTAATATTAAAAGCAATAATCCTAAGATGTACGGTTTTAGTTTTACGGTATGCATATTTTTAATGTTAATTAGTACCTGTTAAGTTATATTATCATTCAATGAAAAAAGCTTAAAGCCAAAAGCTATATGCTAATAAGTCATTGATTGTTGATTTTTACGCTATATTTTTAATTATATTCTTATTAATTATTGAAAGCAACGCTATCTGTGATTTATGATCTTAAGTGTTTTGTTTAAACCATGAGTCAAACTTAAAATAGCATGGATCATCTCAGGTTCAGTTATACAGTTATCAGTGCTTTAATGTGTTATGTTATTAATTATTAATCTTTATAAATAGTACAATCGACTTAAAACATATAGCTTGGCATGAGCTCATCCCTTTCAATAGGAATATGAAATCTCAAAACAATTTCATGAGTAGCTCTTGAAAAGTTATTCAGTCGGGTAAGGTTATAATCATACGCATAGCCCAATCTCAAGGTTGGAACAAGCCTAAAATCTAGTAATCCTACAAGTGCGCTTTTACTACGATAAGATATTCCACCAGAAATAATCTCTCTAAAGAACAGGTTGGCATTTATATCATAATTAAAAGGCAAGCCTTGTACACCTCGAAGAAGAAATGATGGCTTCAAAACAAAATTATCATTGATTGTGACCAGGTATCCTGAGTTAAAATAAATGTGTAAATTCTGCTTGACCGTATATTCTGATAATGCGACATCCGTTTTCCTTAGGTGTGCCCTGACAAGATTAGGCGATGAAAGTCCAGCATAAAACTTATCGGTATTATAGAAAACTCCGGTTCCAAAATTTGCAGCCAAAGCATTCAAATTTTGGGCAAAAACTGGATCTCCAGCGTTAGTAATATTCAATTGGCTGAAATCGGTTTTATAATTCAACGCTCCTGCCTGAAGTCCGAATGCCAGGTTTGAATTATCCCCTACAATACGATAAGACATGGCTAACTGAGCACCAAGATTTTGTGTGACAGAAAGTCGATCATCCACAATTTTAAGTCCGATACCTAATCTTGTCTCACCAATTGGCATATCACCCGATAACATAGACGTTTGCGGAGAGCCTTTTATTCCATTGAACTGTTTCCTGAAAACACTGGTAAATTGCATAGCCTGTCTAAAGCCAGCATAAGCAGGGTTAATTTCAAGGGTATTAAACATGTATTGAGAATAGAGCGGCAATTGCTGCGCCATCATTTTCAATGGCGATACAGCAAATAGCAGGAATAAGGCAATCAGGTATTTTTGATTCTTCATATGCTACCTGTTAATGATTAAATATCCCGGAATACCTTTAGCTCCATTCACGCTAACAAGAAAAAAATAAATACCATCAGGAAGGTTATTACCCATGAATCCACGCATATTTCCGGTACCATTGAATGTATTTTGGTAATCAAAATCCTGGAAAACAAGAACCTGATTACGGCTGTAAACTTCAAAGCGAACGACATCAGTAGGAAGACGTTTTACCACTTCATATACATCATTCAAACCATCGCCATTTGGCGAAATAGCCTCAGGAATGTTTACTGGGGTATTTTCGTCTACATCCTTTATGATTACTGTCTTCGAAAAATATTCAATTTGTTTGATAGACTCCACATTAAGGCGTGTGTTCATATAAGCACCGAACACTGCAGTTCTTGAGGTAATGGTACCTGGAGTTGTGGTAGGAACCGGAGGTAAAACATCCCATAACCCTTCAAATTTTGTATCATACCTGGTAACATAGGCCTGATTCCGGTTTTTAAAATAGTCAAAACCCTCATCTGAAGAGTTATGCTGAATTGTAATATCTGCTTTAGCAGCGGCGTCTATCACAGAGGTAGCCATGATCCAGGTCTTATTGACATATTCTGGAAAATTTAATTTTTTATACAAATTATTGGCAACCCTGAATTTGATAGCTTGAGGGATGCCAGTATAATTGATTTTGACAGGCGTATAGCTACCAAGATCAGTCCCTATAGGAAAATCGAGTGCCACTGGCACTCCTGCTGTATTTCTTGACAATCCGCCACCTGTCATGGCTGTACCTGTTACGATGAAGTTTTTACTGCTGAAACCAGTTATTGTTCCTGTGCCCTGGCGACCAACATTGACATCAACATTATTTAGGATCAAATTTCCTTTTACAAAATCCAGATTAGTATTAATATGAAGATTACCAAAATCTGCGGTAACATTCAATGCATTATCAATCCGTAAATTTGGGAATCCCAAAAATGGCTGCGAGTTAAGAACTCTTATTCGTTGGGCTTTTTGGAGAAAATCAGAAAATATAAAAATACCTCCTTTACCGTCAATTCCACGATCACTTTCATCCAGTAGGCGACCACCCTCATTATTTTGCCAAACACTGCCATAAAAGTTAATCAAAGCAGTATCATAAGACACAATTGTTCCAGAATTGGAGATATCTGAAAAAAGATTAATGTTAGAGTTTGGGTGAACAAAAAGATTAGCTGTAGGGAATACATTTATCTGATTTACTGCTTGAGCATAAAGCATCGCAGGAAATACGAATAACAGACAGAGTGTCGTTAACACCGGCTTTAAAAAAATAGCTGGTGTTTTACGGCTCAAGGTAAGAGAATATGGAACAGGGGACATTATACACATTCACATTAAAATTTATTTAAGAAACGATTTTTTTTTGAAAAAACCGAATCTTACATAGATATAATCTCTGAACTTTGAAGGAAATACTCATTTTAAAAGGTTTAAAGAGAATTAATAATTGATTGGATTCAATTGAGATCAAGAGCAAACTTTTTAATTATAAAGCTCAGAATAACAATCCGTACAATCAAATTTTCTCTAGAGTCTTATGAATAAATTCTTTACTTTATCTTGTTAAATGTTATTTTAAAACAGTTTTCAATAATTTTAGAGCTCTACCCACGTAGTCCCTTATATCAATTTATTAGAGAACAGCACAATATTTAAACAAAAAAAGCCAAACCTAGGGTTAGCTTTTTTTGTTTTTTTCGAACTACTTAAACTTTAATTTCAACTTCAACACCGCTAGGCAATTCAAGTTTCATCAAAGCATCAACAGTCTTGGAATTAGAACTATAAATATCAAGCAAACGCTTGTAAGCACACAGCTGAAATTGCTCTCTACCCTTCTTATTTACGTGCGGTGAACGCAAAACTGTAAAAATTCTTTTTTCTGTAGGCAAGGGAATCGGTCCGCTTACCACCGCACCCGTAGGTTTAACGGTTTTAACGATTTTCTCAGCAGATTTGTCTACGAGATTATAATCGTATGATTTTAATTTAATTCTGATTCTTTGGCTCATTTTTGTTTGTTTATGGTTAACGTTAGAGCTATTAGTAACGGTAACCGGTTTATTTTGATTAAGGAGCAAAGAACAAGGATCAAGGACAAATGGTCCTCAGTCTTTGCTCTTTGTTCTTTGTTCTTTATTCTAATTATGCGTTTGCCTTCTTACCCTTCACCTTGGCTACAACCTCCTCCTGAACGTTTCTAGGCGCTTCAGCATAGTGATCAAATTCCATGGTAGAAGTTGCACGTCCAGAAGTAATGGTACGTAACTGAGTTACATAACCAAACATTTCTGAAAGTGGTACAGTTGCTTTAATTACCTGAGCACCAGCACGTGTGTCCATCCCTAAAAGCTGTCCACGACGACGGTTCATATCACCGATAACATCACCCATATTCTCTTCAGGGGTCAGGATTTCAATCTTCATAATTGGCTCCATCAACACCGGCTTACATTTTGGTAAAGCTTCCCGGAAGGCAGATTTAGCACAAATCTCGAAAGACAGTGCGTCTGAATCGACTGCGTGGAATGATCCATCAATTAAACGGACTTTCATATCTTGCAATGGATAACCTGCAAGTACACCGTTTACCATAGCAGCTGCAAAACCTTTTTCAACAGAAGGAATAAATTCACGTGGGATAGAACCACCAGAAATTTCATTCACGAACTGCAAACCGGTTTTACCTTCATCATTTGGAGATATAATAATCTGGATATCAGCAAATTTACCACGACCACCAGTCTGTTTCTTATAGGTTTCGCGGTGCTGGGTTGTACCAGTAATCGCTTCTTTGTAAGAAACCTGAGGTGCACCCTGATTCACTTCAACTTTAAATTCACGTTTCAAACGATCCATGATAATATCTAGGTGAAGCTCGCCCATACCTGAAATGATGGTCTGACCTGTTTCTTCATCTGTTTGTACACGGAAAGTAGGATCTTCTTCAGATAATTTACCCAAAGCCATACCCAACTTGTCAACGTCAGCCTGAGTTTTAGGCTCGATAGCCAAACCAATTACTGGCTCAGGGAAATTCATCGATTCTAAAACAATTGGATGTTTCTCATCGCAAAGTGTATCTCCTGTTTTGATATCCTTAAATCCAACAACTGCAGCAATATCTCCTGCTCCAACATTTGGAATAGGATTTTGTTTGTTTGCATGCATCTGGAAAATACGTGAAATACGCTCTTTATTGTCTGAACGCATATTATGCACATAAGAACCTGCCTCCAGGTTACCTGAATACACACGGATAAAACACAAACGACCTACGAAAGGATCGGTTGCAATTTTAAATGCCAGGGCAGCAAAAGGCTCTTTTTCACTTGGCTTACGGATAATTTCCTCACCTGTTTCAGGATTAGTTCCTACGATACCTTCAACATCCATTGGAGATGGCAATAATTCCATCACATAATCAAGCATCGTTTGAACACCCTTGTTTTTGAAAGATGAACCACATACCATTGGTACTATTTTAGCGTCAAGAACGGCTTTACGTAAGGCATCTAAAACTTCACGTTCCGTAATTGTTTCGGGAGCATCAAAGAATTTCTCCATTAAAGTCTCGTCATATTCTGCAACAGACTCCAATAATTTTTCTCTCCATTCTGTAGCTTCAGCAACCATATCATCAGGAATTGGCACTTCTGTAAAGGTCATTCCCTTATCATGCTCATTCCAAACAATACCACGGAAGTTAATCAAATCGACCACGCCTTTAAAGCTATCTTCCGCACCGATTGGCAATTGCAAAGGTACTGCATTGCTTCCAAGCATATCCTTAACCTGCTTAACAACCTTTAGGAAATCAGCACCTGAACGGTCCATTTTATTCACGAAACCTATACGGGCAACGCTATAATTATTCGCTAAACGCCAGTTAGTTTCTGATTGTGGCTCAACACCATCAACAGCTGAAAAAAGGAATACCAATCCATCCAAAACACGTAATGAACGGTTTACCTCCACGGTAAAATCCACGTGTCCCGGAGTATCAATAATGTTGATATGGTAAGTTTGATCTCTGTATTTCCAGTTCACAGTTGTAGCTGCTGAAGTAATGGTAATACCACGCTCCTGCTCTTGTGCCATCCAATCCATTGTTGCGGCACCATCATGTACCTCACCAATTTTATGGCTCACACCAGAGTAGTAAAGAATTCGCTCAGTTGTTGTGGTTTTACCCGCATCAATATGGGCTGCAATTCCAATATTTCTTGTGTATCTTAAATCTCTTGACATTATTTTATCCTGTTAGAATCTGAAATGAGAGAATGCTTTATTAGCTTCTGCCATTTTGTGAGTATCTTCTTTCTTCTTAACTGCTGCACCTTCACCCTTAGCGGCTGAAATGATTTCTCCGGCTAATTTCTCGGTCATGGTCTTTTCACCACGTTTACGTGAATAATTGATTAGCCACTTCATTCCCAAAGCGATTTTACGTTCAGGACGAACTTCGGTAGGTACCTGGAAATTTGCACCACCAACACGACGGGATTTAACCTCTACTGCTGGCATTACATTATTTAAAGCTTTTTTCCAGGATTCTAATCCATTTTCACTTGTTTTTTTCTCTACTAATTCAACTGCATCGTAGAAAATTGAGTATGCGATAGATTTTTTACCGTCATACATCATGTTATTTACGAACCTGGTTACCATTACGTCGTTAAACTTTGGATCAGGCAGTAAGATTCTCTTTTTTGGTTTTGACTTTCTCATGTTGCTTTCCTCCGTTTAATTATTTCTTTTTTCCCTTAGCTGGAGCTGCTGCTGCCTGACCTGGTTTTGGTTTCTTGGTTCCGTATTTGGAACGACGTTGGTTACGTCCGGCTACACCAGAAGTATCCAGGGCACCACGAATAATGTGGTAACGTACTCCCGGCAAATCTTTCACACGACCTCCACGGATTAACACAATAGAGTGCTCCTGTAAATTGTGACCTTCTCCAGGGATGTAAGCATTTACTTCTTTTCCGTTGGTTAAGCGCACACGGGCAACTTTACGCATTGCTGAGTTTGGTTTTTTAGGGGTAGTGGTATACACACGCGTGCACACTCCTCTTCGCTGTGGACAGCTGTCCAACGCTGGCGACTTACTCTTGTCGACCAGAGCTACTCTACCTTTTCTAACTAATTGTTGGATTGTAGGCATTTTTTCCTTTTAGTGTTTAATATAATTTAACCCCTGCACCTCAGCTAATTACAGCTTTCATTTAGGGATTGCAAAAGTAGAAAGTTTTTTTTGATTTTCAATGGGTTGAGAATGAATTTATTTGGGGGAGGAAAAGAGAAGGTAGATATGAGGGCTGAGGACGGAGGTATGAGGTCCGAAGTATGATGACTGATAACTGGTAAGTGATAACTGAAGTCTGATATGAAGATGATTTGGAAAGCCCTTGGGCGGGGCATTTTATTAAAAATAGAAATTGATGTGATTCAGATTCCTGCGAAGGCGGGATTCTTCATATTCTACCACCCAACGAATTCTCATCCAATCGCTATCTGATCCAGCGAAAGCTGGAACCTCCTAACTCTTCATGAAAATCTATTTCAAACTTTCCCCAGACACTAGTGATTATTCAATATCCAAAAACACCATCCAAATCCAGTTCAAATCCAGGAAGAACTTCTGAATACACTTTCTCAATTACCGTAAAAAGTTTAGACGGCTGATATTTACCCACAACATCCAAGGTGTACTTGAGCAAAGTTTTGTGTGCAGGACTTACTACCCAGTATTCTTTTACCCCATACTCCTCATAGATACCATATTTGTGAAACAACTCAACCTTATTATTACCAGGAGATAAAATTTCAATTACGATGTCTGGGGCACCAATACAACCCTTATCATCCAACTTAGCTTTATCACAAATCACACATATATCAGGCTGTAAAACAGTATAAATATCCTTATCTGCTATACTACCAGTATAAAACCGGACGTCAAATGGACCGGCGTAAACTTTGCAGGGCTTACCCAATAGAAAATTAAATAACAAAGAAGAAATATGAATGGAAATCTGCTGATGTATCCTGGCAGGACCACTCATCTTGAATATTTTCCCTTTTATTAGCTCAACTCGGTCATCAAAAAGCCAATTTAAATAATGGGCATAACTATAGCTCAAAGACATGTCAATATCCTCAAGCGCTAAAACCTTAGCTTTTGGATTGGGAATGACATAAGTTTCTGACTTATTCATCGTGATTTACTCTTTACCCCAATTTAATTAAAATTGAGTTCAATCCTTAAAGAAATGAGTAAACGGTTAGCCAACATGTGCTGAAATTTACCGTTTACACAATCTCTGGTACCGGTGCAATCTGGCATTATAATAAATCATATAATTTCATTCAGACTTTATAAACATTGATTACAAAAGCTAAAAAATTGACCCATGAAAAAGATATCTTCTGAAAATTTCCCTATGAGTTATGATCCGGATGAAAATAAGCGGATGGAGAACGAACTACTACAATTAAAACTAATGGCTGAGTTGGGTGTTGATGCTCATATTTCAGCAAACACACCCGCATCTATTGAAAATATATTTCTTAAGAATATGCTTGCCTATGAGAAAGGATTAGCTGAAGCAAAAGAGATTAATATATTCGGACTAATTGGGAAGCCTGATTTTGTTTCTGAAACAATACTTGATGATACTTCGATTGAAACGGCTCTAAATAAAATAATGGATCTACTAAATGAGAAACAAATCGCGCTCGACTTTTTAGGGAATTATGAAGACCGAAAGAAATATAAATTCATTACTGAAGAATTATTCGAAGAGAAGGTAATGAATATACAACTACCGGGAATGATCATGCATTTTATCTATGAAGAATTCCATCCCAATCATAAACTGGATATCAGGAACAAAACAGAAAAATTTATCAATTCATGGTTCATCCAAGAGAACGAAAACCTGTCCTTTAGCCTTGCTGACATTCTAGTACTGCCGGATAGAAAAGTTTGGAAGAAAGAAAAGGTAATAGATAAATTCGCCAAAGTTTTTAACTCTTTTCCCAAGTTTAAAAATGGCAAATTTACCATCACAGAAATTAATTTTGAGATTAAGGAAGATATAGGCTTGGCTTATGCAGAGGGAATTATCAAATACGATGCCTACACTGAAAATCAAGATAAAATTGAATTTGAAGGCCCTTTCAAACTTTATTTTACACTTGAATATGAATGGTGGTCAATTTACTATTTCGTAATTCCTGGCTTTGAGTTAGCAAATAATTAGATATTTAACATCCACCTTGGGTTTAAAAATACCCTCTCACCTAATAAATTCATAGGAAATACTAAATTAAAACTGTGTTTATTGAGAGAAACCATTGAGCTTTGGTTGATTGTAAATGAGATTAATTCTGTTATAAGATTTAAATTTTTACCTTGTCATGAAACCAATAGATGTTTCAATTCCTTCAATGCAACAGAATTCCCAACTGGACCTCGCTTTTGATTTTGTACAATACACCAACAAAAATATTTTCCTGACAGGAAAGGCAGGTACGGGTAAAACGACTTTTCTTCATCAACTAAAGAAAACCTCATTAAAACGCATGGCAGTTATAGCACCAACGGGAGTTGCTGCCATCAATGCCGGCGGGGTCACTATTAACTCATTTTTTCAGTTAGCCTTTGGCCCTTACATTCCTGGCAACACAGCTAAAGCTGAGCATAAACGCTTCAGTAAGGAAAAAATTAACTTGATCAAAAGTCTGGATCTATTGGTGATTGATGAAATCAGTATGGTTCGCGCTGATACACTCGATCATATTGATGAGGTTTTGAGACGATTTAAGGATCATCAAAAGCCATTCGGAGGGGTTCAGCTCTTGATGATCGGAGATTTACATCAGCTTTCTCCAGTTGTTAAAGACGAAGACTGGACTATCCTGAAAAGCTATTATCCAAATCTATTTTTTTTTAGCAGTAAGGCCCTAACAGCCACTGAGCCTGTAAGTATTGAATTAAAACATATCTACAGACAGGTTGATTTAAATTTTATTGAACTATTAAATAGTGTCAGACAGAATCAGATCAATGAAAATGTTTTACAAAAATTAAACCAGCGTTTTATTCCTGATTTTAATCCCGGTGATGACGAAGGCTATATTACCCTGACCACACACAACAAATCTGCTCTGGAAATCAATGAAGGTAAATTAACAGAACTAGTCAGTCCGTCTTATAAATTTAATGCCCTCATTAAGGATGATTTTCCGGAATACTCTTATCCTACAGTGGCCGAACTGGAACTAAAAAAGGGCGCACAGGTTATGTTTGTAAAAAATGATCCCTCCCGCGAGCGTTTATTTTACAACGGCAAAATAGGCACGGTAATCTCAATAAATGACGATGAGATTCTGGTAAAATGTCCAGGAGATTTGTCGGAAATTGTGGTACATCCGCTTGAATGGACCAATATTAAATATGAGCTGGATACTCAAACTAAGGAGTTAAGGGAAAAAATTATCGGGACATTCACTCAATTTCCGCTCAAGCTTGCCTGGGCTATTACCATACACAAAAGCCAGGGTTTAACCTTTGAAAAAGCGATTATTGATGCTAATCTGGCATTTGCACACGGACAAGTGTATGTGGCTCTTAGTCGCTGTAAAAGTTTTGAAGGCATGGTACTCCGTTCTCCAATCTCTTTCAATAGTGTTAAAACTGACGGCACGATTTCTGAATATACCCGTAATGCAAAAGATAATGAGCCTGGCGAAAAACAATTGAATATATCCAGGATCGCTTTTCAACAATCACTTATTTATGAGCTATTTGATTTTAACGCTTTAAAAACTCACTGTTTCCATCTAAAAAAGTTAAGTGAAGATCATCATAGCATTTTAGATCCGGGCATGACCGAAATTCTTAATCTGATGAGGGATGATGCAGAAAAAAGCATCTATGAAGTGACCGCCAATTTCAAAAAACAATTATCTAATCTATTTTTAGAGGATATCCTTCCAGAAAACAATACCGAACTTCAAAACAGAGTAAAAAAGGCTAGCGCCTATTTTAATGAAAAAATAAATACCGTGTTTAATGAAGGATTGAAAAAACTAAATACAGATACTGATAATAAGGCGGTTGGGCTTAGCTTAAAAAATATTTTAGATGAATTTCACAAGGAAATTACTATAAAAACTTCAGTATTACAGGCTGGTACCAAAGGCTTTGATACAACAAGTTATCTCCAAACAAAATCTAATGCCGAGATAGACTATAAGCCGGTAAAAAGTCCGTCCCAGAACAATTCATATTCATCAGAAAACATACAACATCCTGAGCTTTATCAGGAAATTAGAAATTGGAGGGATGATTTGGCAAAAGAATGGGGAGTGCCTTTATATCTTGTGCTGGCACAAAAATCTATTCTTGAAATTCTCCATTTCCTTCCATCCAATCCAGCAGAACTGGAAAATATTAAGGGTTTAGGCAAAACCAGGGTTAAGCAATACGGAAATGATTTACTGGATATTATAAACGCTTACTGCAAAGAAAATGGTATTCATCGCGAATTACAGCAGTTGCAAATAAAAGAGAAAAAAATAAAATCAGATACTAAAAAGGCAAGTTTTGATTTGTTTAAGCAAGGAAAAACGATCAGTGAAATTGCCAAAGAGCGTTCTTTTACAACTAGTACCATTGAAGGCCATCTTGCACATTATATCCAAAGTGGAGAGATTTCTATATTCGAAATTGTTCCAAAAATCAAGGTGGCAAAAATTATGGCTCATTTAATTCAAAACCCTGAATCAAGTACAGTAGATACCAAGATAGCCCTTGGAGATGGGATTTCTTATGGTGAATTAAAAGCTGTACTAAGTCACCTTGCTTATATTAAAGCTGAAAAACTGACTTAAGTAAATGGATAGATTTAAATATTCATAAAAATTGAAGGATAGGTATCATTTTAAATTTTATTTCGCTGTAGGCCAGGTATTATTTACCGGGTTCGAATCCGGGAAAACCTTATCGGGATCAGAAACAATGGAAACTATCTCTTCTGTTGAAGGATAATTAAAAGTGAATCGAGAATTCCGTTCCCAAACTTCAACAGGCAGCTTTAATCGACTTACTTTACCTGTTTTGGTTTTAATTTCCAGGATTATAGGCATAGCCATTTTTTCCAAATTTTCTACAGTTATCAAAGCGCCTTGCTTAAAATCATTATTGACATATTTCAGATCTGCAATTCCCTGATCTAGCTTCCAGTTATTCAATATCCAGGCTCTCCAAAACCAGTGCAGATTATCCCCCGACACATTTTCCATGGTACGAAAGAAATCATCCGGAGTGGGGTGCTTGTACGCCCAACGTTCAACATAAGTTTTAAAAGCCCTGTCGAAACGCTCTGCACCTAAGATATGATCTCTTAAGATACCCAATGCAATTGCGGGTTTATAATAAGCAAGTAAACCAATACTGTTTTCCTTCATATTATTAGGACTGCTCATTACCGGTTCAAAACCAGGGTTAGTCAGTACTTTTCCAAGGGCATGCATGTCTGGTGTACCCTGACGATATTCGCCGTTATTAAAATCGATCGATGTCAGATTATTAATAAAGGTATTGAAACCTTCATCCATCCACGCATACAGCCGTTCATTGGAGCCAACAATCATCGGAAACCAGGTATGACCAAATTCATGATCAGTAACTCCCCAAAGATCTCCTGATTTAGATTCTGCACCACAAAAAACAATACCAGGGTACTCCATACCGCCGGCGTTAGAAGCAACGTTCGTTGCAGCCGGATAAGGATATTCGAGCCACTTTTTAGAATTATATTCATTCGAGGCCTTTGTGTATTCTGTGGAACGACCCCAAGCACCATTTCCATCACTTTCGACAGGGTAGGCAGAAATCGCCATAGACTTTTTACCGCTAGGCAAATTCATTTTGGCGGCATCAATAATGAAGGAGGCAGAAGAAGCCCATGCTGCATCACGAGCATTCTTTAGTTTAAAATTCCAGGTTAGTTCCTGTTTGCCTTTGGGACGGGAATCCGGATTTGTTACTTCAGTAGCAGATCTAATGATCACTGTTTTATCACTCTGGGCGGCATTTTTCCACCTTTGCTGTTGTTCTGCAGTATATACATCCTGAGGATTCATCAGTTCGCCCGAACCAACAACAATATGACTGGCAGGGACAGTAATGCTGATATCATAATCTCCGTATTCTAGATAAAACTCACTTGGACCGATGTAAGGAATCGTATTCCATCCATAAACATCATCATAAACACACATCCGCGGATACCATTGAGCTACAGAAAAAATCTTCCCGTTTTTCGTATTTAAAACCCCCATACGATCTGAGCCATAATCAGGAGAGGTAAATGAATATTCTATTTTTAACCGAAGCTGCCCGCCTCCGGAGCTAAGTTCGACCGGTAGATAAACCTGCATCCTAGTATCTTCTATAAAATGCTCGACATTCTTCTCAATCGCTTTCCCTTTATCAACTGAAAGAATCTTTACAGATTTAATTTTGTAACCCCCATCAAATTTCTGTCCGCGGGCACCACTTCGGCTACCACCCGGGGGAATAATTGCCTGTCCGCGAGAGTCTTCTTTAAACAAATTCTGATCAAGCTGCATCCAAATAAATGGCAATTTATCCGGACTGTTATTGGTATATGTTAACAGTACCGTACCTGATATCTCATTACTCTGTTCGTTCAGTCTGACATCTAATTTATAATCTGCCCTGTTTTGCCAATACTTGGGTCCGGGCTGCCCTCCCGCAGACCTTAATTCATTGCCATTTTTGGTATAAAATAAAGGACCGAAAGTCTCGTGATAATTATAATTACCACTTGCCTGAGTTTGTTGTGAATATGCCTTATTTACAAGGCATGAAAAAATAAATACGCAGTATAAAATCTTTAACTTATTCATTTAATTTATCTTTTAATTTTTACTAATAATTCGCCCAGCTGTTCCTCATTAAATCCTAGTAGAACTGAATCAAATCCTGTTTCAATAATTGGTCGTTTAATTACGCTATGCTTTTCCTTCATGAGGCTGAATGCCGCTTGCTTAGTAGTGATACTATTCTGTAGTTCAGTTGGAAGTAATTTCCAGGTAGTACCCCGCTTATTTATTAATACTTCCCAGCCCAATATTTCTGACCATTCTTCAAGCTTACTCTCAGTAATTCCTAGCTTCTTAAAATCATGAAACTCAAAATCAATTCCATGTAGCCTAAACCAATCAAGCGTTTTCTTTACTGTATTGCAATTGGGTATCCCGTAAATCTTCATTTTGATTTTTTTAATAATTCATCAGATTAGAAGTTTCCAAAAATTACAATTTATTTGTTAAATCGTGTCATAGTCAATTCTAAACCTACACTAACAAAACTATTTATAAATTCTACTGACCTATCAATTAAGGCCGGCAACTCTTTTTGTTCATCAGGATCGAAACCACTCAAAACAAAATCTACCTGCCTTCCCTTTGGGAAATTATCCCCTATCCCAAATCGTAGCCTTGCATAGTCGGTCCCCCCCAGAACTCCTTCAATACTCTTTAAACCATTATGTCCCGCAGCACTTCCTTTTGGTTTGAGCCTAATAGTACCAAAAGGTAATGCAAGGTCATCCACAATAACTAGTATATTTTCTGCAGGAATTTGTAATTCTTGCATCCAGTAATTGACTGCTTTACCACTCAGATTCATGTAGGTTGTAGGTTTAATCACAAAAATCTTACGGCTTTTAAAAGCGAACTCAGTATAATAAGCCAGACGCATATTAAAAAAAGATGAATGTGATTGCTTAGCCAATTCATCAGCAATCATAAACCCGATATTATGCCTGGTGTCTGCATATTCCGGACCTATATTTCCTAAACCTATGATCAAATATTTCATGTGGATTACAAATATGCTTCAAAGCTTGCAAAAAACTATATGCTTACAAAAAAAAAGCAGTGCCGGATGTATCGGCACTGCTTTGAGTATTAATTAAAAAGCTTAATTATTTCTTGGCATCGTTCTCTGCCTGCTTAAGTGCACGAGACATCGTTACCGAGACAATCGTATCTTCAGGATTATTGGTGATTGAGAAATTATCAAACTTCAAAGAACCAACACCCACAGATTTTCCAACGTCTAATTTAGAAATACTAACCTCTACGTGCTGTGGCATATCTTTAGGCAATGCCTTAACCCGAAGTTTACGTAATTTCTGGACTAACTTACCACCGATTTTAACGCCAGGTGATGTTCCAGTTAATTTTACAGGAATTTGCATAACTACAGGTTTCTTTTCATCTAATTCTAAAAAGTCAACATGTAACGGCAAATCAGTGAGTGGATGAAAATGTACATCCTGAATAATAGCCTGTGCCTTGACACCTGCAACATCCAAAGCAACGAAAGAAACTTCTGGTGTGTAAACCAGACTTTTCAAATCAGATGCAGACACAGAAAAGTGGATTTGATTTTTTCCACCATAAAGAACTGCAGGCACTTTACCTTCATAACGCAGCTCTTTAGCGTCTCTTTTCCCTACGTTCTCTCTTGGAGAACCGCTAATAGCAATTGATTTCATAATTATTTATTTGTTATTGTTTGTATTTAGATGCTAGAAAACCTAACATTCTAATATTTTTAACCTTATTAGTCTTGTTTCTTGACTCTTGGTCCTTGGTTCTTGCTTCTTGTTTCTTGGTTCTTGGTTCTTGATTCTTGGTTCTTGTTTCTTGGTTCTTGTTTCTTTTTCCTCAATCTATCTTAAACAATTCACTAATCGAGGCATGTTCATTAACATTAGCAATCGCACGACTAAAAAGATCAGCTGTTGAAAGCACTCTGATTTTGGGACTTGCTTTAGTCGAGGCAATTGTATCTGTAACTATTAGCTCAGTAAGTGCCGAAGTTTCTACAGTCCGGTATGCATCTCCAGATAATACCGGATGAGTACATACTGCTCTGACACTACTGGCTCCTTTTTCCATAATGAGTTCTGCTGCCTTTGCCAATGTTCTGGCTGTATCACAGATATCATCAATCAAAACCACATCTCTTCCTTTAACATCGCCTATTATTGACATTGATTCAATCTCATTTGCTCTTTTTCTTTGTTTATCACAGATAACGACTTCTGCATTAAAGAATTTAGCAAATGTTCTTGCCCTGTAAGAACCTCCCATATCCGGAGACGCAATGGTCAGATGTGGTAGATTCAAACTTTTAATATGGGGTACAAATATTACTGAGGCATCAAGATGATCAACAGGAATATCGAAAAACCCTTGAATTTGCGCAGCATGCAGATCCATCGTCATAATCCGGTGTGCACCGGCAGCGGTAAGAAGATTAGCGATCAACTTGGCCCCAATTGCAACCCTTGGTTTATCTTTTCGATCTTGCCTTGCCAAACCAAAATAAGGCACAACTACTGTAATATAATGCGCAGAAGCCCTCTTTGCTGCATCTATCATTAACAAAAGCTCAACGAGGTTGTCATTGGGCTGGTTAGTTGATTGAATTAGAAACACATCACAACCCCGAACTGACTCATTGTAGTGTGGCTGAAATTCGCCATCACTGAATCGTGATAATGTCACATCCCCCAACTGCTTGCCATAGCTTACCGCTATTTTCTTAGCCAAATCAAGAGAACCTGAGCCGGCAAATAATTTGATAGTGTTAAATGTTACTGGCATTTTGTTTCGGATTACGAAATTTAATTTCGGCTTTAAACTAATAAAAATATAGTTAATAACTATATAGATTGCTAGGCAATCCTGAAATATACAATTCCGAAACTCGAAATTAATTGGTTGCCCGACCAGGATTCGAACCTAGACAAACTGCACCAAAAACAGTCGTACTACCATTATACTATCGGGCAAACAAAAATCAAAAAGAACCTCCTTTTGAAATGGTGTGCAAATATAGGGGGATAAAGTTTAAAGTGCAAATGAATATTGTTTTTTTTCATTAACGAGAACAAGTATTTCTTGAAATAAATTGAGAACTGATAGTCACTAGTGTCCTGGTAAATCTATAAATGGAATTTAATGAGTTAGGAGGTTCCAGCTTTCGCTGGAATGACAATGCAAGGGGTGGTTTAGGGAGATTCCGGCCTTCGCCGGAATTTGAGTATTATCTTTGCAGGTGCTTTTTGGGGTAATTTGATCATTTCGAAATTCAGGATTTCTCAAGTCTAAGAAATGTGTTACAACCGATAGCGGATCAAACGAAAGCTGGAACCTCATTTTGCACATACTACATCTTTGATAAAAGAGGGTGCATGCTTCTAAAAACATTAGTAAATGTCCCATTTCAATTTAATACCCGCAATTTGACGTGAACTTTAATTTTATCCTGTCAATAAATAATTGAGAACAATTGTAAATGCTAATTTTAATTGAATCCACATTGTCTTGATTCTTGGTTCCTGGCTCTCGGTTCTCAAATCTCACATCTCAGATCTAGTTAAATAATGTTAAAGCAAATATGAAAGGCATCAAATAACAATAATTTCATTAATTTCGACAGCAATATTTTTGACCTTGAATTTATGACTTATATAAAAATCAATAACTTGTTAGGATGGCTGAGTTTTCTGATAGCTCTTATTGTTTATACACTTACCCTTGAACCCACCACAAGCTTCTGGGATTCAGGTGAATTTATCGCATCGGCATACAAACTTCAGGTTGTACACCAACCCGGAGCTCCCCTGTTCCTGATGCTAGGAAAAGTATTCTCACTCATTGCCGGAAGTGATACCAGTAGAGTGGCTTTCTGGATTAATATGTGTTCCGCATTAGCCAGTGCAGCTACAATTCTTTTCCTTTTCTGGACTATTACTGCTTTAGCAAAAAAAGTAATTCAGGAGAAAGGAACTGAGCTTTCAAATTGGGGAATGATCAGCATAATGGGCTCTGGTTTAGTTGGTGCTCTGGCCTACGCTTTTTCAGATTCATTTTGGTTTTCGGCAGTCGAGGCTGAAGTTTATGCCTTGTCTTCATTGTGTACAGCTGTTGTTTTTTGGGCAATCTTAAAATGGGATCAGCATGCGGATGAGCCGGATTCAGACCGCTGGTTGATATTTATCGCTTATGTGATGGGGCTTTCAATCGGAGTGCACCTATTAAACTTATTAGCTATACCTGCAATTGCATTGGTTTATTATTTCAGAAGGTCTAAAACACCTACTTCTTCGGGCACCTTGCTCACATTACTCGTGGGGATGTTTATTCTGGCCTTTGTACAATATGGAATTGTTCAATATATTATCAAATTTGCAGCGTACTCAGACCTGTTTTTTGTAAATACCCTCGGACTTGGATTTGGTTCGGGTGTAGGGTTTTTTGGGCTTCTGATTGTCATATGTTTAACCGCAGGAATCCTTTACAGCTTAAATGGCAATAAACTCAACCTGATGCTTTCTGTTGGTGCATTTGTTGTACTAATGACTATTGGAGGTGGGATTTCAGGACTTGTGGTTGCAGCAATTCTGCTTGCCGGACTTGAGTATATACTAAAGATAAGAGAGAAAAGAAGGATTCTGAATTTGGCACTTATCTCTGTGGTATTCATCATATTTGGATACGGATCCTTTGCGCTGATTGTTATCAGAGCAAAAGCAGATCCTACGTTAAATAATAGTGATGCTTCAAATGCATTTTCATTATTGAGCTATGTCAACCGCGAACAATATGGCGATCGCCCTTTACTTTATGGTCAGTATTTTGACTCTAAACCAATTGATAGCAAAAATGGTGATATTATTTATCGTAAGGGTAAAGAGAAATATGAAAATGCAGGTCAGAAATATGAGCGTATTTACGACCGAAACACCCTCCTTCCAAGAATGTACAGTGATGATCCACAGCATGCTGGCTTCTACCGCGATTGGATGGGTATGGCTGATGATCAATCCCCTACATTTATCAATAATCTGGGATTCCTTATCAGTTACCAAACCAGTTTCATGTATACACGGTATTTCGCATGGAACTTTGTAGGCAGACAGAATGATGAGCAAGGCCATGGCGATTATACCCGCGGAAATTGGTTATCAGGAGTAAAATTCATTGACAATATGCTATTGGGCGGCCAATATGAACTTCCTAAAAGTCAGCTTGAAAACAACGCATTCAATAGATTCTACTTCCTTCCCTTTATTTTGGGAATCATTGGCGCTTTATGGCATTTTAAAAGAAACCAGAAAGATGCAGGAATTGTTGGTCTGCTTTTCTTTTTCACAGGCCTTGCTATTGTTCTCTATTTAAATCAGAATCCACTTCAACCCAGGGAACGGGATTATGCCTATACTGGTTCATTTTATGCTTTTGCAATCTGGATCGGACTTGGAGTAGCAGGAATTGCAGATTTCTTCAAACTAAAATTTAAAGCTCCAACAGCTGCCTTTCTTGCAACCCTAATAGGTTTACTTGCAGCTCCAATACTTATGGCAAAAGAAGGATGGAATGATCACGACCGATCCTCAAAATTTTCAGCACGTGACATGGCAGCCAATTACCTAGAATCTTGTGCGCCAAATGCAATACTATTTACCTACGGGGATAATGACACTTACCCACTTTGGTATGTTCAGGAAGTTGAAAACATACGGCCTGATGTTAGAGTAGTAAATTTAAGCTTGCTTGGAACAGACTGGTATATCCGACAAATGAAGAAGAAGGTAAATCAGGCTGATGCCTTACCAATCACTATGCCTGATGAAAAATTTGTTCAGGGCGTTCGTGATGTTTTGGGATATCAGGATTACAATGCTCTGGGCGCTGTTGAGTTGAAAGATATTTTTGATATCATGACTTCAGACAGTGATGCAGACAAGGCAACGTATCAGGATGGCTCAAAAGAAAACTTCCTGCCCACAAAGAACTTTAAGATAAGCATTGATCCTGAACAAATAATTGCCAGCAAAACTCTTCCTGAAAGCAAAAGAGATCTGATTATTCCTTCTATGGAATGGAAATATAACAAGAATTATGTCAGCAAAACTGAGCTTGCCATGATCGATGTACTGGCTCATAACAACTGGAAACGCCCGATTTATTTTGCAATCACCGTGCCTGATGATAACTACATTGGCCTGGGAGATTTCTTGTATAACGAGGGTTTTGCCTATCGTTTGTTGCCACTTAAAAAAGCTCAGGTGGATTCTGCCGCTGAAAAACCTGAATTAACAAATTCTGATCAGATGTATACCAACCTGATGACCAAGTTTAAATGGGGCAATATGAAAAATGCCGTTTATTTGGACCCCGAATCATTAAGAATGAGCTATACCATGATCAATCATTTCAATATTCTGGCTGAAAATCTTTACAAAGAAGGTCGGACGGAAGAAGCCAGAAAGCTATTATTGAAGTGCTTGGAGGTAGTTCCTGATAAAAATCATTCCCTGAATTTCACCATACGTAAATTCTATATGGCTGATTTGTTATACAAACTAAAAGAACCGGCTAAAGCAAATGAACTGACTTTGAATACTGCAGCTTACATTGAAGATCAGCTGAATTACATGGCTGCTATTGCTAAAACCAAAGAGAATCTTAATTCACGTGAGATACAATTAGGTGTGTATGTAATGAGTGAATTAGTCAAACTTTCAGAAAAAAATTCACAAACCGCAGTTCTTAAAAAATTGCAGGATCGCATGAAGATAATTGAATCAAAATTCATGGGCTCAGAACAATAGAATTTAATCAATAGAAATTTAATCCCCGTTATCAGTAACGGGGATTTTTTTGTTAATTGCATTTTGGTAAATTCATCAATTACAACATATTCAATTGAATCAAATGCCTTATCCTGCTGAGCAACTTCTTAAAGTTAGAGGTCTTTCAAAATCTTTTCTCGGCATAAAAGCACTGGATAATATCCATTTTGATCTAAATAGAGGTGAGGTGCATGCCATAATGGGCGAAAATGGGGCAGGAAAATCAACATTTATGAAAATATTGATCGGACTGTTAAAAGCCGATTCTGGCTCAATTTCATTGAATTCTGAGCAAATTGAACACATGGATGTTTATTCAATCATGCAAAAAGGCATTGCAATGATTCATCAGGAAATTCTTATGATTCCTGAATTGACAGTAGCTCAGAATATTTATTTAGGCAGGGAAAGTAAGCGGGCATTTTTACTGGACGAGAAAGTAATAATTCAACAAGCTGAAGAATTGCTGTCGTCGATGGGTTTAGATATTCAAGTCAGAACAAAGGTAAAATACCTCAGTATTGCCGAGTTGCAATTAATAGAGATAGCCAAGGCGGTATCCAATAATGCATCAGTAATTATTATGGATGAACCAAGTTCGGCACTTTCTGAGAAAGAGGTTGAAATACTATTTAAAATCATCAAAGATCTAAAAAATAAAGGCGTAGCTATTATTTACATTTCCCATAAAATGGAAGAAATTTACCAGATTTCCGACCGCATCACGGTTTTAAGAGATGGTCAATTTATAGCAACAAAAAATACCGCAGATCTGGATAAGAATAGTTTAATCGCCCTTATGGTTGGACGCGAAATAGAGGAACTATTTACTACAAAATCCCTCGCTAAGGATGAAATTGTATTGAAGGTCAAAAACCTTCATAAAAAGGGGAAATTTTCTGATATCAACTTTGAAGTTCATGCAGGCGAGGTACTTGGCATTGCAGGTTTAATGGGTGCAGGAAGAACTGAAATTGCACGTGCTATCTTTGGATTAGACAGTTTCGACAGCGGTGAAATTTTACTTAAAGGCAAAACTGTTCAAATAAGGTCGCCAAAAGAAGCGATCAAACATGGAATTGGATATGTGAGTGAAGACCGAAAGGCTCTGGGATTTATCCCGGACTTATCTGTTAATCAAAATATTAGTCTTTCCAGCATACTTAATTATTCTAAAAGATGGCTGATCGATGAAAAAAAAGAACGTGAAGCAACGGCTAAGATAGCTCATGAATTAAAAATCAAAGCCTCTGGTCCAAACCAGAAAGTCATCAATCTTAGTGGTGGGAATCAGCAAAAGGTAGTCATTGCAAGGGTATTGATGGCCTCCCCTTTGTTGATCATCCTAGATGAACCTACTCGTGGAATTGATATTGGCGCAAAGCAGGAAATTTATAAACTAATCAGAGAATTGACAAAAAATGGATTGGCAGTCATTATGATCTCTTCAGAATTACCTGAGATTTTGGGAATGAGTAATCGAATTTTAGTACTGTCAAAAGGAAAACAAACAGCTATCTTAACACAAAAAGAAGCTAATCAGGAAAAAATTATGAAGTATGCGTTACATTAAAAACCTCAGACAATACGGTATTTTTATCGTTTTCAGCATTATCTGTCTTATTATTTCATTTATTTCCCCACAGTTTTTAACTGTCTCAAACTGGACAATAATAATCACCCAGGTTTCCATTAATGCACTTTTGGCATTTGGGGTAACATTTGTGATCATTACAGGTGGGATCGACCTTTCATTGGGATCGATAGTTGCTATGGCGGGAGTAAGTGCTGCAATGCTTGCTCATCCCGATAGCTACCCACTTATAATACCTGTTCTTGCAGGTCTTTTGGCTGGCTTAATCGTAGGTGTTTTTAACGGATTTCTAATTACCAAAAGTAAAATAGCACCGTTTATTGTAACACTGGGAACGATGACCATTGTTAGAGGATTAGCCCTGATTTTAAGCAAGGGACGACCGGTTTCCAATCTTTCAGATCCGTTTGTATTTATAGGCAGTGGTAAGTTTTTGGGTATCCCCTTATTAATCTTTATACTAATTTTAATGTTTCTGCTTTGCTCAATCATACTTAATAAAACTGTTTTGGGCCGTTATATTTACGCAGTTGGAGGAAATGAACAGGCAGCCCGGGCCTCAGGAATAAACATAAACCGGATTAAAATGGTAGTCTATTCCATTTCAGGTTTATTAGCAGGATTAGCCGGAATATTACTGACCTCAAGAATAACTACCGGACAGCCAAATGCCGGAGCAGGTTTTGAATTGGATGCGATTGCTGCGGTGGTCATCGGAGGAACCAGCACCACAGGAGGTAAAGGCAGTATGGCTGGAACGCTGATTGGCGTTTTACTTATTGGAGTAATAAATAATAGCTTAGATTTATTAAATGTTACCTCATATTATCAACAGGTTGTGATGGGGATTATAATTATTGGGGCTGTAGTGTTGGATAGTTTGAACCAGAGAGTTAATTCTTAAATTAAAGGAAATGAAAAATACGTACTTGCTGCTTTATAGTTTGTTTTTAATTCTTACAGCTTGCAGTCAGCCTCAAGGTGGCAAAAAAAATGAATCTGATAAAATAATCATAGGTATATCTATGTTGAGTATGCAAAATGAGTTCATCGTAAATATTAGCGATGAGATGCAGAATAAAGCCCAAGAATTAGGCGCCGAATTAATAATTGTTGATGGAGAACGTTCGCCTTTGAAGCAAATTGAACAGATAGAAAGTTTTATTGCACAAAAAGTTGATGTCATTATTCTGAACCCTTGTGAATATGAGGCCTGCTCCCCTGCTGTAACTAAGGCACTGGCTGCAGGCATACCGATAGTAAACGTAAATTCAGCTACCAAAGTGCAGCCAACCGCATTTGTTGGATCAAATGATGTTGAATCAGGTAGAATTGCAATGAAATTTATCGCAGAACGGTTAAAAGGCAAGGGCAATATCGTA
>Ga0315899_10001339_pt1 | contig 28324 bp, 21 predicted proteins | sample LakEriMetagenome_2_FD_203518 | JGI IMG/M metagenome (GOLD analysis project Ga0315899, IMG submission 203518) | Freshwater fungal communities from buoy surface, Lake Erie, Ohio, United States - Buoy 4 MA112 | ecosystem: Environmental > Aquatic > Freshwater > Lake | place: USA: Lake Erie, Ohio... | reverse complement strand
GCAAGGATGGAAAGAACGGGCTTGACGGGAAGGCCGGTCCGGCTGGTCCCAAGGGCGAACCGGGAGCGCCTGGCAAGGACGGGAAGAACGGCGTCGATGGCAAGCAGGGCCCCGCAGGCCCGGCTGGCAAAGATGGCCGCAATGGTCTCGATGGCAAGGCCGGCGCGGTTGGTCCGATGGGCCCCGCGGGCAAGGATGGGAAGAACGGCGTCGACGGCAAGCAGGGCCCTGCGGGCCCGGCTGGCAAAGACGGCCGCAGTGGTCTCGACGGGAAGGCCGGCGCGGTCGGTCCGATGGGACCGGCAGGCAAGGATGGGAAGAACGGCGTCGACGGCAAGCAGGGCCCCGCGGGCCCGGCTGGCAAAGACGGCCGCAATGGTCTCGACGGGAAGGCCGGCGCGGTCGGTCCGATGGGACCGGCAGGCAAGGACGGGAAGAACGGCGTCGACGGCAAGCAGGGCCCCGCAGGCCCGGCTGGCAAAGATGGCCGCAACGGCCTTGACGGGAAGCCTGGTGCTGTTGGTCCTGCGGGCCCCCCGGGCCCTCCGGGAGTGTCGCACGAGCTGCGTGCGAGTGGTGCCCGCGACATCACCACCTTGTTGAAATTGCCAGGCGATTCCCGGCTCGACTCCGCCATTCTGCGCCGGGTGGGGAAGACTGTGGAATTGTCGCTCCATGGCCTGCGTGGCAAATCGGCCATCAATGGCATTCTCGGGCGGATTCCTGACGGGTTCCGTCCCGCGCATCACCAGAGCCTGGTGACCAGCGATGCCGATTTCCGGATGGCCAAGGTCGATGTCGCGGCGGCCAATACGGCGGAACTGTCGGTCCGGCAGCCCAAGGGGACAGACGGTCTGTCGCCGACGGCCACCTCGCTGGTCTGGCTGACCGAAGACGATTGGCCGGTTAAACTCCCCGGTCGTGAGATCCGCTAAAGCGGACGGTCTGTCGTGGAGTGAGTGAACAAAACGGGCGTGATCTGCCAGGATCACGCCCGTTTTTGCATTTGGCCGGACGGTGCTTTTTCGTGACGAAGGCCTGCGGCCGGTCCCGGCAAGTCGCCCGCGCCGTGGGACCCTCGACAGCGGGGCGACGACCGGTCATGCTCCTGGGCGAAACGCCCGGGGGACAGAGAGGGACAGCCGTGTCTCAATCCATGGTTGTCCCCAAGAACAGACTGGACGCACTGCTTGTCATGAAACGGATTTCAGAAGATCCGCCTCGCGCCGTTGCGGACGTTGAGCCGCGAGGGATGAACAGCGGAGCATTCTGGCAATTTGCTGCCGGGGTCCTCGTGGTTGGAGGGATTATTGTCGCGGCCGATCTGGGTTGGCTGACTTCCGTATCCAGGTGGGTCCATGCCCTGCCGCTGGGAGACAAACTGGTCCATGCGTTGGCCATGGGGGGACTGTGCAAGTTGGCCGATCGGGCCTTTCCCAGCCGGACCCTGGGGCGTCCGTTCGGCTGGCTGCGGCTGACACCGCTGATCGTCACTCTGGTGGTGATCGGCGAGGAGATCTCGCAGCGGTGGATTCCCGGACGGAACTTCGATCTGGGAGACCTGGCCGCCGATCTGCTGGGGATCGGGGTCGTTCTCTGGTGGCGGCGGCAGCGGGCCGGTCTCCGCTGAGGCGGCCCGTTCCAGACACTCGGGCCCGTCAGCTCCCTCCCTTGTTGATCCCCATCACCCGCCTCGGCGGCTCCCTTCTCGGGAGTTCTACACTTAGAGGTGATGAACGGTCCCCTGCTGCAGGTGACTGACCGCGGCTTGTACTGTGAAGCAGGGGATTTCTTCATCGATCCCTGGCGACCGGTCGAGCGGGCAGTCATTACCCATGCCCACTCCGATCATGCCCGTCGTGGGCACGCGCGAATGCTCTGCGCCCCGGATGGAGTGGACGTGCTGCGCACCCGCATGTTACCTGGTGCGGTGATTGACACCGTCCCCTACGGAGAACCGGTGATCCATCAGGGGGTGCGGGTCTCGCTCCATCCGGCCGGACACATCCTCGGTTCCGCACAAATCCGGGTGGAGTGGCGAGGTGAGGTGTGGGTGGTTTCGGGGGACTACAAGCTCTCTCCCGATCCGACTTGCCGACCATTTGAGCCGGTCCGCTGTCAGACCTTCATCACCGAATGCACGTTCGGCCTCCCCATCTACCGCTGGGCTCCGCAAACCCGGGTTGCCGATGAGCTGAATTCGTGGTGGCGAAGCAATCGGGACGCGGGACGGCACACCGTGGTGTTTGCGTATGCCCTGGGCAAGTCGCAGCGTCTGTTGGCCGCCGCCGACCCCTCACTGGGCCCCATCGTCTGCCATGGAGCCGTCGAGCGGGTGAATGCTGAATATCGCGCGGGAGGGATCGAACTTCCCCCGACGCGACGGGTCACCGATTTGACCCGCGAAGAATTGGCACGGGGGGGCGTGTTGGTGATCGCACCCCCCTCGGCACAGGGAACCCCCTGGTTGCGGCGGTTCCAGCCGTGTGAGACGGCGTTCGCCTCGGGCTGGATGCTGGTCCGGGGAACGCGCCGCCGCCGAGGCGTCGACCGGGGATTGGTCCTTTCGGATCACGCCGACTGGCCCGGTCTGCTGACGGCGATCGAGGCCACCGGCTGCCAGCGGGTGCTGGCGACCCATGGTCACACCGCCGTGCTGGTTCGCTATCTGCGCGACCGGGGTTACGAGGCGGACAGCCTCCACACCGAGTTTGTCGGCGAAGGGGATGACAGCGAACAAGAAGCGCCCGAATCCCCAACCGAGAACCCGACTGAGGCACGGACGTCGGAGTTGTCAGCCACCGATCCGGCGAACCCAGAGCCGGTGGGAGAGACCCCGTGAAGCTCTTCGCCGAGCTTTATTCTCAGTTGGATGGAACCACCCGGACCGCCCGCAAGGTGGCGGCTCTGGTCCGCTTCTTTCGTGAGTGCGATCCCGCCAGCGGCGCCTGGGGGGTCTGGTTTTTGTCGGGCCGACGGCTGAAACGGCTGGTCCCCGTGCGGTTCCTCCAGGAGTGTTGTTGCCGCAGTGCCCAGCTCGATGAGTGGCTGTTCACCGAGTGCTATTCGTCGGTTGGAGATTTGGCCGAGACGATGGCTCTGCTGCTGCCGGAGAGTCCGCGTGGTTCGACGGGAACCCTGGCCGAGTGGGTCACCAATCGCATCGAGCCGCTGGCCCGGCAGACACCGGTTGAGCGCGAGGCGACCATCTCGGCCGCCTGGGCCGAACTCGACTCGCGCGAGCGGTTTGTCTTCAATAAATTGGTGACCGGGGGGCTGCGGGTGGGGGTCTCGCAGGGACTGGTCATGCGGGCGCTGGCCGAAGTGGCGGGCGTCCCCACCAACACCATTGCCCAGCGCCTGATGGGAACCTGGGAACCAACTGCGGCGTTTTTCGAACGGCTGCTCTCGACCGACACGGTGGATGATGATCCCGGGCGGCCCTATCCCTTCTGTCTGGCTCACGCCCTGTCGGAACCAGTCGAATCGCTGGGGCCAATCGCCGATTGGGTCATTGAGTCGAAGTGGGATGGCATTCGGGCGCAACTCATCCGCCGCGATGGACCGCCGGTATTGTGGTCGCGCGGCGAAGAGCCGATGCTCGAGCGGTTTCCGGAACTGCAGGCGACCGCCCACGCGCTGCCGGTGGGGACTGTTCTGGATGGCGAAGTACTGGGCTGGAATGAGGCGGGGGTGATGCCCTTCGCCGCGTTGCAGAAACGGATCAACCGTAAGACGGTGGGCAGGAAACTGCTGGTCGAGGTGCCGGTGAGGTATGTTGTCTTCGATCTGCTGGAGTGGCAGGGGACCGATCTGCGCAGTCGGCCCTTGCATGAGCGCCGTCAATTGCTGGAAGAGTCGTTGTTTCGGGCGGGACCCTGGGCCGGTCTGCAGGTGGCCGAGACATTGCGCCCCGCCACATGGTCTGACTGCGCCGTCCTGCAGGCCGATTGCCGGACGCGGGGCGTGGAGGGCTTGATGCTGAAGCGGGCCGCGGGAGAGTATGGCGTGGGCCGGACCACCGGGTTGTGGTGGAAATGGAAGGTGCAGCCGATGACCTGCGATGCCGTGCTGATTTACGCCCAGAAGGGGCACGGTCGGCGCGCCAGCCTGTTCACTGATTACACTTTCGCAGTCTGGAATGAAGGGCACCTGGTTCCGTTCGCCAAGGCGTACTCGGGCCTGTCGGATGCCGAGATCCGTGAGGTTGATCGCTTTATCCGCGAGCACACTCAGGAAACTTTCGGCCCCGTGCGCTCGGTGACTCCCGAACTGGTGTTCGAACTGGCGTTCGAGGGAATCCAGCCCTCTCCCCGCCACAAGTCGGGAATTGCCGTGCGATTCCCCCGCATGCTGCGGTGGCGGCGTGACAAACGGGCCGATCAGGCCGATTCCCTGCAGACATTGCGGCAACTGTTGGCGGGAGTGTCGCGATGATCCGGGCCACACGCAGAGGACGGGCGAAACCGCCGGAGCAGACCGGACCTTTGGGGCCGGAGGGGGCGTGGCAGCGGGTTGGCGAACTGTTCGCCCAACGGGGCTGGCAACCGTTCGATTTCCAGCAGCAGGCGTGGCGCAGCTACCTGGCGGGGGAGAGCGGGTTGATCCATGCCGGCACTGGCATGGGAAAGACCTGGGGGGCGTGGTTGGGGCCGGTGCTCGAAGCTCTGGCGGAACGCCCCAGTGCACCGGCAGGAGAAGCCGTTGTCGAGCGGGTGCGGCGACAGAGCCGGATGGCGGTGCCCGGGTTGCGGGTGCTGTGGATTACCCCGTTACGCGCTCTGGCGGCCGACACCCTGCAGGCCCTGCAGGAACCGCTTGACCGTCTGGGGCTCCCCTGGCTGGTGGAATCTCGCACTTCCGATACCTCGGCGAGTGTCCGTCAGAAGCAGCGCGAACGGCTGCCGACGGTGCTGGTCACCACTCCCGAGAGCCTCACGCTGCTGCTCACCCGCCCCGATGCCGGGGCCCTCATCGAAGATCTGCGCTGCGTCATTGTCGATGAGTGGCACGAACTGTTGGGCTCGAAGCGGGGCGTGCAGACCGAGCTGGCGCTCGCCCGACTGCGAAGATTGGTCCCTCCCCTGCGGGTCTGGGGGCTCTCCGCCACTCTGGGGAATCTGCCTCTCGCGCTGCAGACGCTGCTGGGAGCGCCCACCGACGATGTGGCCAGACCCGAAAATGGTCCTCCGTCCACCCCGGTCGCTCCCCGGGGGCGGATCATCGCGGGGCTTTCGCGGCGGTCCGTCACCATCGACAGCATTCTTCCTGAAAATGTCGAACGGTTTCCCTGGGCGGGACACCTGGGGCTGAAACTGCTTCCCGAAGTGGTGGCCGAAGTCGACCGCGCCCAGACGTCCCTCATCTTCACCAACACCCGGTCGCAGACCGAGCAGTGGTACCAGGCGCTGTTGACCGCCCGTCCCGACTGGGCGGGTTGGATCGCCCTGCATCATGGCTCGCTCGAACGGGAGACCCGCTCCTGGGTCGAGCAGGGGCTGCGGAGCGGTCAGCTCAAATGCGTGGTCTGCACTTCGACACTCGACCTGGGAGTCGATTTTGCTCCGGTGGAGCGGGTGTTCCAGGTGGGAAGCCCCAAGGGAATCGCCCGGCTGTTGCAGCGGGCCGGACGCAGCGGTCACGCGCCGGGGCGCCCGAGTCGCATCACGTGCGTTCCCACACACGCCTGGGAACTGGTCGAGGCGGCCGCGGCCCGTGAGGCCAGCGTGCAAAACGAGCTCGAATGCCGGGGGGAAGTGGCTGCACCGCTCGACGTGCTCACCCAGCATGTGGTCAGCATGGCCCTGGCGGGCGGGTTCGAGGCCGACGCGCTGTTTGCCGAGATCCGCGGCACCTACAGCTACCGCCACCTCGATCGGGCCGACTTCGACTGGGTCCTCGACTTTGTGACCACGGGTGGAGAGTCGCTGCGGGCGTACCCCGATTATCACCGTGTCCAACGCACCGCCGAAGGACGCTACGAACTGACCGACCCGCGTCTCGCCCGTCAACATCGCGTCTCGGTCGGCACGATTGTCGGCGAGGCGGCACTCACCGTGCAGTTCGTCCGCGGAGCCCGGTTGGGGACGGTCGAAGAATCGTTCATCGCCCGGCTCAAGCCCGGGGACGAATTCATCTTCGCCGGCCGGCGGGTTGAGCTGGTGCGTGTGCAGGACAACCGGGCGTGGGTCCGGAAGTCAGCCAAGTCGGGCAGTGTGGGGGTCCCCCGTTGGATGGGGGGCCGCCTGCCCCTGTCCACCGAACTCTCGGCCGCCGTTCTGCGGCAACTGGCCCGGGCCGCCCGCGGACAGTTCGACAGTCCCGAATTGCGTCGGGCCCGTCCGTTGATCGAGCTGCAGTGCCGCTGGTCGCACCTGCCCCAACCGGGGGAATTCCTCATCGAACGGATTCATTCCCGCGAAGGCTGGCATTTGTTCTGCTATCCGTTTGCCGGCCGGTTGGTGCACGAGGGGCTGGCCGCGCTGTTCGCCTGCCGCCTGTCGCGGCAGCAACCGCTGTCGTGCAGCATGGCGGTGAACGACTACGGGTTCGAACTGTTGCTGAGCGCCGAGCCCCAGTGGATTCCGGGACTGGTCGATCAACTGTTGGCCGCCGAGCAGGTGACGGCTGACATCCTGCAGTGTCTGAACAGCACCGAGATGGGCAAGCGGCAATTCCGCGAGGTGGCGCAGATCTCGGGGTTGGTCTTCACGGGGTATCCGCAGGACCGCAAATCGGCCCGGCAGGTCCAGGCGTCGACCGGGCTGCTGTACGATGTGTTCACAAACTATGACCCGGCGAACCGCCTGCTGCTGCAGGCCCGTGAGGAGGTGCTCGAACGGCAACTCGAGAAATCGCGGTTGCTGGAGACCCTCGCGCGATTGCGAACCTGCCGGGTGGTGATCCGCGATCTCCCGCGGTTTTCCCCACTCTGCTTTCCGCTGCTGGTGGATCGGCTGCGCGAACGCCTGACGAGTGAGAAGCTGGGGGAACGGATCCGTCGGCTCCAGTCCCAACTGGAACGCTCGGCGGGGGACGGCGCTGAGGCGGCCCGATGAGTCTGCCCGGTTTTCGATTGACCCTCGCGGGACTGGATCTGCACCTGTTGCCGGGCCGGGCTGTCTGGTGGCCTGGGGAACACACACTCTTCGTCGCCGATCTGCACTGGGGGAAGGAGGCGACCTTTCGGCAACGGGGGGGGATGCCGATTCCTGACATCACCCGGCATGAACTCGACCGGCTCGAACGGCTGCTGCTGGAGACCGATTGCCGGCGGTTGGTGCTGCTGGGAGACCTGGTGCACTCCTCGGCCGGGCGGTCCCCCACGGTCAGTCCCCAGGTGGAGCAGTGGCGTCATGCCATCGCCGGGAAACGGCCGGGGCTGGATTTCGTGCTGATTGAGGGGAACCACGACCAGCGGTCGGGGGCTCTACCCGAGAGTTGGGGGCTGACCCGGCTGGAGGCACCGGTTCAGGTCGGTCCCCTGACCTGTGCCCACTATCCCGAAGAGGTGGGTCCGGGACCGGGGTTGGCGGGGCATCTGCATCCCCGGATCGATCTGCGGCGGGGGCCCGATCGGCTGCGGCTGCCCTGCTTCTGGCTGCGGGGTCAGCAGTTGACCCTGCCGGCGTTCGCCTGGTTCGCTGGTCACAGTCCGATTGCCCGGGAACCCGGAGACCGGGTGTTTGCCATCGCCGATGAAGAAGTGCTGGAATTGGCCCCCGAACGAGGCGAGTCGTACCGGTCGCGGCGGCCGCGGACCGGGTCTTGATCGGCTTGGGAGCGCCGTCCCTGTCCGATCATCGGGTTGGGCCACTTTCCCGAAGGAACCCGGCCGAAATCTGATTCCCAATTCTCCTGACGGGGGATAAGATTCGAGCCATGAGCACCGCGACCCCCTTCACCCAGCACACCCTGCGGGCCGGCATGATCGGCCTGGGGATGATCTTTGAAGAGACCTACCGGCCGTTTTTCGAGCAGCTGCATCGTCAGCCGCTGGTCGACCGGTCGTTTGGCTGGGTCGACGTCTCCCTGGCGGCCGCGGCTTCGAAGACGGGCAGCCGGGCGGCACGGTATCAGCAGTCTCTCGCCGGCAAAGTGGCGCCGTTCGCGAGCTTCGCCGGGGACGACGCGGTCGGTCAACTGCTGCGATCGGGGGTCGATTTCGCCTGTGTCGCCACTCCCGATGACCGCCATTTTGAGGCGGCTCGCCAGATTCTCGAGGCCGGGGTGCACCTGCTGATCGAGAAGCCCTCGGTCCTCACCCTGCAGCAACTTGATGAGTTGGTGGCCCTGGCCGAGCGCCGGCGGGTGCTGGCCAAAGTGGTCTACCACAAGCTGCTCGATCCCGACCACAAGCGGTTGCGGACCTTCTGCCACGACGGCCGGCTGCGGCATGTGAACCACGGTTACTGCTCGCTGTTGGAGCCCAAGTCGATCGCCAGCGGACAATTCGCCGAGTGGATCACGGGACGCAACCCGGGCACGTATGTTGCCGTACATTACATCAAACTGATCGACTTCACCTTTGGGGGCCGGCTGAAGACCATCACCGCCACCGGGCAGCGGGGAATCGTCGGACCGGCCGATGGTCCCACCTGGGACAGTTGCCAGATGCGGATGATCTACGAATACGACTCGGGGCGCGAGGCGGCGTTCGACATCCACACCTCCTGGGTCACCCCCGACAATTTCCCGGGCTATGTCGAGCAGGAGGTGCAGTTCCGGTTCGACAATGGTGTGTGGAATGGACACTCCCGCAAGCGGGGGGTCGAATGTACGATCGAAGGGGAGACGCCCCATAAAACCAAGATCACCATCAACAACCACTACAGCGCATCGTTCCTTGAGCCGTGGGGCGACCGTTCCCAGCGGGGCTACGGTGTCGAGGTGATCGAGCGGTTTGCCCGGGAGGTGGCCGGGGTGGAATGGGGCGGGGTTCCCGCGGCTCGCGACGAGCGGCTGAGTCTGGCCCGGTCACTGGCGTACAATGACTTGGGGGCAGACCGGCAGACCGTGGCGGCCGTGCAGGGGCTCGAGGCCATTCTGGCCCACCAGGCGGCCGGGCGGCCCGATGCCGTCGTACGAGTCAACGATGCCCGGGGAGGTCTTGTGTTGTACCATCCCGGCTCTGCCGAGGCTGAGGTGTTGTACGGACCTCGGGTTTGAACGGATCGAAAGAGAATCTCACCAGCATGTCTGCTCCTTCCAGCCTGGATGAGGTGGTGGTGTCGACCAGTCGGCCGAAGCCCGCCCACGACACCCGCACCAAGAAACAGCCCCCGTACGCCGTGATTGTCGAGAACGACGACCACCACACCTTTCTCTACGTGATCGAGGCGCTGATGAAGGTCTGTGGCCACGCCCCCGAGAAAGGGTTTCTGCTGGCACAGCAGATTCATACTCAGGGGAAGGCGGTGGTCTGGAGTGGAACCCTGGAACTGGCCGAGTTGAAGCGAGATCAACTCCGCGGGTTTGGTCCCGACCAATACGCCCCCAAGCCGGTGACGTTTCCGTTAGGGGTCATCATCGAGCCCCTGCCGTAATCTGCATGGTGCTTGATACGGACCGGGATTCCGACGGAAGCTCAGTCGCTCCAGTCTCATGCCGGCTCCCGCGGTCACTCTGCCCACCACGAATACAACTCTCCCTGCTGTGCCTCGATGACCAGTGACACGACCTTTCCCGCGAGGTCTTGCCACGAGCCGCTGGTCCAGGTCACTTCCCGACGGGAGAAATCTCCCGTCATCGGAGTCGAGCGGGCGAGGATCTGCCGGGTGGCGTCGCGGACCGCCACCCGCACTTCGCCGCCGATCACCCGGGCGTTCAGGAACAGCGCCTGGCCACCGGCCACGAACGGGGCCGTCACGAGTTGTCCCGGGCTCTCCCCGGCATCGAGTGACACAAACCCATCCCGCCGCAGCACCGCCAGGCAGACCGCTCCCTTGTCGGGGCGGTAGTCATCGAAGCCGGGCTGGTTCCCCGAGGCCACGAAGGCGTAGTGCTGGATCCCCGTGTAGTAGAACCACAACTCGTCGCCGCGCACGACGGGGGCCGAGGGGCCGATGATGGTCTGGGTGTCGTAGGCCCCCGCGCCCAGGGGCGAGGCTTCCAGAAACGGCCGACGGTCGGCCACTCGCTGCCAAGACTTCAAATCGCGGCTGACCGCCACCTGGATGTTGTAGAAGCCGGTGTAGTCGCCGTACCGGTCGACCGCGTCGCGGATCGCGGGAGACAGTTTCAGCTTGTCGAAGCCCTCCCATCCCGGAGGGACCTTCCCGGTATGGTGATAGATCGAGGGAAGCCCGATGAAGAGCCCCTCGTACCAGAAGACCCCCATGTTGTAGGTTTCGATACTGTAAAACTCGGGGACGTTGTATTCAGGCTGCTTGAGAGCCAGGTTCGCGAACCGCTCGGCGATCCGCCGCCGACCCAGAGCCTGATCTTCGGGATCGGTCTGAAACACGATTCCCAGGTCATTCCAGTTCTGAAAATCGCGGCTGGTCGCAATCGCCACTGACCGTCCAAACGGTCCCCCACGCTTGACGGAATGCACAAACAGCCGCGACTGCGGGTGATAGCTGAAGTTTCCTTCGTCGGAACTGGGGATGGCCGGCAAATCGAGCTTCGTCCAGAGGATGCCGTCCGGAGAGACGGCAAATCCCTGGTTCAGCAGCGCCGCCTTGTACCGGCGGGCGGGATCGGGATCATGCTCGTCGTACACGGCATGATCGATCTGCAGATTCGGCTTGGGGCCGGGAATCCAGTGCAGGCCATCCTCGCTGATTCGCAGCGGTTCATCGGTGCTCATCACCCAGAGCTTGTAATGCTTCGCGGCGGGGTCCCAGACCGGGGCGGTGCGGATCTGGATCGTCTGGTTGGGGTTCCGGGCCCGGATCACCGCCCCGCGCTTGACCGGCTGATGCAGAGTGCGCGTCAGTCCCTGGTGCGAGCTGATCTCGCGATCGTCCAGGAACAGGTGCCGTTGGCCGAGGATGAGCGGGAAGGGTTCGGCGGCTGGCAGACCGACTGCCGGGAGGAGCGAGAAACTCAGCAGCAGGATCCATCGGGAACAGGAGAAATCCGAAAGCATGGTCAGCCTGCACGAGGAAAAGAATCACCAGCGACAATCGACATCGCCAGATGTTACGCCGCGTGCAGGTCGTGTGATACCTTCCGGCTACGAAGTCCAAGTCAGACCGGGGTGTCTCGTGTCTGATCATGGACGGCACGTTCCGGAAGTCCAGTCGTGTCACTGCCGGCGAAGCCCGGAAGACAATGCCATGCTGTTCGAACACTGGTTGCGCGAACCGGGTCCCCGCATCACGGGGAGCCGCGGGCTCGATCTGTGGAAAGTGCAGGCACCGGGCATTGTCCGCCGGCCCGAGGGGGGCTGGCGATTGTTCTACACCGCCGTCGGGCCCGAACGCCCCTTCGACGCCTGCCAGGGAGTGTTGCTGAGCGCCGTTTCAGAGGATGGCCTCGACTTCACCCTCGAGCCAGGCATCCGTGTGGCACCACAGCCACACCGTTCCGAACTGGCCCTGCGTGTTCTGGCTCCCACGATCCTCCCGGTTGGGGAGAAGCACTGGCGGATGTACTTCGAAGGACGGGGCACGGCCGATCGCCCCACTGTCATCGCCAGTGCCCTGTCCGACGATCAACTCCACTGGACGGTCGAGCCGGGAGTGCGGCTGCGGTGTCGCGATGATCTGCACGGCCCCCGGGTGTTGCGCGAGCCTGACGGCACCGTCCGGATCGAGTGTGTGCGGGCCACGCAGGTGAATTGTGCCGACATCGCGTCAACCAGTGTGTCGAGTGTGGTGACGGCCATCAGCCAGGATGGTCTGCAGTTTGACTGGTTGGCGGGAGAGCGCCTGCGGTCGGGAAGCGGGCCGTTGGATTCCGCGGGGATCACCGCGGCCGAGGTCTGTCCTCCAGCGAATCCGGGAGGTGCCTGGCAAATGGTCTACTCCGCATGGCAGCAACCCCCGGCGGGAACGGTGATTCCCGTTCATCCGAGCCAGGATCCCCGGGCTGTGGAAAACGGGTTGAGTGCCGACTTCGCCCGGGCGTCAATCGCCGTCGATCTGGCGGGCTACCGTTCGCGCATTCTGCTGGCCACTTCGGCCGACGGTCGGACGTGGCGGCGGGGGCCGGTGCTGGTGGAGGGGCCGGGTTATGGCTGTGACGGGATGGATGCGATTCATGCCGAAGACATGACGCTGGCCGAGTTGGGGAACGGCCGGTTCCGGATGTACTATGCGGCGTGCGATCGTCATGGGCGGTGGCAGATTGCCAGTGCGATCAACCAGCGGCTGGAGCTCTGAGCGGATCGGATGTTGTCTGGGGAATCGCGCCGCGGGATGCAGTGTCGGCGGGGCTGTGTTACCCTGCGGCCGTGTGAGGTCTTTCCGCTGGAGAACAAGCAATGCGCGTCGGTTTGGCAACGGTGGTGCTGGGGTGTCTGGTGTCGGTGGTTGGGGCGGCGGAGCCGGTCAAGGTTTCGCTCTGGGGCGAGACTCCGCCGGGGACCGGAGTGGAATGGAGTGACGCGGGCAAAGCGGTGATCACCGTCCACCGGGCCGAGAAGCCGAATGGAGCGGCGGTGGTGATCTGTCCTGGGGGAGGGTACGGCGGCTTGGTGACCGGGCCGGAGGGGCATGGGATTGCCGAGTGGTTGAACAAGCATGGGGTGGCAGGAGTGGTGTTGGAGTACCGTCTGCCGGCTGGTCGCTCGGAAGTTCCGTTGCGGGATGCACAGCGGGCGATTCGCACGGTGCGGGCCCGCGCGAAGGAGTGGGGTTTGAATGCCGAGCGCGTGGGGATCATGGGATTTTCCGCCGGGGGGCATCTGGCTTCGACGGCCGCCACGCATTTCGACGCGGGGCGGGCCGAGGCACAGGACCCGCTCGACCGGCTGTCGTGCCGTCCCGACTTTGCGATCCTGGTCTACCCGGTGGTGACGATGGGGCCAATCACCCACGGCGGATCGAAGAAGAACCTGCTGGGGGAGAACCCGAGTGCCGAGTTGATCGAGCGGTTCTCGAATGAGAAGCAGGTGACTGAGCGGACGCCGCCGATGTTTCTGGCGCATGCCCTCGACGACGCGCCGGTTCCCCCCGAGAACAGCCGGTTGTTGTTCGCCGCGCTGCAGGCGCAGAAAAGCCCCTCGAAGTATCTGGAACTCCCCTCCGGTGGCCATGGACTGAACGGCTACAAAGGCCCGATGTGGGACGCCTGGCAGACGCAGTCGCTGCAGTGGCTGGCGGATTTGAAATTGATCCCGGCGGGGGAGGGGTTGGCGGCTTCACAGTCTTCGGAAGGCACGCCGCCGTGACTTGGATCGAGTGGGTTGACTAAGGGAGGGGGGCATATTTTCGACAAAGTGTCTGTCCAACCAAGTAATCGGTTCGCATTTGTCAGAGAGGTTCATCATGCGTTGTGCTTTCACAGTGTTGTTGTTTGGATTGATCGCGGCACTACCCCAGGCGGTCCAAGCCGGCACGGTGTTGTCTGTGCTGCTCGACAACGGTGGCATCCGTGAGAGCGATTATGTCGGTGCCCCAGTTATTGGTTCAGGGCAACTCAGCTTCGATGAGCCGCTGACCGATGGCAACTACCCCTTGCTCTCTCTCTCCAATCTGCAATTTTCGTTTACTGTCGGCGGTAGTACGTTCACTTCATCAGATCCTTATGTCTGGATTGATCCGACCGCCGATTTGGTCATTTACGGAAGCCATTTTTATTTTGATGGCCCCGGTCCTGGGCCGTACACTGGCGGAGTTGTGGAGATTTTGAATGCCTCTGGCGAACTCATCGCCTTCGAACCCTCCAATCTTTCCCCGGCGCTCTACAATTTCTACATCGCCCAAACCAGCGCTGGTGTCTTTTCCGGCATTTACGGGGCTACGCCCGAGCCCTCCACCTGGTGCCTCGCTTTGACCGGTGCTGTGGTCGGAATGGCGAGAACCATCCGTCGTCGCCGGGCAGCGCCCGCGAAGTCATGCCCCGCCGTGTGATTTGAGTTGTCCGTGGACCAAGCAGCCGAGTTGCCTGGCAAGTTGGTCCACGGCTTTCTGTTGTCTCGCGACAAATTCCGCTCACCCGCTCACCCGCATCACTCGCTCTTCCGGGATTGAGCCGACTGCGACTGCATCGGTTCGGGTTCGATTCTCTCGAACATCAAGCTGCAATCTTTCAGTTCACCCCGGATACTCTTCCCGATGCCGCAGGCTTTTCTCGGGGCGGGTGAGGAAGCCCCAGTCGAGCGCTTCATCCTGGGTGTATTGCTTCCCCAGGGTCAGGGCGGTCGTCGCCTTCGCCAGTTCGTATCCCAGGTAGAAGGCGTGCGAGGGATCGGTGACCCCCAGCTGCGTGAACAGCTCGAACGGGTCGGCCGCGTGCCGGTGCCCATCGCGGTTGAGCGCGTGCAGTTCTCCCTCGGCGGCGAACAGCCGGAAGTTGGGATCCCGTAGCTGCGTCGCCAGCGTCTCCAGCTCTTCGGCCGACGGGGATCGCACGCGGCCATCCCGCAGCATCACCAGCCGCGGGTCGACCCGCTTGGGGAGCGTTCGATTTCGAACGGCATGCCGCACAATCCTCCGGGCGATGTCAAACTCCCGCACCGCCGACTGACACCACGGAATCACCTCGGTCGTCAAAATCGAGCCGATGGTCAACTCCTGGCAATAGCCCGCCAGCAGCATGTTGACCCCGGCACTGTCGACCTCCGTCAGCTCGGTGAGGTTTCCCACTCCCATCATCAACGGCAGGTCGGGCCATTGCTCGCGGGCGCGGGCATACCGCTGGAGCGACGCGGCGAACCCGAACCCAATCGGTTCCAGAATGGGATCAATCCGGAACCGCGCACCAGCCTCCTGCAACGCAGCCACGGTTCGCTCGAGTGAGTTCCAGTCACGCGGTTCGTCGGGAACGGCGATCAACTCTGCCGGCAAATGACGCGCCCAGTCGAGATTGGTCTGGTTCACGCTGAGGACCAACTCGGACCCCGCCTCCACCGCCCGCTCGACCTCCCCCCGTTCGTAACTGTCGATTGAGACCCGGAAGCCCTCGCTTCGCAGCAGGGCCGTCACTTCTCCCGACCGGGCCCAACTCTCGGCGGGAATGCACCCCAGATCAATGACGTCGGCCCCTGCATCGCGGTAATGCGTCGCCAGCGCGATGAGCTGGGTGTCGGTCATCCGCGGGGCATGATTGATCTCGGCCAGAATCTCGATGTCGGCCTGAGACAGATCGACCGGGGCGCGTGCCCCACGCCCGAAATGCTCGGGCAGATCGTGCAGCTCTTTGGGGCCGCGCTCAAAGGGAACCCCATACTGTGACCGCAGCTTCTCCAAATCTCCCTGGCACCATCCCGGCAGAATCACCCGGTCGACATCGGCGGGAACCGTCAGCTTGCGCGAGACCCAGTCCACGTGCATCAACGCGGCCACGCTGATCCCCAGCACCGCCACCTCGGTGTCGCAACCCAACCGGGGACCCAGGCTGGTGAGCAATCGCCGCAGCGAATCCTCGGCCAGCCGACCGGTCACAAACAGCAGTTTGGGCATGGAGTGTGGGGAAAAAACGGGAAGAGGGCCCCCAGGGGACGCGATAGGCCGCAAGGGGCGCAAAGCACGAAGCACAGGGCCCGTCAGCGGGAGGCCGAGAGCTCCCGCAGCAGGTGATCGAGGGCATCGACCAGGCGATCGATGTCGGACTGGTCATTGTACAGATGGGCCGAGACCCGCACGTACCGTCGCCCATGCCAATTCACAATGGGGACCTCAATCGCGAATCGCCGCCACAGCTCGTGCTGCATCTGGTGGGCGTGGGGGGCTTCGGGCTCGGGGACACAGTCGGGCAGGGGGAGGCCGATCATGGTCGAGTACCACGCCGGGTCGTCGGGGATGATCGGCTCGAGCCCCGTCAGGTCCACGATCCGCCGGCGGGCGTACTGCACCAGACTGTGCGAATAGTGCTGGAAGACCGGAAGCCCCGTGGGGGGACCCGTCCAGTCGGCCCCTGGGGGGGCTTCCAGCGAGTTCAGGTAGTCGATGGCGGCGGGGACCGCCAGGAAAGGAGCGGGGTCGCGGGTGCCCAGCCAGTTGTAGGGGTCCAGCCAGGTGCTGGACCGGCCCGAAAGACTGTTTCCCCAGCTGACAATGGTCGGCTCCATCCGCTGTTGCCAGCGGGGATGCACATACAGGAACCCCGAGCCAAACGGTGCCGCCAGCCACTTGTGCAGACTGGCGCAGTAGAAGTCGCAGCCGAGGCGGTCGATCGCCACGGGGACCGCGGCTGGAGCGTGGGGGCCATCGACGCAGATGGCGATGCCCCGCCGGCGGGCCTCCTGGCAGATCGCCTGGATGGGCAGCACCACCGCCGTCGGCGACGTGATGTGGCTGACCACGATCAGCCGGGTCTTCTCGGTCGCCTGGGCGAACAGGGCGGCCACCACCTCTTCCGCCGAGGTCAGCCGCGGGGGGAGTGGCGAGACCACCAGTTGCGCACCGGTCTCCTGGCAGCGTTTCCGCCAGATCCGCAACACGGCTCCGTACTCGTGGTCGTTCGCCAGCACCTGGTCACCTGGCTTGAGGGGCAGGCCTCCCGCCACCACATTCATCGCAAAGGTGGCGTTGTCGACGAAGGCGAGGTGTCGGCCGGCGGTTCCCACGAACCTCCCCAGGTCATTGCGGGCCGAGTCGAGCTGGTCTTCCATCTGCCGCAGGAAGAAGTCCATCGGCTCACTTTCCAGCCGGTGCGACCACTCGTGGCGGGATTCCAGCACCACATTTGGCGAGGGGCCGAACGAGCCGTGATTGAGATAGGTCACACCCGGCCGGACGGGAAACTGGCTGCGCCAGGCGGGATGGGGAGCAGGGGGGAAATCGAGAGGCACGATCGACCGAAAGTTTGGGAAGTGGGACAGAGCGGCACCGTCAACCCAGCAGGCGGCGGTAATGCTCCATGCCGTGCGATGCGACCGAACCCTTGGCGGCATTCCAGATTTCATCGACGAAGGTGGCGCTCAGCAGTTTGTCGGCCGTGTTTTTCGCCAGTGAATGCAGCAGACCTGTGAGTGCGTCATCAGAAGAGTCCGCCAGACGACACTCTTTCTGGCAGTGGACGAACTCATTGGTCATCAGGCTGTACATCGGCAGCCGGGGGATCGGATCGGGGGCGTTGACGTAGCGGAAGATCTTCCCGGCGAACTCGCGGTCGAAGGCATCAACCGCCGCCTGATTGCCGATCATCGGGGCACCAAACGTGATGATCTCGCAGACCGGAATCATCTTGCGGGTGAAGAGCCAGCCCGCCAGCAGCGCGAGGGCGCCCCCGAGGCTGTGGCCTGTGACCCACAGGGGTCGGTCGGCGGACCGCAGTTCTTCTTCCACCGCCTGGCGGGTCGGCTCCCAGATGTCGGCGATCGCGTTGACGAAGCCCTGGTGGAAGCGGGCCCCGACCCCAGCGGCGGCGAGATCGGTCCCCAGCCGTCCTTCGGGCACAATCAACAGGCTGAGCGCATCGGTCAGCAGCCAGTCCTTCAACCCTTCGAGGCTGTTGGGCGCCTCGGTGCCCCGAAACGCGACGATGATGTTCTGCTTGTCGCTGGCGACCCACGCCTGGGTGTTCCCCACGCTGATCAGCCGGGCCTGCATGCCCAACTGGTTCTGAAATTTGGAAACCCCCGTCGCCTGCGGCTCGTAGGCGAGGTCCGCTGCCAGGGCGAGAATCCGGGCATTCTCCTGTGAACCAGGCGAGTCTTCATTCAATGCAGCAGGCATCGGTCACCCATCAGAATCGGAAAAAGCAGGGAAAGGACGGCACCCCCACCCAGCCAAAGGGGGAGCACAACGGGTTTATTTGAGGTATTTTCTGCGTTCGGCATCCTGGTTTTTCCACTCCCGCAGGTTCTTGGGGGAGATGGCGGTTTCCCGGGCGTCGATCTGATGCAGGGTGGACTTCGGGAACAGGTACCGCTGGAAGCCCTCGTCACTTACACGGGTGGCGCGAATCCGCAGGATCTCGAGTGCGGGCAGGGTGGCGACCTTGGCCAAGCCGGCGTCGGTCAGTTGCGAACCATTGACATCGAGTTCGCGCAGTTTCTTGAACTCTTGCAGGAGGTCGATCGTCTCGTCGGTCACATCAAGATTGGCCATCTGCAGCACGACGGTGTCGGTCTTCTCGCGCAGCAGGGCGTAGTCTTTGCGGTCCCACCCGGTGAGGGTGAGATGCCGTTCGCCATCAACGATCTTCTCGCGCTCTCCCAGTGGGGGAAACCGCCCCACCATCCGTCCTGCCGTCAGGGCCCCGCCCGCCAGGACGGCTCCCAGCAGCAACAGCCGCAGCGGGACCTTCAGCGCCTGCCGATTCCGGATGGCAAACGGGATCAGCGCTGGGGGAAACAAAATGCTGCCCAGGCCCAACAACGGGCGTTGGCGAAACGCCCGGACGATCAGCCAGATGACGGCGACCGCAATCAACAGCAGACCGGCGACAAAGGCGAGGGTGGCGTATTGCTCAAACATTCAGGTTTGTCGGAAGTGCTGGGTGGCGGCCTGAGAACCAATGGAAAGGACTGTCAGATTGGTAGTCGTTGTCGGGTGACTCCGCAACTCCCGAGGTGGACGCTCGTGAGTCTCGCTCGTGAGTTTTCTGGGCGACGAGTGTTTCCCAGGCCGGCCAACCAGCCAATTGTCTGGGAGCGGAGTGAAATGGCAAGGACCCACCCGCAAACTTGACCACGCTCCCCTGGATTCGAACGCCAGCACAGCTTACCCCGCTTGGCCGGTTGGACCCAGTTGCCGCGAAACTCCCAAGGACCGCGGAATTCGACCGCTGCTTCCGCCCCGGCCCCATCCGATAGAGAGGGTGATCCTGTTGCGGTCGAGAGTGGGCGCCAGCGAGGCGATTCCGGCGACCGGCGGGAGGAGTCGATTCGAGGAGCAGTTGGCGGTCGTACCGCCCCATTCAGACGGCTGGACCCGGAGGGGCCTGCCGCGGCGCGACTGGAAAGGGATTGTGAAACCATCATGGCCGCCCCAGGATCCAACCAGAAGGGATCTGATGCCGCTTCGCCGCAGCGCAAATCGGGCGCCGAGGATGAGCCCATGACGGTAGAAGAACGCCTCGAACTGCTCGAACGCTCACTGAAGCGTTGGCGCTGGGTTTCCTTTGGATTGATCGCGGCTGCGATCCTTCTGGGGAGCGGTCTGGCCTGGTCGATCTGGGGGACGCGCGGCAGTATCAAAACCCGCAGTCTCTACGTGACCAACGACAAAGGCTACGCCATCGAACTGACGACCTCGGCGGAGGGCGACGGTCTGATCAGCGTCAACGACCACTCCAGCTTTCCCCGGGTGATGTTTGGCAACTCCCAGAAGGGGTTCGGCAAACTCGAACTCTACACCGGCCATTCGCAGCGCCTGGTGATGATCGGGGGAACAGGTTCTGGTGGTCAGGTGGCGGTCTTCAACAACACCGGGCACCGTGTCGTCGACATGCAGGCCAAGAAGACCAACAGTGGGGCCATCATCGTCAGCGACTTCGATGGCAACATCGTGCAGGGAATCGAGGGAGATTCACGCACTGTCATGCAGCCCAATGGCAATCGGGGAGCGTGGCGGTAACAGCGTCTCGTGGTCTCTGTCCGCAAACGGACAGGGTCTAGCCGCCGCCGGCGGGGGTGTGAAGTCATCCCCGGTTCCGGCGGTTACTTTGTTATGCTCCTTGCCGTTCCTCAGCCCTTGCCGCATGTGATCCCCCGCCCACCGACTCCCACCTGGGCGTTCGCCATCACCATTGTTCGCCGTGACAACCGGTTTCTGCTGGTGCAGGAAGACAAGCCCGGGCAGCCCTGGTACTTTCCTGCCGGCCTGGTCGAACTGGGAGAAGGGTTTCCCCAGGCAGCCGTACGTGAGACCCTCGAAGAGGCCGGTGTCTCGGTACGTCTCAACGGGATTCTGAAGATGGTTCACACCCCCCGGGACGATTCCTCCCGGCTGCGCGTGGTGTTCGTGGCTGAGCCGGTCGGAGATCCCACCCCCAAGTCGATTCCGGATGAACACAGTCTGCAGGCCCGATGGGTCTCGAGCGTCGAACTGGATGATTATCTGCTGCGGGGGGAAAGTGTCCGGCAACTGATCCGTGAACTCGAACAGGGCTGCCCGGTCTTTCCGTTGTCGGTCCTCGAAACCGAGCATATCCGGGAATGACGCTGTGCTGATCCGCAAGATCATCACGGCGTTCAGTCGTGACTTTCGATCTTTTGCCACCCCTGCAGCCTTCGCGTGCTGACGGGTTGGCGTCCGACGATCAGGTCGTCGGCAGACGCATCGGACGCAGCTTACCGATGTGGGGTCGAAAGTCCATCAGGGCGAGGACTTGCGATTCGAGATCGATTCCCGGGGCCAGCTCGGTCAGTTCGAGCCCCGCTTCGTTCAGTCGAAAGACCGCTCGTTCGGTCACGTAGAGCACTTCCTGGCCGATTTCCAGGCTGCGCCGCGCACTGAAGGTCAACAGCTCCACATCCTGAAGGAACTTCCGGACCGAACCCTCCCGCACGATCTCGACCCGGCCCCCCTCGACCCGCACTTCCAGCCCTGAGGCAGTCAGCGTGCCGCAGAACACCAGCCGCTTGGCGGTCTGGGTGATGTTCACAAACCCACCGACCCCTGCGAAACGGGTGCCGAACCGGCCGACGTTGACGTTACCGAACCGGTCGATCTGGGCCGCCCCGAGCGCGGCAAAGTCGAGCCCCCGCCCGTCATAGAAATCGAACTGGGCCGGTTGGTCCACAATCGCCTGCGGACGGACAGCGGCCCCGAATGACAGGCCCCCCGCCGGCATTCCGCCGATCGGCCCGCTCTCGACCGTGAGGGTCACCTGGTCCAGCAGCCCCCGGGCCGCGGCCACCCGGGCGATTCCCTCGGGCATGCCGATCCCCAGATTCACAATCGCCCCCGCCTGCAATTCATCACAGGCCCGCTCGGCGATGATCCGCCGTTCGTCCCAGGGGAAGGGGATCAAATCGGAATGGGCGGGGGGCCATCGGGCCGGCTGGATGTAACTGGCGTTGAACACCTCGCCAAACGTGTGGTGATGGTCGTCCTCTTGCGCGACCACAATCTGATCGACCAGCACTCCGGGGACCCGCACCCGCTGCGGGGGGAGAGGTTCGTCGAGCAGATGCCGCACTTGCGCCAGGACGATGCCGCCGCTGTTCCGCGCCGCCTGGGCGATCGGCAGCACCTCGCCGATAATCGCCTCCTCTTCCATCGAGAGATTGCCCCAGGGATCGGCGGCCGACGCGCGGATCAGCCCCACGTGAATCGGCAGCGCGTGATACCACAGCCAGGTGCGCCCCCCCAGTTCGACCCGCTCGACCAGACCCTCGGGGGTGCGGTCATTCAACCGGCCACCCCCATGCAGCGGGTCGATGAAGGTTCCCAGACCGACATGGGTGATGCAGCCGGGCCGGCCGGCGGCAATGTCCCGGAAGAGCTGGCAGATAACCCCCTGAGGAAAGTTGTACGCCTCGATCGCTCCCGCGAGTGCGAGCCGCCCCAGCCCAGGGGCCAGCCCCCAGTGCCCGCCGATGGCGCGGGCCAGCAGACCGGCGTGGGCGAGGTGATTCATGCCGCGCGTGCGGCCATCTCCCTGCCCGGCCCCGTAGATGAGGGTCAGCCCGGTGGGGGTGCCGGTCTGCAGAAACCGCCGTTCCAGCGCGGCGGTCAGGGCTTCGGGGTGGGCCGCCCCCACAAAACCCCCCGAGGCGACGGTCGCCCTGTCGATAATCCGGGCGACCGCCTCGTCCGCCGTACAAAGCTTGCGATCGCGGGGGGAATTCACAGAGGCACTCGGACGCACGGTGCGGGAACAATCCACGTGGCGACTCTTACGCCTGCTCTTCGGAAGTTCCCTGCTGCACGTAGGTCTTGGTCTTCAGCAGTGGAGCGATGAACGAGAAGAGCACGGTCGCCGCCAGCATCAGCCCGCCGAAGAACAGAAAATAGTTCCAGCCCTGCAGGTGCTGTCCGATGGCGGGGTACGTGATCAACTTGTTGATCCCCGCCGTCAGAAAGTTCCCCACTGAGACCGACAGCAGGTACAGCGCCATCACGAAACTCTTCACCTCGTGTGGGGCCTGGGTGTAGGCATGTTCGAGACAGGTGACCGAGACCAGCACTTCCCCGGCAGTGATGATGAGGTAGGCCAGGAATTGCCAGTGGACCGACGGTTGCCGCCCCGGATCGACGGTCCGCACACGAATCGTGAAGCTGTCCTTGGAACCGGCATCGAACTTTTGGATCGTCTTCAGCGTGTTGCCGGCAATCACGAACTGTGCGTTGTCGTCAGCTCCTTCTCCGGACACCAGACTGATCGTGTAGGAGAGGTCGGTTGCGGGAGGGGTCGGAGTGAACGTGCCGATCTCAGTGTCGGCTGAGAGGCCGCCGGGAATCGCGCTCGCCGTGAGATTCAAGTCCACCTGTGCCGCGCCGGGAGCATTGTTCGTTGCGGCAGGTCTCACATCCCGCGAGTTGATGTTGGGAGGGCCGGCCGGGACGGCGGCGGTATGGATTGTGAACACCTTCTCGACGGTCTGCTGATCGATCCCGCGCTGCAGCCACGCGATGATCAGGAACGACAGAAACGTCAGAAAGAAACCGGCGGCAATCTTGCGCAGCGGCGTGAGCGTCACCACCCGACCCGCCAGCGGGTACACCACGTAACTGAAGAGCGGCACCAACACGAGGATGAGGAACGGATTGATCGCCTGCACCGTCTCGACATGCAGCGGCTCTCCCAGCCAGCCGAGGGCTCCCGCGGTGTTCCACCCCGGCACCAGGCGCCGGTCGAGGTCCTTCGCCTGGAGAACCCACGATGACCCCGACTGGTCGTAGAGCGACCAGAAGATGGCCACAAACGCGAACAGCGGAATGAGTTTGAGCAGTGCTCCCAACCCCTCCCCGGCCAATGAGGCGAACACCTTCTGCGGTCCCTGGGCGGGAACATGCACGAACACATGCCGACCCATCCAGAAGACGAATGTCGCCAGCAGCATCAGAACGCCCGGCAATCCAAACGCCAGGTGGGGCCCCAGCAGGGCCCGCCCCAGTTCGTCCTGAGGCACGAGGTGGGGATAGTTGGTCTCAAGCCACTTGGGTGCCGTGTTCATCAGCCAGGGGGTGATCAGGTTCGACAGGAAGGCCCCGAGGTTGATCGCCAGGTAGAACCAGCCGAAGACCTTTTCGAGCAGGTGCGAGTTGGTCCGCCCGAACTGGTCTCCCACGTGGGCCGAAACGCACGACTTGATCCCCCCGGACCCCAGGGCAATCAGCCCGAGACCAATCACCAGCCCGGTCCGCATGTCTCCCAGAAAACCAAGCCGTGGATCATTCAACGCCAGGGCCAGATGCCCCAGGCAGTAGACAATTGACAGCCAGAGGATGGTGCGGTACTTGCCCCACCAGACGTCGGCGAGAATCGCCCCCAGAATGGGAAAGAAGTAGGCCGAACCCACGAAGAGGCTGTAGGCACCCACCGCCTCTTCCCGGCTCATCGCCTGCAGGGTGCCGTTGGCGGTGAACAGAAACTGGGTCATGAAAGTGACCAGCAGGGCCCGCATGCCATAGAAGCTGAACCGCTCGGCCGCCTCATTGCCGATGATGTAGGGAATGCCCGGGGGCATTCCCGTGATGGCGGGAGGAGTGGTCAGGATCTGTTTGCCCGACATGGCATCGTCCGGAAAGCGTTGGTTGGACCCGGTGAGAGGCCCGATCCCACCCTCCGGGGATCCGATCGGACTGCCCACATGACAACCCCGATCGGTCGAGCCGCGAGCTTACCGCGCCGTACGGCGGCTGGCGATTCCACCGGCGGAAAAAACAGTCTCAAAAAAATGGGCCTCGGCAACCAGACCGGCCCGGACCTGCACCGCTCAGCGATTCGCCGCCGTGTCGTCGGATGGCGACTGCGGATCGGACTCGTCCGTCCCGGCTTCGTCGCCTGGGGCTGCCGAATTCCCTTCCGCCGAGATTTCCCCCGGAGAACCCCCTTCCACCGCACCCTTGTTGGCCGAAGAGGCGGCTGTTGATTTGTCGTCGTCCGACTTCTTGTAGAACGCAACGATGGCCCCCATGTCGGGTTTCAGGTGAATCCCCACGAGTTCCCGGGGAATCAGCACCTTCACCCGCACGGGAATCGACCCCTTCGACCGGTTGGCGATCGGCATGAGTCGGGAGACGTAGCCGTCGTAGGGATGATCCTGGAACGCCTCGGACCGCACGACGCACTTCTGGCCTACGAAGATGCGGGAGATGTCTCGTTCCTGGATGTCGAGTTCGATCTCGAGATCGGCGAGGTCGGCCAGGTCACAGATGCTGAACGATCCGTTGAACGCCCCCGGATTGACGATGTTTCCCTCTTCGACATTTTTCTTGAGAACCGTACCGGTGACCGGGGAGACGATGATCGTGTTGTTCAATCGCCATTGGGCCTTCGACAGGTCGGCCTTCGCCGCCTCGACTTCCGACTCGGCCACCGCCAGACGCTGTTCCTGCGGTTCGGTGATCAGGTCGAGAGTCCGTCGCAGCCGCTCGACCCGGTGCCCCGCGCTTTCAAAATCGCTCTGGGCCTTTTCCAGATCGGAGGGGCTGACCGTGCTGCTCTTCGACAGCTTGTTCCAGCGGTCGAGCTGCCCCTTGAAGAAATCGCGCTGGGTGATCGCTTCCGAAAGTTCGGCTTTGGCCCGCTCAATCTCCCGCGGCACATTCTTGTGCTCCATTTCCAGCCGCAGTTTGGCACTCGCCAGACTTGCCTTGGACCGCAGCATATCGGCCTCGTAGTCGGTGGTTTCGAGTTCGGCGAGGATATCCCCCTTCTGGACCTGCATCCCCTCGATGAGGGTCTCGCCCACGCCGTCCGGATCCCCCGGACGATGCACCCGCAGGCTCTTCACCATTCCCCCCACCTTGGGACTGACGAGGATCTGGCGTCGGGCCATGACATACCCCTTCGACTCATGCACCACCCCGCCCGAGCTGGCTGTGCTGCCCGATGAGCCGCTTCCCACAGTCACCGGGCTGCCGGCCGCGGGGGCCGCTGCCGGGGAGGCGGCGGTCGCGGTGTCGGTCCCCGCCGTCGCCAGTCGCACCGCCTCGGCCTGTTTCAGGTTGCGCACCTCATATCCGAGATATCCGGCACCGCCAGCCAGCAGGGCGACCAGGAACCATGGCAGTTTGCTGCTGGGAGCCGGGGGAGGGGGCGTCTTGATCCGCAGCGAACGAACTTTGTCCGAGAGTTGGCCGGGCGTACGGCTGGGGGAGATCGCGGCATCAGGACCGCGGGACGATTCGACAGGCAGCGCCATAAGCCAGATCCGGAAAAAGGAGCTCGCAACAACAAAACACTTGCGGGGGGAACCACAAACCCGCTGTGCCGAGGAACATTCTGGTAATTATACGGCTGTACTGCGGGGGGATTCCACGAAATTTCTCTCCGTATGGCGTATGCCGGCTGAGGCGGCGGGGGGGCGGCCTCGTTCCTCAGGTTGTGATGGTCCTCTGTCCCAGATCGAGCCCCGCCACGCATTTGGCGTAACCCGAAGAGCAGTACTTGGTATCGGGATTGACGGTTCTGCCGATTCCAGCGACAGTCCCCCTCCGCTACGTCCCTTACCCAGGTTCCCGACGGATCATGTCTGCTTCCCCTTCGCCCGCCATCGCGGCTTGTCTTCCCGCCACCCCTGCGGTGGACGGGGGCGGTGCGGCTGGTGGTTCGGGCGCCGCGGTCCCTGCGGCGACTGCGGGGCGATCCGTCCGGCGGCCGGCCGCGACCTGGCGGCACTGGGCTGAGTACCTGGTGTTTCGCAGTCTGGTGGCGGTGGTTGAGGGAGTTCCATTGCGGACGCGCGATGCGCTGGCTCGCGGGCTGGCGTGGTTCATTCACCGGGGGCTTCCCCGCAAATGGACCCGTTATCACGTGGCGGCCGACAATCTGCGGCAGGCATTCGGCCCCGAGATGACCGACCAGCGGATCGACCAGACGATCCATCAGATGTGGGTGCACCTGTTCCGGATGGTGGGGGAGATGATCCTCATGCCGCGGAAGCTGCAGAAGACCCGCCTGGCCGAAGCAATCGAGTTCCGCAACAAGGGGCAGGTGCTCAGGGCGATGGCGTCGGGGCGACCGGTGCTGTTGTTGTCGGGGCACTATGGGAACTGGGAGATGGCGATCTCGGTGTTCGGTCTCTTCGGATTCCGCATGGGGCTGGTGGCGCGGGATCTCGATAATCCGTTGTTGCACCGCTGGTTCCAGAATTTCCGCCGCTCGACCGGGCATGTGCAGATTGGCAAGAACGGCGGCAGCGGGCAGATGGTGCAGCAGTTGGAGCGCCGGGGGAGCCTCGCGCTGCTGGGGGACCAGGATGCCGGCGGTTCGGGGCTGTTCGTCGATTTCTTCGGCCGCCCCGCATCGACCTTCAAGTCGATTGGTCTGCTGGCATTGGAGTACCAGGCATTGATCTGTGTGGGCTACGCCCGCCGTCTGGACGAGACCACTCCCCTGGGTTGGCCCCGCTTCGAACTGGGGTGTGAAGAGGTGATCGACCCGCGGGAGTGCGAGACGTCGGACCCCTTGCGGGAGATCACGCAGAAGTACACGGCGGCTCTCGAGCGGGTGATCCGCCGGGCTCCCGAGCAATATTTTTGGGTGCACCGCCGCTGGAAGAGTGTCCCCAAAACCCGAGAGAAGCGGCAGCGCGACCGGGCGAAACGGGCTGCCTGATGCGGGGTCTTCGGCAGGCGATTGCGCCGTCGGACCATTCGGACCTGAAACTCAGTTCCCAGGTTGGGCCCATTCACACAAGGCGCCGAGCGGTCTCGAAATAGGGATCGCGGGATCGCGGTTCCCTGTGTCAACGCGCTGGATCGTGATCGGAGAAAACTGGGCTGACGGGCAGACGGAAATCCTGCATCGCCATCTCCAGGCGGCCTCCAGCAAAAACAGACCATGACGCGATCCCAGGTCGCAGGTGTCGGGGGATCGCGGAGGTCTCGACCGATCCTGTTTCCTGTCTGCCCCTCCGATCGGGACCCCACGGATAAGTGCACGGCAGGCCGGTTAACAGAGGTCCGTACTCCCGCTCGCACAGTTTTGGAACCAGCTTGTCAGCCTGTTTTTTCAAGTGACATGGATCCACAGAGCGAGGAGCGATCCGGCGATTGGGAGTGTCGATTCCTGAGGCGGGGAGATCCAACGTAGTGTCCTTTACGGGACGGACAGGCCGGGAGGTCTGTCACCACGGCGAAACGGCACTCGCGGCTCTCCTGTGCCAACGAGGATGAATACCCCATCGATGCGCGGTTCTTCTCGCAGTTGTGATCTCATACGCGAGCGCGACTGGCTGTTATCGATGACATGCGGGCGCACCTTGCAGAGACTGTGTGAAGTCTCAGCGGCGAGGGAAGAGGGACCCTTCGAGCCGGATTTTCTCGAGCCGCCAGTCTCCGCACAACCAGCCAGTGGACCCTGCGGCCCCGCTCGCCCTCCAACTTTTGCCCGTGGGCGGACTGCAAGGGGGACCCTGCAGTTTGCCGACGTTCCTTTTGTCTTCAGATGTAAAAACCAAAGCAATTCTGGCCGCGAACCGATGATTGCAAGACTGGTATCCGAGAGTTAGTGTCGAGATAAACCTGCGTTATTGGGCAGACAGGGGGGCGATTCTGGACTGGTCCGGACTGACGGGGACCGCAGAGGGGACCCGCGTGTCCAATGCCGCGCCAGACCCCAGGAGCTGCCTTCATGCGGACCCCTCGCTCGCTGTTTCTCGGATTTCTCCAGCAGTTGCGGACAGCCCGATTGACTCGGCGCCGCCTCCCCCGCCGGGGGCGTGCTGCCCGGCGCGATGCCGCCCGATTGGGGTCCCTGGAAGCCCTGGAATCACGCGTCTTGCTGGCGACGACCATCAGCAGCGACAGTTTCACGCCGGGGGTCGACTATACCGTCACCGACTCCGAAGAGATCATCGTCTCGGCGAATGTCACTATCAACACCAGTTCACCCACTGGACAGGCGGGAAAGATCTCGCTGAACGCTCCCAAGATCACCCTGCAGTCCGGGGTGCAACTGCTGGCCACTGGTCCGCAGGGGGATGGAGACATCAGCCTGACGGCGCAAACCGATGCCTATGCCGGCATCAGTGAAGTCAATCAGGTCGAGGATCTGATTTTACTCGCGAATCGGTTTTCGCAAACGCAGATTTCCGTCGACTCCAATGTCATCATCCATGGTGACGACATCACGTTCAGCACCGATACAG
>Ga0315899_10001338_pt1 | contig 28330 bp, 23 predicted proteins | sample LakEriMetagenome_2_FD_203518 | JGI IMG/M metagenome (GOLD analysis project Ga0315899, IMG submission 203518) | Freshwater fungal communities from buoy surface, Lake Erie, Ohio, United States - Buoy 4 MA112 | ecosystem: Environmental > Aquatic > Freshwater > Lake | place: USA: Lake Erie, Ohio... | reverse complement strand
CGCGGGAACGACAAACAAGTTGAGAAACGTCGACGAAATGAGCCCGCCCAGCACCACAATCGCCAGCGGTGCAAGCAGTTCGCTTCCGGGCTTTCCCTTCGCAAGCGCCAGCGGCACCAAACCCAGCAGTGCTGTCAGCGCAGTCATCAGAATCGGCACCAGCCGCTCCATCGACCCTTGCATGATCGAGTCGCCGATGGCCTTGCCCTCATGCCGCTGCAAGTAGTCGTAGTGATTCACCAGCAAAATGCCATTGCGCACTGCAATGCCAAACAGCGTGACAAAGCCCACCATACTTGCGATCGAGATGACGGGTGCGACGTAGCGATCACCCGAAAGCCCGAAGAGCGCAAGCGTGTTGCCGACCAATGACGGGCTCTCCGTCAGATAGATAGCCGCCACACCGCCGATCAGCGCAAGCGGCAGATTGAGCATCACCAGCAACGCAACACGACTCTTGCCCGTCGAGAGTTGCAGCAGCAGAAACATGAAAACCGCAACACCCGCGCCCATCACAAGGATCGTGCGACTTGCCGACTGCTGGGCCTCAAACTGCCCGCCGTAGTGCACGGTGTATCCCGCCTTCTGCACGATCGGGTCCACCTTGGCCTGCACTTGGGCGACCAGTTGTCCAAGGTTGTAACCCTCCGCGACATTACTCGAGATGACAGCCTTGCGTTGTGCGTTCTCCCGTGCAATCAAGTTGCTCGTGCGCTCAGGACCGATGTCCGCGACATCGCGCAAACGCACAGTCGCTCCGCCCGCGCCGAGCAGTTGCAGCTCCATGATCTGATCAATGCGCTCACGTTCACTCTCCGCAAGACGCACAACCATTTCATACCGGCGGACTCCGTTGTTCACTTCCGCCACCGTCTCACCATACAACGCTTGCTGCACCTGTGTCGCCGCGGCAGCCGGCGTGAGCCCCGCCGCCGCCAAGTCCTGTGCCCGGTATCGAATGGGAAGCGACACGATCATCACTTCACGGTTGGCCGCAACATCACGCGTACCCGGAACAGACTTGAGCGCTCCTTCGATCTCCTTCGCAAGTGATCGCAGGACGTTCAGATCTTCCCCATACACATTGATCGCGATCGCCGCTGGCGTGCCAGAGAGCACGTGGCTCAATCGGTGCTCGATCGGCTGTCCCACCATCGTTGTGATGCCCGGAATATTCGCGATGATGCGATCAATACCCGCTCGGACCTTCTCTTGATCAACACCTGGCTTCAGCGTCACCTCAATCTCGCTGCTGCTCACCGGCTCGGCATGCTCATCACGCTCCGCCCGTCCGGTGCGCCGCGTCACGCTCTGCACGCCTTCCAGTTGCACAAACTGCGACTCCACGCCAACCGCAAGTCGATTGCTCTCCGCGAGCGACGTGCCCGGCGGCGCAAGCAGAAAGACTGTGAAGGTCCCTTCCTTGAATGCAGGCAGAAACGACGTGCCGAACGTGGACATGAGCGCCAGTGAAGCAACAGTCAGCACCGCCGCGATGCTCAGAACCCATCGGCCATGCTGCACGCTGCTCCGCAGGGCCGGCTCGTAGCGTCGCTTCAGCCAGCGCACAAGCCAGCCGTCATGCTCGCGATGTGCACCCGCTGCCGCTTTGCCAAATGACCGCGCAAAGAGCAGTTTGCACATCGCAGGCGTCACCGTCAGGGCCACGATGAGGGACGCCATGATGGAGATGATGTACGCCGTCCCCAGCGGCTGAAAAAACCGCCCTTCCAGCCCCTGCAGGAATAGCAGAGGCACGAACACCATGCAAATGATGATGGTTGCGAACACCACTGATGAGCGAATCTCATTGCTCGCGTCATAGATCACATCAACCAGCGATTTCCTTGCAGCTTCCGGCAGCCCCGCGTTCTCCTTCAGCCGCCTCAGCACGTTTTCCACGTCGATGATCGCATCATCGACCAACTCGCCAATAGCCACCGCCAGTCCGCCAAGCGTCATCACGTTGATCGAAAGTCCCCACGCCCACAGCAGCAGCAGCGCAACAGCCAGCGAGAGCGGCAGCGCCGTCAGCGTGACGATCGTCGCACGAACGTTGAGCAGGAACAGAATCAAAATGACCGCGACAATGATGCTCGCCTCCACCAAGACGCGAACAACGTTGTTGATGCTGCGCTCAATGAACCGCGACGCCCGAAACGGATCACGATTTAGCGTCATGCCCTTGGGCATGGACTTCTCAAGCTGGTCCAGCACCCGGTCAATCTGAGGCGTCAAGTTCAACGTGTTCGTGCCCGGGCTCTTCTGCACGCTGATGACAACCGCCGGCAACGCGCGATCCGCCGCCGTTCCGCGTTTGGGCGACGCACCCAATTGAACATCCGCCACCTGCCCGATTGTGACCGCCGCCCCGTTGTGATATCGCACGAGCGTGTTCTTGATGTCATCGGCACTCGTCACGCGAGCCATTTGACGAATCGGCAACTCCTGATTCTCCCAGTTTGGAACATAACCGGCGCTCGCGGTCGAGTGCGCCCCCTTGGCAGCCTCGACCACTTCCGAGATCGTGAGCCCGTACAGCGCAAGCTGGTCCTGACGCACGTTGATCTGATACTGCGGCAGTTCGCCGCCAATCGCCACGACCTGCGCCACACCCGGTACCGCAAGGACCTTGTTGCGCAGCTCAAACTCCGCAAACGATCGCATCTCCAACGGACTCACTGACCCATCAGGCGACGACAACGCCATGAGCATGATCTCGCCCGTGATGCTCGTGACAGGCGTTATCTCCGCGTGAGCGCCTTCAGGCAGACTCTCGCGAACCGCCGAAAGCCGCTCGCTGACAAGCTGCCGCGCGCGATAGATATCCGTTCCCCAGTCAAACTCCACCCACACGATGGAAAGACTCGTCGCTGACGCACTGCGAACGCGCCGCGTTCCCGGCAGTCCGTTTACCGCCGCCTCAATCGGCGCGGTGACGTTCAACTCCACCTCATCCGCCGCCAGTCCGCCCGCTTCCGTCATGACCACAACTGTCGGTGCGTTGAGTTCCGGAAAGACATCAACCGGCATGTCCTTCACCTTGAAGCCCGTAAACACGAGCAAGAGCCCCGCAAGCACGATGACAAGCGACGATTGTCGCAGCGAGAATGCAATCAACTTTGCGAGCATGGCTTAGTGGCTCCCTTCGTGAAAAGTGCCGTCGGAGTGGAAGTGCCCCGCCTTCTCCGAGCTTCCACTCGTTGCAAGCATCAGTTGGAAGTTGCCGCCCATCACGATCTCATCGCCTTGGCGAACGCCGCTCTGCACCACCACCCACCGACCGTCCGAAATGCCAAGATCCGCGTCCATTCGAATCACTTTGTCCGCGTTCTTCGGATCGCGCCTGAAGATGATCGCACGCGTGCCATCACGCACCACCGCCGATTGCGGAATTGCCAGTTCCTCACTGCCACCCGCCAGCACCACTTCGAGATACGCCGATACGCCCGCCTTCGCCCAAGGCGCCAGCGACGATGGCATCGCGATCAGATCGATCGTCCGGCTGTCGCCGTCAGCAGCGAGTCCCAGTTGCAGCGTGCCGCTCATCGCATCGTCCAGCTTCAAGCTGCCACCCGGGGGCGGCGCAATCGAAACCGCGAGTCCGTCACGCAAACGCCCAAGATCCGACTGAAGCCCCCTCGCACGGAAGCGAATCTGATCTGGCTGCACCACCGTCACGACATGCCCATTCTCTTCCGCCAACGCACCCGGTGTGATGCCGATCGTCTCGACAACACCACTCGCCACCGCGCACACCGTGAAGCCACCTTCGTACTCCGTTGTCTGGCCTGCATCACTACATCGGCTGTTGCGAATCAGCATCGTTCGCCGCGATATCAGCGACCGCAGTTGTGCCTCCGCTTGCTTCTCTTCCGCTTGCAGCTCCGCGTCCTTTTCCATCACATCCGCAAGTTCCGCCTGCGTCGCGTTCAGCGTGGCCCGCGCTTCCGTGAACTGCGAAGCACTGCCCCCGCCCGCGACTCGCAGCTCATCCAACTGCGTCAACCGCTGCTGCCACAAGGCAACCTTCTCTGCAAGGCTCTGCTCATGCTGGCGATGAGCCTCACGCAAGGGCCCCATGGAATCCACCCGTGCCTGCACCGCCGTGATCTGCTCCTGCAAGTCGCGCCACGCCGCCGAATCCACGCGGTACAGCGGCGCGCCAGGCTCCACAACCTGATACTGCGTCACCAGCAGCTCAATCCGCCCCCCAAGCGGCGTGCGATACTCACGCCGCGCCGTCGGCAGCAGTTCAAACTGTCCCGGCACGCGCAGTGTGTGAGCGACGTTCCGCAACTCCACCTTCGCAAACGTAATCCCGAGGTTCTGCCGAACCGACGCCGGAATATCGACACGGTTCGTCGGCTGAGCCGACATGTCGGTCGCCGCATTGGCTCCGTTGTCAGTTACGCTGGCTTTATGCTCATCATCCGCCGAATGCGTGTGGGGCGTGCGATCGCAGCCCGCAGTCGCACCACCAAGGCCCAGCAGAATCATGAGCGTCAAGCTGATGAATGTGTTTCGATGTGTGTTGTTCATGGCATTGTCTTTTGATGGCTTCAGCGAGCGGCATCGCTGGTGTGTGTCATGACAGTGGGGGCGTGTACAGACGAAGGAGTGTGGGATATCGCAGGGCCGATCAACTCCTCCAGATCGATCGCAGCCAACGCTTCATCACGAGCCGCTTCGATCAGCCCGACTTTCGCCTCGTGCTGTCGAGCAAGGCTCTCGAGCAGCACAAGCGAGTTCACTTCGCCCAGTCGAGCGACTTCTCTCGCATCGGTGTACTGCGCGTCGACCAGCGGCACAATCTCGTCCCGCAACATCGCGCGTCGGCGCACCGTCGCCGCAAGTCGAATCTCCGCAGACCGCACCGCCGTCACCGTGCGTTCCAGCGTTGCTTCAACATGTGCCCGCGCAACCTCGCGCTTCGCCCGTGCCTCAGCTATCCCTCGTTTGTTTGCGTTCAGCAGCGGAATCGGCAGCGATACCGCAAGCAGCGCCTGATCCTGCCCGTCGTCACGTCCGTACCCAGGCCCAATCTGCAGATCCGGATACTGCTTGCGAATCGCAAGCTCCATCGCTTTCTCGGCGGCTTCATACTCCGCCATGGCCACCAACAGCGCCGGACTCCGTTCTGTCAACTCGGAGAGCTCAGTACCCACAGCGGCACGTGCAGCGAGCGGAAAGCCCGTCGAGGCAAACTGCATCGCTGCATCCGGCGAAAGTCCCATCAGTTGCCGCAGCAGGAGATCGCTCTCTCGCGTTCGCGACTCCAGGAAGGCGAGATCCGAGCTCTTTGTCGCTCGCTCGATGCGAAACAAGCGGCCTTCGGTCCTGGCCATCTCGCCTGCCTTCTCCATCTTGTCAACGACAACAAGTATGTGGTCCACCCGCTCAAGAAACGCACGCGTTGCCGCTACTTGGGTTTCCAGCGCAACTCGCGCATGCCACGCTCGCCGCACATCCATGCGCACCGCCCATTCCTGCTGGGCAACCCTCGCGAGTTCCGCGCCATGCTCCGCGTGTGCCCGTTGTTTCTCAATCTCCAATCGTCCTGAGATCGGCAGCGTGATGCCCACACTCGTGAACACCTTCCAAGGCTCCGGCGTGCTCTCGATGATGCGGGCGATATCGACTCCGATTGTCGGATCTTCCCAAAGTCCCGCGTTCGCCGCGTCCGCTTCCGTCACTCCGGCACGCAGCCGCGCAATGCGAAGATCCGCGTTGAACACCAGCGCGATCACTTCCGCCTCGGAACAGTCGATCCCGTTCGTCGGGTCAAATGTCTCGAACGGAACAGAAGCGTGCTCCGCCTCGCGCGCCGCAAGTCTCTCGGCAAAGGCCCGAACCTCTGCATTCTCCGGTGTCCGCTCAAGAAACGCTGCATGATGCTCCGCCAGTTTCACAGGTTTGCGCTCATACGTCTGGCACCCGCCAGCCGTCAGCATCAACAGCCCCGCAAGCGGCACCGCCAAAGCCCGCAGGTCGTTCCCGCCATCTTGAAGAGGGCCAAGAGATCGATACATCGATAGCTCCGATCGTTTCTCGCCGCTGGACTCGTGCACTGCAAAGCCGCCAGGGCATCGCACGAAGTTGCATAAGCACGAAGAAGTTGTGGAAGGGAGAGAACGCCTTAACTCGTTGTCACCGGTGTGACAACACGTTGACAAGACAACACCACCCGCGGCGCGCGACAATCATGTCGCCAGCAGCCGTGCCATGCGTTCGTGCAAAACTAGAGAAGGAGCCGCGTCGTCTTCAGGGCGATCATCTGATCAATCGCCACGATGTCGCGAGGCGGCGGCCTGAACACGCTCGACGCAGGCGGTGCAAGTTCCACCGTCATCACAATCGCGACGATGACCGGCACCAAAAGTGCTCGAACTTCGCCACTGTCCGCCTTCGACTTGCTCGGAACAGATTCGTCGCCCGGCACCTGCACATGCACATGGCAGTCACACTCATCGCTCATCGGCGTGAGAATCGTGCAGGGCACGTGCCCAGTCTCTTCGTCACAATCTGTCGAGGGCTCATCGTGGCATGCCGCGCCTTCGCACTGTTCACAGCTTCCCGTGTGGTCCTGCTCATGCGCGTCGCAGTGCGGCAACGGAATGCACAACACGCGTCCCGACGCCGACGCAATCACGCCCTGCACCACAAGCAGCAACATGGCGACAAGTTTGACGACAGCGGGAGACATCAGCTCGTCGAGTCTAGGCCTTACCCCGCGCAGACTACAAGCGAGACGCCTCCAGCCACTCTGGGGAAACTGCCGTGACTTCGCACAACTCACGCGCACCGCATCCCACATTTGCCCTGCACCCTGCCACCCCATCATTCCCGCGCCGCCAGCCGATACCCCACGCCCGGCTCCGTGATCAGAAACCGCGGCTGCGTCGGATCTGCCTCAAGCTTCTTTCGCAGTTCCCCGGCATACACCCGCAAGTACTGCACATCGCTCACATGCTGCGGTCCCCAGACTTCCTTCAGAATCATCTGGTGTGTCAGCACCTTCCCCGCGTGCTTCACCAGAAACGCAAGCAACTTGAACTCCATGGGCGTCAACCGAACCTCGCGCCGCGACATTGCGGGTTGGCCCGCAGACTCATCGCCCACATACACCAGCCGCGCGTCCAGATCCACACGCAGCGATCGCCCATCAATTGTCCGGTCATACACCTGACCGATCTCTGCCCCTGCTCCAGCACCCGCCGAAGCTGCATGTCGTAACGCCACCCGCAGCCGCGCGAGCAGTTCGCCGACACCAAATGGCTTCGTCAGGTAGTCATCCGCCCCCGCATCAAGCGCCGCGATCTTGTCGCTCTCCTGTCCGCGTGCCGAAAGCACGATGATCGGCGTCCGCGCCTCGCGACGTATCGCTCGCGTCACCTGCAGACCATCGCCATCAGGCAGCCCGAGATCAAGCAGAATCAAGTCCGGATACGTCGTCACCGCTTGCAGCGTGCCGTCGCGAGCAGTCGCCGCATCCTTCGCGCGATAGCTGTTTGCCTCCAGCGTTGCCCGCAAAAAACGACGAATCGGCTCCTCATCCTCAATGATCAATACCAGCGGCATGTGTGCCGGCTGTCCCGCACCCAGCGGCTGCGCTCGTCCGGTGTTGGCACATGGACTCTCACCGCGGGCATCTCGCAGTTGTTCCTGGGCGACAACACCCGCGCCTTCAACCGAGGCGACGACACGCTAACCATCGCCGTCATCGGTCTGCAAGCATCCTTCTAGTCCGCTCGCAATCCGCCCAATTCTGTTAGGTATGCCATGCCCATCTCTTCGCAGAGGTTTATTGGCGGTAATCCTAATTCAGGCATAAACACCTGCAAAATATAGCTTTGCAAGTGATATTGTGCTGCATTCGCGAAATTAGCTTGAACAAGCCGCTCCATATGGTATCCTAACAAAATGCTCTCGCAATGCGTACAAAAACGCTCCGAGCCCCTTCGCCTCGCCCAGCTCAAATCACAGTTGGACGGTCTCGCCACACACCCCCAGCAGTCCGCTCGCCGCGTTCCACTTGCCTGGCCGCAGACCGACGCCTGGCTGGGGGGCGGCTTGTGTTGTGGAGCAATCCACGAATGGATCGGCCTCGTGGGCGTTCCCCCCATCAGCCTCTTGGTGCACGCTGCCGCTCAGGCCGCGGTTGGCACGGACGCAGGCAGTCCCGCTGCGTGGCTCGTCTGTATCGGTCGTGAAGTCTGGCCCACGCCCAGTGCCATCTTCAGCGCCGGTGGTGGCGACCTGCTGCGTCACATGCTGCTCATCGATCCGCCCACGGAGTCCGATCGACACTGGGCCATCGAACTCGCTTTGCGCTCCGAGAGCCTCATCGTCATAGCCGACGCGAGCGGCGTCGACATGGCAACCTCCCGCAGATTGCAACTCGCCGCTGAAAGTGGCCAGTCGCTCGGTCTGCTCGCTCGTCCGCCACGGGATGCGCAAGCCATGTCCGTCGCAACAACCCGCTGGCTCGTCCAACCGGTGCCCACGCTCGCATCAAGCCCGCGCTGGCGCGTCACTCTTGCCCGCTGCAAGGGCTTGCAGAGTTCTCAGTCGCACAGCACGCAGGATGGCGTGCCTGGTATTGCACTCGCGCACGTCGCGCGAGGCTTCGTCACGGATGATCGCTCACTGCTGGTGGAGGTGAACGATGCGGGCCGTCTTGTCCCTGTACATGCCGACATTCGCGAGCGACGTGATCCGACTGCAGCGGCGTCTTGACGCTCGCATGCCCATCATCCTCTGGACGCTTGATCGCCAGCGCGAGATCGTCACCTCCTGCTGCGTCACATCGTTGCGTGCGGGCGTCAGAGCCGGCATGACTGTCGCCCACGCCCGCGCTTTGCTGCCCAAAGGCGTCATGCACGCCCAGCAGCACGACGCCGCAGTCACGCGCCGCGCGCTGCGAAGACTCGCCCTCCGCATGCACGCATTCGTGCCCACTGTCGCACTCGACCAGCGAGATGGTCTCTTGCTCGACGCTTCGGGCTGCGTGCACCTCTACGGCACCATGGAGCAACTCATCGCCCGCATCATGCGAAAGCTGGCCAAAATCGGCATCGCAGCCCGCATCGCCGCCGCACCCACGTGTACCGCCGCCTGCGCAATCGCTCGCTGCGGCCCAGTTGGCACCGTCGTGAGAGAACTCGCTGATATTCCATCAGTAACCGCCAACCTGCCACTTATCTCGCTGCGTCTGCCCTCAGGTGTCCTGCACGCGTTGTACGAGGTCGGCATCGAACAAGTCGGCCAGTTGCGCGCCATGCCCCGCGCATCACTGGCTGATCGTTTCGGTTCAGCCGTCCTGCACGTGCTCGATCAACTCACCGGCCGCGCCCCCGAACGCCTCACGCCCGTCATCGCACGTGGCGTGTTGCAGGCTTCGCACGAACTCGCCGGTCCAACAACCCGCATCGAAGCGATCCATCTTATCGCCCAGCGCGTGCTCGAATTACTTTGCAGCATACTTCGCAGCAAACAACTCGGTTGCCGCAAAGTCGTCGTCACGCTCGACCGCTCCGACATCGATCCCCTCGCCCTCACCTTGCAAGTGGCCAAAGCCACGAGCGATCCGCAGCACATGTTCAGCATGCTGCGTCACCTGCTCGACAACGCTCAACTTGGCTACGGCGTGCAGGCAGTGCACGCACGCGCACACCTTGTCAGCCGCGTGCAGCACGAACAGATGGAGGCATGGCGCAACGCAAGTGCCAGCACGCCGACCGATGGCCTGGGCCGTTTCGTGGATGCGTGCGTCGCTCGCATGGGTCCCGCGAGCGTCACCTGGGTCACGCCCGTTGCGTCACATCTCCCCGAGAACGCGCTCGTGCGTCAGATAGTGGGGGACCTCGCTCACTGCCCAAGCGAACCTGCAAATATCGCGCACGCCGCTCACCCCGCTCGTCTGCTCACCCAGCCCGCCCCCGCAGGTGTGCTCGCCGTCGTACCCGACGGCCCGCTCGCACGCATCTCAGTCTGGGGCGAGGCTATGGACATCACACAAACCCACGGCCCCGAACGCATCGCAGGCGAATGGTGGCGTGAGGATCTCCGCACGCGCGATGCCTCCTCACTCTCGCGCGACTACTTCCGCGTGCAGACCGCCCAAGGTCGCTGGCTCTGGGTCTTTCGCTGCACCAATGGCCGCTGGTTCGTCCACGGAGAGTGGGCATGACGCACGCCGCCGCAACATCAATGAAACCCCAAGAGCACGTTGGATAGCACATGCCCGAAGAACCACTGCCAAAAGTCAAACAGCACCCGCTGCGTGCCGCCACCCCGCTCACACCACCGCCGTGCGAGCCGCTCCGCCCCGCCGCTCCGCCCGTGCAATACGCCGAGCTTGCCGTCACCAGCAACTTCACTTTTCTCACCGGCGCCAGCCACCCCGACGAACTCGTCACCCGTGCCGCCGAACTGGGCTATGCCGCCATCGCCATCACCGATACGCACTCACTCGCCGGAATCGTGCGAGCCCATGTCGCCGCCAAGCAAGCCGGCATGCAACTCGTCGTCGGTGCACGCATCCAGTTGCAGCAGCCCGCTACCTGTAGCCTGCTACTGCACGTCATGCACCGCGACGGCTACGCCAACCTCTGCAAGCTGCTCACCTTGGGCAAGCGACGCGCTCCCAAAGGCCACTGCCACCTTTTGCTGCACGACGTGCTCGAACACCACAGCGGCCTCATGGCCACACTCCTGCCGCCAGCCACGCTCGACGAAACCTGCATGCACTTGCTCACAGGCTTGCAGAGCGTCTTCACCCAGGATCGCCTCTCCCTCGCTCTCTCCCGCGCGTACCACGCGACCGACGCAACACGCATCCAGCAAGTCGCAGCGCTCGCGCAGCTCACAAAAGTGCCGCTCGTCGTGACCAACGATGTGCACTACCACACGCCCCAGCGTCGCGCCTTGCAAGATGTGCTCACCTGCATCCGCGAGGGCTGCACGATCGATGAAGCTGGGTACAGGCTGCACGCCAACGCCGAGCGTCATCTCAAGCCCGCCGAAGAAATGGCCCGTCTCTTCGCGTCCTATCCCAACGCCATCACGCGCACTCTCACCATTGCCCAGCGCTGTGTCGGCTTCACCCTCGATCAGCTCCGCTACGAGTATCCAGACGAAGTCGTGCCCCTGGGCGCCACGCCCATGAACCACCTGCGCCAGCTCACCTTCGCCGGCGCAGCCAAACGCTATCCCCAAGGCATCCCCGCCAGTGTGCACGCGCAGCTCGAGCACGAACTGCGTCTCATCGACGATCTCCGCTACGCGCCCTACTTCCTCACCGTCCACGATCTTGTCTCCTTTGCTAGCGCACGCGGCATCCTCTGCCAGGGCCGCGGCGCAGCCGCCAATTCCGCCGTCTGTTTCTGCCTTGGCGTCACCGCGGTCGATCCCGCTCGCGTCAGCATGCTCTTCGAGCGATTCATCAGCAAAGAGCGCGACGAGCCGCCCGATATCGACATCGACTTCGAACACGAACGTCGTGAAGAAGTCATCCAGTACATCTACCAGAAGTACGGCCGCGACCACGCCGCCCTTACCGCAGAAGTCATCTCCTACCGCGGCCGCAGCGCAATCCGCGAAGTCGGCAAAGTCATGGGCCTGTCGCGAGACTGCGTCGACCGCCTCGCCAAAGACCTCACCTGGTGGGAAGACAAACCCGCCACGCCCCGCCGCATGCGCGAACTGGGCCTCAATCCCGGCGATCCGCATCTCTCGCGCGTGGTCGCGCTCGCACAGGAACTCATGGGCTTTCCCCGTCACCTGGGCCAGCATGTGGGCGGCTTCGTCATCACGCGCGGCCCGCTCTGCGAAAGCGTGCCCATCGAGAACGCCGCGATGCCCGATCGCACGATCATCGAGTGGGACAAAGACGACATCGAAGCCCTGGGCATGCTCAAAGTGGACTGCCTGGGCCTGGGCATGCTCACCTGCATCCGCAAAGCTATCGCCCTCATCAACCGACATCAACTCACCGCACCGAACCAGCCGCTCCCGCTCGATCTTGCGACCATCCCGCCCGAAGACCCCGCGACGTACGACATGATCTGCGATGCCGACACCATCGGCGTCTTCCAGATCGAAAGCCGCGCCCAGATGTCCATGCTGCCGCGTCTCAAGCCGCGCTGCTACTACGACCTCGTCATCGAAGTCGCCATCGTCCGCCCCGGCCCCATCCAAGGCAAGATGGTGCACCCGTACCTCAAACGCCGCGACGGCATCGAGCCCGTCATCTACGCCTCTCCCGAAATCGAACGCGTCTTGAGCCGCACGCTCGGCGTCCCGCTCTTTCAGGAACAAGCCATGTCCCTCGCTGTTGTCGCCGCAGGCTTCACCCCGGGCGAGGCCGACCAGCTCCGCCGTGCCATGGCCGCATGGAAGCGCTCAGGCAGCGCGATCCTCAAATTCGAGAAGAAACTCATCGAAGGCATGCTCGCACGCGGCCACTCCATCGACTTCGCCCGCGGCGTCTTCCAGCAGATCAGCGGCTTCTCCGGCTACGGCTTCCCCGAATCCCACGCCGCAAGTTTCGCCCTGCTCGTCTACGCATCCTGCTGGCTCAAGAAGCATCACCCCGCCGCCTTCGCCTGCGCTCTGCTCAACAGCCAGCCCATGGGCTTCTACCAGCCTTCGCAAATCGTGCAGGACGCAGTGCGTCATGCCGTCACCGTACGTCCCCTCGACATCAATCACAGCGATTGGGATTGCACGCTCGAAGAAACGCCCGATGGTCCCGCCCTTCGCCTGGGCATGCGACTCGCCCAAGGCATGCGTGCCGACATCGCCCACACAATCGCACAGGAACGCACCGCCCGCGGCATCTACCGCTCGCTCGACAATCTCCGCCGCCGCGTGCACATTCCCGTCAGCCAACTCCGCACGCTCGCCCAGGCCGACGCCTTCGGCTCGTTCCAGCTCCCCCGCCAGCAAGCCCTCTGGAACATGCGCCGCATGAGCGATGTCGAAGCGCCGCTCTTCGAGCAAGCAGATCTGGCAGCAGCTGACCACTCCAGCTCTCAGCCCCGCATCACGCCAGACGCAACTGATCGCAGCACACACCACGCGCACACGCGCAGCGAGTTCTCCGACCCGCTCCCCACCATCCCCGCTTCCTCCCAAGTCACCGCCGACTACCTCGCCACAGGACTCTCTCTCAAATCCCACCCCCTGCGCTTCATGCGAGAAACCCTCGCCGCCAAACGCGTCATCGAAAACGCCGCGCTGCAAAAACCCGCCCAAACACCCACAGGCTCGCGAGTCTCCGTGGCAGGCATGGTCCTCGTGCGCCAACGCCCCGGCACCGCCAGCGGCATCGTCTTCATCACCATCGAAGACGAAACAGGCGTCGCCAACCTCATCGTCCGTCCTGAAATTTACGAACGCTACCGCCGCGCCGCCCGCCATGCCGGCATCATCATTTGCACCGGCACCGTTGAACGCGCAGGCAAAGTCGTCTACGTGAAAGCCAAATCCATTCGCAGTGCCGACACCCTCGACGACCCCCTCGTCCACTCGCGAGACTTCCACTAGCTCAAAGCATCGGTGCCGCCAGTCTCGCGAGCCGCGCTGCAAAGCGCCGACAAGCGCCGATATCACGCCACCAGTTTGGCTCCAGCGCCTTCGCCCGCCGCAGGTCAGCCTGCAGCATCGTCGCGACACGATCCGCAAATCGTGCATCGTGCACGATACCCGTCAGCTCAAAGTTCAGCGTCATCGACCGATGATCAAGATTCGCACTCCCGATCGATGTCACATCATCGCACAGCACGACTTTCTGATGCGTGAACCCGCGTGTGTAGTGATACACCGCGACCCCCGCCGCAAGCACATCCGCGATGAACGCGTTCGCGGCATGCTCCACCAATATGCTGTCAGGCCGATTCGGCACCAGAATCCGAACATCCACGCCGCGCAGTTTTGCCAGCTCAATCGCCTGCAGAACCGCTTCTTCACACACAAAGTAAGGCGTCGCGATCCACAGTCGCTGCTTCGCTTCCCCTATCAGCTGCAGAAACATCTTCAGTCCCTCTTCCTTGTCATCAATCGGCCCGGAAGGAAACAGCAGCATCGCATCCACCGCATGCTCATCATCCGGTTGCGGCGCATCACTCACTCGCCACACAAACTCACGCGGTATCTGCCGCTGCGCCCAGTGCCAATCTTCCAGAAACGTCATCTGTCCGGCCAGCGCCACCGGTCCCGTCGCTCTCGCATGAGTGTCCCGCCAAAGTCCGATGCTCTCATCCCCCCCGCAATACTCACAACCCACATTCATCCCCCCGAAAAACACCGTCACACCGTCAATCACCACCAGCTTGCGGTGATTCCGAAAGTTCAGTCGCAGTACCCGCCGCTTTGAAGGCACCGTGCGAAAGCCACTCACCGCAATCCCTGCCTCCCGCATCACCTCAAAATAGTCTTCCGGCGTGCCAGCACACCCCAGTTCGTCATACATCAGCCATACCGCGACCCCGCGCTGTTTCGCCCGTATCAGAGCAGCCCGGACGCGTTGACCGATCTCATCATCGCGATATATGTAGAACTGCATCTGCACCGTCGCCCGTGCGTCGTCAATTGCGCTGACCAGCGACTCGTACATGTCGTCTGCGCGATCAAAGTGCCGCACCGTGTTTCCACGCGTCCACGGCAATCTCGCAAGTATGCCCAGCACGCGTAACGACGCGCGATCAGGCGTCATGGTCGCCGCCTTCATTGCCTCAAGCATCTCGCGATAGTGCCGATCCAGCGCACGCAGTCCATGCCGCCGCGCTCGCCGATATCCCTCCAGCCGCCGATCACCCATTAGCAAAAACAGCGGCGCAGCCACCGGCGGCACGAGGAGCAAAGCCAGAATCCAGCATAACGACCCCTGCGACGTGCGTCCCTCAAGTACCACACGCCACGCCAGGTACAGCCCCCATATCCACACCAACGCCCAAAGCCACCACATGTCGCCTCCTGCATGTGATCCACCCGCCCGTCTGAAAATGAAGAAAGTGCCTTGCAAGGCACTTTCCTCTCATGCAGCCGCTGTCTGTGCGCAGCGCCTGCGGGTCAACTCAGGATTTCGTCGCCGCCGTCGTATCGCGCCAGTTGCGCACCGTGTCGTGCGCCGTTTGCACCTGCACGAATTGCGACTGCAACACACGTCGCATCTCAGGCGTCAACTCATCGCTCTCCAGCACCTTGCGATACTTCGCAACCGCCGCATCTTCGCCCCGTTCGCACTCCGACAGAATCGCGTGATCGCCCGACGTCACCACGTTCTTGATGCCGATCCATCCGCGATGCAGCGCGCCTCGCACCGTGCCGCCCTTTTCAGGCTTCTCGCCCCGACTCGCAATCAGCGGCTTCAGTTCGCCGATGAACTGCTCACGCTGTTGGCTGAAGCGTCGAAGCCCGTCCTTGAAAGTCTGGTTCTTCGCCGCTTCCGCCGCCTGATCAAACCCCTTCGCACCGTCAAACAGAAACTCAATCAAGTCATTCGTGGTTTCCGCGGACTCACGTTGCTCGCTGCTGGTTGTTTTCTTGGTCCGCTCGGCAAGTCGATCCCACGCATCCTTGCTCGCGTTGCGAACTTCGCTCCAGCCCAGACGCGAACTCTTGCGGTTCGTCGTCCACGTGCGCTGCAGTTCCGGCTCAACGTCTTCAAACGGCTTGCCCCAGTACGAGTCATACATCACCGCCGTGCTGTAGTACGCGGGTTCATAATCTGCCCAGTCCGCGTTCCGTGCGTACGGGCGATTCGTGAACTCACGCTTCCAGTACTCCACTTCACCCGTCGGGTTCACCGCTTCCGCCGTCGTCTTGCCCACCAGTCCGCCCGCCACACCGCCCACCGCAGCGCCGGCTACCACGCCCAGGGGTCCGCCCACAGCACCAACAACACCCCCAACCGTCGCGCCAATCGCGGCGCCAGTCCCCGTGCCCACAGGATGCGAACCCGCAGCTCCCGTGATCGGATCGCGATTCATGTCCGCGCCAGCCGCGTTCTTGTCGTTCTTCTCGTATGCCATCGCTGTCTTCCTTTCGCAGCTTCATCCCGTCCGTCCGCCTCATCGCGCTCGACGTCAAGCGCCGACATGGCCGTCATCCGGCAGGATCACATGTGTCATGGCATAACACCCCGCCTTCAGCATGAATACCACGTGAATCCGACCTCATGCCGGTCTTGTCAACTCCGACATAACGCAAGAAAGCGCTCGATCATCGCTGATCAGGCGCTTTCCAGGGACGAGTCAGATAGTGCCTTCTCGCGTCGCAACCCGCTTGCAAGCGGGGGAGGTTGAACCAGTGTGCACGCGCCTGCATGACAAGCGCGAAGTGCCGAACATCGATCTCATCTCACGACCGATGCGACGCTTCTTGGCTCTGCACGTCAGTCGCATTCACTTTGGCTTCACTTCGTTCGCGGCGTCTTCCAGTTCGTCCTGGGCATCTTCCGCGACGTCCTTCACATCATCCGCCACATCCTCCGCGGCGTCTGTCACGTCATCCGCAGCTTCTTCCGCAGCGTCGCCCGCATAGCCGGACTCATCGCATCCCGCTGTGACCATCGCGCCGGTCAGGAGACCGACTGCCGAAGTGATCGATGGTGCCAGTTCGCGCTTCATGTGTGTACTCCTGTGCCAGAGTGCATCTTGGTATCAACGTGCACGTTGTCACTTCGCTCAGGGCTTCACACCAGGTGAACCTTTCCTAAAGAAGCTCAGCGCGGCGGAGATCAGAAACAGCACGATGAACACGAAAAACAGAATCTTCGCGATGCCCACCGCGGTTCCCGCGATCCCGCCAAATCCCAGAACTGCCGCGATCAACGCGATGATCAGAAAGCCAATTGCCCAGTACAGCATGTGTTAACTCCTTGTTGTGCCTCGCCGTGTACGCTCTGTGAACCCCGTTTCCGTCGTCGTCACTGCCGCGTCAGTCCTTTGCGTCATCCGCCGCGTCCCCAATCGCATCGCCCGCCGCTTCAATATCACGCCCTACGCCCTCAGTCGTGTTGCACCCAGCCAGCCCGACGATCGCTCCGACAAACATCGCCGCCAGCATCGCTTGCATCATCTTCATCGAGCGGTCCTGGCGGCTGCTGTTCATGCTTTCCATATCAAGCTCCTCTGACGCTCTGCCTTACGCAAAGCGCGGTGTCGGCTCATTCCCGGTGGCATCAAAGCACGCGCTTCCTGCCACGCTCTCACTTTCGCGACCATGCCCGTGAGTGCAGTGAATCCAACATGAATCGCGACTCATTTCTTCCAATCACAAAACAACCACCCCGCGCGAAAATGGTCTGTGCCGCTTCGCGCGGGGTGATCCATCTGCCCACTCGCTTGTCAGCCATCGCTCACTCAGCGGCTCACGATCGGGCGCTGCTTGAACATCATGTCCAGCTTCCATGCGTTGTTCAGTGCCGACAAGTTGCCCGGGGCCGCCGGTGCGTTGATGATCATGTCCTTCTCGGCATCCACAAACACCAGATCATCACCCGATGGGCTTGCGACACTCACCGGAATCAGCCGCAGTGTGTCCGCAGCGCCCATGAAGTTCTCGTTCGGATCAACCACGATCGCAACCACCCGGTGTTCGGCCGTGTCAATCACCAGGTTCTGCACCTCGCCGGAGCTTTCTTCCCGGCACTTCACATCGTCACCCAGCAGGCTCGACGCCAAGAGCATCCGCCGCTGCACCGCCACCGCCGAATCGGCCTTGCCATGCTTATACCACACCGGGTTCAGCGCATCGCCCTCGCGCAGCGTCACCATCTTGCCGCCATTGAGCGAAATGCTGGATGCAACCCAGCGTTCTTCGTCACCTTCCAGCGGAGAGACCATGGCCGTCACCCGTTGCCCGCGCATGGGCAGAGCCTTCTCGTCAGCCAGGTACCACGTGGGCCCAAGCACCACCACGCTTGTCGAACCGTCTTCCGCCCGGATCGTCGCGATCGTGCGATAGATGCTGCCTTCTCCTCGCACGCGATCAAGGCTGTCAATCGTCCCGCTCACTTCAGAGCGTTCCGTCGACTTGAGCTTCTCAGGTTCATACATGTCCATGTCGCTGCGAATCTGCTTCTTCGATTCCGACGCGAACCGATTCCACCACGCCATCACCGTGTCCGACTTCGACGCCTTGGTGTCAAACGCATCGTCATCAAACTCCAGTCGTCCCTTCAGCGAGTCATCGGTCAGCGTCGTGCGCAGTTGTACCGCCCCCTTCTCGTCCGTGGTCGCCGTCACCTCGCTCGGGGCGATCACGCGATCGTTCGAGACCACGTACCCAGCGATGTCTCCCGAGTGACGATCAAACACCACGTCCTTGATCTCAAACGCTGTGCTGCCATCGCTCCTCGTCACATTCATGCCGCGCAGATCCTTGAAGTAGCACAGCTTCATCGCAGCTCGCTGGCTGTTCTCTTGCTTCCGAGCTTGCTTCTCGCCCCGCGTGTCTTGCGCCCTGTCCTCAGCCGCATCGCGCGACGATTGTCCCGGCCGGTCTCGACTGGGATTGTTCTGTGTCTGTGCCGCGCTCATGGCGCACCCGCAAATGGTCACAAGCGCCAACGCCGTGACACGGATGGAATTCACTCGATGCATGGACTATCTCCTTTGTGTCGTGCTTCTGGAATGCTCACTCGTTTGTGCGTCATCGGGTGACGCCTGCATGCGGCCACGTTGCGGCGAGCGGAAACGAGTGATGCAACTCATTTGTTATGTGCACCAAGTGCAAACCACGGATAAAGTCAGAATGAGTAGCGATTCATTCTATTTTGAGCCACCGCTCGAAAAGCACGCGCATGTTTGCACGTGAGGGGTCACTCGCGAGGAGATCGCATGCGAGCACTGGTCATAGAAGATAATCCGAAAATGGCGGAGGCCATCCAGCGTGGTCTACGCGAAAACGGTTACGCCGTTGATGTCAGTCATACCGGCTTCGAGGGCGAGGATATCGGCGCGCTCGGCAACTACGACATCATCTTGCTTGATCTCATGCTGCCTGATCGCGACGGCATCGAGGTCTGCCGCAACCTGCGCCGCCGCTGCGTCAAGTCCGCCATTCTCATGCTGACTGCACTGTCCAGCACGCAGGACAAAGTCGCCGGCCTCGACGCCGGCGCCGACGACTACCTCCCCAAGCCCTTCGAGTTTGAAGAACTGCTCGCCCGCATCCGCGCTCTGCTTCGCCGTGGCGAAGCCTCTGAAGGCCGTTTCCTCGAATGCGACGGACTCAAGCTCGACCTCTACACCCGCGCCGTTGACCGCAAGGGCAAAAAGGTCGAACTCTCAAACAAGGAATTCGCCCTTCTCGAGTACCTCATGCGAAATCCCAACCGCGTCCTCAGTCGCGCTCAGATCGCCGAAAAGGTCTGGGACATGAACTTCGATCACAGCAGCAACGTCATTGACGTCTACGTCTCCGGTTTGCGCAAGAAAGTTGATCGCGGATTCGAACGTGAACTCATCCACACCATGAAAGGCGCAGGCTATCGCTTCGGCGTGATGGATTGATTCCAAGACGCTATCGATAGCCGGAGCGACGCGAGCCCATGGGTACGTTGCGAATTCGACTAAGCGTGTGGGTCCTCGCGCTCTTCATCAGCGTGCAGTTGGTGACTGGTTTCATCTTTTGGCTCCATCAGCGCACCGCGCTGAGCGATATGTTCGATGAGTCACTCACCAATCGCGCAACCGCCATAGCTCCCGAGGTCGCCAGAGCCCTTCCTCATATCACGCAAGACCAGCTCGACTTCATCATCATGCGTGCCGGCTTGCGTGTGCAGTTCTCGGCGTTCCGCGCCGGCCTCGTCCGCCCCGACCATCGCATCGCCACCATCAGCCAGGTTGATTGGCCATCTATCGCGTTGGAAGCCGCCCGTGAGGCTGACGCAATCAATCAGCCCATCATCAAATCGATGCAGGTCGATTGGTTTCGCGAGGACGAGGACAATCGCTCTGAAAGCCGCATGATCGCCGTCCCCATCACCTCCCCCACAGGTGAACGTTGGACACTGCTGTTGGCTCGCAGCGATCGCTTCCTGCTCGACCAGCAGCGGCTTTTCGTCCGCGCGCTCCTCATGTCCGGCTGCCTCGGCGTATTCGCCACGTGCGTCAGTGCGTGGTACATTGCAGGTATCGCAGTGAAGCCGCTCACCACGGCTCGTCACATCGCCTCCCAACTCTCGCCCGAGTCGCTCAAAACCGACATCCGCGACGACTCCGCTCCACGCGAAGTGCAGCAACTCGCCGCCGCACTCGACGATGCCCGCGCTCGCATGCGACAGGCGTTCGAAGCGCAGGAACGCTTCCTCTCCAACATCTCCCACGAGCTCAAGACTCCCATCGCCACCCTGCTCGTCGAAGCCCAGACCCTCGACCGCACCGACATGTCCAAACTCGGCGTGCAGTTCGTTCGCAGTGTTGAAGAAGAAATGCGCAAGCTGGGCAAGCTCGTCGAGAGCTTCCTCACGCTCACCCGTGTCAAGGACGGCAAGGGCCTCGCCCGCGCCGAACTCGTCCCCATCAACGAGCTTGTCCTCGATAGCGTGTCTCACTGCTCGCCCATGGCTCGTCAGTATGCCGTCAAGCTCAAGCCCGAGCTCGCCGCAAGCGACGACGACGTCGATGCCGCGATTTCAGGAGATCCAGAACTCCTGCGCACCATGCTCGACAATCTCGTCCGAAACGCCATCCGTTTCTCGCCCGAGAGCGGCACCGTCATCATCATCAGCGCAGTCAGGGGTACCGAAGCTGTCTTCGAAGTGCGCGACCAAGGCTCAGGCCTGCCCCCCGCCATGCTCAACAACGCCTTCGATCGCTTTGTCCAGGCACCTGAAGAGCAAAAGCAAGGTCGTGGTCATGGCCTGGGACTCACCATCGCCCAAGCTGTCGCTGAGCTCCATGGCGGCAAGATCATCGTTCGCAACGTGGCCGAAGGCGGCGCATGCTTCACCCTCCGTTTGCCGCTGCGAGGCCACGATCCCATCACTGACACTGTCTGACAAGCGCCGCCAGCCCAATGCGCAACCGTCGCTCACGTCTTCGGCGGATACACATGCTCCATCATGCGTGATTGCTCAAATGGCACCAGTCCGAACAGCCCGACCATCGTCCGCGGCTGCCCGGATGTCGCAGGCTCCGGCGTCACCGTCAGCCGCAAGTCCCACACACCCGCGTGATCGCGCAGCGCAAACCGCAAGTGCATCATCGACCCCGCTCGCCACGCCGCGTCCGCGTGCTTCTTCAACGTCTCCGCCTGCTCGCTGCCCAGCAGGTTCTCCCACGACGGCTCATCGCTGTACCCGTCAATGTCAACCGCCTTCAGCAGTGGCAGGTACCCGATATCCCACAGAATGCTGTTGGTGTCCACATCCCAGCACACACCCACAGCCCGCGCCGCGACGTTCGCGTCACGCATCCGCCTTTCTCGCAGCGCAAGCTGGGCCGCTCGCGCCTCAAGCTGCTCACGCGCCGCAGCAATGCTCGCCTCAGCCTCCCGTGACTGACCAAGCTGCTCCGTCAACTCGCGGTTCGTCCGCGTCAAGCTCGGAATGCTCACCGCCACGGGCATGACCCGCACCAGTGCAACAACGGTCATGACTGACACCGCCGCCGTAATCGCTTTCAGCACCCCGGTCACCCGATACGCCGGCCACCAGAAGATCACAGCTTCCACCCCATGCGCAATGCCGCACGAAAGAATGAACGCGAAGAACAGCCAGATGATCCGTGGAAACTGAAAGTCGCGGCGCTTGCGCACAAACACCATCAGCGCAATCGGAATCGCGACATACGCCGCGAAAATCGTCGTATCGCTCACGATATGTAGCCAGCCCTCAACCGCTCCCCAGTTGCCACATTGCCACCGAGGTGGAAAGTCCGACGTGTCAAATAGTCTTCCCCAAAATGTCATGAAATCTCCGCTCGACATGGTGCCCCCGCCATCTGCTTCACTTCAAGGGTAACACCAGAATGCGATCCCATCTTCATTATGAGTGGTTTTTAATCACCAACTCATGTCTTTCTTATTTGCGACCTGTAAAAAACATCATGGTCCGAGCGAACCGCCCCGCCACCCGACCTTTATGAACCTTTACGTTCGCCTCACAGAAGCCTTCGCGCAACTTTCGATAGTTCTTCGTCATGAAGCAGCCCCCCTCCAAATCCCTCATCTGGCTCATCGTCGCCGCGGCGGGCTTCGCGATCGCCATCGGCGCCAAGATGAACGCGGCCGCGTCGAGCACGCTGGTTGATGGCGGCCTCTTCATCGGTACCGCGCTCTTTATCGCCGCTCTCATCGCATTCTGGCGCAGTCGGCTCGATGACTTCCGTGCCGATTGATCGTACTGAGCGGTATCCCGCCACACGCATCACGTCACTCGCCGCATCATCTGCCAATTCATCACTCCACGCGAACGTGCGTCTCCACGCACAGCCGAAGTTCGCGATCACCCGACGCTTCGTCTCTGAAAGAAACGGCATGATGAACCTCCTGCCCATGTAGTGGGCAGCCCGGCACACCTCCTCATGAGCCCCAGATGAGCGCGGATTCATCCTGGAATATGAGACCTCATTCACGCCCCTTTCATCACACGCCACTGCTTTGCTGCGAACATGTCAACGTGGATGCCCCCTGGTGATGCATGCCGCTCGTGCGACCCCAGCGTCTCGCACGCACAGCGCAGCAATCGTGACACAACCAGGCAGCACTTCTATCGCACGCAGCTCTATCGCATCAAGAGGAGACCACGATGGATATCCGCTCCAGCGAACACACGACTTCAGACACAACCGCCATCAGTGCCGACGTATCGCATGACACAAGTGACACCAACGCCGGTCGGCGGCCCGACAAGCGCCCTCGCACCACACCCTTCGCCACTCGCGCATCGGCCAAGCCCCCAAAGCGCCAACCAGTCACGGATCTTGTTATGAACAGCATGGGTTTCCAGCACATGTCCCGCGAGTGCGAGCAGCAGCTCGCCCGCGCCTGGCGAAACGACCGCGACCAAGTCGCTCGCGCGCAGCTCATCCAGGCCCACGTGCGTCTGGTCACTTCCATCGCACGCGGACTCACCAATCGCGGCATTCCTCTCGATGAACTCGTCGCCGAAGGCAACATTGGCCTCATCCGCGCCGTAGATCGCTTCGACCCCGATGCCGGCACGCGCCTCAGCACCTTCGCTTTCGGGCACATCCGTCACGCCATGACTTCACTGTTCCGTCGCAACTCCGTCAAGGGCCGGTTGGGACACGCCAGACGCCGCGACGTCTCCCACTTCGAAACCGCAGCCGCACGACTCCTAACTACCCACGGGCGCGAACCTGACGAAGCCGAACTCGCAAAGGAACTCGGCTGGACTCCCGTCCACGTCGCCAAAGTGCGCCGCGTCCGCGACCTCGTCACCAACTGGTCCGAGCGACTCACCCACGAAATGCGTCAAAATGCTGACAACACGGCCCTCTCGCACGAAGGAGCCGCTGATCGTCGGCGCTCTCTCGCAGATCAACTTGAAAGTGTCCTCAGCGTGCTCACCCCGCTCGAGCGCCACGTCATCGAACTCACCTTCGGCCTTCGCACCCGCACCCGTCTCGCAAGTTCCCAAGTCGCCGCAGTCACAGGTCTGCCCCCGCGCGAAGTTACCCGCATCAGAACATTCGCCCAGCTCAAGCTCACGCGTCATCAGGCTGTGCTCCGTCGCATCAACTGATCCGACACAAGTCCACACACCGAGCGGCAACGCTCACCACGGGCACCTTTTCCCACTGAAGGTGCCCGCGGCTTTTTTTGTCTTCGCCACGACTTGTGATTTTGTATTCACGCCCGATTCACACCCACCTTCGCTTGGCCATCCATCTTGTTGCAGCAGGCAATGTCGCTTGCACCTCACAGTCCCTCATCTCGCAAAAGGAGATTGCAATGACGAATGGAAACAAGAACAACGCTGGTAACACCGGCAACACCGGTGGTTCGGCACAAACCCCCAGCCGCGGCAATCAGCAGGGCAACCAAGGCAATCAGGCCAGCCAGGCCACGCATGCGAATCAAGCCAGCCAAGGTGCGCAAGGCGCCAACGCTGGCAAGACGCAGGGCCAGTCCGGTACGACCGGCCAAGGCGGCATGGGCCAAGCTGGCAATCGCCCCGGCCAGGGCGACGCCACCAGCACGCAGCATGGCATCACGGGTCAAGGCACGGGCCGCGACACGCAGGGTGCAGGCCGTGATGCTCAAGGCGGTCAACGTGGCAGCTCGGGCGGCGACAAGATCGAAACGCCCGACCGGCCGACCACCGCTCCCTCCGATCCCAACAACCCGCGTCCCACCGCTGGTCAGCGCGACCCGATGCGTTCCGGCAGCCAGTCCGACATGGACAAGCAAGGCCGCAAGGGCATCGACGATGCCGTGACCGCCGGTTTTGACGACGAAGACAAGACCGACACCGAAGCTCGCCCCGCTCACGACCTCGGTCGTGACACGACGGCTCGCTAAGTTGCAGCCGCGTCTTCTTGCAGATTGACAATTCATTGCGAGAGCAACGCCCGGACTTCCACATCGTCCGGGCGTTGTCTTTTTCCGACGCGCCCACTTTCCCCGTGCAACTTCCTACGCTGCACGGCCATGGCCAAAAAAGCCCGTTCTTCTTCCGCCGTTCCCGTCGCCTACTCGCAGTTCGCCAGCGTCGAAGCTGTCGCCGCCAACCGCGCCAAGCAGCTCGCTCTCGCCGAGCAGGCCGGCAAGCAAGGCGCCAAGATCTTCTGCACGCAGGAAATGTGCACCACGCAGTACTTCTGTCAGAGCGAAGATCACCGCTTCTTCAGCCTCGCCGAAAGCATCCCGGGTCCAAGCACCGACGCCTTCTCGAAGATCGCCAAGAAGTACAACATGGCCATCGTCGCCGCACTCTTCGAGAAGCGCGCCGCGGGCCTCTACCACAACACCGCAGCCATCATCGACGCCGACGGCTCCCTCATGGGCATCTACCGCAAGATGCACATCCCCGACGACCCGCTCTTCTACGAGAAGTTCTACTTCACTCCCGGCGACATGGGCTTCAAAGCATGGAAGACCAAGCACGCCACCATCGGCGTCCTCATCTGCTGGGATCAGTGGTACCCCGAAGGCGCCCGCCTCACCGCCATGCAAGGCGCCGAGATTCTCTTCTATCCCACCGCCATCGGCTGGCACCCCAGTGAGAAGAAGGAATACGGCGCAGCCCAGCACGACAGTTGGGAACTCAGCATGCGCGCCCACGCCGTCGCCAACGGCTGTTACGTGTGCGCCCCCAACCGCGTCGGGCATGAACACATCACCGATGCCAAGGGCAAGCGCGTGAGCGAAGACGGCCTGCAATTCTGGGGCCAAGGCTTCGTCGCCCAGCCCAACGGCCAAGTCATCCACCGCGCCAGCATCGACAAGGAAGAAGTCTGCATCGTCGATTGCGATCTCGACAAAGTCGAATTCGCCCGCACGCACTGGCCCTTCCTCCGCGACCGCCGCATCGATGCCTACGGCGATCTCACCAAGCGCTTCCTGGTCTGATGTCTTCGGTCTGATGTCTTCGGGTGGCCCGCCACTCCGTGGCGGCTACTTCTTCTACTACTTCTACCAACTCTCCAAGCTTCACAAGCCGCCTACCTCACTCCACCCGCACACCCACAAACTCCCCTGAAGCCTTCGGAAACTCCGGCTTGATCGCCTCCAGCGTCTCCCGCACCACGCGCGCAATCGCCCACCGCGCATACCACTTCCTGTCCGCCGGAATCACATACCACGGCGCGTGCTCCGTGCTGCACGTGCTGACCGCATCTTCGTACGCCGTCTGGTACTTCTCCCACACCTTGCGCTCCGCCAAGTCACCCGGCTGAAACTTCCACCGCTTCTCCGGGTCATCAATCCGCGCCTGCAAGCGCTCGCGCTGCTCGTCTTTGCTGATGTGCAGCATGAACTTCAGCACGACCACGTGGTTGAGCGTCAGATACCGCTCAAACTCATTGATCTGCGCATACCGCTCCCGCCACTGCGCCTCAGGGACGTATCCATGCACCCGCACAATCAGCACATCCTCATAGTGCGCTCGATTGAAAATCCCGATCTCCCCCTTCGCCGGCACGGCGGCATGAATGCGCCACAAGTAGTCCCTGTCCGCCTCCGCCTCGCTGGGCTTCTTGAAGCTCGTGACATGGCACCCCTGCGGATTCACGCCTGAGAACACGTGGCGAATCACCCCGTCCTTGCCGCTCGTATCTATCCCTTGCAGCACCACCAGCAGCGCAGTCTTGCTCTCGGCGTACAGCACATCTTGCAGCTTCGCGATCCGCTTCACCTCCGCCGCAAGCTCGCTCTCCGCCCGCGCCTTCGCATCCCCGTTCTTTTCACCTTTCACTGTCGGGAATCCACTCGTCCCCGCCGGATCAATCCGCGCCAGCGTCACCCGCGTCCCCGGCTCAATGCGATGCAGATTTGGCAATTTCACATGGTGCATGTCCAATTCTTGTGCCGTCGCGACCCCACGCCGGTACAAACCTCACATGCCTGTGCACCTCGCCCCGCACCGCACACGGCCCTACCCTCATGGTTCGACTGATTCCTCGCCTCATGCACACTTGCAGGAGTTCGCCTTGGCGTTTTTCTTCGGCAAAAAAAAGGATGAACCCGCCGCACCCGCTCCCGCTGGCACGCCCGGCGCACCCGCGCCGGTCCCCGCCAAGTCCGGCGAGAAGCCCAAGTCCAACGCCATCGTCTTCGACGAAGGCAAGGCTTCCAAGTTCTTCCAGCACGCCAAAACCGTGCAGGAAACCGGCAACTACGAATACGCCATGCAGCTCTGGCTCAGCGGCGTGCGCCTCCATCCCAATGGCATTCCAGGCATCGAGAGTTTCTTCGCCGCCGCCGCCCAGTTCCTGAACGATCCCGCCAGCAAAAAGGGACCCGGCAAAGACCTCGTCAAATCAGTCTCAGGCAGCACCGACGTTGACAAGTACCTCCGCGCCCTGCTCGACTGGGCCATGAAGCCCGCCGAAGCCTTCCTCGCTCTCAAAGCCATGGAAAGCGCCACGAGCTTGGGCCTGCGCGAGTCCGCCGTGTGGGTGGGCGAGCGAGCCTTCGCTCTCTGTCTGCGCGAGAAGAACGATAAGCGCCGCAAAGAACTGCTCATGAAGGTCGCCCAGGCCTACGTGAAGGTGGAAGCCGCCGATCGCGCCGTCCAAGCCGCCGAAGCCGCGCTCAAGGCCGACCCCAGCGACGGCGAACTCTCCGCCTGGGTGCGCGACCTTGCCGCTACCGCAACGATGAGCCGCGGCGGCTACGGCAACTCCGGCAAAGAAGGCGGCTTCCGCGACAACATCCGCGACGCCACCAAGCAGCGCCAACTCGAAGAGTCCGATCGCATCGTCAAGACTGAAGAGACCAGCGATCGTCTCGTCAGCAACGCAGAAGACGAATTCATCAAGCGTCCCAACGACCTGCCCACGATGGAAGTGCTCGCCAAGCGCCTGCTCGAACGCGCCAAGCCCCAGGACGAGGCTCGCGCCTTCGAGCTGTACATGCAGATGTACACGCAGTTCAACACCTTCCGCTTCCGCGAACTCGCGGGCGACATCAAGATTCGCCAGCAGGCCCGCAAAGTGCGCGAGCTCGAGCGCATGGTCGAGAAAGCCAGCGAAGCCGAAAAGGGCCTCGTGCAGAGCATGCTGCAGAACGAAGTGGAGGCCCTGCTCAAGCTGGAAACCACCGAGTTCAAGCAGCGCGTTTCCGAGTATCCGACCGACCTGGGCAAGAAGTACGAGCTGGGCAAGCGCTACTACCAGATGGGCAACTACGACGAAGCCATCGCGCTCTTCCAGCAAAGCCAGGCTGATGCGAAGCTCCGCGTCATGAGCCTCGCATATCTCGCCCGCAGCTTCCAGAAGATCAGCTACTTCGACGAAGCCGTCCAAACCTACCGCGGCGCACTCGCCGCAGGCGACATGGCCCCAGAGATGAATCTCGAACTGCAGTACGACCTCATGACCGCGCTGATGGATCAAGGCAAGGCGTCAAAGAACCCCGAGTCCATCCGCGAGTCCGACAAGATCGCAAGCGCCATCGCGATGAAGCAGTTCAACTACCGCGACGTCAAACACAAGCGCGACGAGATCAAGAAGCTCCTCACCGAAATCCCCTGATTTCACGCAGCAAGCGAACATTGCGTCACCCTACGCCATGATGCCCCCATGCCTTATGTCTCGATGCTGCACGCCTTGATGCCTTGATGCCAACTGCCTTGATGCCTACCCGATTCTCCCCGCCGACCTCGCTGCAACCCTGCCTTCCCACGAAT
>Ga0315899_10001335_pt1 | contig 28378 bp, 28 predicted proteins | sample LakEriMetagenome_2_FD_203518 | JGI IMG/M metagenome (GOLD analysis project Ga0315899, IMG submission 203518) | Freshwater fungal communities from buoy surface, Lake Erie, Ohio, United States - Buoy 4 MA112 | ecosystem: Environmental > Aquatic > Freshwater > Lake | place: USA: Lake Erie, Ohio... | reverse complement strand
GAAGATTGATTATACAATTTCTGGAACGGTATTTTCTGACCGTAAGCACTACCTTGTAACACGACCATATGCCACAGTTGCAGATATTGTAGATTACTCTGGATATGGCGTAGATACTGTAGATACTAATTATAAGACATATGACGAGATTATGTCTGCTGAAAGATATGCTAGATTTAAGATTAATGCCTTTACTGGACAAAAATTTGATTATACTCAAAAGACCATATCCGTACTTGGCGACGGAGTAGATGTACTATTACTCCCAGAAAGAATTGAATCTATATCTAAGGTATACGAAAACGATGTTCTTGTGTACGATTCAACATCTGCAAATAATCAGGTTACATTGAAAGTTACAGATACCAACTATGCAATTGTAATAGACAAAGGCGCAGGCCTAGAAGTATTTGAGTCATATCCTTACCAAGCAGATAGACCAAATGCTGGATACTTTAATAACGGATCAAAGTACAGTGTTGAAGGAATGTTTGGATACAAGAATGTTCCAATTGAAATCTATGACTGCACAATAAGATTGGCAAATGACTTTTTCCACCAAGACACTATATGGAAGGAGAAGTACGTTAAGTCTATGCAGACTGGTGACTGGAACGTTGATATTTCTCCAGCAGCATTTACTGGAACAGGCAACTCTGCAGTAGACAGAATGCTTGAGCCATTTGTTGCTAACCGTATGGTGGTTATTTAATGTCAAGAGGCCTTATAGAATCTACCCTAAACATGAAAATGGATGTTTATGAGGTCATTGTTTCACAGGATGAAAATACTGGAGCACTTGTAAAGAAGTGGGGATACAAGAGTACAGAGCCATGCCTAGCTAGAGGTTATATATCTGAAACTGGTAGAACTGGCGGAAGCTCAGAAAAGACTGGCGAAAGATATGAAAATACTGAAAGAATCATTATTGAAACAAAGTATAAGACATCTAAGACACAAAGAATTACTAATATCAGAAACGATAGAGATGAAGTAATCTGGTTTGAATTAATTAGCAATAACTACGATACCCCAACTATATTTGACGTAATGGGAGTAACCCCAGTGCTTGACCCATTTGGACAAATATTATCATTCAACGTAAGCGCTAAACGTTCAGAGGTACAGAAGCTTGAAGTCTAATATAATCTCACAAATTAAATCTGCTGAGCAAGTTATGTCAATGGGCGGAAGCAAAGGCATGATCAAAGATAATGGCTCAATAGCTAAGATAGCATCAGCATTATATTATAAAGCAGCAGCATTAGATTATCTAGTTAATTCTTCATTAACTCAGAAAGCAGTAAAGACAAGAATCTTTAATCAGATAAACAAAGACTTTTCATTTTATACAGATGCACAGGCTAGGAGCTACACATCTAGGCTACACCACGTATATGAGTGGAGAAGACCTGGAGACCCGTCAGCGAGGCTGTGGAGCCTTGATATGACCCCTTCTACGGGATACAACATGGCTTTGTCATATTCATTTAAGCAGTCCAGATCAAATGTTCCTAATACAAGATCATTAAAGAAATATGTATTTAAAGAGAAAGCAAGAATTATGGAATATAGAATTCCAGTAACTATTAGGCCTAAAGCGGCATCAATAAGATTAGCTTTTGAGGGAAGAGATGGGAAGCTAGTTGTACTTCCAAAAGGACAAAGTGTTAGAGTTAAAAATCCAGGCGGAAACAATGTATATAACGGATTTGGAAGAACCTATGAAAGATTCTTTAAGGGTAATATGGTAAAGACTAGCCTTGAGGATTCTGGAGTTAAAAGCGCAGTTACTAGAGCAACAAAAACTTCTACTAAGGTTCCAGCCATGATTTCAAGCAAATTGTCTATTGGAAGAATATCTCCAGAGGCTGTAAGATCACTTGCTAAGGCAAGTGCATTGAGGGAGGCTAACAAAATATAATGGCAAACTATTCATTAAATGCGGCAGGAGCAATCAGAGACTTCTTGTGGAGTAAGCTAAGCACAACAGATTCAAATGTTAAATCTGGCCAAAAGATGTTTGAGCCGTCAGACTATCAAATTGATCTATTGAGCGGAACCGAATTTACAATGATACCTATCATTCCATCACAGCAAGATGCTTTGTTGGACGGAGCCCTAGCAGATAGAAATCACATTATCTATGATTATGTAGCAGATGGGTATGAGGACAATTGGATGATCTGCAGAGATTCAATGATGTTTACAATATACTCTAAGTCATATGCTGAGATTGCAGAGGTTCAAAACCTTATGCTAGATCTATTCAGAAGGATGGATGATACAGCAGAGGACATAAACAACTATATAGGCTCAAGTTCACCATTTATCTTCTTTTCGGTCTCACTAATCGACCTTCTTTCTCCAGAACCAGAACGTGAAAAGGTTGGATGGCAAGCAGGTCAGGTTGTAATCAGATATAAGTATGGAAGACAGATATCTCCTACTACTGGTAGATTCTCCTAGGCCTTGCTTTTTAATATGTTAGGCTGTATTATTTAACTATCGAGGATTTGTCAGCCTAGCCAGCTGTTCGTTTTAATTGGTAAGATTTTAAGCAATAACTATATCCACAAAAAAGATGGAGGTGGAAACAAAAATGGCAAATGTAAATAATATTATCGTTGGTGCCGCTAACGTTTGGGTTTCAAAGAAAGACTCAACAGAAGTAGCAGCATGGCCAACATACGCATTACCAACATTCACAGCTAACCAGACAGCAGCGACAGCAATGGACGCAGCAACATCTGCAACAGGTTGGAGAAACGTTGGTTTTACATCAGAAGGAATTGAAGTACAGTACTCACCAGATTACGGTGATATTCAGGTAGATCAGCTACTTGATACAGCTAAGCTTTTCAAGCAAGCAATGACAGTTTCAGTAAACACAACTTTGGCAGAAGCAACTCTTGAGAACCTTCTGTTCTCATTCGCACAAGCAGGATCAACAAAAGATGCAGCAACAGGCGCAGGAGCAGATACAGCTTACGCAAAAGGAACTGGCGGAGAGTCACTAGGACTTGAGGCAGGAGCACTTGGAGCAGAGCCAGTAGAAAGAGCACTTGTGTTCATTGGTAACGCACCACGTTCGACAGCAGGTGTTAAGAGAGAGCGTCTATATCATGCACGTCGTGTATTGAACGTAGAAGCTTCTTCACACTCATACCGTCGTAATGAAGCAACAGTATTCCCAGTATCATTTAGATTGTTACCAGACCCAGCATTTTCAGGCGCTGAGTACGGAATGATCGTTGATCGTCAAATTGCAGCTTCTTAATAACTAAATTTATTTAGTCTCAATTAAATGGCCCCTATTCGTAGGGGCCATTTCTTGTCTTAATACCTAGTGTCTGGTAAAATTGTACAGAGACTAACAGAAATAGGAGGAGTACTTTGGCTACCAAGGTATACGAAACGTACGAAATCGAACTACAAAATGGAACAGTGGTTACACTTAGACCATTACCAATTGCACAATTAAGAGAGTTTATGACTCATATGGCAAAGCTTGACGGGTCCCTCAACGAAAACGAAGCAGTAGATACACTGCTCGCTGCATCAGCAGTTGCACTAAAAACATCAGCTCCAGAATTAGCTGCCAACAAGGGTGAACTAGAGAATGCTCTAGACATGCCAACAATTATGAAAATTGTTGAAGTGTGTGGAGGTATCAAGATGGACGACCCAAACCTCTTGGCGGCAGCTCTACTAGCTGGTCAGAACTAGATTTAGTTGCCGTAGAATCAGAGGCCTTTTTGTTAGGTCTCTGGAAAAATTTTCAAGACCTGGAGGAGTCAATATCAATGCCTGAACTGCTAGCAATTCTTGAAGCATCAAGAAAAAACAAGAATGAAGAACGCAAGTTCTCTGCTGCTTTGCAGGGTGTTAAGATTGACGATCCTGAAACAACAAAGTCGTTTGATGATATCAAGCGACGTGCAATGGGCTACGATACAGAAACAAATGACGTAGCATCATTAAGAGGCTCACTCGCAGAACAGGAAGGTTTCGGAGTAGGTCAAGGCCTAGGTTATAGGGAAGAATAACAAATGGCTGATATTTTAAATGTAAAGTTCACCGCCAATGCTGATTTTGGACAGTTAATATCTGAAGCCAATAGAGCAATGGCGGTGCTTTCTAAGTTTAGAAATCAGGCATTAACAGAAAACATAGGTTTAAATAAAAAAGATTTTGATGGTGCAGTAGGTGAATTTAGAAAAGCCGTAACTGCAGCAGGGTATTATAATTCATCAATAGTTGACGTCACATCATCAACACAAAAATTTGGTAAAGAATTATCTGGCCAGAGATTAAAGCTAAAAGATTACTATAGCGCTTGGTCTGAATATAGCAGAGGCGCACAAGGACAAATAAGAAAGCTTGCTCAAGAGCAAGTTAGAATGAACTCTTCTATTGTTAAATCACTAGGAAGGGATGTCTCTGGTGCTCAAAAAGCAATGGTTATTACTCCTACTGGAATTGATGCAGTAGCAAATGCTTCTAAAATTGCAGCAGCAGAATTATCAATCTATCATAAAGTATTAAGAGATGGATCAACATCTCTTATCAACTGGGGTAAAAATACTCAATGGGCAGGACGTCAGTTAACAGTAGGACTCACACTGCCACTTGCTATATTTGGAAAGACAGCATCTGAAGCTTTTAGGGCCGCAGATATGGAGCTCACAAGACTTGCAAAGGTATACGGCGGCATTGGAGCTGTATCTGCAGAACAACTTACTCAAGTTAAAAAAGATGTTATGGAACTATCAAAAACATTAGCCTCAACATATGGAGCATCATTTCAAGAGACAATTGCATTAGGTGCAGATATTGCTGCAACTGGTAAAGAAGGAAACGAGCTTCTAGGGTCAATTGCAGAAACAACAAGATTGGCAACACTCGGAGACGTTGACAGACAAGAAGCTATGAAAGCAACATTAGCACTTCAAAGCGCATTTAATATGAATACAAAAGAGCTCGCAGAATCTATTAACTTTTTAAACGCAGTTGAAAACCAAACATCAACAACTCTTGAAGATTTAGTTATTGCAATTCCAAAAGCTGGCCCCGTAATTCAGGGCTTGGGTGGAGACGTAGAAGACCTAGCACTATTGCTAACAGCAATGAAAGAAGGCGGAATCAATGCATCAGAAGGTGCAAATGCATTAAAGTCTGGACTTGCATCTATGATTAACCCAACCAAAGTTTCTAGAGATCTTTTAATGGGATGGGGAGTTTCTATAGATAATATAGTTACTGGAAATACTGGCAATGTTGTAGGCATGATGGAATCTTTAAAAGAAGCATTAGATAAGCTAGACCCACTACAAAAGCAACAAGCAATCGAACAATTGTTTGGTAAGTACCAGTTTGCAAGAATAAATGCTTTGCTAGAAAACTTAGGAAAAGAAGGAAGTCAGACCATGCAGGTCTTTGACCTCATGAAAGCATCAACTTCAGAACTTGGATCTATTGCTGATCGAGAATTAAAAGCATTAACAGAGTCTGCATCTGGAAGATATAAGAGAGCGCTAGAGACATTTAAGGCTGCTATTGCAGATATTGGAGAGCCATTCTTAAATATCATGGCCAAGGTTCTTGATGTTGGAGGAAAAGTTCTTGGAGTGTTTGGCAGGATGCCAGCACCACTAAAAGCATTTGTAACTGGAATGGGTGTTCTCACAGCATTGGCTGGTCCACTTATCATGCTTACTGGTCTTATGGCTAACTTCTTTGGTTACATTATCAAGGGTGTAAATGCACTAAGACAGTTTAGAAGCGGAGCAGACTCATTTAAGCTTGTAACAACTGAAACAATTGCGGCAGATCAAGTTGCAGATGCTTACACACAAAGTATTTATTCTCAAAAAGATGCAGCAACAATTCTTAGGGTAGAATTAGAAAGACTTGCAATGGCTTATAGAGACCTAGCTTCAAGTCAAAATGGTGGTGCGCCAGGTCCAAATTCTGGAACTGTAGTCCCACCAACAATTGTAGGTCCAGGTGGAGGACCACAAGTAAGCACTATGGCTCCACAACAGTCAGACTTTGAATCAACAGTAGATGCTATTAAATCAGATCCAGCAAAAGCACGAGCTCAGGAAGTTTTTACAAAAAGAGTTGACGCACTAAAGCAAGCTGGCCTAGATCAAACTAAGGCAGTAACGGTTGCAATGGCAGAAGTTCAAGATTCTCTTATGGTTAGCGGAGCAGGTGGAAATGCAACAGGATTTGCAACTGCAGTACAAGGTGGATTTGCTGGATACAGAGACGGTGTTGTTGGAGGTTATGGCGGAGACAAGATTGATTTAACTTCTCCAGACGCAATGGATTCTCCAAATATTGCACATACAGACCCAGCTGGTAAAGTAAAAGGTAAGCAGACACTTGCCCCAACAGTTCAATCAAAGGGTGCTAATGAAGCTTCTAAAAAATTAGCTGCTAATACATTTGAATATCAGGGAAGAACATATGATGCTGGACAGTTAAGTATTTATAGCCCAGAAGAACAAATGACAATGGGCGCTCAAGGAGTTTACATGGGCTCAGCAGTAAAAGGCGCACATGAAGCTTACCCACAATTTGCAGTTGGCGAAACTGCAATAAGCGGAAAGAAAACAAAAATTGGTGATGCAACTGCAGCATTTAAAAGAAGATTTGTTGGAAGAAAAGATCAACTAGCTGGTCAAGTTCCAGTTTCAACAGTAATGCCAGTAACTCCAGCTGTTCAAAATACAAGAAAAGCTGTAGACGTATATAATGATCCAAACACAGATATGGCTACCAGAAAGTCTATTGATAGAAATAGAAAAAAGACTGGGAAAGCAGCATTGGGTGGAGTTCCAGATACACGAAAGGTTGAAAAGGGAATGGTTAACTCTGCAAAAGCAGCAAAGCTATTTAATAACAACTTAATGATGTCAGTAGGAACTCTTGGAATGGCAGCTTCAATGTTGAATCAAGTTACTGGAGTTCAAAACGGACTTGTTTCAAAAGCAAGTGAATTTGCAATGGCATTAGGATATGGTCTTCCAGCAATTAAAGCTTTAGGTGGAGGACTTAAAACAGTAGGCGGATCCCTTGCTAAAAGCGGAGGTCTTGTTGGAGGATTAGGTAGAGGACTTGCAATGATTGGCGGACCATACGGAGCCGCTGCAGTTGCAGGAATTGTTGCAGTAACAATGGCTATTAAGTTTATGCAAAAGCAGCATGCCGAAGCTCTTGCAAAAGCAAAGGCTGATATTAATGTATCTGCAGAAGCTGTAGAAAAATTTGGTGGAAAAGCCCTAAATGCTCAATCAGCATTTAAGGCACTCTCTGAAAACGCTGGCGCACTTAGATCTAAAATGGCTAGAAGCAAGGATGATCTATCATTACTTCCAAACCAGAAAGAAATTGATGCAGTAAGTGCAGATGTAAAAACTTTAATGCAGGATCAGATTAAAGCGGCAGGTGGACTTAAAGATCGTGGAGCAGCTGAGGAATTTGCACGAAACCTTAAGGCAACATTAGTTTCGCAGGGTGTTGCAGAAGCACAGGCAAACGCAATAATCGGATCTATCTTACAGCAGGCTGATAGAGAAGAGTTTACAGTTCCAGTTATGTTAGCAATAAAAGGAATAAGTACAAAAGAATCGGCACTAGATGCTCTAAGTACTGCAGCAGAAAAAACATTTAATGAGATTCAAGAAAAGCTTAATGCTGGATTATTTATTACTGAGGCTACGCAAGGAAGATTTGCTACTCAGATAAGCAACCTTGCTGGACTTGCAGTAAATCAAGTAGGTAAGTTTGAAGATATAAATACTATAGTAAGCGCACTTCCAGATGGAATGGAAAATTTAAACTTCCAACAGCTTCAGGCAACATACAGCGGACAGCAATTATTAGAAAAGCTTAAGGAAACAAACGCACCACTGTACGAAGCCTTTATGACTGCTGGAACTTTGGGTGATGCAATTACGCAGGCAGCCGCAAATACATTAGGATTAGTTAGTGCTCTATCTGGCGTAGAAGCCTCATTTGATATTGCTGCCCAGCAAGCACAAAATCTTGCAATTGCAGACGCATATGGAGCAACAGGAATTCAAAAGAAATATGATGCCAAGATTCTAGCTGAGAATAGAGCAATAGCTGCAGTTCGTAGAAGAGCTAAGGCAGAAAAAGATGCTGCAGAAAACGAAAAGAATAATATTGATGAGAAAATAGATAAACTTAAAGAAGAAATCGATGTAATTCAGGATGCAACAGATAAGCGCAAGGATCAATTGCGTGTTCAAGAAGAAGCCGCTAACTTTGAAAAAGAAATAGCTACGTCTAGGGCAGAACAAAATGTAGCAATGATGACTGGTAATTTTGCAGAAGCTGCAATTATTGGTCTACAAATAGATAAGAAGATGAATTCAAGATCAGTAGATCTTGCAGAAAAAGCAATTGAAGATAAATCAAATGCTGAAATTAAAGCTCGTGAAGAAGAGATTAAGCGTCATGAAGACAGAAAGAAAGAAATCAAAGAGCTTACTGATGCTCAGATGCAAGCAATTGATGCTCGTACTGCAAAAGAAGTTGCAAAGCATCAAGAAGCAATTAAGGCAATTCAAGCTGCAGCTGCTAAAACCGCAACAGACTTTAGAAAGCTTTATCTAGAAGCTGCTCAAGGAAATGAAAAGTCTTACAAAGATTTGCAAGCCCTTCTTGGAAAAACTGGTGGAGATCTTGGAGTTCTTCAAGGTTCATTTGCTAAGTTTGCTGAAAAAGCTACAGCAGACTTTAAAAAGTTTTTTACAAATACCATAAAAGCATTGCTAGGTAGCAAGTATCAATTAGATGATGCTACTGGCGATATATATGAAAATGGTCCAGGTGGAAAACGTGGTAAAAAAGTTGGTGATATGGGCTCTGGATTCCTACAGATGTTTGGATTTACTGGAGGAGCATCAGGCGGAGTTGGATATTTCTCAGCTCCTGCAGATATGGTTAAAAGAGGTGGCATAGTTGAAGGAGCTTCTTCCTATGTAGCAACAATGAAATTTAAAGATAAAGATGGCAAAGAATATTCAAAAAATGCAATTGATTATGCGTGGGATGGGAAAGGTATAGATGAACATACAGCTGCACTTTATGCTCAAGAGACTGGTAAAGGCTCAGCATTTCTTGGGTATGCACAAAGATATATGGGCGGGCCAGTAAAAGGAAGTTATAGAATAAAAGCACAAGCTTTTGACGGTGCAAGAACTATGTCTTCTACAATGCCATACATGGTTGGAGAAAAAGGACCAGAATTATTCATACCAAATATGAACGGAAATGTGGTACCATCAGATAGGTTATTTAATGCGGTAAGACAAATGAATCTATCAGGCTCTGCAGGCGGAAACGAGTATAATATTAATGTAAGCGTTATGAATTCAGGCGCTACAGCTGATCAGATTGCTAATGCAATTCAGTCTAAGATGAAGCTTATGGATCAAAGAGTGGGAGTATCAAGGAGTGTATAACAATGCCATTTAAAATATCCCTTCCCAAAAGCTCCCTTGTCGAGATAGAGTCTCCTACAAATACATGGAATAAACTCACTGAGCATAATCGTGGTGCGCTTGAAATGTCTACAGAAAGAATTGAAGAGACAAAAAGAATGGCAAACGGAACTTTAAGAAAGTACTATATTGCTGATAAAAAGTCATTCTCGATGTCTTGGGATTTTGTTCCAGGAGCACAAACTCATCTAATAGATACAGCCTGGTCAGTTAATGATCTGCAAACCTTCTATAACTCAGCAACTGGAAAAGCATCATTTAGAATTAGAATAAAAAAAGCGGATGGCACATATGAGGGTCCATATACTGTCATATTTTCAGGTTTTTCACCCACTATTGTAAAACGTGGAGTAGATACTTTCTATAATCTGTCAATAGAAATGCAGGAGGTTTAGTTGATAAACATCCCAGCACTTACACAGATCCTGTCAGAAAATACATCAGTAAAGGCTCTGCCTAAAGTCATATTTGAATACAATATGAACGAGATGGCTGGCACAGTTGAGGTAACAACATCTTCAACTCAATCAAATATTATAAAAGAACTCTTTCCAGCAAAGTCTATAGTTCAGTCATTTAGACCATCAAAGGCTGGAGTTAGATACGCAATCTTAGGCACAGGCCTTACACTTGGTACATACAAGACAAAGGTTATACCTACAACAAGAACCTATATGGTAGATAAGAATATCCCGTACACCTACTTCTTGGCTCAAGGAAATGCAGTAGCTGTTGTGTCATATAAAAATAAGGCTGGCAGTGCATCACAAAATATATTAACAAATAAGATATCTGTACGTGTAGAAACTGGCCATGGTTCAAATGCAATATCTATAGGATCACTATATACTGGATCAGTCCCCTCATCTGGAATTGTAGACATTTGGTATAACGGAACTGCCTGGACAACCACAGAGCCAACAACATATGCTGCTCCACAATCAATATCAACATTAACAGTAACAGTATCTGGCGGAACATTTAATTCAATTATTGAGGTATCTCCAAAGTATCTTGTAGATGTTACAGATAGAGTTATGTCTGTTAGCATTGATAAAGATGACTCAATGAATGACGATAAGCTTCCAGTTGGAATGCTTACTGCAAATGCGGCATCACTTAATTTATCCACCATAGTTCAAGATGATATAGTTCAATTCCTTCGTGGTGACACTATAGTTTCAAATAAGGTAATGATAACAAATAACATAAAGTGTACAGTTAGATTTATAATTGAAGATACACATACTGTCCAGCAAGGAATATTCTACATAAATGATTATAGCTCCGATGAATATGGAAACTATTCAATTAAAGCGCTAGACGTTGCTAAGTTCTTGCAAGAAATTCCCTGCCCAGAAATAATGCTAAAAGATTCCTCATTTCAAGCAATTATGTGGAGAGTGCTTGACGCAGTTGGATTTGTTGACTATGACTTTTCAAAATGTACTGCAGATATCTTAACCTGTAGATATTGGTGGGGAGACTCAAATAAATCTGTTTGGCAGGCAATACAGGAAATTTGTCGAGAGAGCCAAACTGTAGCATATGTAAACGAGTCTGGAACTCTAGTGTTTGTAGACAGAGATACATTCTACAGCTCAATACCTAACTATACATGGACATTTAGATCCACTCCGCTTGCTAATATAAAACCAGATATTGTTAATCTTTCATCTTCATCTAGACCAACAACAAATGCGGTTAGAATTAAATACAATGTTCCAACAACAAGTTCTCAAGAAGCATCATCTCAGCCTTTATGGACTGAGCAGTCACCATCAACAATTTTTGCTGCACCATATAAAGGTATATCTTCAGGATATATTTTATATCCAGAAAGAGGGGTATTCTCAGATGTTATCCCAACAAGATTTAATTCTTTTGTTTTAATAGGCGGAGAGATAATAGAATATGATGCTATAAGGTTTCAATCTCCAGATGGAGAAGTAGACGTATCTTCTGCTGGCCAGTATCTTGAATTAAGAGCAAAGCATAATAATAATTTAAAGCCAGTAGGCAAATTAAAAATAAAGTCAAGAAACGTATTTGGTACACCAAACACAACTGCAAATCCAGTTCAATCTCCCTCTTTAATTTTAAGCGGATACTCAGCAAAGCAAATTAAATTAGGTACCACACAGAATAACACTGTTGATATTGCTAAGGTTTGCTCATTGAATCAGTCTGGAAACAATATGTCAGCACTTGCAATAAGTGCTTCAGGATCAAAGGAAAATCTTTATATAGTTAGTAAGACATTTCCAAATACATCTGATTCTGAATTTTTTCAAATAGGAACAGCAGTAGGATTTGAATTGGCTGCGGCTAATCAAATAGGAATTCAGCAAACTTCTGGCATGACGTTTTTTTGGAATACAACTACAAATAGTGGATATTTATTGCTTTTATACTCTACTAGATCAGCACAAGATGTAAAACAAAAATCAGAAGCTGCTTTATATAAAGTTACAAATGGATCATCAGTATTGCTAACAAGCGTAACCTCTAACATATTTGAACAGTCTTTCTACGGTCTTGATATTTTGGTACACAAGGAGACTGGTAAGAATACAATTTTTATCAGTGTGAACGGTAGCACAATTGAGTATGAAGATACATCCAGTCCAGTATCAGCAACATCAACAATAGGCTTAGTAGCTGGCGGACAATCAACAGCTTACTTTGATTACCTATACTCATTAAAAAGAGATACGTTTGTTCTGGATATATCTGCATCAAGAACTAATGGAAAGTTGCTAGCAAACTCATTCTTTCAAAAGTTTACCTACGATTCAGCCACATCAACTAGTTTAAAGTATGATGAATTTGGTGATGTAATTAGAGAATTGTACAAGGCTGAGGCTCAATATGACTCTGCATATGCAATAGGTGCTCAGGCTTCAGATGGATTAGCTCAAGTTGTAGGACAACGACTTGGATACTATAAGGGTGAATTTTATGTATTTAATACTTCATCTTCAACTCTAGCGTTGGCGGGAGGGGATGGCAAAGACCTATTTGTATATGGTGTATCCGTAGCAAATGCTGGGCAAAATTTCTACAACTCTGACGATAAGATTACTGATGTAAAGCAGATAACATCATTTGACTCTCAGTGGATACAAAGCAAAGAGGCGGCAAAAAGCCTATCCGACTTCCTAACAAAACAATGGTCTAAGTCAACAGTAGATATTGATATGGAGGTATTTGGAAATCCAGTGCTTCAGATTGGAGATATTGTTACAATTAACTATCCAGAAAGAGGATTTGACGGATCTGGCAAATTTGTTATTAGATCTATCTCTCATTCTATGGATATCGGCATAAGCACTAAGCTTAAACTACGTTCGATTTATTCGGCTTAAATTGGTATAATGGAGATATAATGAGAGAAAACATGCCAACAATTCATGAAGTCAAAGACAAGCCAAAGATTGTCGTAGACAAGAACTCCCCTGCCGCATACCTAGTCTCATCAAAATTTATAAAGCCAGAAGAGACATATAAGATATCTGGAAGATCTATGGGCCAAGGGGAAGAAGAGGGTGGAGAGGGAGAAGAACCTGGTGAAGGTAATCTTACAGGCGGACTTATACAGGCACCAGAATTTACAGATATCTTTCTAAAGTATAACAATGCTTTTGAAAACATAAATCCAAATAATAAGTATGGAAAGCTTTATAATGTTTCTGGAACAAGCAGAGCCTTGGTAGAACTAGAGTTTAAGATTATGATACCTCTTGAATTAGCTGATGTTATTACTGGAATTGAAATATTATCTGACAATGAGGTGGTTTCTGAGATATGATGACTGGATATTATGTAATTAAAGACGGAGATAAAGAACTCTGCAGATCAAATAATATAATTACAAATGTAGGAAAAAGACATATACTTGACTACCTAGCAGACAAGGTTGCAGATAGAACTAGGTATATAGGTATTGGAATCGGATCCGATACTGCAACATCTGTTGACTATAAGCTTAATTTTGAAATTAATAAGTATAGAGTATATACGTCTACAATAGATTATGCAAGCAATACTATTATAATGAAAGCTCAACTTCCATTACAGCTTGCGGCAACTATAAGCGAGCTTGGCTTATTTCCTGGAGCATCTTCTACAAGATCTGCAGATAGTCGTGTTATAACATTTTTTAATAATGATGCAACATGGACAAACGGTATATATGTTTCAGAATCAGCAAACTCTAAGATTAATAATACTTCATTTCAAATAACATCTACAAATGGATCTGCGATTACAGCAACATCTACTGACATCCCGTTTGATATAGCTGGATACTCAACAGACGACTCTATATCGCTAGCATTTAAACAAAACGATGCCAATCTTGAAAAGATTGTAGTTTCACTATATTCATCAGATACAGATTATTATTCATACACAATAAATGGAACTGCTTCTTCTGGACATAGAATTGTAGAGGTGCCACTAGTAAACTTTCTTGCTAATCCAGTGGGTGATCCAAAAGACTCAATAAGCAAGATTTCAATACAGGTTAAGGCAAATTCATCAACAACAACATCAGTAGATTTTGACGGAATAAGAATAAACGATAATGATACATACGTACAAGAAACTGGGGCAATAAGCAGAGCTGCCCTATCAATCCCAATTGTAAAAGAGTTTGGAAGAATATTAGATCTTGAGTATAGGCTGGTGATTGCATAGTGGGATTAGAACCAGGCAATTCATTATTTAAAGCACAACAATCTCAATCCTATAAAATAGCAAAGCTTCCTGATAGGTCTCCAGGCATACAGGAAAGATTCTTTATAAGATATATTGGTAAAGACGAGGAAGGCAATAAGATAGTTGGAGATTTGTCTCCAGCTTTAGTTTTTACAAATGCTGGCTTAGAAACAAAAGTTTTTCCAGCACCAACACTCACACTTACTGCTCAGTCATTCTCCTACCTTGCGGCTTGGGAAAAGCCAAGCTCATCTGTGTATCCAAACTATTTATACACAGAAGTTTTTGAATCTATAACATTAAGCAATTTTACTGCTCAGCAACTAACAGACCCAGCAGTTTCTGGCATGGGAACATTTACATCAAACTCTGTTGTTATTCCAACTGGAGCCTCATTAGCACTTAGATATGTAAAGATAAGACACGTTATGACTTCTAACGGAGTTTTAGTTTATAGCCCTTTATCTACAGCAGTATCAACAACTCCAACAACACCAGACGCATCAGATCAAACTCCTCCAGATGTACCTTCGGGATTTGCGGCAACAGGATATAATGATTCTACAGACCCATCTGGTAATACTGGATATGTATTACTTAGTTGGAATGCATCAGCAGCATCAGACGTAAAAGGTTACACTGTAAAGTTTGGAAGAACGGCATCAACGCTAGACACATACATGACATTTGGAAAAGTTACTAGCGGAAGACTTGATAATTTAAGAGCTGGAACAACATACTATTTTTCGATTGCGTCAAACGATGGAGTAAATAATAGTACATTTTCATCAACAATTTCTGCAGCAATTCCAGTAGACGCTACTGCTCCAGTAGCTCCAACTGGATTATCAGCGGTGGCTGGATTAAATAATATAATTGCTTATTGGAGCAGAAACTCTGAAACAGACGTGGACCTTGGAAGAGGAACATATCAATTTCAATTAGCAACAGCAAATACATTTATTCCTGCAAGCATATTATATGACAAATCTGGCTCAGCAACAGTTGCTTCATTTACTGGACTTACAACTGGCACAACATATTATGTAAGAGTAAGAGCAATAGATTCTACTGGAAATTTAGGAGCATTTTCATCTGCAGTAAGTGCAACTCCAGGAAAAGCCTCTGCCCAGGACCTTCTTACATCTGGGACAATTGTTGGTGACTTAATTGCTTCAAATACAATTGTTGGATCAAGCATATTAACAGATAGCTTAGATGCAAATAGAATAAAAACAAATACAGCATTAGTCGGAGTATTGAATGTTGGTGCAAACAATGCAATAACAATTGATGGAAATTCAACTAACAAGTCTATATACATAGGTGCTGGAGCATATGGAAATGCTAATACTCCATTTTATGCAGCAAATGAAGCTGGAATAGGAAAGTTTAGCTTAGGTAATAAATTAACTTGGGATGGAGCTAATCTATCAATTAGTGGAGCAGTAAGTATATCATCCAACACTACGCTTGAAGCAGATCTTGGATTAACTAATCCAGCTGGAACTATTTACTTAGGTGCTACAAAAGGTGTGAATAATTCTAGAATTCTTTTAAATAGCGGAGGGCTATTTGCATATCCTTCTGGAAGTAATACTCCAAACTTTGCCCTCTCTAATGATGGAACAGCTATATTTAGAAATTCTATTTCAACAGGCGGTACCTATCCGCTTGTACTTGATGGCTCAAACGACAGAATTGTATTTAGCAATGGCGGAGCAGGATTTACTTTAGATCAAGATGCAGAAACTGTAACTACATATACTATTACAGGGTATACTAATGATGGCGGATCAGGTGACGACTTTTGGTTCAACAGATACTATTCAACATGGACTCCAATTTATACTACAAGCGTTACAGAAGCTAACTCTATATCTTTAAAAAGAACTGCAACAACTGGAGCTCAGCCATCAGTAACACTTTCTTCTGCTGGAACAGGATTTAGCAGAATTAAAAACGTATCTTCTGCAGGATCACAATCTGAAATTGTACTACAAGATGGAGGAATTCTTTTCAGTGGACAAAAGGGCGGGTACAAGATAGAGAACCTAGCCACTACTCCACACTATACATATAGTGGAATAAATAACTATACGTATGCAGAAATAGGAGTTTCTTTAATAATAAAATCTGATGGTACTCTAACAACTGGAAGAGCTTTTTATAAGAGTGGAGCCTCAGAAAGCTCAATAACATCTACATCAACAGCATCTACAAACATATGGAAAGATGTAGGTCTTATTGGTGACATTATATTTAGCACTGCAGACTAGATAGGAAGAAAGAATGCCTGGAAAAAGTTATGTAAAAGGTGATTCTGGCTATTGGTCAAGAATCAAAAAAATGTACGTCAAAACTGGCGGTACAACTTGGACTGCTATAAGAAAAGCCTATGTAAAGTCTGATAATGGATTCTGGAAAAAAGTATTTGATACTGGAAGTAATAGGCCATTTATTACAGGAAACGATTATCCAAAAATTAGACTTAATACATATAGAACTAATAGCTCTTCTGCGGGAACAGTAAATCCTGTAATTGAAGCTCCTCCAGTCCAGTATGCTGGACCAAGATCTAATAACGTTCAAGGAACAACAGAAGCTCAACCAGTAGAAGGATATCCAGACGATAACATGGGAACCATGCTATTTGGATATGACGGTGACTGGGTTTCTGGAAATGGAACCTCTATGACCGCATCCTATGCTTGGTTCTATAATAATGACGGAGATGCAAATAGCTTAAATAATTTTACAAATACTAATCCTGATTATAATGATAGAGTAAATAATGACTCAACTAGATTTAAAGATAAACTTACTGGATATCTTTATGGATGCTCAGTTTATTTTAGAGTAACTCAGACAAATTCTGCTGGATCCGCTTCAGAGGTTAGTGTGCCAGTTAGAATAATTAAACAGCCTCCAAACAATTTTACTTTTGTTATGACCGCCCCAGGCTTTGGTGCAATAGGAGCCGCTAAAGTAGTAACAATTGCTGGACAAAATTTATGGTATAACGGACCAGATCAGTACGAATCATCAATAGAATGGTTTTCTGAAGATAGCATAACCTCACCTCTATTAAATTCTACTACTCTTGTTAAAACACAAACATTGTCTTCAACAACAGCAACAACAGAAGGTGACGGAACAGCAATAAATGATACCAGTAGCTATACTCCTACTACATTAAATTCTAAAGGATACTCAGACTCAAACAAGTATCTTTTTGCTAGACTAACTTTAAAAAATAGTGGAACACAATATACTGGAAATACAGTAATTCTTACAACTAATATGACTACTAGGGTTGGAGTAGTAAATGAAAAAACTCCACAATGGGGAGAAGATATTTATGTATCTACAAACGGATACATCGGTCTTGCTGGATCTACTGGAAACTCTTCAATATCTGACACAAGCACTTCGGGTCACGTATTAAGCTTTTTAAATAAAGATTTAAAGCAAAATACTTTAAGGTATTGGGCTGACACAACAAAGTATATAGTTGATTGGTCTGGAAGGCTTTACGACGCAACATCTACTGCTGTAACCTATAGGTATCAAGCTCATTTTTATCCAGGACAAAATTATGTAGATTTTTATGTTATAAATAACGCAGGAGGAACTTCTGGAAATGCCTATTTATACGATGGTCAGCAGCAAGTTCCTTGGGGAGCATCAAAGCCAGCCTCAACAGCCTACAGAATAACTATTAAAAGTGGGGTTGCTTTTGAGACAATAACGTACAATCCCACTCCTACTACAGACTTTATATCTGTAACAACAATGAATGAAGTTGATGATGGAGTAACAACATTAACATTGGCTAAAGGAGTTGCTAAGCCAGTAAATTCAATAAACCCAGAATTTCAATTAATATCTGGAAATGCAAATAAAGTTGGAGCTACTTATAGACTTACTAGTGGATCCTGGTCGGAAAGCCCAACAGAATATAATTATTATATTATTAAGAATGATATTAATGGAACAACATTAGCAAATAGTGGTTGGACAACGGCTACATCTTATAACTATACTTTTACTGCCACTAGTACACAAACCGTATCAGGCTACGTCCTTGCACGAAATGCTGGAGGAGAAGGCATTGGTGCTTATTCAATTTCTATTGGTCCAATTACAATAGACCTTACACCACCAACTCCAACAGGGGTAACCTGGAATGGAACATCATTTATTGTAACTTTTTCTAATGGCGCTGGGCCTTACTATCAATTGTGGTATGAGCGAGGTACATCTCCAACTGCACCCACAGTAGATACTGGATATGATTCTTCTGGACTTCTTCCTGCATCTCCTGGATCTGTAACTTACACTCCAGGCTTCACTCCATCCGCAGGAGAGACTTATAATTTTTGGCTTAGGTCTGCAACATCCGCAGGGGCAACATCTCCTAATGTTGATAAAGGTCCATATAGCTCAAACTATGTATCTGTTGTTATTCCTGGCCCAGCTGAATTTTCAATTTCTATTTTTGATAGCACTACAACTCCTAATCAGCCAAGCCTTACAACTAGCTATACTTCTCCCAATGTCAACATTGATTGGGCAGATGACACAACAGCAACTGGAGGTTGGCAAAGCTCTATTAGCGGAGGAACACAAGGATCTAGAACAAATGTTAGATTTGTATCGAATGACTTCTGGTCAGTAACAGAAGGAAGCTCTTATAGCGGATCTGTATATGCAATAAACTCAACTAAAACCGTAACAATGTCTTGGGGAAATGTTGCAGGTGCCGTAAGCTATAGGCTAGATTATGATATAGATGGCGGAACAACTCAAACACTTACAAACCTTACTTCAACTAGTCATACAGTAACAACTGCTGGAGCTGTAAGAGTTCTTGGAATACGAGCATACTCAGGAGCAAATAATACTGGTGTTGCAAGATTAGGAAATTATAACAACCTACTTTTTGTAACTCCAACAAACAAAAACTCTAATACATCAACTTATTCAATAAATATTCCAGTTACTCCAATTATCCCAACAATATCTGCTATTACAAACTCTGGAATTGGTCAAAATCAAGGAACAATTAGCTGGACATCAACTAATCAAGCAAGCTTTAGTGCAAACGGCACATTTGCCGCAACTGGAACAACTGGTACATCTATATCAAAAACTGGATTAACAGCGTCAACAACATATACTGGAACGGTAACAGTAACTTCTTCAACTGGAAATACTGCATCTTCTAACTATAGCTTAAGGACATCGGACCCAGCTACAAATTACACTTTGTCTTATAATGCTAATGGTGGATCTGGAACCATGGCAGACACAATTGGAAATGGTTCAATAACACTTAGAGCAAACTCATTTACAAGAACTAACTGTACCTTTGCAGGTTGGGCTACAACATCAACAGGATCAGTAGCTTATTCAAATCAAGGGTCGTATACACTTAATGCAAACGCTACACTATATGCTATATGGAATGCGGTTGCTAACTCAGCCACAGCTCCTACAGTATCATTTACTGGAACTTCTGGAACTAGCCCCAACATAGTAAGAAGCTGGTCTTGGACTACTGGCTCAGTAACTGGTGGAACGGCAACTGGGTATGAATGGCAAATAAGCTCAACAAGCTCTACTAGTGGTTATGGAGCGTGGACATTTACTACCTCCAGAACCTTATCTGTAAACGCCAATACACCAAGGTGGGTTAGAGTAAGAAAGGTTTATACCGACGGACTAGGTGTCAGACAGGTTGGAGCATTTAATAACACTGGAGTCTAGTGTTGATTGATTTAGCTAAAAATGCTATACTTGAGATATGGGAGAAACATGCTAACTAAAGATCAAAAAATAGAGGTTGTAAGGGCAAGAATATCGGTTCTTGAAACATCAATATATAATATTGAGACCTTGCTTCTAGAAGAACAGGCAAAATCTCAACCTATACAGATTGTCATTGATGAGCTTAACTCACAAAAATCTGAGGAAACCCTGTCTTTAGCCGCTGTAAATGGTAGGCTAGAAGAGCTTTTAGCTTAAATAGGCAATTTGCTAGACGCACGTCTGATATGATATAATAATAGAGGAGAAACATGACAACAACAACCACAACATTAACAAACGCAGATAAGCTATCTGTGGTAAATCAACACCTAAAAAGTATTGATTTCGGAATTTACAATTTAGAGATTGATCTATTGGAAGCAAATGCAGGTACAGTAGACCAGGAAGCAGTCTCAAATATAAACTCTAGACTCTCAGGGCTAACAGCAAAAAGAGCTGTTGTTAAAGCAGAGCTAGATTCATTATCAGAATAGGAAAATAAATGATAGAAAAAGCGGAACTTATAATTACCGCTCTTCAGCAACGTATAGGTGAGATTGTCTCAAACTATGAGACACAGATTGCTATGCTTAGAGCAGAGCTAACAACAGTAATAAACCAATCAGAAAAAGAAAAGGCCCTAGATGAATATTCTGAAGAAATTCTACAAAAGATCTCAGAAGCCACTGACGGAGAGTAATAAACTTAATGGCCTAGCCTATCCAATATCTGGACTTTTTTATAAGACAGAAAGAGGATATTTTTATATAAGATCTGGCAAAAGGTACAAGGTTTATTCAGATAGGTGCTTTAGTTCTTGGTGTGTGTCTGCAATAGATACTGATTTTAAGAACATTTCTCAGATGCCATACGCTGGTATATTAGGCTTTAGAGATGGCACAATCATTCATAACCTTGCAGATGGTAAAATATATGTAGTGTCTGACAACAAAAAGCTTCACATCAAGACTCCAGATGCCTTCCCAGAAGGCTGGATAGAAGCAAATAAGGTTACTGTTAGCGAAGCAGAAGTTGGTCTTCATAAGGAAGGGGTAGAGATAATTGGTTAGCGTAGACGTACAAGAGTTTAGTGCAAATAGTCCATTAGACTATGCAGAATTAAATAAACTAGTATTGGCAATTAAAACAATTGCAGCAGCAATGCCAACGATTAGTACTTCAGCTCCCGCTGGATCAACTGGTACAGCAACGGTAACAAATGTGGCACAAACAATTTTAACTGGATCATATCAATTGATGAACGCACCGTCACTTGGAGCTAAAGGAACTGGCGCAAATTATACTGTTCCCTTTATGCGTGATAACAAGCCAGTAACATTTTCTTCTCCTCCACATGTGATTGCCTGGGCAACTCCAACAAATCCTGGATCTGGAATGGCCATTTTGAATAAAAATGGATTAACAACTACAACAAACTTTCCAGTAAGAGGCGGATGGGTTTCAAGATCTTCTACTGGAAACTTTTATATTCAATACATAGCAATTGGAAATGAAATACCTTCAGCTTAATAGATTGTAGTATCTAAAGACATATAGTATAATAGTTATAGTATGACACGGTATCAGCCGATTAAAAGCTGGCATCAAAGAAATACTATGATTAGTCGTAATGGCTATATCCTTGTATGGGTGCCAGAACATCCCAAAGCCTTCGCAGGAGGCTGGTATTATGAACACGTTTTAGTAATAGAGAAAGAGATGGATAGAATGGTTAAGTCTAATGAAACTATTCATCATATAGACGAAGACAAAACAAATAATCAAACATATAATCTTTTTATATGTTCAAGAAGAGAACACGATAAAGCACATAGACAGTGTGCTTGACATAATAGAAACAATAGATTATTATTAAATAAAGGCGACGAAGAGTCGTCTTTCTACATATATGAACGGATTTTTATGACACAGGCAAAGAATGACCTTAAATGGATGCTCTCATCAGATCAACAGTTTCCATATCAGGATGACAAGATGATCGAGCTTTGGTTTAAGGTGATGAAATGGTTTAAGCCAGACGTTGTAGACTACCTTGGAGATACAGATGACCAGGCATGCTACAGTAAGTATACTGAGGGTAAGCCAACAGAGTTTTTAAAGGCATATAAAAATGATGATGTCACTAATGATTTAGAGTTAATGATTAAGGACATGAGAATTGAAGCAAGCGGAGCAAGAGAGTTCTATGCTAAGACAAGAAAGATACTTCCAAAGGCACAACTATTTTCTGCTCTAGGAAATCACGACATTAGAATTTTTGATTACTTGGATAAAAAGATTCCAGAGTATGCAAAGCATGTTACTCCAGAAGCTTTATGGAGCCTAGACTCTTTGGGCTACGACTACATCTATTACGACAGTCTTCCTAGACGACGCTTTGGAGATATACACGTACACCATGGACTTTCAATTGCATCAGGCGGAGCAGTAAGAAAAGATATGGAAGACATGCAAGTCTCATTGATTAGAGGACACTCTCATAGAATTGCATCTCACATGGTTACATATGAACTTAGAAATAACGGTAAGGGCGAAACTCTTCGTGGATATGAAATTGGTCACATGTGTGACGAAAAGGGTCCAGGAATGAAGTACACTCAACACCATGACTGGCAAAAAGGATTTGCTATTGCTCATATTGAGAATGGTAATTATCCACACATTCAAATGATTCACGTATCTCCAGACTACAGTTGTGTAGTTGATGGAAAAAAGTTCGCAGTATAAGAATTCGTAGCAAAACTACGATAGCAATAAAACGCTCTAGCAATAGAGCACAAACAGTATAAGGAGAAAAACATGGATGGATTAGTAATTTTTGGTGCCTCATTGGTTACCATTGTTGCAACATCTCTAATTAAGACAGTAAGAATGTCAGCAAAGACAAAGAGCACACTGGCACTTGTGACTAGCGCAGTAGCAGGAATTGCTACAGCATGGATCCAAAGTGGTGCATCTTTATTCAGCGGAGATTCGCTTCAGTCTGCTATGCTAGTATTTGGTACTTCACAAGCTATTTATAACTTGGTTCTAAGAGGTACGCCTGCAGACGCTATTTTGGAAAAGTCATTTGGCGGTGGAAATAAGTCAGTTGCTCAAGCAACATCTATGGCTTCACTTCTATCAGACATTGCAAAGACAAATAAGCCAACAGCAAAGAAAACTACAGCTAAGAAAGCAACTGTAAAAAAGACCTCAGATAAGTAGGTCTTAATATGAGATGCAAAAGATGCCTTGGTTCCGTGTTCTTAGACAGAGTATTCTCTCAAAAATTACACGTAGAACTTTTTTGCATCAGATGTGGTAAAAGATGGATGTTAGATAAAGAGAGGAATGCATTAGGTAGATGGCTAGACGCAAAGGAAAGACGCTATCTAAAAAAGTCAGGTATTTCTTCGTAAACGAAATGCTGCATAAAACGCTGCATGTAAATCGTAGTAGTGATATTGTGACGGCGTGGTGTTATTCTCAAAAGAGAAGAACTGCCTACTCTTGGTCTGAGACTCAAAAGAGTATGGAAAAAGCTTACACAATTACAGAAGTAGCTAACATTCTAAATCGTCATAGGATGACGATAGACAAGTATATTCGTGATGGAATAATCAGGACACCAGAAAGAAGTTATAAAATTGACGGAAAGTTTGACTCTTACGGCAAATACTTTTTTTCTGAAAAAGGCGTTCTAGAACTTCACGAGTATTGCTCAACGGTCAGTGTGGGGAGACCACGCAAAGATGGATTAGTAAATTCATCTGGTCTCCCTACCAGATCCGAAGTTAAATCAATGCTAAAAGAAACATCAACATTATATATAAAAAACGACTCAGGGGAATTTATTCCAGTTTGGAAGGAAAACGTATGGTAAGAAGGCGGAAGAAAAAACAGGAATATGTACTTCCTCAAACTGAATTTAATATTGCAAAGAACAGTAGTCTATATTTAAAGAACGCAGCAACTATGTTGTCTAAGGCTGCATCGATTGCTGAAATGTCTCATGATACAGATACACTTCTTCAAATAGCTGGAGCGTGGTTAGAAATTGGCAAAGAGGATAAAAGATTAAAAAAGCCTAAGAAAAAGCCTCAGTTGTCTGTTGGCTTTACACCGCTCATAGAACGTGATATTATTGAAGAAGAAGAGGATGAGGATTATGACTATGAGTGAAAGCACAAAAGTAAAAGTAGATCTCCAGTACACACGCAACCTTGGCAACTACGAAAGCATTAAGGTTAGCATCGGAGTAGAAGATTTTTTGCGGTCAGAGGAAAATGTAGATAAAGCTACTGAGCGTGTATACGCATTTGTAGAAGGAAAGCTAATTGAAAAAATGCAGGAGATTGAAAAGGAGCTTAAGTCTTAATGGCCAAAGAAGAGGCGAGACAGCCATATGTTCTTATCTCAATCTATGAGATGTTGTATAAGGAGAAATATAATCGAACTCCTAAGATTAATAAGTATCGTGAAAAGTGGGCTATGCAGGATGTTATTGATAGTATAGGCTTTGATCGTGCACGAAATGTTTTAGAATATTATTTTAAAACTAACCGTCCAGGTCACCCTTTACAGCATTTTTTCTTTAACTTTGACAAGCTTGACCAAGTAATGATAGAATTGGATAAAGACAAATTAGCTAGAGAAAAGCTAAGAATGCAAACAAAACAAATGGTAGAAGAAAGAGAATCACTTGAACACTGAAGCGGCAGTAATTAGTGCGGTATGTAAAAATAAAGACATCTCTATTCTTTTACAAGAAAACGTAGATGATCTTTTCCAATCTCATAAAGATGTTTGGGAAGGACTAAAGTCCTACTATTCTAAATTTAGATCTGTTCCAGAGGCGGATGTACTATCAGATAAGTTTAGAGATTTTGATTCAATTGCTACAAATGCGGAGACTGGATACTACCTAGATCAACTAAAGAATGAATTTCTCTCTGGCAAAATTAGAAATCTATTGTTAAATACAGGTTCAGCACTTAAAGAAAATGCTGCATCTCGTGTAGTTGCAGATATGCAAAAAGAAATATCAAAGCTTGGCAAGTATACAAATAATGTGAGAGACGTAGATCTAACAGACTATGAGAGTGCACAAAAGCATATTATGGCGCTAAGAGAGCGCTCAGATGCTATGGGAGGTTCCCCAGGTATTGCTACAGGGTTTAAGGCTATGGACATTGCTTATCCAACTGGTATGGCTCCTGGACACCTTATCGTTGCTATTGGATGGCCAGGCCGTGGTAAAACATGGCTTACTTCCTATCTTGCATGTAAAGCTTGGGAACAAGGGTTCAAGCCAATGATTGTTTCTCTTGAAATGTCTCCAGAAAATATGCGAGATCGTATTTATACAATGTTAGGTTCAGGACAATTTAGAGCCAGCGACTTTGCTCGTGGAGATGTAAACATTGATGACTTTGGTGCTTGGGGTAAAAAGAGGTTTGCTGATAAGCGAGGATTTATCCTTGTTTCTAATGAGGGAATGGCAGATGTAACTCCAGCAACAGTTCAAGCAAAAATTGACCAGCATAAACCAGACTTAGTTATTCTTGATTATCATCAACTATTTACCGACACTAAAAGAAGTAATGGCGCTACAGAGCGTAACATGAATATTTCTCGTGAGTTCAAGATGCTGGCAGTAAGCAATAACATTCCAGTAATTGATATTACTGCAGCAACCATGGATGATGTATCAGATCAGGATGCGCCACCAATGCTATCTCAGGTTGCTTGGTCAAAGGCTATTGAGTATGATGCTGATATGGCTATTGCCATCCACAAGCATACCGATACTGATCTTATTGAAGTAGTTTCTAGAAAGAATAGACACGGGAAAAACTTCTCATTCTATTTAAATTGGGACATTGACAGGGGTATAATTGAAGAAGTATACCAGAACGGAAGTCAGAATGACCCACAGAAAGATTCACCGATTTCAGGTTAACGGCATCATACGTGATGACGCAGACTTTGTACGACTAAGAAATCAATACGAGAATTTATTAACTCACCAGATGAGGATAACTGGATATGTCAGGGTACTTGACATAAACCCAGCCTTTTCGGTACAATTTAATACTATAGAGCAAAATTACGACTTTGTGTTTACAATGCATGGGGTCTTCGTAGGAAAGAGAAAAGCGTGGCATTCAGAGGGAATGGTTCAGGGTCAATTGATTCACAGGTATACGCCCCATTACAAATCAGAGCTGTCCTCAGAGCGATCAATGTCGAAATAGTTTCGCAAACAGGAAACGACTTCCTTTGCCTTTGCCCATTTCACGGAAACAGAAATACACCAAGTTTTAGCGTAAGCAAAGAGCGTGGAGCTTTTATCTGTTTTAATCCATCATGTGGTGAAGCAGGAAGCATAATAGAACTAGTTAAGAAGATGACTGAGAGAAATGACTTTGAGTCAATTCGTTTTATTGCATCTAAAGAAGATGAGATTAAGGAAGACTTTGAAGAAAGACTTTCGGACATGTTGGTGGATTCAGAAGACCTAAAAGAATTTGACATGTCAATTATAACCAAGCTTTCTTCTGAGATGTCAGGTAGCAATGACGGTAGAGATTACATGCATATGCGTGGCTTTACTGATCAGACTATATTAGACTTTGATATTGGATTTTCTTCAAACCAACAAATGGTTACTGTCCCAGTACACAGTGCCGATGGCAAATGCATTGGAATTGTTGGAAGGCATATAACAGAAAAAAGATTTAAGAATTCACCAGGTTTACCAAAGAGCAAAACTGTATTTAATATACATAGAGCTAAGAAAGTAAGTCCAGTGGCTATAGTTACAGAGGCATCATTTGATGCTATGAGATTGCATCAGGCAGGATTTCCAAACGGAGTCGCTACACTTGGTGGCCATATCTCTAATGATAGTATTAACCTTTTAAATAAATACTTTACTAAGGTTATTATTATGACAGACAATGATCAGGCAGGCAGAGAGCTTGGGCTGGCAATTGTAAAAAAGTTAAAAGGTAAAGAAGTCCTATGGGCTGTTTACGACAATAGCACAATATATCCGCATGGAGCAAAAGATGTTGGTGATATGACTGATGAGGAAATTAAGCATTGTGTAAATAATGCTATACCTCATTACGAGTACTCCAATAATATGATACAATAGAAGTAACGGGGCATTTATAGCCTCAACTATAAAAGGAGAATATATAAAATGAGTATCGTTCGTGGTCTTAAGAATATGAATAAGACATTAGACAAGCCAACTTATAACAGCGGAGAAAGCTCAAAGGCTCGCTGGCTTAAGCTTGAAGATGGAGAAAGCATTAAGATTCGCTTTCTACAAGAGTTAGATCCTGACTCACCAACATATGACGAAAAGATGGGCCTAGGTTTTATTGCACTAGAGCATACCAATCCAAAAGATTATCGTCGCAAGGCACTAGACACTATGGAATCAGACGGCAGAGACTGGGCTAATGAACAGCACCGCAAGGATCCAAAAGCAGGCTGGAAGGCCCGTAGCCGCCTTTATATCAATGTTCTAGTAGATGACGGCAAGGAAGAGCCATACGTCGCCATCCTATCCCAAGGAACAAGCGCAAAGACAATTACTCCAACTCTTATTGAGTATGCTGGAGAAATGGGAAGTATTTCAAATTGCACATGGCGTATCAAGCGTACAGGTACAAAGACAGATACAAGCTACACAATCATCCCACTTGCAAAGGATGAGCAACCATTTGATACATCAGCACTAGAACTAATTGATCTAGAAAAGAGCGCAGTACGTTATGTACCTTATGCAGAACAAGAAGCATTCTACCTATACGGTGATGGCGGAGCTGCAGAAGAATCAGTAGAAACAACAACATCTAACCTAGAGTGGTAAATAATTAATATATAGGGGGGCGAAAGCCCCCCTATAAGTAATGGAGAATAATGACAGACTTTACGCACCTTCACGTTCATAGCTATTATAGTCTTATGGATGGGTTGAATTCGCCTGCAGAATTAATGCAAGCAGCCAAAGATCTTGGTCATACATCTATAGCCATTACAGACCACGGAACATTATCTTCTCACAGAGAAATGCAAATTGCGGCGGTAGAACAAGGATTGAAACCAATCCTTGGGTTAGAGGCATACATATCGCCTACAGATAGGTTTGATAAATCATCAAAGACAGATAAAACAGTTCAGGCATATAATCACATCATTCTATTGGCAAAGGATGAGGATGGCCTAAAGAATTTAAATAGACTCTCAGAGATTGCTTGGACTGAGGGGTATTATCATAA
>Ga0315899_10001334_pt1 | contig 28395 bp, 49 predicted proteins | sample LakEriMetagenome_2_FD_203518 | JGI IMG/M metagenome (GOLD analysis project Ga0315899, IMG submission 203518) | Freshwater fungal communities from buoy surface, Lake Erie, Ohio, United States - Buoy 4 MA112 | ecosystem: Environmental > Aquatic > Freshwater > Lake | place: USA: Lake Erie, Ohio... | reverse complement strand
TACTACCTCGACGCCATAGTACTTAAACCAGGCAGGAAAGAGCTCCCAGCCGACACGAGCCAGCCTGTCGGGAGTCTCGACTATTATGACAGACACCTTCTTTCTGATGACATCCTGAATGAGCTCGTGTAGCGCGGGTCTCTGGTCGAGACTAAAGACTGTCGCCGGCGCCCAGTCGTCGTAGAGACGTTCCACCTGCAGTCCCCTCTTTAGGCACCAGTCCAGTACCCTTTGCTGCTGTCTCTGCATGGTCACCCGGTCGGACTCCGTAGTCCCACCGACCCTGGTGTAGACCACCGTCCAGTTCTCCTTCTGTATCTTCTTGCCCAACATGGCGTAGACGTCGTCGTCCCAATACATGATCTGTCCATTGGGTAGCTTGGTGGTCCTGATCTTGCCCCGATAGGCGTATCTCCTGACCGTTGAGTAGCTACACTTAAGAACTGACATCGCTTCTTTTACCTTCATGCGTCTCTTATAGTATTATTTATCACCCGATACTTGCTCATTCCCCACGGTCGTGACCACCCTTGGGCAACTGGGATCACGTGAGCATACCTGTGAGTAGCCACGTAGGGTTTCCCGTTTTACTCCGTAGATGGATCCCACTAGTGCGGGCGCCTTTACGGCGACCCAGTTAATGGTTGGGGTGCAGGCTGGCGGTATGGGTCTGGGTGTAGGTTTGGGTCTGGCCATGGGGTATGAGCCTATGGGTTCTGGTCTACCTGGCCTGGTCTAAAGGATCTACGTTCCTGGCTTAGGGGTATCTTATCGGTATCCGTGTATCCGGTGTCTAGGTCTCTTTGGCATTCTTGTTTTCTGACCCGACTTAAGAGTCTTGTATAACAGAGTATGGGGTGTCCTGGCCGATAGGGTTTCTTTCTTATTGATTAGGGATCCGATGCCGAGGGTTTACTCCGTAGTCCCGTACAGGTTTACTCCGTAGTCCCATCGTTGGGTATGGTTATTGCTTGACTGGCGACCAGGTCTTGTCTACCTGTTTCTTAAGAAGGTTTAGTTTCTTTAACATCTTTTGATAGGATTCCGAGGGGTCGGGTTGGGGTTCCTGAGGTAGCGGCATCATTGCAACTCGGTGTTCGTCGGGACCATCCATCCTTTCTAGGTAGCGGGGTTGTTGCTGCTTTGCGAGAGCGGCCTGTTGCTGGGTCTCGTGGATGATACCGTCGATTAGGCTGGCGATCTGTTCCTGTTTCTGGATCAGACGATCGGTACACTGGTCCTGGCCCGCAACGATTTCCCGGTTGAGTTCCTCTATCCTGCTGGTCAGGTGTTCTATCTGTCGGGTCTGGCTCTCGATCTGTATGGTGAGGTCCTTACAGTCCTGGGTGTTTTCCTTGATCAGGGTCGGGCCGAGCGAGATGATCGCGATCGTCGAGACGAGGATGAGCAGGGCCAGGATTCGTTGGGCTGGCGAGAAGCTCTTTAGGATCTCTGCTAGGTGTTGGAACATGGTGCTGGGGCTTTTTTGTTATTTATTGACGGATAAATACCTTTATAGATGAAACACCTTAAGACATACCCCGTATTTGAGGCCGAGCTCGGCTGGAAGGAATGGTGCAGCGTGCCTGGAGTCGGCGGCTTCGTTGCGAAGCTGGACACAGGTAACGGTACAAAGGCCAGCTCGTTGGGAGTCGACCGTTGGTCGCTGGAAGGAGACCGGGTTCGTTGGTGCTGTGGCGACCAGGAAAGAGTCGACCCCATCCAGGACTGGAGCCAGGCCAGGGTAGGAAACACGGTAGATCGACGTCCGGTAATCCTGCTCGACCTGGAATTGGGACCTCACCGACTGGAAGGGGTGCCTATTGCGTTGGCCGATCGTGCCGGTAAGGAGGCACAGTTGCTGATCAATCGCGAGCTGCTCTCTAGGCTCGGTGCCACGGTCTCTCCAAGCCAGGAGTTTACCCTAGGTACTGGACCCAAGTAGTCGGGACCCGATCTCGTTATTCCACTTTAGGCTTGGGCTTGAGTTCTCCATTGGCCTTTGCCTTCTCGTACCTTTCTACCTGGGGTTTCACGACCTCCTCTAGGATCTTTTTAGCCTTGCGCTCGAACTCTTTGGGGTCTATCTTAAACCCTTTACCCTTTTCTTTCATGGACCAGTTTGTTTTAATTATACCCAAATCTTTGGCAAGGGTAAAAAGGTTTGGGATAAATAACAAAAAGAAGTTTGCTATGGCAATGGAGATAAAGGACAACAACATCGACGAGCTCATTAATGGAGACAAGATATTCATGATAGATTTTTGGGCGGGTTGGTGCGGACCCTGTAAGCAGCTGGCACCCGCAGTCGAGGAGGCAAACGATACCTTCGCGGATCGTATGACCGTTGCGAAGGCAAACGTCGACGAGAACTCTGAACTTGCCAGCAAGTATGGTATCAGAGGCATCCCGACCCTGCTCTTCTTTAAGGGAGACAAGGTGATCGACCGTCAGGTCGGAGCCATCAGCAAAGCCAAGCTTTGGGAAAAGATAGAGGACGTCTTTATACAAAACAACTAAACTAAAATGGGAGAACTATTTAATTGGGGCGGAGAAAGCCCAGAACAGAGAGCAATGAGAAGCAGGATGGAGATGGAGGCTCTCTATGAGCAGGCCGCTCGTCTAGCTCAGGTAAGAGCCAACTCGGCACAGGCCGGTGGTAAGCAGGTCGAGATTCCTTTTTGGATAAGCGTCACCAACACCGCATATCTGTATCCTAAGTCGGACTTAAGGGAAGCGCTTGCAGTGACAAACCAACCATACACCAAGGACGGTAATCGTTACGTCTTTGCAAGCCTAGTAGAGCTCGACCTATTTTACTATGATATCTGGTACAGGACTTCGCTCTCACAACCAGTCAACAACCTTGGTTATTCGCTAGCAGTTGGCACCGAGCTTGAAGGCTCGTTCGATGAGATTCACTTGGATCTCGAAAACGGTACTCGAATAATTACTTTGCAGCTCATGAGACAGATAACCTCCCAATCGGAGTTACCTAACGGCGGAGACTCTCCAGACGGTACGGTCGGCTATGGCGCAGTCTATTCCGATGTCAACGGCGATGGCGTTCCAGGCACTATAAGCGAGCTTGGTGCAGGTAACCTCGATCCGCTTAGGTTTCAACGAACCAATTAGGATTCGGATTCCTTCTCTTCTAGCTGCTTAAAGTATTCTTGCCAGTCCTGTTCGTGCCTGACTTTTAGCTTAGCAGTATCATTCAGGTCCATCGATCCTCCCTTCTTGTAGTAGAGGTCGAGTGTCCGCATCAGTAGATCCGTCATGGGGTAGTCTACGTATATCCCGACCATGTTAAGAGCCATCATCAGCTGGTGACGATCGGGCTTGTAGTCTTGGATGAGTACCTTTTTTTCTCTAGCCATCTTTTATAGATTAAATTTTTATTAGGTTAGGTTGATCACTATCACCGCGCCAGTCAAATAACCGGCCGACATGGCAAAAGCCATCTTGATGCGTTCGCTCCAGTATTTAGATTCTACCATATATCCAGCGAAAGGAAGACCTAGGAAAGGACCTATGAAGGCAAAGAACAACATCCCTAGCGTGTTGGCATCGGCCACGTATCTTATGTAAAAGGTTGAGCAGATCTCGATGGTCAATGCACTTAAGAAGATGATGAAGTACTTCTTTTTTTCTGGTCCTACTTCCATGTTCTTATTTTTTTATTTTTCTAAATTCTCGAGTGGCCAGTTTTTCTTTTAACTCTCGACCGATTCCCCACCAGTTCCAATCGAAAGCTCCGTCGTAGTAGTAGCCGTTGTCTTCGATCCAACGGAAGAGCATGTCTTCTAGCTTAGGGTGATAGGTGATGACTCCACGCTGCAATAGCACAAAAGGAGTATCACTGTTTTCTAAAAACTTCCATTCACCAGTTTCTCTGAGTCTCTTTAACAGCTTAGCTTTCATCTTTAATTTTTTTCGTGTTGTTTACGTCTTACGATCTCAATCAATTTATCAAGACAAGCAAGCTCTGCTTCTTCGTATGTTTTATAGATGTCTGAAAGAAATGAATATGCAAATGACCATTTAATATAGAACTCGTACTCATCATTACTAAGACTTGTTACTTCGCTAATAAATCCCTGCTCTCTAAACCATCTAAATGCTGACTGCCAAGTTGGTGCTTTAGTCCATGATTTTACTTCAAAAACAGTGTCTTCATCGTTCCAAATTTCTAACTTTAATCCACCGCCATCTCTACTATCTTTTTCAATCCACCTTGCTAAACAAGGCTCGTCGAATCCGAGTTTTTTGAGTTTTAAAGCTATATCGTAAGATACAAATTCTTTTGTCATTGCTTAAATTTTATTTTACACCTTTCGCAAGTAGAATTACTTGCAACTCGATTGTCTAATGGAACGTATCCGAACTCCTCGATGTAGTCGCTCATTCGTGCAGTCCATCTGTGACCTAAGAAATAGCACAATAGCCTTTTCATTGTTCTTGTTTTTAACCAGGACTATGTCCACATTTGTGTTTGTGTTCGACATACCACAGTATTCTGAATCTTCCTAACACAAAGAAATACGTGTCAAACCCATTGAGGTCATCGGTCGACTTGTAGATCCCAGTATGGTATACTGATTTTTCCAATTTAATGTTCTTAGCACTCTTTGGAAACCTATTGAATGCGATAGAGCGTCTCTTTGTTAGTTTAAACGATTTGTACATAGCTTTATTGTTTAATTTTTTATTCCCAATTCGATCAGGTCTTTAGGCTTGTAATCCACCCGCTCACACGATACACAGATGTACCGCTCGTCTATTTCTTCAAGTCCGTTCACAACAGTCATTACTTGATTGTCGTGAATGTGACCATGTATGTTCTTTGGAAATCGATATTCAAGCTCCATCGGATGGATCGGACAGTGGGTGAGTATGACTCCTTTGTAGTTTACCATGCCTGCCACGCTCTCAACGTGTTCCAACAGCTTTCGAACGTCCTGTCGACGATCGTGATTGCCCAGCACCACGTGCTTCAGACCGTTTAGTCGATCCAACAAAGGATATGACCCAGCCTTTTCCATCGTCACATCTCCCAAGACGTAGGTGACGTCTCGCTTGGAAACGACTGAGTTCCATTGAGCTATGACGTGCTCATCGTGTTCCTCGACGGTCTCGAAACCGCGACGAGTCGCCATGTTTTGGTGACCCAAGTGCAAGTCAGCTATAAATCGTACTATTGACATTTATCTAATCTTTTTATAGACTCGACAGCGATCGTAGATCCCAAACCAAGACGCTATGTCTATCTCTGCAATCTCCTCGAAGTCTTCGTCCAGTTTCTTAAAGAAGGCACTGTCACCGGTGCAACCCGACTCTCCTTCGCCTACGTATATCAAAATCCTTCCTGGTGCCATTGCCTCGGCAACCTCGTGCGCCATCGGAGTGTCATAGGGCGGCCATGCCATAAAGACGTTTCTTTCAGGCCAGCGTCGAACTGCTTCGACTGCGTCCATCTCTTCGATCTTACACAGAAGCTTCCCTTCTCTACACCATTGGTTCCTGTCGTTGGGTGCAATGTCCGTCGCTATCAGGTCTGCTCCCTTCTCTAGTGCTAGACTTTCGGTGTAACCGTAACCTGCACCGACTGAAAGGATTGGGCCATATTCTACCAAGGTGGCGACCAAGTCTTCGGAAGGCAGGTGCCATGAGGTTCCATGTCTAAATGCGTCTTGGACCTCCCAGTCCCTTACGTAAGACAGGGAGTCGCTGTCTCTAAAGAAGAATTCCATTCTTCTCAAGAAGACTTGTTTGATATCTTCAGGTACTATGATCGTGTCTAAGTTCATGGTGCAAGCTTATACGAACCAGCCAGCGTGACTAGCGTCCTCTATCTCCTTAGCAGTTTCCTTGGCAAGGGCTTCTGCCTTTGGCGTGAAGTTACCTCTGATCCTGAACCTTTCCCATCGCCAGCCCATCCATTTCACCTCTACTCCCTTGATCAGGAATAGTCTCGTCTTTCTGGCTAGGGTGCTTCCGTTGAGCTCAGACATGAGTAGAAGCCTAAGCACGAATGCAGGACAGAGTCGAGGTCTTGCGATACGATCCAGCTTTTTGTAGAAGCTCAAGAGAATAGCGTTCTTGCCTTCGAGCCCTCCCTTCTTGTTTGGACGATATGTCGCTTCGCCAAGGTAGAGAAACTCGTCTCCTACTCTGGGGCGAAAGCAGTCTGCGAAGCTCATCTTTCTGGGCTCTTTCTTCTTACTGTGCTTCTTCTTCATTTTTACTAGTTGATGGTTCGATTAGTTCTGCCCAACCCTTAACCGATGGGTAAAGCAGGAGACAGCCGACGCACAAGCCAGCGATTCCGCTAAGCTGATTGGTGTGCACCATGTATTCGTGCAAACATAGCGAACCTATCAAGGTAAGAGCTGCAGCAATGAACAGGGTTAGTTTCTTCTTTTTCATTATTTCTTCTTTTGGTTATTATACTAAGAAACTTGCCTTAGGTTAAATAAATAACTATGTGAAGGCAATCCCTAATTTTAAAAGCTGGCTCTTGACTGAGGCGATCATCGATTGGCAGGGTCAAGGAGCTGACGAGTTACTGGACCAATTGATGGATCCTAGCCTACCGAACATGAGGTTTGAAGACTTCAAGAGAATGGCAGAGCCATATGGAGTCGAGGTGGTCAGATACGACCAGTTCATACGTGAAATTCCCGAAGAACACAGGGAGAGCGCCCCTCCACCAAACGCTCCATTCTTTGCTCTACTTAATCCTGTAACGGAGAGACCCAGAGTAGTCATCAACGTTCCGCTTCTCTTTGCTAGGGAAAGAAGAGAGATCTCCAAGATGTTGAAGCACGAGTTCATTCACCTAGGCCAGTTACACAGAAGACCCGTCGGTCTTGCAGTAGGCGGCTGGGACGTTAAAAATCAGGAAGAATACTTTTCGAACAAGGACGAGATCATGGCGTTCGCTCATTCGGTGACAGACGAACTCATTTCAATGGGAGCAAAGAGCGTCGAAGATGGAATCAAGCTTCTTTCAAGGTCAAGGATGTGGGCTTGGATAAAGGATAACGCAAAGGAGTCTGCCCTTAAGAGATATCGCAAGTACATCTATTTTTATCTCAAGCTAGAGCTAGAAGGAGAGGCCTAATCAAGACTCAATGTTCTTGTTGTTTATTTAGTTCCTCAGTAAGAATTGCATTCATCTCTTTTTGTGATTCAAGCTCTGCTTCTAACTGGATAATTCGTTCTGCACTAAACTCTTGTACTCTCTTTTGATAGTGCTCAATTTGTGCTTGCTGAGATATTGCTATTCTCTTTAGGGCATTGAATTGAATACGCAATCCATCATAATCTTTTGCTAACTCTATCTTTTCAAAGTTCATTGTTCTCGCTATTTAAAGTTCTCTTCCCAATATGTTTCAAAGGTTTGCCAATTTTCTTCTGCAATGCCTTTGCCTTCAAATCTACCTGCTTGATGTGCTACATCCCAAGTTTCTTGATGTGCTTCTTTCTCCATCTCCTTGGCACGTTCAGCTGCCTTAAGCAAATCGTTACCGATAAAGTATTGGTTCTTTCCCATCCAATCAATCAGCCACTCTGCTGATAACTTCTGTTCAGTTTTCCTGTTCTCCATTTTCTTTACGTTTTTTAAAGCCCATAACCGCCAGTCCTCAGAAGTCATTGAGTTTAAGGCATCATCTAATTCGCTATTTAATTTTTCCCAGTCTGCCATAGGTTCACGGTTCTTTTCGATCTTCTGCCAAGACGCAACGTATCTTGCTAGACGAGTCATCCTTTCGGTGACTAAAGTGTATGTGTGAGTCGACGGTAATCGTCGATCTGTTTTCGTTCTTCTTCCATCTCTCGTGTCTTATTACCTGCACGATATCGAATGCCATTCTACAGCTGTCGTCGACGTTATTGTTGTAGATTCCCCACGAACCGTTCATAGTCATTTGCGGGTCCCTTATCAGCATGTTACGAGGTTGAGTCAACATGAGGTCGACTTGATCCCTGACCTCATGGTAACGAGCGTAGTCGGTGGAGTGCTTTACGTCGTCGACATCAGTCCACTTACGAACCTCTTCGCCGTTGCCCCAAGTTCCTTTGGTCTTGATCCACTTACGCTTGGGTCCGATCTCTACGACCACTCCGCGTTCTGTACGGTCTCCTACCTCGACCGGTCCTTTCTTTAGTCGGAACTCTTCGTGTAGGAACTTCTCAAAGGTGGGATGATCCTTGATCTCGTCGAACTGGCCGATTCCGATCCTGCTGTAAAAGTCCAATGCTCTTTGAACGAGCCATAACTGTTCGTCAGTCAATTCTAATAGGTTCATCGATTATTGGTTTAATGTGGGTAACTTCTCGTATGTCAGGATGTGTGACGTCGCTATGTGAAGCATGTCGTCTCTTCTTGTCCAACCTTCCTGTAAAAGAAAGCAATCGATCAAGGTTCCTTTTCCCAGGATCCTAGTGTGTATCTCGTATCTGGTGACGTCTGCTACGTTTCCTTCTGTATCAAACGTGTTCCATTCTACCCAGGTGTTTGGTAAAAAGTTATCGTCTACCGAGAGTATGACGTTTGGTGACAACCTCTTATAGACTGCAGCCAGTTCTCGATAATGGTGTAGCTGTGAGGGCACTGGGTCTGGCACAAAGAGATCGTATGAATCGAAATAGATGTAATCGAACTTAGCAACATCTTCATCGCTCAGGCTTTCCAAGTATGCGACTGAATCTGACACCACGTATTCTATGGAGTCTGCAAACTGTGCAGTTGTCGCTTTGCAGTTGGCAATCGCCTTTTCAGATATGTCTACAGTATAGAGCTTACCGCCTGTCCAGTTATGAATGAGGTCTGCAAAGACCAAGGTAAAGGCTCCCATGTTGTCCTCTAGTCCGCTCCACATGGTGCCTGTCTCCAAGACGTAGATCGGTCTTCCTCTTGAGACCAGTCTCTTGATGACGTGTTCGTAATTGAAGTACCTAGACTCTCCGCTCTTTAGGAGGTCTGCCTTGTATGGAGCAATGAAGCTATCAAAATTAAATTCCATTCTTTTGTGTTATTTTAAGTAGTTTATGATTTTGTCCTTGACACCGCTCTGCTTGATTCCCTCACTAGATTTTGGAGTATGGACGAAATACTTTAGGCCTGGGTTTTTGCTGTCTTCTTCGGCGTGTGCAAAGTGTTTGGATAAGAAATCGATGCTCATGTCCAAGTCGTCGACTGCCACCCAATGCGTGACCTCTGGATGGTGTTCAAGCCAATGTCCTATCTCCATGCTTCGTTCTAGTTCAAGTTCGGCACGAAACCTAAAGGCGTTCCATTCCCTCGGAAACAGGTCTTTGAACTGGTCGGTCACTGCGATTGGCCGCTTGCTGATGCCTTGACTTATGTAGTAGTCTCCAAGCTCCTCAAGAGTTGCGTGATACCTCCAATCCGAACTCACGACGATTTCGGCACCAGTCTCTTCGAGTATCTCGTTAAGCACCTTCACAGCCTTCTTATCGAAGTCATCGAACCTACACAATATCGGCCGATTGGTAAACTCTACGTCTGGATTGGCTGAGCGAAACTTAGACCATTTCTTGGCCCTTCCGCCCCAGTTGTTTGAAAGACAGATTACCCCATCGTTGTCTAGGAAGATGACCTTCTTTAGAGATGGCATGTCATACAGACCCATTTCCTGGTCCAGCCTCATCATCTCGATCAAGAGCTCCTCTTGTCTTTTCTTTTCCTCGTTCATCACAGGTATTTTTTCCTTAGTATCCTTTCGTAGTAATCAATTACTTCCTCTTCGCCATTCTTGTATGACTTCCACGTTTGAGGAAAGTCATTACGACACTGTGCAACTCTTTCTTTTTTAGATAGCTTAGGATCCGTGTGAATCTCGTAATAGAGCCATGCCTCCCAATAATGATGTTCTTCTGGTGCACGAATTATTGCTGCGATCTGCCACTTAAAAAAGACGAAAGAGATCAGTGGTGCCCATTCGAACCTTAAATCAGTCTCGCTCCACTTTGTCTTCCAACCTAGCCTAACTATATCGAATCCTATCTTTTTGGGAACTGTTTTTCTGTAGTTTAGGCTGTGCATGTAGAGCTCTTCCAGCGAACTAGGCTTGACTTTTGACTCAGGGTTCTTGGCCCTGAGCTCTTCAAACTTCTTGAACTCAGCCTTGGCACGTTCCATCGCCTCTTCCTTGGTAAGCTTTACCCACTTACGTGGAAGAAAGTGAGGCGTGCCGATGACTACCCTACCTGTGTAGAACTTCAAACGAAAGGGTTTGAAAGGAGAGAATAAGGCCTTCAGTGGGCGTATCTTTTTCATGTCAGTCTAATTATACAACAAGAGTACAATAAAGTTCTGACTTATAAAACGTGACAAAGTGTCAGGTAGAAATAGGTTTATCTCATCGAAACTATGACACTTTGTCATGCTTTTTGAGTTGGCATAGTTTTAATCGTATTTTTATCAAAAAACAGGACAAAATGTACGCAAAAGGATTTGACATCTTACTCAAAAGGCTGGCTGAATTAGACAGCATCTTAAACACGATGAGCTTTGAAAACTCTAATCGAGTTGCAAGCAAGCCCATGAATGGAGTAGAAATAGATCGCGTCCTTAAAGGAACTCAGTTTGAAGACGAACTTGAGACTATAAAGCTTAAGAACGAGATGAGAGAAGTCATAGAGAAGGAAGACTTTGAAAGGGCTGCCGAGATCAGAGACAGGCTCAGGTTTCTAGAAAAGAACAAAGAAAAGTTACAGGACCTTAGGATGCAGATGAAGCTTGCAGTCAGAAAGCAGGACTTCGAAAGGGCTGCTGAGATTAGGGACGAGATCGTAAGTTTGAAGAAAGAAGGCCAAATTGATGATAAATAACTATAAAACATAGTTATATGTCATACAAACCAACTACTTGGCACTATGTCCTAGACGAGAAGGGAGATAGAATATACGACGATCATCTACTAAACGTCGTTCAAGAAAACCTAAAAACAATATCGGCCATCATAGACGATTTAAGAACTGATGCAAACATCAATATTCTATTCGTAGAAAACTGGGCAAACTGCAAGACAGTAAAAGATCCTACTGCTCAGACCATTGCTCTCTTTACTTCAAAAATCATAGAAGGATTGGGCGTAATCTTTCCAGCTGGAACTCCTGAAGCAATCATAGCAACGATAGCATGTAAGATAGTCAGTGGGCTAATCACCCATTTTGCCAACCCAGCATCAAAGGACAGTTACAATCAGTTACAGGTCGTTGCTAGCGACCTAAAGCTCTCGGTAGACAAACACTGTTTCCTCATTCAAGAAAAGCTTGCCTATTGGTTAGAAGACCTTTCCGTCGAATGGGAGAACACGATAACCTGTCCAGGTTCAAAGCATCCAGAGTTTGCAGGAATAGTCACTCTTTCTGACATGGCAGTCGATAAGTTCTTGCCTAAGAAAGGAAGCTCTCAATACGTTTACTGTAGGGAGAAACTAAACGACTTCTCTACGTACGAAGCGGCAGCTGCCTTGATTCCAGTAAGATGGAAGATCAGAAGACACAGGGCGTTTCCACATGACGAAGTCTCAAACTTCTTGTGCGGATGGCAGGTAGAGTTTTACAAGGTCTATAGCAGAGGAGCTTGGGACAAGTGGAAAAACTCTTCTGACTTTCCTAAGATTCCTAGCAACATGTCCGATGATATCGAAGGTCCTTACGAACACATAGAATATGGAGACAATGCACACGCACAGCGATTCATGAGTTGGTACCAAGCATACAGGGACTATTCATGGTCCGACGGTTCAAAATTTGATGAATCAAGACAGTGGAGCGGATCTAGATGGATGGGATTCTCGGGAAAGAACGATCACAAGATAGACGAAAACGATCACTCTAACCTGACTCAAGGAACATCTTTCCTAGACCTGATCGATGACATCTTAAATGGGGTGTACAATGCATACGGAGACTGGCAAGCCAAGAACTCCTTACCTAACGAACCTTCGTATTACCTTTGGTACAAGACCAAGAAAAAGAACGAGCCTGAAATAATAAACGATCGTCGGGTTTGGACTCTAATGGGTAACGAAGCCTGTCAGGATTGGGTATACGATTCAAACAGCATATTCACTTGGGGTAGAGCCTATCGAGGAATCACTCTTCACCACTACACAATGGTAGATGAGAACGGAAACTATGCTCCTAGAGAATTCTGTAAGTGGCTGTTCAAAGATAACGGACACGGCAAGACAGTAAACGAGAACGGAGTTGCGGAGATCGGAGACGTTTACCATAACTGGGGTCTCTCTTTCGAATAACTATAATTCGGTCTTCCAGTCGAAATCGTAGTTGGCAACCTTGTTTGCATAGCCGTTTATGCAAGGTCGACCTGTATTGTATTCTCCAAAGACCAGCTTCCAGTTTCCTCTTAGGTTGTAAAGCCTACGTAAAAGCTTCATCGAGGTATAGACGTTGTATCTTATGTCGGTGAGCAGTTTCTGCTTAGAACAGTCGTCCTTATTGATGTATCTGGCCGTACTGACCATCACCTGCATTGGGCCTACTGCACCCGCACAAGAAGTCTGTTGTGGATTATACTTCCAGTGGAAAGGTCCCTTGTATGAGGTCTCAACGTTTGCTATTCCGAATGCATACCTTAACGGTATGTCAAAAGTATCGGCGTATTGTTTGATGTATTTGTAAAGCTGTAGGCAAGGCGGAGATGCCTGATCAATACTCTTTGGGAGTCTAACCTCTGCCTTTTCTTCGGTAGAGACAAGAGCCGGTTGAGTAACGGTAAAGGCAGCAGTCAGAAGGGCGCCTGCTGCCAAACCGATTTTAATGTTACTCAGCACCCTTTACTTCTTGGTGGATTCGGTTTGCGTACATTCCAAATATAGTCTGACCTATCTGGTCGCTATAGACGATGTACTCGCCTGTTGCTCTCTCTATCATGATTAGCTCGTTGCTCTCGTTGACGGCAATCGAGATTTCCTCAGGCGAGAAAGCGTGAGAATAAGGATTCTCCTTCTTTTCTGGCTTGGGCTGGTTTGCGAACATGACTCCGAGCTGGAAGGCAGATACTGCAACTGATACTACAATGATAGTGTTTAATGCAGCCTTGATGTTCTTTTCAAAGAACTCTCTTGTCTTTTGAGCAATACTCATGATTCTAGGTTTTGGGGGTTTATACTCTTAATCTCCTTGACAGTCCATTACCATCTGTTGAAGCATCTTGTTTTCTTCAACTAGGAGTCTACACTTTTCTGCGTCTTCTAACATGGACATCGACATAAAATATCCTAATACTAGTCCAATTACCGATCCCACTAGGGCCGATATGATACTTTCTTTTTTTGTCATCTTATTTTAGGTTGGTGATTAGTAAACCGATTACAGCAAAAACCGCTATTACGATAAGCGAATAGAACGCCAGCTTTGCAGAAGTTTCGTATCTTTGCTTTTTCATAGTATTAGTGTACTAAAATATTTATTTACTTGAAACTAATTATCTGACGAAAGTCTTCGTCACTGATCGTGATACACCTTGCCATCAAGTCAAGGATTGAATCAAAAGTCTGAGGATACTTTTCTTTGATATCCTTTGCACCCTCCGGAAACTCGAAACCTTTTATGCGATCGTTTAGGTACACGACTAGGTCGACTATCACGGGCTGAACCCAATGTATTGTCATCTGTTCGTAGTTTTTACAGGCAGATATAAACTCTTCCTTAGTCATGATGCGCGTCACGTTTTGTGCCGGATCGTCTATGTGTGTAAAAACTAGGTCAGGTTCGCTTGCAGAATTTGCTTTGCGTTCGTATCGATGGTAGGCAAGGTCAATTACGTTTTTCATAGCTGATTGAATTCACAAAAATAAATGGTCTCGGGAAATGTTCCAAAGACGAATTTAGTCACGTCACAGAGCCACATGTCTAGCTCTATTCCAAAATAGTCCACTAGCTCGTACCATGCTCCTTCTCCAAGTTCCCAACCTTCCACTCTTCCGAGGTTCTTTAGTACCAGCCTATTAGAACCCATGAATTCAGAGTCTGAGAGTATAACCTCTACACTCGCATCGCCTTGCGCAAGTATCTCAAGGAACATGTCCGCTCCTGCTACCATTTCAAGATCGGCCTTTTCTCCTGGCCATTCAGGCAGATCCACATACCATCTGGTGTCTGGATCCTTGTAAAATCTAAAGGTTCTCATCGTCTCTAGTTATTGAAAATACTAGCAAGCCAACTGCGACTGCTATTATTAAGGTCGTCATCTTATCCAAGAAAATACAAAGAACGTTAATACTCCTAGGATTATTCCTACAGATATCATGCTGTTGCCGAGCTCGTAAAGAGCTATCGATTTTTCTGGATCACCATTTAGTCTCATTCGAGCGTATGCCGAAACTAGAAAACCGACTGCGACCGTTCCAGCACAAAGGGCCAGTATTTGAAACAGTATCGTCATCTCTTTAGCAGTTTTTCCTTTGCTCCTTTGAGCATAAGTAGTTTCTCCTGATACTTTGGATGGTCCTTGAACTCTTCTAATAAGTCTAGGTTCTCTTCGATCGAGGCAAGCGCACACTCTTTGGTCTGCCAAAACTCGATCGACATGTCAACGGTCATCTTTCTTAGGAGGTGCTCCGTATATTCTTCTGAGGTTCTCGTCATTTTTTTCTAATTTTTCAAATTCTTTCATCATCCCTTCCGCATAGACCATGGCAAGTTCTACCATCATCTCGGACTTTAGGTTTGGGTTTGGGTTGGCGAGCAGCCCACGTAAGGCCTCGCCTGCAAAGTATTCAAGCTTGGTGATTTGTACATCGACCTTAGTCGGTAGCTCTTCCTGTTTCATTGAGTTATTATTACGACTACTCCGATTACTAGACTGGCTAGCCAAAGGCAGAAGACTGTTAGAGCAACAATCGTCACAATCCTAAAAAATCTGTCTTCTCTCATCATGACACAGTTATTGATTCGGAGGCGGTCGGATAATCTAGCAAGTTGTCTGATTCGCTCTTTCCTTCGGTGTCCACCTTCTGTGCTTCCCAGTGGCTGGACAACGCAGCATCAGTAAAAAGACCGTCTGGAAAGACATCGACCATAACGTCGTCAAACTTCATGGTCGATTTTCCGTTCTTCTTAAAAGCATATGCTAGATAATAACAGTACATTACTGCGATTCCTGGAGTTCCACTGATCAGTCCAAAGAAGATCAGGGTCTTGTCGTCTAGTTTGAGACCTATCAACTTTGCCCTGCTTTCTAGTATGGAAATAGTGAGCGTTATCTTTCTAGCAGACGCCAACATCTCCTCGACCTTAGCAGCGTCTGCCATTACTAGGGCAAGCAGCACCGACATCGTGCTCTCGTTTAGGGGTTCGCGCTCTCCCTTGGATTCGAGTTCCTTGCAGAAAAGGTTCTCGACAGCGTTTGGGTTTTGAGTCTCGCTATATGGTACTCTTTTCATCCTTCTTAGTCTTGTTTATTGAAGATTTCGTTCCACTTCTTGTGAGCTTCGTATGGATCCTTAATGTAGCCATTGATTTCAACTAATGCCTCGTCTACGGTTGTGAATGGAATCTCCTTACACCCGACCGATACTACGCAACCCACGCTCAAGAATCTTACCCTAAGCTCATACTCACGAAGCATTTCTTGTCGCTTGGGACGATACTCTTCTTTCATAGCAAGGTGATCGTTCATCGTCATCTCTCTCGCTTCTACCGGCACATCCATGATTGCTTCTTCTCTTACGTGTTCGTTCATGATTTTTTGTTTTTAATGATTTATATTATTGAACAATGACTATAATACTAAATAAAACGAAACCGTAAAAACAATTCGTCTTAACTTGAAGAAATAACCTCAATGGCTGGTCTTGATTAGAGTCCGACCTATAAATAAAAATAAAAAATCATGTCATACACTAGAGAACAGGTCGAGGCTGCCGTTAAAGCCAAGGGATACGTCTGGTTCGAAGACGCAAACAACAAGGGATTCGACGTAAACATCGTTGGAGTCAGAAATGCAGCAACTGGTCAAAAGGTTACGAACCTGTTTGACGATCACATCACGGTTTCTTACAAGGAAAACGGAGAAGAGAAGTTCCACATCTGGCCAGCTACTACCGATCCGGGTAAAAAAGGTGTCATGGAATATCACAATGCGGCTGGGGTTGCTAGACTTGTTGAAGGACAGTATAGAGGTTCTCACGGAATCGGTCTTCACCAAGGAAAGTACGAAGCCTTGAAACAACAGAAACCAGTAAAGGTCTATCGTGATGCAAACCGTGACCTAGTATTTGAAGAGAACAAGATCGCAGAAGGCGTGTTTGGAATCAACATTCACAAGGCCGGAGCAGACTCAACCTACGTTGAAAACTGGTCGGAAGGCTGTCAGGTTTTCAAGAAGGCTGCAGACTTTGAGGAGTTCATGAAGATCATGCGTAAGGCAAGAGAAATCCACGGTAACTCTTTCACCTACACTCTGATCGAATCAACAGACATAAAATAGTCCGCTAGGATTATGTGGAATAGGCATCGGGGACTGTGACTCCCTCTCCACACAAGAACCGATGCAGATTCCTAAGTTTAAGAATAAATAACAAAAAAAGTAAATCAAATGGCTTTTATTAACTGGGGCAGCGAGTCCGAACAACAGAAAAAATACAGAAAGTTTCTTGAAGAACAGGCTTTGCTTGAACAAGCGATAAACGCCAATCAGGGCAGAAACGGCCAGGCTCTAGGAGTAGGAGGAGGTTCCCTTCTCTATAAGAACGTAAATAACCAGAGCACATTAGTCCTATTTAACGAAATCGGTCAAACCAACTATCGATACTATTTGGCAAACTATTCTACTGGTGTCATCAACGGGCCCTTCGATACTGGAGTAAGCAGAGAAGACTATAACATTGGTTTTAACGATACTTCGTTATTTCCTCTACAGTATTCTGGATATGCCATGAGATTCTATAGGGGAGACATCAACGAACACACGATGCTCTTCTTGAACTCTGAGGGAATGGTAGTAGAGTCGATCGTTGCCATCTCAACCGATGTTACCATGGAAGTCTATCAAGGCAAGTATGTGGTTGCTACTGATTATGACGAGGGATTGCTTTGGGTATTCGATGGAACTACCTTATTGACAGATAACGAGATATTTACCGGATCGGTCGGCTTCTCTTTTGGAACAGACGGCAATTATGCGACTACTAAAAATAGACTCGGGCTTAAGTTAACCATGGAAGACGATAGCGTAAGGTTTTATCTTTGTAACTCTAATCAGATCACCAAGGTCTATGAGACTACGCCGGAGAACGAGCTTACAAAATACGTACAGTTCCACACGATGTACGAGTCAGAAAACTTTGTGGTCCTGACGTATAATCGTTCGAACAATCGATTAGTAAAGATGGAGATAATTGGACCTGACGGTAACTTGATTACCCTTAGGAATATAGTCTCTAACGTTTATACTGACTCTTCTTTTAACGTATACGGTAGCGGCAAGCTATTCCTTCACACGTGGAGATCAGCGGACACTGGTGCAGACCACGAGATATTCATGTGGCAGGACTCTCGAGGAATTCTTGATTCGGTAACACTAAGCGCCGAGACATATACCGGCTGGACTTACGACTATAGACAAAGGTACTACGGCAGCGACTATAATTACCTATCAGTAGAAAACGCAGCTCTTTGGTTTTACGGCCCAAATTCTGACACAAACGGTTTGACCTACTTTGACGACGCAGTTGCCATTGCGATCTTCGACGGTCAGGTTCCTTATACTTACGAGTACGCAAGCGGAAGCACCAAAGGAATATATTTCAGCGACGAGGCAATAAGCCGAAATTATATGCTCTATGCAACCGATAAAAACGACGACGCTACCCTTCAAGCGATGGTGATGAAACCTAACAGTCAAGTTACGTTTAGCAATCTTGATGCACCAACGACCGACCTAGACGACCTAGACCTTACCGAAAACGGTGATAGGGTCATAGTCGTGGTAGAATACGATAACGAGGAGATCAACACAATATTGCACTCCTTCGATGCGCTAGGAAACAAGTCGAACAGTACTTTATCCTTTGAGACAAATTCTCACAACACACGCACATCATATGGAGTTTTCACAGTAGACGGTGACACCAACCAACAGTTTTTCTTGACTCCTTCTGGAAACTGGGCAGCGTATCCTAGCCTAGGCAACGACTGGTACGAAGCCTTGTTCCACACGAATTCGGAAAGAACTAGTGCCCCTTACGAGATAAACTATGCAGGAACTTTTAGAATTCCTTACACTCACACTCAGTTGGGGATAGATCCAAACGATGGGATTTCGGGTCTGTCACCTGAAGACTTCATATCCGATGGAGTCGTAGCTTCAGGCACAGACTACTTTGGACCTGGGTCCAGTTATTTCACCAACCTATATCCTGGACTTTTCGTTTTGGCTGCAAAGTCAATCGACATCGAAACCTTTGAAATCATAGGAAACTTAGGAGCAGACGGCAGCGGCGACGTTGAGTCTGAGATAATCGAAGTTTCAGGATACTCTCCAGGATACTCCAAAACCTATTCTGCATGTATTAAAAAGGTGTTTAATTCAAACGACCCATCGGTCAACCAGATAATAATAGTCGATGTCGCAGCTGAATCTCTTAGTCAGTCAGTTTCAGCCGGTAACACCGACGATAACTTACATAGAGTAACGGGACTTGCCGCTGCTACTGAGGTCCACTACCTCCTGTTTGCAAAGACTGAAGATGGTTCTGGTTACGTTACTTATCAAGAAGCGCTTTCTGTGATAACTGAATACTTAGACCTGGTCGATGGACAGAACATCGCCAACGCGCTTACAGCTCTTAATGCTAGTTATGAAAACATAACTGGAGTATTCCCTGCACACGATTCTGGCGACCCTGACAGGATCTACTACTTCAGCGATCAGGGATTCAATAACATTAGCGACGGTGGCGGAGACATGTATGACACAGGTAACTTGATACGTACTTCTCTTGTTTCAGGTATTCCATTTAGAGTATTTAACGCTAGTGGCCAAGTGAACTCTTTCACAATTCCTTCATACTCCGATGCCTGGTTTGGAAGAAACAGGTTCTTCGTCACGCGATATGACGATAACGAAGACATCGTTATTCAATCGTACGATCTAGGAGGAAACGTCAAGGCGACAGTAAACACCGGTCATCCTGACTGGGATCACGGCGACTATATCGAAGACAGAGGAGAGATTCTTACAACAGACAAGTACCTTGATCTTGAATTAGATGAGGTTGTTCTTAATCTAAAGTTCCATGCAATCTCACCGACTGGCATAAACAGTGTGAGCGCAATAACACCGGATGACGAGCCACAGTTCGTATTCAGAATAGTTTCCAACGACTGGGGAGAATGGAATGACTAAAATAAAAATAGAAAAATGAAAAGAATCTGTATATTAAGCACCGACTCAAACGTTGCTGAGGCACGTGAGATTGCTAAGGCCATAACTGACGCTAAAGTCCTAACCGTTCCAGCATCGGAAACTGGGCAGGAACCTGCGACTCATTGGTTCTGTTGTCTTTCGACCACCGAAGAAGGTCATCAAAGGTTACTAGGTCTTCAAAAGAACAGCATAATGGAAGAATCTTCACCTAAGAGTTTCTTGGCCAAATGGAAGTTGAAAATCATAAAGTAAAAAAGTCTTTCATCGGCGAGGAAGAGTCCAAACGGTTGATAGAGTGGATCGAAGGTATCGATTACCGAAAGGCCGATGCAAACCATCACCTTGCCGAACTCTCAAAGGAACTCAATGGAGCTTCCCACATCTTCGACGTCTCTAAGACGGAGCTTACTCGTTACGTGACCGACTATCAAAAGATCACGAACAGCTCTGAAGAAAACATTCCGACCGTTATCTACGACCTTATCGAAAGGATCGCACGAGAGATCGACATACCTACTGATCACGTTTTCTTTCAGGCAGTCGACATGCAGAAAGGTGGCAAGATAAACCCACACTATGACGCTGCCGTCGAGGGTTATGTGAACTATAAGTGTAACCTTTGCCTGCTTTCAGAAAGCTACGACTTTTTCGTGGACGGGACCACATTTCACATAGAACAAGGGGACCTCTACTGTTTTGAGGCAAGCCTTTACAAGCACTGGACAAACGTTTTTGATTCTAGAAGAGTCTTCATAAGTTTCGGTTTCATGGTCCCATACGATCGTTTAGGTAGGACCGTAGATGATCCTCGAGTGAGACTGAGTAGACGAATCGAAAAATACTTTCAAAGAGTACAAGATAAATAACTAAAATAAATCTTAACTATGTCATTCATCAATTGGGGTAACGAAAGCCCAGAACAGTTAGCAATCAGAAGACAGATCGAGCAGCAGGCTCTTTTTGAGCAGGCAGCTCGAGTCAGAGCGATGCGTGCAGGAAACTCACCGGGAGTGGCAGGAGGAAGTATTCAACAGGAAGGGCTTCCTACAAACGCCATTGAATTTGTTTTGAATACAGCAGAAGACTTGGATTTTGAAATGTATCTTGAAGTAACCGAAAATACTTCATGTATTATTGATTGGGGCGACGGCACTGTTGAAGAACACGAATATTTTAGCGGTGTAGGAAATACTACTAGCCATCTCTATGCAGAGGTTGGAGAATATACAGTTAGAGTTACTTATGCTGACCCTACTTTAATCCGTGAGATGAGTTTCGAAGGCGAGGACGAAAATTATTCAACATTGCTGTCAATAACTGGTTTAACAAATTTAACTAATTTGGAAGAATTCAGAGCCGATTGGAATCAGCTTGAATCAATAGATTTATCAGGATTAACTAGTCTTACTTACGTTGATGTAAGTGATAATGGACAGTACGGTTCCCCAGGTCTTAGTACACTCAACCTGTCAGGATGTACTGCGTTAGAAACGCTTTATGCAGATGACAATGATTTTTCAGGAGGTTTCCCAGATCTTACTAGTTTAACTAACTTAAATTACATTGATTTTGATGGGTGTGGGATAACTGGCACAGTTAACATATCAAGTTTATCTAGTCTAACACATTTTGATTTTTCAGATAACACCGAGTTAACTGGAATAATTATTTCAAGCTCTCAGCCGTTAGGTGAGAGTGGTGAAATATTGGCCGATAACTGTGCACTTACACAAACCGCTGTTGATAACATTTTGGTTGCACTTGCTGCTAACGCCATTAATAATGGCTATATTGATCTAAGATATGGGACTAACGCTGCACCAAGTGCAACCGGATTGGCTGCAATTACTACGCTAGAAGGTAAAGGCTGGGGCGTAGATGTCAACTCATAGCAGTTTAAAAGACGTGCAATATTTAGTACTCTTGATCTCATGAAGATAGGAAAAACTTTGGGCATGATTGCGATTGCCTTGATACTTTGTGCGTTTCTTGCAGTTTTTATCAAAAACAAGATTGAGTACAGCGACTGCGATACTCTAGTAACCCTAAAGGACGGTAAAACCATCGAAGGAAGCGCAGTAAATTATTATACTAACTTAGGCGTGGTCGACGTCATACTTTGTAGCGGAGAGCACAAGGTAGTTTCTTTGACTGCGATCGAAACCATAAAGATGAAAGAATGAAAATAAGCCTGATATCTGACACTCACAACAGACACCGTAACATAATCACAAACGGCGATCTTAGAAAATTAGAAATGTCGCCGGACCTACATGGAGGAGACTTGATCCTGCATTCAGGAGATATAATGACGAGCGGATATAGTCTTAGAGAAATAGAGGAATTCTTAGAGTGGTTTAGCAAGCTCGATTACACTCACAAGGTATTTATTGCAGGCAACCATGACAGGCTCTTTCAATTGCAACCCGAAAAGGTAAAAGAGGTTCTTGATAACTATCCTGACGTGATTTACCTAGAAGACAGGTTGATTGAACTCGAAATCGGAGAAGATACTGTAAAGATATATGGTTCGCCATGGCAGCCCGAGTTCTATAACTGGGCATTTAATCTTCCTCGTATGGGAAAGGAACTAGAATCAAAGTGGGCAGCCATTCCAGAAGACGTCGACATCGTCCTTACTCACGGGCCTGCACAGACTCGCCTAGATACTTCTGGTCACCCATACAACCAGCCTCTGCTTGGTTGTGAACTCTTGAAAGAACGTCTTGAAACCATCAGACCCAAGATCCACCTGTGTGGTCACATCCATGGAGGATACGGTCATCATTACGACGGTCACACCAATTACTTTAATGCATCAGTTCTAGACGAACAGTATTACTATTCTAACCTTCCTTTTAATTTTGATTGGAACCCAAAAACGAACGAAATCGAGTGGTCCCTTAGATAAATAATTAAAATAATCTAAGAGACTAATGAAAAGATACGTTAAACTTTTTGAAAGCTACGTTCGAGAATACGCAGAGTATCAACAACCAGACTTCCCAGAAAGCATGCGAGGATACGAGGGAGGTTCTTCTGATCCTGTAAGCGTTGCTTACGAATTGGCTGATCAATATGGCGTAGATCAAGCAGCGCTTGATGCTAACCTAAATGCTTTAGGAGTCGACACTGCTGGTGAGACAGAAGAATATGGAGTTGCTCTTGCTGCTGGTATTGGAATCATGGTTACAACACTGGTTGGACTAGTTTCAGCAAGCTTTTTGGGTGCTAGAATCGAGGCAACTATGAGAAACAAAAGATGGTTAAAGGCTGAGATCGAAGATCGCGTAGAAAAAGCAATGGAAGCCATGCCAGACGCTGACGAAGCTGAGATCATGAGAACGGTTACTGACGAAGTAATGAACGATCCTGAAATCGCTGAAAAGCTTCAAAACTGGAAGAAAAAAGACGGAGGTGCTCCTGTTCACAAAAGACACAGAGGGCCAGTTTATTCTGCACCTTCTCACTCATTTGGATCGGGATACGTTGGAAGATCCTAATTAAGTTATGACATATAACTAAGAGAATCCTCGGCGAAAGCTGAGGATTTTTTTTGACTTTATTTTCCTAAAAAGGAATAAATAAAATAAAATGGGGCAGGGAAAATGGCAGCAAAGAAAGCATTAAACACAAATGCTTGGACGGCTAAACCTCGTAAGAAAAGACCGGGTGTACACGCAAAGACTAAGCGTAGTTTCTCCAAGAAGAGCAGAAACTGGTCGAAGGCTTACAGAGGGCAAGGTAGATAGTCGAACCGAGCAAAAGAATTAAAGAGCAGCGATGCTCTTTTTTTGTCTCTTGTTCTTGATAAGATAATAGGTGATTGTACCTAATACTACTCCCACTGCCAGGTTGTGAGTCATGATAGCTGACAATATTGTGACTGCAAGCACAGTTCGTATCTTCATGCTCTTAGTCTTAAGCTTACTCCAATCTCCAGTCTCTAAGACAACTATCAGCATCACCCCTATGAGGCCTGCAAGCGGGATAAGTTCTATCCATTTTCCAAAGAACAGGATTATCGCAGCGAGCAAGAGGGCTGCAGTAAGACTCGATAATCTGCTCTTGGCACCAGCTCCAATGTTTAGGTTCGTCTGACCTACTAGGACACAGCCTCCAATCGTGCCAAACCAGCCGCTCACCACGTTTCCTATCGCTTGTGCTAGGGTCTCTTTTTTCTTGGAACCAGGTTCCTTAAGCCTGATCGAAATAGACTCTACTGTGAGCAAAGATTCGGTTAGTCCTGCGATTGCCATACCCAAAGAATATGGAAGGACTATGAGGACTGCTGAAAGGCTTGGGTTAAATTCAATTGGAGTTGGGAATGCCGCCGAGACTTGAGCAAGGTCGCCTACTGTCGCCAGCCCTAAAGGTATCCCTAATAGAGAACCGACTGCGATTGCTGAAAGGGCAGGCGGAAACTTTAGCTTCCTTGCCGATATCCACATTGCTGCTGCACTTAGACCGACCACTGCCAATGTCAGAACCTTTTTAAGAAAGTCTGGAGAACCCACTTCTAAATAATTAAATTGGCTAATGAGTATGAGAACTGCTAGAGCTATGAGGAAGCCAGATATAACGTGGGAAGGAATGACTCTAAAGACCTTCCATGCACCTGTAAACCAGATTATTGCCTGAATAAGACCAGCTATCATTACACCAAGAGGCAAGTACTCTAATCCATGTGACTGTACGAGCCCTGCCATGATGACTGCGGTCGCGCCAGTTGCGCCAGATATAAGACCAGGTCGACCTCCAAATAGTGAAGTGGACATTGCCATAAAGAACGCGGCCCACAGTCCAAGCTGAGGGGCTGCTCCCACGAGTAGGGCAAAAGAGATTGCCTCAGGTACTAGGGCAACTGCGATCGTTGCACCCGATAAAATTTCAGTCTTTAAATTCTTCATGCTATTATTGTACACAAAAACCTTAATTAGTTTCTTAGTTAAATATATCTAGAGCCTGACGCTTGTCGGCTTCGAGTCCTTTTGGGCTTTCGAGTTGTCTAAGGCAACGAAGAAGTCGGCCATAAAAATAACCAGGTAAACTATGTATTATACTCAAAACAGTTCGGTGCCTACACTGAACCCGACTGCAAATATCGCAGTCAATCGAAATCGCCTCAAGCACTACAGCGGCGACACAGTCTATCTTAAAGACAACACGCACTTTGAGATAGAGCTTTACAATCCAAAACAGTTAAAGGTTCTTGCTAAGATCCAAATAAACGGTCAAAGCGTTTCAGGAAACGGAATCATCCTTCGTCCTGGAGAAAGAGTCTTTTTGGAAAGATGGATTGACACTCCACAAAAGTTTCTTTTTGAGACATATCAAGTCGAAGACTCTAACGAATCTAGAAATGCAATCGCTAAAAACGGAAAGGTGACTGTCGAATTTTATGAAGAAGCTATTTTTCTTACAAGCGGCACTTTTAGTACGTCGACCACACTGTTGACTGATTCACCTACGTGGACGACTGGTACCACTTTCATTCCTCCATATGGAGGAAGCACCGTGAACTATTGCTCAATGACCTCAATTGGGGCAAACGCAAGCGTTGCGGGAAGCTTGGAAACAGGTAGGGTAGAGAAGGGAGAGTCTTCAAACCAACTACTGGTAACTGATTCAACAGCCTTCAATTACGTATGTAATTCGAGGGTTGAACTAAGGATCCTACCAGAATCCCAAAAACCAGTAGAAGTAAAAGAGATTCGAAACTACTGCACCGAGTGCGGAACCAGAATGAAGGCTAAGAGCTGGAAGTTCTGTCCAAGCTGCGGAACAAGAATCTAAATTTTAAAGTCAGGCTCTACTAAAGGATCTCGCAAGGGATCCTTTTTTGTTTTATATGAGATAAATAAAATTATGAAGAGATACGTTAAACTTTTTGAAAGCTGGATGAGGGAGGAAGAGATCATACTGACCTCAAGACAGGGCCGAACGATTAGAGTAAAATCGGTTCACGGCAAGATCGAAGAGATCGATAACGAGACAGGGATTCGCTTTCCATTCGTGACGGGTCAGCCTATCACAGTCTTCATGAAGAGTTGGGCATGTACGAATGGCTTTAAGTGGAACGGACAGGATCCTTGTCCTGAAGAAAAGGTGTTTGGAATTCGCAAGAAGGATATTCCAATGGGCCACGAACTAAGAATGATATTCCCTCACAAGTTTAGAAAGTAAGCCTTTGCCAGTCTTTGAAACTGAGTGCTAGGTTCTCTACGACCTGCTCTTTTCTCCTAAATATGTTAGCAGCGTCTCCGGCATTTATGATTTCGTTTGAAATCCATTTTTCTGTCTTAAAATAAGGATGTTTGGATTTTACTGAATCTATTGCGATCTCAGAAACTATTCCGGTGTTTATTACGTATGAGCCGTCAGTTAGTTCCTTAGCTATACTCACAGTGTCTCCTTTCTTGATTATCCTATGTTGAGAAGGTCTAGGTGGATTAAACGTGGGCGGAAGCTTTTCCCCATCTTTGTTCTCTAACCAGTAAACCCACTTGTCTCCTACCTCTAACCATATTTCGTTACCAGTTAATCCCTTGACTAATTCAGACTTTAGGACAGGTAGTGCTCCCCATGCTCCAAACTTCACGTTCTTTTCCATGAACCATGTCCTGGGCGAGACAGTCATCTGTTTTGATGAGTCTAGTCTTATGTTAAATCCACCAGATTCAAAATCAGTTGGTTCTGCTGCTCGTGTCTCAGTAAACTCTCTTACCTTATCTTCTGCCTGTTTACGAGGATTGTCGAGTCCATAAAGGTCTAACTTCAAGTATCTGCCTCCGACTGTGTCTGTGACTACTTGATGAGCTGACTTTATCTCGCTTCTTAGGGTGAAATCGATTCCAGACAGCCTAGAAAGACGAGCTAATTCTGATTCCCTAGAAGAAACTAGATGGTTTATTGATCGGTCTAATATTGCTTCTATTTGACCAGGCTTTCTGCCGTCTCCAGGATGAAGTAAGATTGTCTGAACTTCAGACCCGACTGTCATTATCCAGAAATAAGATCCTTCTCGATCGACCTGTTTGCCATTTGTTGTTCTTTCATATACTGAAAATACTGGCCTAGCTATTCTACCGTCTGACAGGATTATTTGTGGTCTTGCCATCAAGACGAGCCCTATCTTAGTTGGATCGATCGTTGTTTCCTTAAATAACGAGCTTTTTTTAGGATCAGCCAGTGCGGTTAGAGTCTTTCTAAAGAAGTTTTCTATTTCACGAGTGGTTTCTTCATCAAGCTTAACGATTGAGCTAGAATTTTCTGTTCTCACTCCAACTACTTTGAGCCTAGCGAGTCTTCTCTCTACTCGTTCTAGGAAGTGTTCTCCTCTGTCTGACTTCTTTAGGGAAAGAGCCTCATTAAGGAACTGCTCAAAGCTTTTTATCATTGGTGAATCGTTTAGATTATTTATCTAACAACTCGTCTAGATTAAAGCCTATTTGCGATCTTCTTTACAGCTTCTTCCTCTTCAACTGTAAGTCGATGACGACCTTTTGCTAGCTTGAACATGACGTCTCTCCACTGTTCGTCCATGAAAGTCTGATCCTCCTTTGAGCCGAGACCGATTGCCTTACCTCGATCCTCAAAGATGGAGATGAGTTCCTTTTCCTCCCTGATTGAGAGCTTTTCATATATTTCTTGAGGAGTCACTTCGACTTCACATGTTTCCCAGAATGTTGCCATTTCTTTATTGTTTTTAATTGAATAAAAAGTCTGCTAGTTCTTGTGGTTTGACTCTAGCATCGATATGTTGTTCAGTAAACATCCAAACCTTATCGCTACGTTCACATTTAACTGCATAATAGCCCATCAGGAACCCAAGGAGCTGAGGTCTGTCGAATTCAGTTATCTCTTCTCCCCACTGGTTGATTAAGGAAAACTTCTCTTCTTTTTTCTTTAGTCTTAATGCTGGCCCTTCGTAGTTTACCAGCTCTATTGTGTCTTTTTTATTCATGTCCTTTTTGTTTTTAATCCCACCAGTATGCAAGCCTCTCTTCAAGTATTCTAAAAAGCAGAGCGTTCGCCTTTCTATGGTTGTAGTCCGATATCCTTAGACACAGGACCTTTTTGTCTTCTATCTCACCGTGCTCTTTAATGATTGCACGGACAGAGGACGGGTACAGTTTTAAGTATTCGTCGAAACGTTCGGCAATGGTCTCAAAGTCTAAAGACTTAAGCTTTGGGTTGTCTGGAACTTCGCTGATCTTCATCTCAGTGTCCCAGTAGTCCATGCATTCCATTCTATAGTGTTCTTCCCTTACTCTTTCAAGCAGGTTCAAAGCAATAGTCATGTCGCGATTATCCCTATCGATTTCCATGTGTCGATTAGAATCGACCAAGTATTTTCTTTGATACTCGATCTTCTTTTGAAGGAGCTTTAGTATGTAGTTACCGTCCCATTCTCTATCATGGTAAAGGGTAGGCATCCACCTAACGATGTTCTTAACACCAGTAAGAAAGTATCTAATACGCCAATGAAGCATTCCAAAAAGGGAGAACCTGTCCCAAGCAGAATCTTTGGGTATTGAAAGTTTGGTGTATGTCTTCATGACTAGCTATTTTACTGGACTATTATACTTGGTTTTTGATAAATAATAAAAATGAAGAAGCTAAAATTCATATTAGAAAGGAACGAATACTTTCCAGTAGAAGAACTTAACTGGCAAGACATTAGGTTCGTGACGACTGGTAAGGAACATAACATGATGTATCTAGGAGTAGTCTTACCTGGTGATAGCGAACCCATAGAGGGATTAGATGTTACTATTCAAGTAGTAATGGACGCTCTTTATCAAGCGCACATCAGCCTTCCCGAAGACCTTAGGGGCAAGGGGCTTGCCGTCAAGATCTATCGTGCTCTAGTCGAAAGGCTAGGTCACCTTTATTCAGGAAAAGGAAGAAGGCAAAACCCAATGGTAGATAGAGTCTGGGCAAAGCTCATGATGGAC
>Ga0315899_10001333_pt1 | contig 28423 bp, 24 predicted proteins | sample LakEriMetagenome_2_FD_203518 | JGI IMG/M metagenome (GOLD analysis project Ga0315899, IMG submission 203518) | Freshwater fungal communities from buoy surface, Lake Erie, Ohio, United States - Buoy 4 MA112 | ecosystem: Environmental > Aquatic > Freshwater > Lake | place: USA: Lake Erie, Ohio... | reverse complement strand
GCGGGCGCTGACGCGCCAGATCTCTCCCCAGGACCCGCTCCCCGGTCGCATCCGCTCCATTGGCGGCGCCGTGGACATCGGGTTCCTCGACCGCACGCTGAGCCTCGAGGAGATACGGACCGCGATTGCGGAGGGGCAGCTGCCGCTGGTGTTGCTCAGCCGCGACGGCGGCGACGCCATTGTCCTGGATCGTGACGAGGAGGGGCATGCGCGCGCCTGGCTGGTGGGCCGGGATGGCGCCGAGCAGCGCATCGATGCCGATGCGCCCCAGCTGGCCGACGCGGTCGTGCGCCGGTTGGGGCACACGGGTGCCGTGCCGGCGCTGGCTCCCATGGCGCTCCGGTCACCGGTGGCCATTCAGGGAGATGGCGCCCCGCACAGCCCGCTCGAGGGGCATGGCGCACACGAGGCGGAACATCTTTCGCCGATCGACCGCACCTTCGCCCTGCTGGCACGGGAAAAGCGCGAAATCACCACGGTGTTCTTCTACGCCACGCTGGCGGGCGGCCTGAGCCTGATCCTGCCGCTGGCGGTGGGTGGCATCGTGCAGCTGGTGCAGGGACGCCTGTTCCTGCAGCCGGTCGTCGTGCTCATTTCGTTCGTCATTCTGGGCACGATCGTGGCCGGGGTGCTGCAGATCGGCATCCTCAAGGTCGTCGAGCGCATCCAGCAGCGCATCTTCGCGCGCATGGCGCTGGAGTTCGCCTTCCGCGTGCCGCGCATGAAGTACGCCTCGTCGCTCGAGCAGAACCTGCCGGAGCAGATGAACCGGCTCTTCGAGGCGGTGGCCATCCAGAAGGGCATGCAGAAGCTGCTCATCGATGTGCCCACGGCGCTGCTCACCGTGCTGTTCGGCCTCATCCTGCTCACGGTGTACAGTCCGTGGTTCTCGCTCTTCGCGGTGGTGGTGATCTTCATTCTGTACATGATCATCCGCCTGACCGGACCGGAGGGGCTGGCCACCTCCATCGTGGAGTCGAAGTACAAGTACAAGGCGGTGCACTGGCTGGAGGAGATCGCGCGCGCCTTCCACGCCTTCAAGTATGCCGGCGACTCCACGTTGCCGGTGGAGCGCATGGATGATGTCATCACGGGGTACATCAAGTACCGCAAGAAGCACTTTGCGGTGCTGGTGAAGCAGACGATCGCGCTGATCGGCTTCAAGACGTTCATCACGGCGGCCGTGCTCATCATCGGGGCCACGCTGGTGCAGACGAATCGCCTGCTGCTCGGGCAGTTCGTGGCCGCCGAAGTGGTGATCGTGACGGTGCTGGTAGGCGTGGAGAAGCTCATGACGAGCCTGTCCACGGTGTACGACGTGCTCACGTCGGTGGACAAGTCGGGGCACGTGGCCGATCTGCCGCTCGAGGCGCGCGGCGGCCTGGCGCCCATCCACACGCCCGGCACGGGGGTGGCCATCGAGACGCGCGACCTGCGCTACCGCTATCCGGGTGCCAAGTCGCCCTCGGTGGATGGCGTGTCGGTGCGCATCGCGCCGGGGGAGCGGGTGGCCATCATGGGCGTGGACGGCTCGGGGCGCAGCACGCTGGTGAAGCTGCTGGCGGGGCTCATCGACGATTACGACGGCACCATCCGCTTCGACGGCATCACGCTGCGCGATCTCGACCGGCCGGCGTTGCGCGCACGCATTGGCCAGATGCTCTCGTGGGGTGACCTCTTCGATGGCACCATCGAGGAGAACATCAGCGTGGGGCGTGCGCACATCACGCCGCTCGACGTGCGCGAGGCGCTCGACGACCTGCAGCTGACCGACGAGATCCAGCATCTGCCGCAGGGCATCCAGACGGAGCTCACCAACGGCGCCCGCAACCTGCCGGCCCACCTGGCCAACAAGCTGCTGGTGGCGCAGGGCATCGTGGGGCGTCCGCGCCTCGTCGTGCTCGACGACTTCTTCCAGAACCTCGACGCGTCGTCGCGGTCGCTCATCATCCGGCTGCTCACCGATCGGGAGCGGCACTGGACGGTCCTTACCGTATCCCACGATCCCCAGCTGCTGTCGGCCTTCGACCGGGTACTGGTGGTGCACGACGGCAAGGTACTGCGCGATGGCACGTTCCAGCAGCTTCGCAGCGATCCGCTCTGCCGCAGTCTCCTGCACGAGTACGTGAACGAATCCCCGGCCGCGAACGGCGCCTGATCCATGGCCTCCTCCGACATCAACATCGAGCGCGAACTCAAGGCGCTCCCCCTCGAGACCACGACCCTGCTTGGCGCGGCGGACAGCGGCCGTGTGGTGTCCCGCTGGCTGATCGGCATTCTGCTGGTGCTCGTGGCCATCATGTTCCTGCCCTGGCAGCAGAACGTGCAGGGCAACGGCAACGTCACGGCGCTCAGTCCGGCCGACCGTCCCCAGCAGCTGCAATCGCGCATCGACGGCCGCATCGAAGCGTGGTTCGTCTCCGAAGGCCAATTCGTGAAGAAGGGCGACTCGATCGTCCGGATCTCCGAAATCAAGGAAGAGTACCTCAACCCGAACGTGCTGCCGCTCACGCAACAGCAGCAGTCGGCCAAACAGAGCGCGATCGAAGAGAAGCTCAACAAGGCCGCCGCACTGTCGCAGCTGATCGAGCGGCTCGAGCAGCAGCGGGACTTCAAGCTGCAGCAGACGGCCAACAAGGTGTTGCAGTACCAGGCCGAGGTGCGGCAGGCCACCCTCGAGGATTCGGTGGCCCGCGACCAGCTGCGTCGGCGTGAGCGCCTGTTTCGCGACTCGCTGGGCCTGGTTTCGGTGAACGACCTGCAGACCTTCCAGATTCGCGTGCAGTCGGCGGCGGCGAAGCTGGTGGAGAAGCAGCAGATGCTGGCCATTACGCAGACGGACCTGCAGAGCATTCCCGCCGAGTACGGCGAGAAGATCGCGAAGTCGCGCTCCGACCGCGCGGCCACGCTCGCCGAGGTGAGCGAGGGGCGCTCCGATGTGGCGAAGCTCAAGGACAAGGTGGGGTCGCTCACCCTGCGCAACTCGTTTTACGTGATCGAGGCCCCGCAGGATGGGTACGTGGTGCGGGCCACGCGCGCCGGCCAGGGGGAAATCGTGAAGGCGGGTGAGCCGATCGTGAGCATCCAGCCGGCGCGCCCCCGCAAGGCCGTGGAGCTGTACGTGAAGCCGATGGACGTGGCGCTCCTCAAGCCGGGGCGCCATGTGCGCGTGTTCTTCGATGGGTGGCCCGCATTGCAGATCTCGGGATGGCCGCAGGTGGCGGTGGGCACCTTCGGCGCGCAGGTGGCGGTCATCGACCAGTTTCCGAGCGCCGATGGTCGCTTCCGCGTGCTGCTGGTGCCCGACACCACCCACGATGAAGACTGGCCTGCCCAGTTGCGGCTGGGCACCGGCGCCGAAGGATGGGCGATGCTCGACAACGTGACCGTGGGGTGGGAACTGTGGCGTCAGCTGAACGGCTTCCCGCTGTCGATCAAGCCCGGCGACGCACTCTCCGGCGATGAAGTGGCGGGCGGCAAGGGCAAGGATGGCGGAGGCAAGAAGTGACGGCGACGTGGCGACTGGCAGCCCTGCTGCTGCTCGGAACGGCGCTGCCCGGCCGCCCGGTTGGCGCCCAGGCCATGTCGGCCGCCGACAGCGCGCGGCTCCGCACCAGCGCGCTCATCGGCATCGTGGTGGATACCTCCGGCACGCCGTTCACCTTCCCGGCGTTCGTTGACGTGGTGCTGGCCAACCACCCGGTGGCGCAGCAGGCGCGCCTGGTCTCGGAGCAGGCCCGGGCCGAGCTGCGGCAGGCGTGGGGGGCGTTCGACCCCAAGCTCATGGCGTCGTGGGATCAGAAGCGCTATGCCGGCACGGAGTACTTCAAGTACTTCGATGCCGAACTCAAGCTCCCGCTGCCCATTGGCGCCGACGTGACGCTGGCGTTCGACCGTACCATGGGGCGCTACTTCAACCCCGACCGCCGCACGGTGGGGAACGGCACCTTCTCGGCCGGCATTTCGCTCCCCCTGGGGCAGCGCATCATTACCGACGAGCGGCGCACGGCGCTGCGGCAGGCGCGCGCCGCGCGGGATGCGGGCGACGCCGACCGCATCGGCATCCTCAACAAGCTGCTGTTCTCGTCGGCCAAGGATTACGGCACCTGGTACGAAATGTGGCGGCGGCGCGCGATCGCGCAGGAGGGGGAGGCGCTGGCCGACTTCCGCCTGCGCGCGGTGCGCCAGCGGGTGGCCAACGGCGAAAGCGCGCCCATCGACACCGTCGAAGCGTTGTTGGAGCTGCAGCGCCGTCAGGTTACGCGCTTCGAGACCGAGGCCGCGTTCTACGTGGCCACGCTCAACCTCATGGCCTACCTCTGGGACGACGCCGGACGCCCTGCGGCGTTGCCGGAGAATGCCAAGCCGGTGCTCGACGGCATCGGGCGGGGTGGCATCGATTCGCTGCGCCTCGATGGCCTGTTGGCGCTGGCCACCCGGCGCAACCCGGACCTGCTCAAGGTGCAGGCCAAGGTGCAGCAGGCGGAGGCCGAGCGGCTGCTCGCCACGCAGGGGCTCATTCCGCTGGCCGAGGCCAAGCTGGCGGGGCTGGCCGAGCGCGGGAGCGACGCCGCCTTTTTCAATCGTGAGCGGCTGGACAACAACTACAAGGCCGCGCTCACGTTCAGCACGCCACTGCTGTTTCTCAAGGAATCGGGCAAGTTCGCCGCCACCGGTGCCAAGCTCGAGTTTCAGGAGTTCGAGCGCGACCGGCTGCGCCGCGACGTGGAGTTCGACGCCCGGGCCGCCATCTTCGAGCTGTCGAACCTGCAGCGGCTGCTGGACCGGCAGGCCGCCAACGTCCGCAACGCGCGCCTTCTGCGCGATGCGGAGCAGGTACGCTTCGAGAACGGTGAAAGCACCCTGCTGATTCTCAACCTGCGGGAACGGCTGGTGCTGGACGAGGCAACCAAGCTGGCGGCGCTGGAGGCCAAGGTGGCCTCGGCGCGGGGGGCGCTGGCGCTGGCCACGGGTGATCGAACGCTCATCACGGATCAGCGGTAGATTGGAGCATGGCCGAACGGATCTGGGATGACGACGCCGACTACGCCGGCGACCTCGACGAGGAGCAGGAGGAGGACGACCTCGACGAGGGGTACGAGGATGAGGACGCCGAGGATGACTCGGATGAGGCACTGGACGACGACGACCTGCTCGACGAGGAGTTTCCCGCCGGCGACGGCGCGGCGGACTCGTCGGGGGTGGTGTTCTGCCCGTACTGCGGCGAATCGGTGGAGATCACGCTCGATCCTGGCGGCGGCGCCAACCAGCAGTACATCGAAGACTGCCAGGTGTGCTGCCGTCCGTGGGTCGTGTCGGTGAGCTACGACGACGATGGCACGGCGCAGGTGTTCGTGGACGCCAGCGACGATCACGACGAGCACGATGACTGAGGGGCGCACGCCGTCGGCCGACGACGTGCGCCAGCTGCTCGTCGAGGGCCTGCGCCGGCCAGCGCAGGAGGGCGCGCGGCTGGTGGCGCTGCACTGGCTGCATCAGCTGGCGGCAACCCGCTCCACCTGGCGCGCCATGCAGGAGGCGCAACGGGCGGGCACGCCCTCGGCATCGGGCGAGGCGGGCGACGTGGAGGCCACGGAGTTGCTGCACAAGGCGCGGGTGGCGCTCCGACGCCTCCGCGCGACGGCGCGCGAAAACGCCCGCGTGCTGGACGGGGCCATGGACCGGCGGGCCGCCCGATCGCTGCGGGCGCTCGGTCAGGTCACCAATGCGGTGCGCGATGCCGACGTGCAGCGCACGTGGCTCGAGACGGAGGAGTCGCGACTGCCGGCCGCAGCCCGTCCGGAAGCGGCGGCCCTGCGTGCATGGCTGGCCCGTCGGGCGTCCCCATCGCGCGAATTGGTCGAACGCGCCTTTGCGGCGCACTTCGACCCGATCGAGGATCGGCTGTTCGCCCGACTGGGGCAGTACGAACTGCTCCGGCGCGTGGGCATCGATTCGGCGCCCATGCCATTTGCCCGCCACCTGGCCACCCGTATCTGGCGCGCCGGAAACCGGTTGCGGCGCGACATCGAACGGATCACCGACGTGCAGGCGCAGGACGCCATGCACGAGGTGCGCATCCGACTCAAACGACAGCGCGCGCTGTTGTCCCCGTTCGCGAAGACCCGTCCGGCCATCGGGGCCTGGTTCGATCTGGCCACCCGTGGGCAGGATGTCCTGGGGGCCCTGCGGGACGCCCACCTGCTCGCGCGGCGCGCGCACAAGGCCGGATTGCCGGTGCTGGAGCGCACCCTGCAGGACATCGTGCTGGCGCATTTCCAGCTCTTCCAGCAGGACTGGGGCGAGCGTCTCGACGATGTGCTGCGCACGCTCGACGCCGCGGCCAACGCCTTGCGGGCCGAGGGGTCCCCAATGACGGCCAGTGGGCTGCCCCTGGAGATCGAGCGCAAGTACCTGCTGCGCGCCTGTCCGCCGGCGGCGCGCGCGGTGGCCCCGGTGCGGATCGAGCAGGGGTGGATCCCCGGTCAGGCCCTGCGTGAGCGCCTGCGCCGACGTACCGCGCCCGACGGCACCGTCAGCTGCTGGCGCACGGTGAAGCTGGGGCCGGCCGCCGCCCGCGTGGAGGTGGAGGAGATTGCTCCGCCCGCGCTCTTCGGGGCCATGTGGGAGCTCACGCGCCCGGCGCGCGTGCTCAAGGACCGGTATGTCGTGCCGCACGGCGCGCATACCTGGGAGATCGACGTGTTTCTGGATCGCGACCTCGTGCTGGCCGAAGTGGAATTGGGTGATGTGACCGAGGCGGTCACGCTGCCGCCGTGGCTGGCGCCGTATCTCGAGCGCGACGTGACGGGCGATCCGGCGTACTTCAACGCGACGCTCGCGCGGCCGGCCGAGTGAGCGGCCCATGCTGATCTCCCTCACGCCGTTGCGTGATCGCCGGGAACGCGTGATGGGCTACGCCCTGAGCGCGTATCCGGAGGATACGGCCGGCGCGCCGTTGAGCCCCGACGATGAGGCCCGGCGCACGCTCGAACAGGTACCGCAGCTGAGCCGGATGGTGGGGCGCAGCCTGGTGGTGCCGATCACGCCAGCGCTGGTGCGCGACGGCACGATTTCCCGCTTCGCCTCGCTCGACGCGGTCTGGCTGGTGGCATCGGAAGCACTCGACGACGCCATGACGCAACGGGCGGTGGACCGGCTTATCGGCTCCGGTCTTCACTTCGCGCTGCAGGGATTTCCCGAGGTCGAGCCCCTGCCTCCGTCGCTCGCCGGCAGCGCCGTCGTACTCGATGCGGCCCGCACGCCGGCGCCCCTGTTGGAACGCCGTGTGCGCGTGCTGCTCGAGGCCGGGCTGCGTCCGCTCGTGCGCGGGGTGGACGACCGGGCGACGCGGCATCGCGTCCTGTCCGCCGGGGTGCTGTTGTACACCGGACGCCAGCTCATCCGCGGCGCGTCGGCGGCTGCCGATCGCACGACCGAGGACAGCATCCTGCGCGCGATTGCCATGCTGGCTGCGTTCAGCGATGGGCGGCCGCCCGATGAATCGTTCGACCGCTTCGTGCGCGACGACCCGCACGTGGCGGCGTCGCTGCTCAAGGCCCTGTCATCGGCCGCAGTGGGGGCGCGTGGTCCGCGCAGTGTGTCGCGCGCCATCACGATGCTCGGCCGCGACGCCATCATCGAACGGCTCGTCGCGGTGACGGCGCGCCTCATCGGGGAGGCGGCCCATGACCCGGAACTCGCGTTGACCGCGCTGCGCCGGGCGCGCCTCTGCGAACGGGTGGGCACGGCGCTCGACGAGGCGCCGCACCCCCGGGCGCGCGTGGTGGCCGGACTGCTGTCGACGCTGGAGTTCGCCCTGGCCTCGCCTTTGCCCATCATCGCGCAACGGCTGGCCCTCCCGCCGGCATTGCGCGACGCGCTGGACGCGCGCGAGCAACCGCTGGGGCAGTTGCTCGACGTGGTGGACGCCATGGAGTACGGCTGGTGGGACGATCTCGTGATGCGGTGCCGGCGTTTGGGCATCCGGCCGCAGATGGTGGCGGATGCCTGGCTCGAGACATGGAAGAGCGCACGCGTCGAATTGGGCATCATCCGCCCTGACTCCTTCTGAAGGCACCGGAGCAGACATGGCCGAAACGGCACGCGAGTACCTGATTCACCGCTTTCGCGGCGACGCGGAGGCGCTGCGTTCCCGCTGTGAGGTGCTGCAGCGCGGCACGACGGTGCCGGGGCCGGACCTGCCCACGTCCCGCCAGATGGCGACGGCGTGCGAGACCGTGGTCCGCATGCTCGAGGCCGTGGCGCCGCATGACGACGCCGCCGCCGAGTTGTCGGCGCTGGTAGCGCTGATCCCCGTGCTGGACCAGCACGCCCGGGGCCACGCGGCGTCGCCCCCGGTGCGCGCCGTGTTCGCCGGTGCGGCCACCCGCATTCGCGAGGTGGAGGCCGCCGAGCAGCGTGCGGCGCGGTTGGTGGCCGATGAGGGGGATGCCGACCATGCCGATGGCGATGCCGACGACGACCGCGTGGAATGGGCGGAGGAGGGCGACGAGGCATGAGCGGGGTGCACGACGTGCCGGACGACGCGTTGCCGACGCCGGCGGGCAAAGTCCGCCTCGACAAGTGGCTCTGGGCGGCGCGCTTCTTCAAGACGCGGGCGCTCGCTGCCGACGCCATCGACGGCGGCAAGGTGGACGTGAACGGCGACCGGGCCAAACGCGCCAAGCAGGTTCAGGCCGGCGATGTGGTACGCCTGCGGCAGGGGCCGGTGGAATGGGTGCTCGCGGTGCGGGACGTTGCGGAGCGCCGCGGATCGGCGGAGGTTGCCCGCGGCCTGTACGAGGAAACGGCCGACGGGCGTCGCCAGCGCGAGATCGTGACGGAGCAGCTGCGGCAGATGCCCACGGCATTCTCGCACGGTGACGGCAAACCGGGGAAGCGCGACCGGCGCGCACTGCGTCGCTTGAAGGGCGGCACCGACTGGTAGCCCCGTGCCGGCGGCCGGCATCATGCGCCTCGTTTCACTGCGGGCACGGTCGTCACAATTCGCGTGGCCCGCCGCGCGCGACCGGCGTGCCCGCCCTCCCGCCCCTCACAGCGCTCCCAGCACGGCCTCCGCCCGGTGCACGATGCGCTCCGTCGTGTCGGCGGGCGTCGTGCAGATCACGGGGCAGCCGCCTGCGGTGCGTTGCGCGGCGTCCCCCTCACCGGCCAGCGGCCCCGCGATGACCAGCTGCACGCGGCCATCACCAAGACACTTGGCCAGTTCGGCGGGGCGGCTGGCGCTGCGCACCTCGTAGCGGTGCTCACGCAGGGCGGCCTCGAGGGGCTGCCGCCAGCCGCGATCGGTGCTGAAGACGGCAATCATGCGGCCCCCGCCGACCCGCTCATGCGGGGGGGCGCGCGGCCGGCACCGCCGCGATGGCGGAAATCTCCACGAGGATGCCGCGCAGCTGCGCCCCCACGACCGCCCGCGTGGGAAACGGCGGCGAGAACACGGTACGATACACCTCGTTGAATGTCCCCCAGTCGTTTTCGTCGGCGAGATACACGGTGACGCTCACGACATCGGCCAGCGTCGCGCCGCCGGTGCGCAGGATGCGTTCGAGGTTGGCCAGCGTCACGCGCGTCTGCTCCTCCACCGTGGTGCCCATGATCTGGCCGGTGGCCGGATCGCGCGGGGTCTGCCCGGAGACGAAGAGCAGCTGCGCGCCATTTGCGGTGCGCACGCCGGGAGAGTAGGCTCCCGCAGGCGGTGGCAGGTCGGGAAGAACAACCGGCGTCCACTGGCGCTCTGGCGCCGGGGTGTGCTGGGGTTCGGACATTTTCAGGATGGCGGAGGTGGGGCGGTGGCAACGTATCTCGAGCAACTCGAGACGCCGGTTCCGGTCGTCGATCTCGACCGGCTCTCCCACAATCTGGACCGCATGGCGGCATACGCCACCCTCCACGGGCTGCGATTGCGGCCGCACGTGAAGACGCACAAGTCGCCACGCATTGCCGCCGAGCAGCTGCGTCTGGGGGCCTCGGGGCTCGCCTGTGCGACGCTGCGTGAGGCGGAGGTGATGGCGGAGGTGTGCCACGACCTCCTGGTGGCGTACCCGCCCGTGGGGGCAGCGCGTCTCGAGCGCCTGGCCCGGCTGCCGTCTCACGTCCGGTTGGCCGTGGCGGCCGACGATGTACAGGCCCTCGATGCGCTCGCCGTGGCGGCCCGACTTGGGCAGCGCACGATCGATGTGCTGGTGGAAGCCGATCTGGGCATGCATCGGGTGGGTGTCACCGCGCCGGGAAAGGCCGTCGCCATGGCGCGCCACATCGACCGGGCCTCGTCGCTGCGCTTCGCCGGCCTGCAGTTCTACCCCGGTCACGTGCGGGCGCACGTCAAGGATCAGGACGCGGGACTGGCGCAGGTGGGGCACGATCTGGCGGAGTACATCGAGGCGCTCACGGCGGACGGATTGCCGCCGCACACGGTCAGCGGGGGGTCCACTCCGCTGGCGTGGCGCATGCACGAGGTGCCGGGCGTGAACGAAGTGCGTCCGGGCACGTACGTGTACAACGACCGCACGACCGCGCAGATCGGCGCCTGCGACTGGGAGGACTGTGCTCTCACCGTGCTCGCCACGGTGGTGAGCGTGTCGGTGAAGGGGCAGGCGGTGGTGGACGCCGGCACCAAGGCCCTGGGGCGTGAGCCGCTGCGCGCCGAGGGGGATGGTTACGGCGCGCTGCTCGACCACCCCGATGTGCTCGTGACGCGCCTGTCGGAGGAGCATGGAATCCTCGACCTGTCGCGTTCCTCATGGCGCCCGCGTCTGGGTGACCAGGTGCGCATCGTGCCCAACCACGTGTGCATCGTGGTGCACCTCTTCGACGAGATCATCGGGGTGCGCGGCCATGCGGTGGAAACGCGCTGGCCGGTGACGGCGCGCGGACGCGACTCCAACCGGGAGCTGGACCGCGCGCCAAGCGGGCCGCGGGCCGTCTAGCGACGTCCCGGCTGTTCCTGTCGTCCGTTTGTCCGCCGCTCGCCGGACGAGGGTCAGCGGCGGGCGATGGCGGCGGTCACGCCGCCGGTCATGCTCAGCAGGTCGCCTGCGGCCAGCGCGATTTCGAGTCCACGGCGCCCGGCACTCACGTGAATGCGCGGGACACGCTGCGCACTGTCGTCGAGCACGAGCGGCAGGCGTTTCTTCTGCGCCAGCGGGCTGATGCCCCCCACGACATAGCCCGTGGCACGCTCTGCGGCCTGGGGGTCGGCCATGCGGGCGCGGCGGCCACCCACGGCGTCGGCAAGCGCCTTGAGATCGAGCGTGGCCGTCACGGGGACGACCGCGCAGGCCAACCCCACTCCGTCCACGTCGGCCACCAGCGTCTTGAAGACCGATTCGGGATCGAGCCCGAGGAGGGTGGCGGCCTCGAGGCCGTAGGAGTCCGCGCGCGGATCGTGCTCGTAGCTGAGCACCTCGTGCGGAACGCCGGATTTCCGGGCGAGGAGAATGGCGGGGGTCACCCCTGCACGTTGCACGCGTGCGGTAGCTTTCCGCCATGCCCCCCGCTCGCCGCATTCTGCTCGTGGACGCCGACGCGTTTTTCGTGGCGGTGGCCCGTCAGGTCGATCCGGAGGGGGCCGGTCGTGCCGCCCTGCTCATCGTGGGTGGCCGCCCCGGGTCGCGCGGGGTCGTGTGCAGTGCCTCATACGAGTGCCGCCGCTATGGGGTCCGCTCGGCCATGCCCATTGCGCGCGCCTTGGCGCTCTGCCCCGAGGCCCTGTGCGTCCCCGTGCCGCGGGCGGCCTGCAGTGAACGCAGCCGCGCCATCCAGGGGGTGCTCGGGCGGTTTGCTCCCGTCGTGCAGGCCTCCAGCATAGACGAGTGGTATTGCGACCTCGCCGGCACCGAAGCGCTCTATGGCCACGAATCCCTCGCCGACACGGCGCGGCGCATCCGCGCGGCAGTTCTCGAGGCCACGGGACTGCATGTCTCCATCGGCGGCGGCACCTCGCGCCTGGTGGCGAAGATGGCGGTGGAAGTGGGGAAGCCGAAGCCGGGGAGCGGTGCCACCGGCGTGCACTGCGTGGCCCCAGGCGAGGAAGCGGAGTTTCTTGGCCGTTTCCGTCTGGCGGAACTGCCCATGGTGGGGCCACGGCTGGCGGAGACGCTCTCTCGCCTGGGCCTGGAGACGGTGCAGGAGGCGCAGCGCTGGCCGGAGGAGGCGCTGGTGAGCCGGCTGGGCGAGCGCACGGGGCGATGGCTGGCGCGACGGGTGCGCGGCGTGGACGACAGCATCGTGTCACCCCGGGAGCGCCAGAAACAGGTGAGCCGCGAGGACACCTTCGCCCGCGATCTGGATGACGACGACCTGCTGGAGCGGGAGTTGCTGCGGCTGGCCGTCCGCGTGAGCGCCGACCTGCGTCGGCAGGCGCTCCGGGCGCGCACGGTCACGGTGAAGGTGAAAGACACGGATTTCCGGGTGCGGTCGGCGCAGCGCACCCTGGGTGGATTCATCGAATCGGAAGGGGCGGTGCTCAAGGCCGCCCGCCCCCTGCTCCGTCAGCTGCGCCGCAAGCGCCGCGTGCCGCTGCGGCTGCTGGGGATCGCCCTGTCGCACTTCGACGACGAGGACCGGGGCGCCCCCCTGCCGACCACCCAGCTGGGGCTGTTCGCCGAGCCCGCGGCATTGACCAGCCCTGGCGCCTGCCGCGATGGCGGTGGGGACGGAGGCGGGGCCTCTCCTTTCCCGGAGCCCACGGAGTCGGCGCGGGACCGTGCGCTCACCCGGGCACTGGATCGCATCCGGGAGCGTTACGGCAGCGAGGCCATTCTTCCTGCTCGGCTGGTGGCCCCGGCGCACGAGACGGGGCCAAGGGTGGAAGAATGATCCGGGTCCCACTAGGTTCCCCCCGTTGCGACGGACCAGCGTTCCGGTGGATGGTGCACCGGCTGGCGCTGGTGCCGCGTGTCGCCGATTGCAATCACAACCTGCTCAGGGTGTCTTCATGAGTGCTCAGCAGTACGATCCGAACAAGTTGGGGTGGGGCGCGGCCCTCGTGACCTGCGTCTTCACGGCGGCGCTCGGTTTCGGCGCGTGGACCATCCACAAGAACACCTACCGTCACCCGCGCGACCCCATGGCGCAGCAGGTGTACTACGAGCGCGATCAGGCCAAGCATGCCGCGGGCGGCGATCACGGTGCCGCCGCCGATCACGGCGGCGGTGGTGATCACGCGCCGGCAGCGGCGCCCGCAGGCGAGAAGCACTAGCTCCAGCAACCGGCTGCACCGGAGAGAGGCGCCACCACGTGGCGCCTTTTTTCTTGCACGTTTTCATCCATAGGTTTTTCAAATGTAATTGCGCCTAACATTCGATTTGGATTATGCACTGGGTTCACGCAGACTACGGCCGTGACGCATCGCGCCTGACCGCGCCCACGTCCCCCTCCACCGCACCCCATGATCGAAACGCTCAAGGCCAACCTGCTCTCACCCATTCCCCTCGCCTTCGCGCTGGGCATCGTTGCGCGCCTGGTGAAGAGCGAGTTCTCGCTGCCGAAGGACATCTACAGCGCGCTGTCCATCTACCTCCTGTTCGCCCTCGGCCTGAAGGGCGGGGTGGAGCTCTCACACGCCAGCTTCGATGCCATCGTCGCGCCCGCCGGGGTGACGCTGCTGCTGGGGTGCATCACGCCGCTGACGGCCTACGCGGCCATGCGGTACGTGGGCCGATTCAATGCCAGCGACTCGGCCGGGATGGCGGCACACTACGGGTCGGTGAGCGCCGTCACGTTCATCGCCGCCCAGCAATTCATGGTGCGCGTGGGCGCGCCGGCGGAAGGGTACATGCCCACGCTGCTCACGCTGCTCGAAAGCCCCGGCATTCACATTGCGCTCGCGATTGGGGCCATTCAACGCAACAAGCAGCTGCTTGCCACGGGCGGTCACGCGGCCGCGCAGGGCAGCATGAAGGAGGTGCTGCACGAGGTACTCACCGGGCGCACGATGATTCTGCTGGTGGGTGGCCTGATTGTGGGCTTCTTCATGGGCGAAGCCGGGTGGAAGGCGGTATCGCCGTTCTTCGACAGCGGCTTCAAGGGCGCGCTGATGCTCTTCCTGCTGGAAATGGGGGTGGTGGCCGGCGATCGCCTCGGTGACCTCAAGAAAGTGGGGCCGTTCCTGCTGGGTTTCGGCATTCTGATGCCCCTGGCGCACGGCGCGCTGGGCGTGGTGCTTGGCGAGTGGGCGGGGTTGTCGCCGAGTGGCGCCGCTGTCCTTGGCACGATGGCGGCGAGTGCGAGCTACATCGCCGCGCCGCCCGCCGTGCGCCTCACGCTGCCGGAAGCGAACCCCACGTACTCACTCACGGCGGCGCTCGCGATCACGTTCCCGTTCAACATCCTCGCCGGAATCCCGATCTTCTACGCGCTTGCACAGCGCCTTGCCGCCTGAGGTCACGGTCATGCTCACCTTTCCGTTCAAGCTGGTCACGATCATTGCCGAGCCGGTGCTGGAGCCGCGCATCACGCAGGAACTGCGTCGCCTGGGCGCCACCGGGTTCACGGTGGTCGAGGGGCGCGGCCAAGGCTCCCGGGCGCTGCACGCCGCCGAGATCCCGGGCATCAACGTGCGGATCGAGACCATCGTCCCACCCGACGTGGCGGAGCGCATCGTGGATCACATCGCCCGCAGCTACTTCACCGACTACGAGGTGATTGCCTACCTGTCCGACGTCGCCGTGGTACGCGGCGACAAGTACCGCCAGTCCCCCAATCCCGGAGGCCTCTGACATGTGCACGTCTTGTGATATTCCCACGCCTCGGCCTTCGCGCCGGGCCTTCCTGCACTCGGCCACCGTGGCGGGGGCGGCGCTGCTGGGCGGCAGTGTGGCGTCCGGCGCCCTGGCCGCGCCGGCGTGGGCCCACGGTTCCCCCCGCACCATGCCTGACCCGTTCCCCGATCCCGCGGCGGCGCTCGCTGCGCTGTACGAGGGCAATGCGCGATTCGTGAACGGCCAGGTGATGGCGCCCAACCGCAACATGGCGCGACTCAAGGAAGTGGCGGCGGGACAGAAGCCCTTCGCCGCCTTCCTCGGCTGCGCCGACTCGCGTGTGCCCATCGAGATCGTCTTCGACCAGGGCTTCGGCGACATCTTCGTGACGCGCATCGCCGGCAACGTGGCGGATCCGGCCATCATCGGGTCGCTGGAGTTCGGCACCGAGGTGCTGGGGGCGCAAGTCCTGTACGTGTTGGGCCACACGAAGTGCGGCGCCGTGTCGGCCACCATGGCGGGCAACGAGGTGCCGGGACAGATCTCCACGCTGTACCAGCACCTCCGGCGTGCAGCCAAGGAAAGCGGCGGCGACGTGAATCGGGCCATTGCGCGCAACGTCGAGGTGCAGGCGGAGATTCTCAAGGAAGCCTCACCGGTGATTGCGCGACGGGTGAAGGCCGGCACGCTCGTCATTGCCGGCGGTGTGTATGACCTTGACACCGGCACGGTGACGCCGGTCTCTGTCTAATGGCCCCGCTCTCCCTCAACACCCTCAACTACCAGCATCTCCTGTACTTCTGGGTGGTGGCGCGTGAAGGCAGCATCACGCGCGCCACCGAGGTCCTGCATCTCACGCAGCCCACCATCAGCACGCAGCTCAAGCAGCTGGAGCGGTCGCTGGGGGCGGCGCTGTTCGCCAAGCGCGGGCGTCACCTCGTGCTCACCGAAACGGGGCACCTCGTCTTTCATTACGCCGACGACATGTTCCGCACGGGGCGTGAGCTCACGGAGGCGCTCGCGCGCGGTGATGCACGACTCCCCGCCAAACTGGTCGTGGGCATCTCCGACTCGCTCCCCAAACTCACCACCTGGCGGCTGCTTCGCCCGGCGCTCGACGCCCTGCCGGGGCTGCGCCTCACCTGCCGCATCGACAAGACGGAACGGCTGCTCGCCGACCTGGCGGTGCACGCGCTGGACGTGGTCCTCACCGATACGCCCGCATCGCCGGGGCTGCCCATCACGCTGTTCACGCACCTGCTTGGCGAATGCGGCCTCACCGTGTTCGGTACGGAGGAGCTGGCGAACAAGCATCGACGCAAATTCCCGGGGTCGCTGGACGGTGCGCCCTTCATCATGCCGACCAGCAACACCGCCATGCGCCGCTCGCTCGATGCGTGGTGTGTGGCGCAGGACGTGCGCCCCGACGTGGTGTGCGAGGCGGAAGATGTGGCGCTCCTGCAGGTGTTCGGCCAGGCCGGCATGGGGCTCTTCGCCGCCCCGTCGGTGGTGGAGGCGCAGATCCGGCGCGCCTATCATGTGCGCGTGGTGGGCCGACTGCCCGATGTCCGGGAGCGCTTCTATGCCATCAGTGCCGAGCGCAAGCTGGCGCATCCGGCGGTGGTGGCGCTGAGCGAAGCGGCGCGGACCCGGTTGTTCGGGTGAGGTGCGCGGCCGAATCCCCTACGCCGGCACGGTGAACCAGAACTCGGCACCTTTTCCCACTTCCGAGTCCACGCCGATCTCGCCGCCATGGGCCTCGACGATGCCCTTGGCGATGTAGAGGCCGAGTCCCGACCCGGCGCGCAGCAGGCGGGGGGCCTGGAAATAGCGCTCGAAGAGGCGCGGGACGTCGTCCATCGCGACCCCCGGCCCCGTATCGCGCACGCTGATGCGCAGCATGTCGTCGTGCTGCGCCGCCGCGAGCACGATTTCACCGCCGTGCGGCGTGAAGCGCACGGCGTTGCCCAGCAGATTGGAAAGCACCTGCTGCAGGCGATGGCGATCGGCCAGCAGCACCGGCAGGTCCTCATCGAAGCGGCGCACGAAGCGCAGCGCCGCATCGATCATGACCGGTTCGAACATGTCCGCGCATTCCTTGAGGAGCTCCGCCGCCGGGACGCGCCGCCGCTCCACACGCAGGCGTCCCGCCGAGATGCGTGAGACATCCTGCAGATCCTGAATGAGCCCGTCGGCCTGACGCGCGGCGGCGCGCACCGCCTCGACCTCGTCGCGCGCCATGTGCGCCTGCTCCACCTCGGGCGAGATGGCGTCGGCGTCCCGCTTGAGCACCGCCCCCGTGAGCATGACAATGGCATTGACCGGGTTGCGCAGGTCGTGCGAGACGATGGCGAGCATTTCGTCGCGCTCGCGCACGGCGCTGCGCGACTGCTGATACAGCCGGGCATTTTCGAGGGCGAGCGCCGCCAGCCCGGCAAACTGGTCGGCCACCTGCTGCTCCTCGAGCGAGTGCGTCGCCGCCGGGCGGGTGCGCACGAGGTGCAGCGCCCCGAGCGCGCGCCCGCCGGCACGCAACGGCACGAGCAGCACCGCGCTTGCGCCAAGCGCTTCGGCGCGCGCGCGTGACGCCGCATCGCGGAAGTTCGCCGTGAGCCAGGCGCCGACATCGGTGATGCGCTGCGCCTCGGCTTCGTGCGCCACCCGCGCCCCACTCGTGGGCAGCGGATCGAGTTCGAGCGGCTCCGCCACGCGCGACAGGAGCGCGGCCGTGTCCTCGTGACGGTGTGGGTCCATGTGCGTGGCGGCCGCCCGCCGCATGGCCCCATCAGCGGTGAGCAGTTCGAGCAGGCTCCATTCGCCAAGCAGCGGCACGGGCAGCTCGGCGATGGTGGCCATCGTGGACTCCACGTCGAGCGAGGCCGCCAGCACCCACCCGGCGGTGGCGAGCAGCTTCTGTCGCTCCTCGCTCCTCACGCGTTCACTCACATCGCGCAACGTCACCATGAAGGTGCGTTCACCGTCCATCGTGACGCGGGCGATGGACGCCTCGGCGGGGAACATCTCCCCATTCCGGCGCAGCCCGGCAATGGCACGGCGATGGGCCATGATCCGCGCATCCGCCGGACCTTCGGCAAAGGTGCGCATGTGGCCGCGATGCACCGCGCGCGCGCCCATGGGGAGCAGCCGGTCGAGCGGCTGCCCCAGCATGTCGGCTTCGTTCCATTGAAAGATCTGTTCGGCACCGCGATTGAAGCGCACGATGCGGAAGCGGTCATCGAGCGCGATGATCGCGTCGGCGGCAATGTCGACGATCGCGGCAAGCGCCGCGTGGGAATGCGTATCGGCCATACCAGACCAAGCTAATCAGGATTCGCCGAGTCCGTGATTTCACCCTTGCGGGGCGCGGAACCGACACGCATGGATGGATGGGTACGCCGCGCGATTTTCCAACCTTCATGCGAAAAGCCGATTTGTCCTTCCCCATCTCGCCTCCGCCGCTGATCGCGCTCGCGTTCCTTGTGGCTGGGTTCGCCACGCCACTCGTGCTGCCGGCCGACCCGTGGCGCGATCGCGTGTGGCTGCTGGGGCTGCTCATCACCGGCGTGCCGGTGGCGTGGCGCACGCTACGCGGCATGCTGCGGGGCGAGTTTGCCGCCGACGTGGTGGCCATGCTGGCCATCGTGGGGGCGCTGCTGCTGGGGCAGCCTCTGGCCGGTCTCGTCGTGGTGCTCATGCAGACCGGGGGCGAGGCGCTCGATGCCTATGCGGTCGCGCGCGCCTCGAATGCAGTGGCGGCCCTGGAGGCTGATGCCCCGCGGACCGCGCACCGCGTGCGCGAGGGGCGCGTGGAGGACATCGATGCCGGCCTCATCGAACCCGGCGACTCCCTGCTGATTCGCCCGGGGGAGCTGGTGCCGGCCGACGGCGTGGTGCTCGACGGGACCTCGCATGTGGACACGTCGCGCCTCACCGGCGAGCCGGTGCCGGTGCGAACGGCGGTCGGTGCCCGACTGCTGTCGGGCAGCGTCAACCAGGAAGGCGCGTTCACCATGCGCGCCGAACGGCGTTCGCAGGAAAGCCAGTACGCGCGCATCGTGGACCTGGTGCGCAGCGCGCAGGCCTCGAAGAGTCCGTTGCAGCGCACCGCCGATGTCTGGGCGGTGTGGTTCACCCCGCTCACCCTGGTGGCCTGCCTGGTGGCGTGGCTGGTCTCACACGACTGGACCCGCGTGCTGGCCGTCCTGGTGGTGGCCACGCCGTGCCCCCTCATTCTCGCTGCGCCGGTGGCCATCATCGGCGGCATCAATCGCGCGGCCCGGCGCGCCATCATCGTGCGTCATGGCGCCGCACTGGAGGGGCTCTCGCGTGTCGACACCGCCGTCTTCGACAAGACGGGAACCCTGACCGTGGGCAAGCCGCAGGTGGCGCGGGTGATCGCCGGCAACGGCAGCGATCTGCGCACCGTGCTGGCCAAGGCCGCCGCCGTGGAACAGGGCTCGGGACACCTGCTGGCGCGCGTGATCGTGGCCGAGGCGGAGGCGCGTGGCGCGACGCTGGTCATGGCCACTTCGCTGCACGAAACGCCCGGCCGCGGGGTGACCGGTGAGGTGGCGGGCGAGTGGGTGGTGGTGGGATCACCGGACTTCGTACGCGAACGACTGCTGGAGCGCGTGCCCGCGGCAGCCGGACTGCTGACGACCATGGACAGCGGCGCCACGGGGCTGCGCGCGTATGTGGGCACCGCGGGTGGCGACGTGGCGCGCATCGAATTCGCCGACCAGGTCCGCCCGGAGCTCGCCCCCATGTTCGAGGCGCTGCGGGCGCTCGGCTTGCGCGACCTGTACCTCTTCTCGGGCGACCGGGAGGACAATGTGCGCGCCATTGCGCAGGCGGTGGGGATCTCGCAGTTCGCCGGCGACCTGACCGCGCAGGACAAGGCCGCCCGCGTGAGCGCCATCGAGAAGGGCGGCCGCCGGGTGCTCATGGTGGGCGACGGGACCAACGATGCGCCTTCGTTGAGTACCGCCACCGTCGGGGTGGCGCTGGCGGGGCACGGCGGCGGAGTGGTGGCCGAGGCCGCCGACGTGGTGCTGCTCGTGGACGATCCGGGGCGCATCCCCGAAGCGGTGGCGATCGGGCGCCGGGCGCTGTACATCGCCCGCCAGTCCATTGGCGTGGGGCTCGGGCTGTCGCTCGTGGGAATGGGCTTTGCGGCCGCCGGCATGCTCACACCGGTCGCGGGCGCCCTGATTCAGGAAGCGATCGATGTGGCGGTCATCCTGAATGCGTTGCGCGCGTCAAGCGGTGGGCGCGCGAGCACCTGACGACGGCCCCGCAGGCGCCGGCACCGTCAGCCCGTGGGCAGCGGGGGACCGTCCGCCACGCAGACCCGCTCTCGGGCATGCTGCTTGGCCTTGTACAGCGCCTTGTCGGCGCGGGCCACCCAGTCGGCCACCTCTTCGTGCCCCTCGAGTTGCGCCACGCCCACGCTCGCCCCGATCGCGAACTCCATGTTCGGGTGTGGCGCCGGCATGAGACTGAGCTGCTCCTGCAGCCGCCTGGCCAGCGTCACCGCCACCTTCCAGTCGGTGTTGAACAGGATCACCGCGAACTCGTCGCCCCCCAACCGGCAGAGCACGTCACTCTGGCGCAGAAACGTCGCGGCGAGGGCCTTGCTGAGGTTCACGATGGCCGCGTCACCCGCCTGATGGCCGTACATGTCGTTCACGAGCTTCAGCCGGTCGATGTCGAGCATGAGCAGCGCCACCGGCTGCCGCCCCAGAGAATGCATCTGCCGCGCCCGCGACGCCACGACATTGAAGTGCTTGCGGTTGCCCAGCCCCGTGAGCGCATCGGTGGTACTTTCGCGACGGGCCTCTTCCAGCTGCTGACCCACGCGTTCGAGCTTGTGACCAAGACTTGCGTACTGCTCCTGCTGCTGCTCACGACGGGTCCGCAGCGCACCCTCGATGGCGGACACGGCCCCGAGGACCTCCTGCTTGATGGAACCGGTCTGCATGCGCTGCAACGCCGTCTTCGCCCGCTCCATCTGCTTTTCGGTGGTGGCATCCGTCGCGTGGTCCACCAGCACCGCCTTGTGCACCGTTTCCACGCAGGCCCAGAGGGCGTCGCGGAGCTCATTGATGGAGGCCTCGACGTACCGGTGCTCGTCGCGTCGCTGCTCGGTGACGGTGCGGACCACGCCGTTCCAATCACGTGCCGACACGCCAACCGATGCGTCGTCGCGCTCGTCGAGCGCGCAACCCATGGTGGCATGGCGGCGCCATCTGGTCAGCTCGCGTGAGAGCTCCTCCCCCGATCGGTCGGGGAGGTCGATGGGATACCGCGACAGGGCGGCGAGGATACCGCCAAGCGCATCGAGCACCAGCCCCAGACCGTCGTCGACCGGAGCGGACGGCTCGCGACCTGCCACCGGCGCGGCGGCCGGGGCGGTGGTGGCCGTCCGCACCGCGGCGTCAGTCACGCCGGTGGCATGGCTTCCTTCAGACGCCGAGAACGATTCGGAGCGCTTGTGAAAGAACATGGTGTGAGTGAGAGGCTGCCAGAGGGCTTCGGCACCACACACACAATGCTTGAGGCAGGGGGCGGCCTCCGGCCCGGACTGTCACACGGCAGGCACGTCAGAACTCGTCTGCCGACAGCGCCATGATGGGCGCGCTGCCGGCCTGGATGGCCGAGAGCAGTGTGGCGGTGCCGGGAAGGACGCGCCCGAAATAGAAGCGGGCGGTCTTGAGCTTGGCCTCGTGGAAACGCCGGTCCTCCGTTCCCGCCGCCAGCTTCTGCTGCGAGACCGTGGCCATGCGCAGCCACTGCCACCCCACGGCCGTATAGCCCATGAGGTCGAGATACTCGCTGGCCGCCGCGCCCACTTCGTCGGGGTTGGCGAAGCCACGCTCGGCGAGCAGCATGGTGGCCTTCTGCAGCTGATACAGCGCCGTGCCCAGCGCCTTGGAAAAGTCCTCCAGCCCCGCCACCGCCGCGGCGGCATCCACGTCGGCTTTCACCTGCTCGAAGAAACGCCGCACCAGTCGGCCGCCCTCCATGGGCAGCTTGCGCCCCACCAGATCGAGCGCCTGCACGGCGTTGGTCCCTTCGTAGATCTGCGCGATACGGGCGTCGCGCACGTACTGCTCGATGCCGTACTCCTTGATGTAGCCGTGCCCACCGAGCGTTTGCAGGGCGATGTTGGTGTTCTCGAAGCCCCGGTCGGTCAGGAAGGCCTTGATGACCGGCGTCATGAGCGCCACCAGATCGGACGCATCCTGTCGCACGGCGTCATCGGGGTGCCGATGCTCGAGATCGATACGAATGCCCACGGCGTACGCCAGCGACCGCATGCCCTCGTTGAGCGACTTGATGCGCAACAGGCCCTTGCGCACGTCCGGGTGCACGAGGATGGGGTCGGCCACGCCGTCGGGGTGCTTGGGACCGGTGAGCGACCGCCCCTGCAGCCGTTCCCGGGCATAGGCGCGCGCGTTCTGGTAGGCCACCTCAGAGAGCCCGAGTCCCTGCAGCCCCACGGCCAGGCGCGCGCCGTTCATCATGACGAACATGGCCCGCATGCCCTTGTGCGGCTCGCCCACCATCCAGCCCGTGGCCTGATCGAAGTCCAGCACACAGGTGGCACTGGCCTTGATCCCCATCTTGTGTTCCACGCTGCCGCACGTGACCCCGTTGCGGGCGCCAAGCCCCCCGTCTGCCGTAGGGAGGAACTTGGGGACCAGGAAGAGGGAAATGCCCTTGGTGCCGCTGGGCGCATCGGGCAGCTTGGCGAGGACGAGATGCACGATGTTCTCCGTGAGATCGTGCTCCCCGGCGCTGATGAAGATCTTCTGCCCGGTAATGGCATAGGTCCCATCGGCATTCGGCACCGCGCGCGTGGTGAGGATGCCAAGGTCCGTGCCCGCGTGCGCCTCGGTGAGGCACATGGTGCCCCCCCAACGGCCGTCGATGAGGCGGGGGAGGAACCGCTGCTTGAGCTCCGCCGACCCGTGGCTCATGAGCGCGCTGTAGGCACCGTGCGAGAGCCCGGGGTACATGGAGAAGGAGAGATTGGCCGAGCAGAGCAGCTCCTCCATGACGAAGCGCACCATTTCGGGGAGCCCCGTGCCACCGTACGTCGGCTCAGCGCTGATCGCGGTCCATCCGTCGGCGGTGTAGCGCTGATACGCCTCCTTGAAGCCTGCGGGGGTGGTCACGACCCCGTTCGCGAGATGGACCCCCTCGGCGTCACCGCTCTGGTTGAGCGGAAAGAGCACTTCTTCGCAGAAGCGTGCCCCACCGGAAAGCACTTCATCGATCATCTCCGGCGTCGCGTCCTCGAACCCCGGAAGCGCGGCGAGCTGGCCAATGTCGTGCACGTCGTGCAGGAGATAGCGGATGTCGTCGAGCGGCGCGTGGAATGCGGGCATGGACTGGGCTCGGGAAAGAGGATACCGAAAGCTGCGCCCCCGACCATGCGACGGCAAGGGCTTTTGCGACGGTAGCGTCATGTTTATGCGGTGGGGCGCATGCCCCGACGGCGCATGGGGCCGCGTCAGCCCTCTGTCCCGGAACCTGCCACGGCCCTGCCCCGTATCGGTTAATGTGCAGCATCCCGAACGCTCGCCTTCCATGGAGCCCCATTCGTCATGAAGCAGTTCTTTGCGGCGCTGGCCGCGAATCTCGTTACGATTGCCGTGTGTGTGGTGGTCGGTCTTCTGCTGATCGCCGGCATTGCGGCGTCGGCCGGATCACGGCCAGCCACCGAGGTGCGACAGGGGGCGGTGCTGGTCATCGACCTCGACCGTCCGCTCTCCGACCAGCCCGCGCATCCCGAACGACGCGGCTTCTTTGATGACGCCTTCGAGGCTGGCGGCTCGGCGCTGCCGCTCCGTTCGGCGCTGGTGGGGGTGCGCGCCGCCATCGACGACGATCGCATCAGCGGCATCCTGCTGCGCGGCACCGTCACCGGCGACGGCACCCGGTCCGGCTACGCCGCGCTGCGGGCGCTGCGCGAGGCGCTCGTGGCCTTCGCGGCGAAGAAGAAGCCCGTACACGCCTACCTCGTGAATCCCGACGCGGCCACCTACTACGTGGCGTCGGCGGCAGGCACGATCACGCTCGACCCGTTCGGCTCGCTGCTGCTGCCAGGACTCGTGTCGGAGCAGCTCTTTCTCACCGGGCTGTTCGAGAAGTACGGCATTGGCGTGCAGGTGAGTCGTGTGGGGCGCTTCAAGGCAGCGGTCGAACCGTTCACGCGCCGGGACATGAGCCCCGAGAACCGGCAGCAGGTGGCGTCCTATCTGGGTGACCTGTGGAGTGAGGTGAAGCGTGGCATTGCCCGCACACGCGGTGTGGACACGCTGGCGCTGCAGGCCCTGGTGGATGCCCAGGGCATCATTGCGCCGGCCGAGGCGCAGTCTGCCAGGCTGGTCGATCGGGTGGCCTATTTCGATGTGGTGCTGACCGACCTGCAGAAGATGGCGGGAGTCGCGCCCGCCGACAGCGGCAGCGCCGCGGCCGGTGGTGCCGACAGCAGCCGTGCGGCCCGTCTGGCGGCCGCCCTCGATCAGCCGACGCTGCCGCAGATCACGCTCGACGACTATGCGCCTCTCGCGGTGGCGAAGGAACGACTCGTGGGGGCCAGCCAGGCCATTGCCATCATGTATGCCGAGGGGGACATCGTGGACGGCGAGGGCGGTGCCGGCCAGATCGGCGGCATGTCCTTCAGTCGTGAGCTGCGGGCGCTGCGCAACGACCGCACGATCAAGGCGGTGGTGTTGCGCGTGAACAGCCCGGGCGGCAGCGCGGTGGCCTCGGAACAGATTCAGCGCGAACTCACGCTCATGGCACAGGTGAAGCCGGTGGTGGTGTCGATGGGGTCACTGGCCGCGAGCGGTGGGTATTGGATCAGCACGGCGGCCGCGCGCATTTACGCCGAGCCCAACACCATTACCGGGTCGATCGGCGTGTTCGCCCTCGTACCGAACATCCAGGCGCTGGCCAACCGGCAGGGTGTCACGTTCGACACGGTCAAGACGGGGCGCTATGCCGACCTCTTCACCCTGGCGCGTCCGCGCACCGAGGCGGAACTCGCCGTGCTGCAACGTGGCACCGACATGGTGTACGACGCCTTCCTGCAGCGGGTGAGCACGGCGCGCCGGCTCCCCCTCGATTCGGTCCGCGCGCTGGCCGAGGGGCGGGTGTGGTCGGGCGTCCAGGCACATCGCCTGGGGCTCGTGGACTCCTTGGGGAGCCTGCAGGATGCGGTGAAGGCGGCAGCGGTGCGGGCGAAGCTGACCGGCGACTACGACGTGCGCGAGTACCCGCACGTGAAGACCACCACCGAGAGGCTGTCCGAATTGCTGGAGGACAAGCCCACGCCGGTGGCGGCACAGCTCGATGCAGCGGTACAGCAGTTGGGTGCGCGCGGGGCAGCGGCCGAGCTCGTGCGTGACATTACGCGCGAACTCGGCGCGCTCATGGCCTACAACGATCCGCGCGGCGTGTACGCGCGGATGCCCTTCATCCTGCGGGTACGCTAGGCGGGTACGCTAGGCGGGTACGCCAGGCGGGTGCGTCAGGCGCGTGCACCAGATGCACGCGCCTGGTGCGGTCAGTCGGCGATGACGGGCGTGGACCACGCGCCGTACGTGACCTTGCGGTGCGCCTCGAGGCGGCGCGCCTGGGCTTCCCACGTAGCCAGTTCGGCGCGCGACCGCGCGAGGTGCGCCGCCGCCTTCGCGATGCACGGCGCGATCCCGCGCGCCTGCACATCGGCGAGCGTCCATTCGGCGGCCTTCACGCGCGCGTGCGCAATGGCCATCTGCTCCACGCAGCGCGTGGCGTGATAGCTGCTCCAGGCGTCGACCGGGCGGTCATCGTCGATGCCGTAGAGCGCCCAGATGCCGTCGGTGGTCGGAATGGCCTCGAGGAGAAAGCCGTCGAAGTCTTCGGGGATGGACAGCGCGCCATCGGTGCTGTGCATGCTCATGGGGAGGGTTCGTTGAGGTGAGCGGAACAGATGGTGTGTTGGGAGACCCTAACTCAAGCCGGCGCGTTGGCGTCACGGTTCCCGCCAGCAACAGGAGCGGCCGGCGCGGTGGCACAGTGCCGCGGTGCACTCACCGCCACTGGAGACTGGTCAGGAAGGTGAGGCGGCGCGGCAACCCCGGCTCGAAGAACCGGTTGCGCGTGGCGTTGATGACGAGGCTGCTGGCGTGGCGCCGGTCGAAGGCGTTTTCGAGCGACACGGTGGGCTGCAGACGGAGGCTGCCCACGGCGGCATCGAGTCCGGCGCGCCAGTTCCACACCGCGTAGCCAGCGCTGGTTACCGTGCCGCCGTCGTTGGCGCTGGCCGACGACGACGCGGTGACCTCGACGCTGCTCCAGAACGCGCCGCGCCGCCCCGTGCCGAATGCCTGCAGGTAATGCGCGGGAACGCCGGGGATGGCCTTGCCGGCAAAGGAGGTATTGCCCACCACATAGCGGTCGAAGCGGAAGCGCGACCAGGTATACGCCGCTCCCGTCTCGAACGCCGGCCATGCGGCGCGCACACTGGTTTCCGCCCCCGTGCGGGTGGAGCGGCCAGCGTTGCGGAACGCCCGGCGCCCCGGCTGATTGGGCACGTCGAAGGGCACCAGCTCATCGAGCACGACGGCGCGGAAGAGCGCCACGTCGGCGCGCACCCGGCCACCCAGCAGCGTCTGCGCGCCGATCTCCGACGTTCGTGTGCGCTGGGGGTCGAGTGTCGCGTTGAGCCCCGCCGCGCCCGTTTCCTGATTGGTGAGTTCGGTGACCGTGGGCGTTTCGAAGGCGGTGGAGAGATTGCCGTAGAGCGACCACTGCGGACGTACACGCCAGACCAGCCCCAGCATGGGGCTCACCGCCTGCAGCGACCGATCGCCGGAGTCGTCGGCGTTGCGCGGCGTAATGAAGCGATCGCGCACACGGAACTGCACCTGATCATGGCGCAGCGCGACACTGGCGAGCAGGCCGTGCGGCGCTTCCACTTCGACACGCCCATACGCCCCCACGCTGGCCGCGCGCTCCTGCTGATCGAGCCGAGTGGCCCCGCGCTCATTGCCCGGCTGCGGACAGAGCGCCGTGGCCGGGGCCGTCGCGGCAACGGCCGCGCAATTCTCGTAGTTGAAGCGCTCGTCGCGCACCCGTTGCGCATCGACCCCCGCCCCCAGGCGCACCGGCCACGCGAGCCGCGCCACACGCCACGCGCCATGCACCCCGCCGCCCACCGCCGCGCGGTCCACCGCCACCATGGCAAACGGGAGCGGATTGTCGAGCGTGCGGGCGCTCGTGAAGAGCGAGCCGCGAATGGTGCCGCCCGCCACCTCCCGTTCGCCAAGCAGCGCCAGCTGCGTCTGCACGACCGCCTTGCGGGACCGCCGCGTGATGTTGAGCGAGTCGGGGAGGCGCGGATCGCGCGCCAGCTCCTCGGCCGTGAGCGCGCCGGTGTTCTCGGCCCGTGGGGCATCGTAGTGCGTGGCCTGCAGCTCGAGGCGCGTGCCGGCCACGGTGGCGAGGCCGCGCGCGAACAGGCTCGACGCGTCGAGCCGCGACCAACGACGCGGCCCGTCGCCCTGGGTGCGCGTGGCCGACAGCAGCCAGCCGGCGCGTTGCCACCACCCGGTACTGTCGGCCTGACTCCCCGACAGCTGGACGTTGCCGCGCTGCAATCCCCCACCGTCCCACACGCGCGCCTGCGCCGTGAAGGGCACCGCCGCCGGTGCGCGCGAACGCATGTCGATCACGCCGCCAGCCGCGTTCCCGTACAGGGCGGCGGCCGTACCGCGCACGATGTCGATGCGATCGATGGTTTCGAGGTCGATCCAGTCGGTGGGCGTCTGCCCGTCGGGGAGCGACACCGGCACCCCGTCGCGCAGCACCCGCACGCCCCGCACGCCAAAGGCCGAGCGCGCGCCGAAGCCGCGAATGGCGATCCGCTGGTCCTGCGACGGATTGGCGCGATCCTGCACCTGCACCCCGGGCACCGCCAGCAGCAACTCATTGGCGCCGGCGCGGCGCAGCGCCGGTCGCGCCGACAGCGGCGCGGTGGAGACGGCGAACGGCAGTTCAAAGGGCGTCCGCTCGACATCACGGGTCACGCTCACCCGCAGGGCACGCAGGGTCTGCGTACTGTCACGCCGCACACTGTCCGTGGTCGGGCGCGCTTGTGCCGTCAGGTCGGCACCACACAGGAAGACCGCAACCAGCAGCGGCGTTGGCGCGGAGGGGAACACCAGGGATCTGAGCACCCTGCGATCTAGCGCGACGACGGGACGGAGGGAATCCCCAGGTGACCGCTACGGCGCCTCGCCGACACAGGTCGGCGGCCGCTCGGACGGATCCTCGTCGAACAGTTCGCCGGTCCGGGAACACACCACCCCGGTATTCGTGTCACGCACCTTCATGAACCAATGCGACGGGGAGGCGTTGGAGGCGAGCACCCGATGCGACGTGGGCAGGGCCATGCCCTGCGCCTTGAGCTCCGGCCACGTGGCGAAGCGCTGATTGAGGAGCCGGAACGCGGTCTGCTGATCGTACACGCGGGTGAGGGTCCCGGAAACCTCGGCGCGGCTGCGGTCGGTGCGGGCGTTCCCCCGTACCTTCACGCCCACCGCAGCGAGCGTGAGCAGCAGGAAGGCCACGATCACGCTGCTCACCAGCACCTGATCCTGGTCGGCACGCCTGGTGGAGGGCACACGCGCCGGTGCGCTGGC
>Ga0315899_10001331_pt1 | contig 28427 bp, 8 predicted proteins | sample LakEriMetagenome_2_FD_203518 | JGI IMG/M metagenome (GOLD analysis project Ga0315899, IMG submission 203518) | Freshwater fungal communities from buoy surface, Lake Erie, Ohio, United States - Buoy 4 MA112 | ecosystem: Environmental > Aquatic > Freshwater > Lake | place: USA: Lake Erie, Ohio... | reverse complement strand
TCCGCAGTTCCCACCGAACCACCAGCATTACCTCCTACACTACCGGGCTTGATTCCATCTTCTGGTGGTGGAGAAGACCAACCTAGAGGGAAGAGTTCGCTATTAAAACCGGCACCGAACGGATTGCCACGAGATAGTGCTCAAGTTGTCGATCCTAAACGTCGTATCAATGCCCCGCGACTGGAGGAGAATCTAACAGTAGCCGGAACCGTAGAACTGGCGAGTGGCACGCGTCCTGCAAACAAACAGGCAATGATCAAGCCGATTGGGCCCAAGGATCGAAGAATTCGGGAGATCGATTGGCATCCATCGTTATGTCGGGCGAGAAATACCGATGGCAAACCTGGCGATGACGGGCTTTATCTTGTCCTTGTGCCAAGAAACACTTTGGGAGAATTCGTTCCGGAAGTGGGCAATTTGACATTGGTCGCTGAAGAAACTCTGGCGGACGGAACGGTCTCGCGCGTAGGGCGTTGGGAATACGGGGCTGATGAACTCCAAGATCTGCTTGAACCGATCGGCTCGGCTCCTGGAATTCATTTACCAGTCGATTGGCGTGAGCATCCTCCGACCATGTCGCAAGTCGATCTATACGTAAAATTGACGTTAGAAGACGGGACCACGATGGTCAATCGTAAATCGCTACCGATCAAGCGGTTTGCAAATGGTGCCTCGACATGGACCCCTCGCTGATTTCTTTTGAAGTTGCGATGGTTTAAAACACTGCCACGGAATCCTGCTTGTGCTCAATGAACTTGCTTTTGCTCAATGAAATGGTGCTCGTAATCGAAACTCCGAGCACGAGCACGAGCACGAGCACGAGCACGAGCACGAGCACGGAGCACGGAGCACGAGCACGAGCACGAGCACGAGCACGGAGCACGGAGCACGGAGCACGGAGCACGGAGCACGAGCACGGAGCACGGAGCACGAGCACGAGCACGAGCAACTTCGTCGACTGAGCGGTCATTCAGGTCCACTCTCTAATACGTCTACGCTTTAATACGTCCATGCTCTGAAAATACTAGGACTCTTAAGGGTTATTTAAGGGGTATATCGAGCCTTACTCTGGATACCTAGAGATTTCGGGCTTGATTTCCATCGCGGCTTTCCCCTAGTTTGTCGAGTTGAGTGGGTTTTACCCCAGCAAATTAGGCTATTTATCGAGTGGCGTTGGAACATCCTCCGCACGCCGCTGTTGCTATCAAGGAAGATGCAATGAAATCTGCCGGTCCATGCCACAGAAGTCTTTCCAATTGGACACCCTATCGATCGCTCGCATGTGCATTGCTGATCGCAAGCTCGAGTATCTGCAGCACGGCTGCGACAGCTCAAGAGCCCAAAAAACCGGCTTGGTTCTCCTTTCCTTTTGGGAAAAACAATTCCGCTAAGCTCGATCCGCTACCCTCGGAGGAGCCTTCAAGAGAACCATCTCAAACGAACGCTAAAAGTCGCAACGCCACGAATGCCCGCAGCAATACTGAGGCGGCTCGCCCTGAACCAAAATTGATTTGGGCTGATCCACAAAGTCCCAATGCAGATGTTCCCGGCGACGGCTATTTCCGACGAGTGATGGAACTTCCTGAGGTCGAGCGATGCTTTGCGGAAATTCAATCTGCCGCCGGAATCGAAGTTTACATGAACGGGCAACGCGTTCGCCCCACCAATCAAGGAAATGGCAAGCAGCGGATCGAGTTTCAGAAAGCTGTTCGCCCGGGCCGAAATGTATTAGCCATTGCCGTGCAATCGCGAGGCATGAGCCAACCAGGCGTTGCGGTCGAATTTTATTTTAAACCAACCCAAGGAAATTGGCGGTTGGTGGTATCGGATAACGAATGGCGCGCAAGCAAAGGTGCTCCAAGAAACTGGCAGATGTTAGGCTTTAACGACGAGGCTTGGATGCCTGCGATCGATCTGCTGGCTTCGCCCGAAGCTACCCAAAATGCTGCACAATCCCAAGATGTGGCCAGTCGCAATGCGAGAGTGACGGGTTCCGGAGCGAAACCCGCTGCAATGCCCGCAACACCAACTGGCATCCCTTCACCAACTGGCATTCCAACACCAACTGGCATTCCTGCACCTAACGGCTTCGCTGCAACTCCTGGAGCACAGGCTAATTCAGCAGCACCGGGCAACTCTGGCGTACCGGGTAATTCTGGCGTACCGGGCAACTCTGGAGTACCGGGTAATTCCCGTGTACCGGCAGAATTTGCCTCCGCGTCCCAAGAAAGTTTTGTAGCTCAAGCCAATCCGCTTGATCAACGGTTCACGATCGTGCCAGGCTTTGAGATCGAGCAAGTCGCAGAGCCTTCGATCGGATCATTGATCGCGATGACCTTCAACGAATTCGGCCATATCATCGCCTCCGTCGAAGGTGGTGGCTTGGTGTTGATGTACGACACGGACAAGGATGGAGTTCCCGATACATCTCGACCTTACTGTGACTTGGTCGACAACGTACAAGGCCTCTTAGCTTTGAATGGAGATGTCTATGTCACGGGAGAAGGACCAGACGGATCGGGCTTTTATCGATTAGTCGATGCCGACCGCAATGGTGAGCTTGAACAATACGAGTTGCTCGCGAAATTCAAAGGTACTCCAGGCGAGCATGGAGCACACCAGATCGCCTTTGGACCTGATGGATTCCTTTACTTGACCATCGGCAATCATGCAGCTCTAGCGGAAACACCTCAAGGCTATCAACCGTTGCAAGCACCTTACGAAGGTGACTTAGTTCGCCCACGGTTTGAGGATCCGGGTGGACATGCCACTGGGGTAAAGGCTCCTGGAGGGACGGTCGTACGTTACGACCTTGTTCAAAAGAAAATGTCGGTTGTCGCAGGTGGACTTCGTAATTCCTTCGACTTGGCATTTCATCCAAGTGGATCGATGTACTTGCATGACAGTGACATGGAAGCGGACATCGGCAGTGTTTGGCACCGATCAACGGGCCTGTTCAAAGTTGTCGAAGGTGGAGAATTCGGTTGGCGAAGTGGATGGTCGAACTGGCCTGAATACTACCCAGACCGCTTGAATTCCCTTGCGAATACTGGTCGGGGTTCTCCTACCGGAATCTGCGTCTACAACCACTTCGCTTTTCCAGCTAGATACCACCGAGCAATTTTTTCAGCCGACTGGTCGGAAGGTCGGATTCTAGCGATCTCGGTCGATCCCTTGGACCGAGGTAAAGTTCGCGCCGAAGATTTCGTCGTAGGAACCCCGATGAATGTCACGGATGTGGAAGTCGGTCCTGATGGGGCTTTGTATTTCTGCACCGGGGGCCGAGGTACTGAAGGAGGAATCTATCGCGTTCGTTGGCAGGGCAAGATTCCTGATGCTGTACGGAACCTAGGCGAAGGCATCGCCCGAGCGATTCGCCAACCGCAATTGTATTCAGCCTATTCAAGGCAAACAGTAGCGATACTCAAACGCGAGATCGGCGAAGAGTGGGACGAGCAAGTCCTCGGTGTTGCATTTAGCGAAGAGAATCCGGCAAGGTACCGAACTCAAGCGCTCGACTTGATGCAATTGCTTGGCCCGATTCCCACCCCTGAGATTCTCATTGAATTATCGAACACACCCAACGATCAAGTGCGGACAAAGGTGGCTCGACTGATGGGCCTTCACGGCACTGACCCGCTGGTCATCGAGCGACTATGCGAGATGACGCAGGACGAAGTGCAAGAAATACGCATTGCCGCCTGCGAATCGTTGATCCGAAGTGGGGACGCTTGCTCTGCGGAGATCATCAAACCATTGTTGGTAAGCGAATCGAAGGAAGAGCGGTTCCTTGCTCGTCGCTTGCTGATGAATATCCCTTCGAATCAGTGGCGTGAGTACTTAACCGATGCAAACACTCGCGTTGTGATCCAATCGGCGTTGGCTTTGGTACACAGCGATCGCGACCCGACAACTTGCTCCCAAGTCATGGAGCACTTGAACCGAGTATCACAAGGTTTCGTCAGCGATGCGGACTTCTTAGATTTGCTTCGCACCATGCAAGTCGCATTGCATATAAGTGGCGCCAAGCCCGCCGATTATCCGGAAGTTGGTGCGTTTGTTCAACAAGAGTTCCCCACCGGTAATGCAACAATTAACGGCGAACTGATTCGCTTGGGGACTTTCGCACAAATAGACTTAGTTCCACAAGCAGTTGCCTATCTGAAAACGGATGCCTCCATGGCAGACCGCATGCTCATCGCGATGCATTTACCGATGATGCCGCATAGCTGGACGTCGGCTGAACGGATGGCAACCTTGCAGTTCCTCGAAGGCTGCTTAAAGGAAACCACAGGTGGTTCCTTCCCGTTGTATGTCATGAAAGCCTCGGAGTCGCTATCGACTCACTTGACTGAGCGTGAAGCGATCCAAATCATCGATCTTGGAGAGAAGTATCCTAACGCCGCATTGACTTCGTTGTTCAAGTTGCCAGAGCAACTCAGCGGAGAGCAAATCGAGAAATTGATTCGGCTCGACGTTACGATCGACCAGGGTGGCTTGGAAGATGACGTCTACAAGCGTTTAAAGACGGGTATTACCGCAGTTCTATCCCAACAGAATGAGCCTTCGGCGATGGAACATCTGCGTCAACGTTGGCGCAAGAGTCCCGACCGAAGAGCGACCATCGCTCTGGCAATGTCGATGAAACCCAACGAAGAGAACTGGGACTACTTGGTCCGGTCCATGTCGGTACTAGATTTATTTGCTGTGGCAGATGTTTGCGGCTGCTTGCTCAACATCGATGCAGCGACCGAAGATCCAGAAGCCTTAAGGCAGACGATTTTGCAGGGATGCAGGTTAGTCGAAGCCAATCAAGATCCCGCCCCAGTGTTGCGATTGCTTGAATACTGGACCGGGGAGAACCCAACCACTAAGGGAGAATCGATTGACGAGGCCAATACGTTAACCAATGTAAACAGTGAGTTGACCGGCGTCGATGAAGCCACCGGTGACGAACAGGCAGCAACGGTGGCCATCGCAGTCTCGGATGCGAATACTGTGGCAACTGAAGAGACCGATAACAATCTCGACGAAGAGCCAGCCTCTCCAATGGTGGCTTGGCAACGTTGGTACGAGACAAAGTTCCCGGATGCTCCTCCAGCTGTTCTGCCCTCGGAGACGGCTCAGCCAAAGTGGTCGATCGAATTCATCGAACAATATTTGAACGGTGAACAAGGTCGCCAAGGATCTCCCGAGAGAGGCTTGGAAGTCTTCGCGAAAGCTCGTTGCAATGCTTGTCACAAGATGAGTGGAGTTGGTGGTGGATACGGTCCAGACCTTACCAGTTTGAATCGCCGTTTCACGCGACTCGAAACGCTCGAGTCCATCCTGTATCCTTCCCATGTGATCAGCGATCAATACGCCACGAAGAAGGTCCTCACGAAGGATGGAGAAGTGCACACAGGGATTTTGGTTAAGACCTCGAAGGGGCTTGCTGTTCGCGTTAGCGAGAACAAGGAATTCGTGCTACCCGAAGAGCAGATCGACGAAATCCAATCGAGCAAAACAAGCGTGATGCCAGCAGGTTTGTTCGATACGCTTTCCCCAACCGAAATTCGGGACTTGATGGTCTACCTCGGTTACGTACCTGCGGAGAAGCTAGCGCAAGAGAAAGCATCCGCGGTTCGCCGTTAGGACCACAGTAAGTACGGTGCTGCGACTACAGAGTCTCATTAGGGATTCCGATTCGATCGGGCTGACGGACAAGCGAAAGCGAAGCGCAGCCCAGGCAGAGCTAAGCGACAGCTAATGCAGAACGAAGCGACAGCTAGGGCAGAGCTAATCTACAGCCAAGCCAAGCAGGGCCAAAACGAATCCCGATTTGAGATCGTTGGTCAGAATTAGGATCTTGAATCGCTTGCAACTTGCCACGCCCACTGCAGCGTCAGTGGTACGGCTAGAAGGATGCAAGCGACTTGGTAAACGGTTAAATTCCATGCAAGGGTGGGTTCGGGGCGAATCCATTCGGTGAAGAACCGAAACACCAAGTAGCACAGTAAGTAGGCTTTGAGCAGATGTCCCTCAAGCCATTTGAATTCCTGAGGACTACCTCGAGTTTGATCCGGTCGATTTTCAGCAGTCGATGATTCCGTGACGGAGCCAAGTGGCCTTCTTGGAGTACCGAGCGTCAGAATCGCAAGAATCAGTAACCAAGTTGCATGAAAGAGTGCTTCGTAGAGTTGCGTTGGATGACGTGGTAGAGGACTCACATCGCCGGCTGATTGGAAACAGACTCCCCATGGCAGCTCGGTAGGGTTACCGAAGCAGCAGCCGCCGAAGAAGCAGCCGATTCGTCCCACACATAGCGCTGCGGCGATTGGCATGGCAAACGCATCACCCGTTTTGACTTTAACTCCCAATGCCAATTTGGTGACTTCGACGGCAAGGTACCCAATAAAGAGTCCACCGAGGACAGTTTTGCCATCGCTAAGCCAATGAACCCAAGGGTTTAGTCCTTGCCAGTTGCGATCGATAAGGAACGGTATTTTCGATCCGATCATTGCGCCGAGAAATGCGGCGAGCGCAATGAAACGCTTTTGGTCTTCGCTCAGAGGTAGTTTCTTTTTTGTTAAGCGGTAGATCACGTAAGCGAGAAAGACCGCTAACGCCATACAAAGCGAGTGGAGCAGTTTAGAGTTTCCGACGAGGAATGGCATCGATGTTGAGCTTCGAAACAAAGTGGTGTTTGCATGAAGACCGCTGAATCCCCTGCGTGTCTGAGTTCGTCTAGCTATTGTGGTTGAGAGTCGCAGACCAATGGGTTTTTCAGCTCAGGAAGTGAAACATGGCCGTTTCGGTAAAGCACATTGTAGGCGCAGAACGGAATGATATGTCCGCTTGGAAGAACATGGTGTGTGCAGCATTTCATCACTCTGCGAACATCGAAATTGTAAGCATCGAGAAATGAGGTGATGGTGATCCGAAGCATCTGCTTGCTGCCGATTTGCTTTTCGAGCGCCTTCGCAAAAAAATCATCGGCCAGTGCAGCCGGGTTCTTGTCGAGTACGACGAGTGGGCCGACTGCTTGCCCCGTAGCTTGCCCCGTAGCTTGGCCCGTGGATTGCCCAGTCGAATCGCTGTTTGAATCGCTGTTTGAATCGTTCGGCGAGCAACCGTTTGGACCGCAGCAATTGTTTCGAGCCAAGTAGAGTTGTGCAAGTCGCTTTCCTTCGTCTCGAGTGAAGCTTAGACCATTGGCGAGCAAGTCGCGATTGGAAGCCGCATCGATGAAGCGAGTCAGAGGAACGAGTTTACCTTCGTGGCGATAGCACAGGGACAGTACGTGACAGTTTGGATGCGCACAAGGAAGGGGAAAGAAATCATCTTCGGTGAGTTCGCCCTCTGATTGTTCGCAAAGCAATCGAATGCAGTCGGGAGCAGTGATACGAGACTCCAGTTGTTCTGGAGTAAAGTATCTTCCCGAATACGTTGCGGGCTGAAGGCTCAATCCACTGATCCAAGGTTTGTCGGCAGCGAGGTTAAGCAATTTGCCGAGTTGGGATTCATTGACGCCGGCCTGAAGCGTTGCAACGAGGGTAATATTCAGGTCGGCTGCACCGAGGCGTTCAATAGCGCGAAGCTTGGTCTCGAGTAGTCTCTGGCCGCGTAGTACTTGAAATACCTCGTCGTCACAACCGTCCATTTGCAAGTAGATTTCAACGCGGTTCTTGTGAAGTGCAATCAAGTCAACAAGGGCTTGATCATTCGAAAGTCGAATCCCGTTGGTATTGATCATCACATAATGGATCGGTTGCTTTAACGCATACTCGAGGATTCGTTCGAAGTCGGGATGAAGGGTCGGTTCACCTCCGGATAGTTGCAAAACATCGGGTTGTCCTTCGGCGGCAACGAGAGTATCGATCGCTCGGCAAACCTCGTCGAAAGACTTATGTTTTTTCCCCGGTCGGCTATCGGCATAGCACATCGAACAAGTCAAGTTGCAGTTGTCCGTAATTTCCAGAACAGCGACACACGTATGTTGTTCATGATCGGTGCAAAGTCCGCAATCAAATGGGCAACCTTTATCCGGTTCGACTTGAGTATGTCTCGGAAGCCGTGCCGGGAGTGCTGTGTCGTAGCGATCGTACCAGCGACGATCACTGCAGATGAAGTCCTCTCTCACGCCGTGTGTTGGACATCGCTTGCGGAAGTAAATACGTTGTCCGCGCGCGATGATTTTGGTTTGTACCAAGGCGAGGCATTCAGGGCATAGGCTTTGCGTGTTGCCTAAAAACGTATAAGGCGAGGTCACCGGCGTGAAGTTGTTCATGAATTTGTACTCGTACTCGAAAGGTAGTTTTGGGATACAGTCTAAGTCGCAGGCAAACTAACTCAGGTTCCACGTTCCAGAAAGATACCAGAGAAATTGAGTTACTGATCGTAGAGCAAGTGTTACTGATACCGAGGTACACTCATGCGGTTCAGGGCTAAAGATGTGAAAATAGCCAGAATAGCGTTCGCTCCTATCAACCACGGGATAGCGTTATCGAAAGGGAAAGCTCTCGCAGGCCCCTCGGCACTGTAGACGATTAGGGTGCAAAATAAGAAAAAAACCAGGACGCCTGCGCAGAAGCAAAAGATACCTAGCACGAGTGACACGAAGAAGTATACATAGTTGAATCGCACCCCACCGGGATAGCGTCCATCACGAATTGCGCGTGAAATACTCGACCGATGAATAAACAATCGCAGGATCGCAAATGGTAGTCCAATGATACCCCAAGAAAGTGGGAACAGAGCGATCCCGGTAAATCCTGCTACGAACAGGCCTAGAATTAACAGAGCAATGGAGAATACATAGCTCGCTTGCACAGGAGGAATTTCCTGTAATCCCTCCGACGAGACTGGAACATTTGCACTCGGTGATTTTTCAGTTTCATCGAGCGATTCGGGTGGAGCGAAAGGATTTAAGTCGTCTTGGTTCGACGTTGAATACGGATCCCTAGGCGATTGACTCATAGGTGTTGCCTATTCCGGCACAATAGCTCAACGGTTACAGAAAAAGTTTACGTCGGACGGATTCGCTAAAGGTCGATGGTAAACTAAACATACTTACGGAATCGCCTGAGAACGCCTCTGATAAGATTCTAGCAACTGTATAGCTTGCAAGGGTGTAATAGTTGCCAAGTCGAGGGACTTAATTTCATCGACGATTTCGTTTTCTTGCCATTGGAACAAAGTCATCTGGATCGCGCCTGATTTCTTCGGTGCGGGTGCGATTTTCGGTTGTCCATAGCGGTTGAGTTTGTTGGCTTCGAGTTCGGAGAGAATATCGCGAGCCCGATCGTTGACGGCGGTAGGAATGCCGGCGAGTCGAGCCACGTGGATACCGTAACTGCGATCCGCTCCACCAGGGACTATGCGGTGCAAAAAGACGACTTGGTCATCCCATTCCTTCACGGAGACGTTTGAATTCCTGACGCTCGATAAGTTTCGTTGAAGTTCGATCAGTTCGTGGTAGTGTGTTGCAAAGAGTGTCCTTGCGAGATTCTTATCGTGAAGGTGCTCGACGATCGCCCAAGCGAGGCTCAGGCCATCATAGGTGCTTGTGCCGCGACCGATTTCATCAAGGATGACCAAGGAGCGTTCGGTAGCGGTATTGAGAATGCGCGCAGTCTCGACCATCTCGACCATAAAGGTACTTTGGCCTTTCGCCAACTCATCGCTTGCACCGACGCGAGCAAAGAGTTTATCGGCGATGCCGATCGTCGCGCGTCGGGCCGGTACAAAGCTACCGATTTGGGCCAAGACAACAATAGCGGCACATTGCCGGATGTAAGTGCTTTTACCGGCCATGTTTGGACCGGTAATCAGCTGGATTCGGCCATGCTCAGATCCAAGCATACAATCGTTGGGAACGAATTTCCCTTTGGGCATTCGATGGTCAAGGACTGGATGCCGGCCTTCATAGATTTCCAAAATTGGTTCTTCGGTGATCGTCGGGCAAACGTAGTGTTGCTTGACCGCGAGTTCGGCAAGAGAAGTCAAGCAGTCGAGTTCGGCAAGAACGGCAGCGTTATGTTGAAGTGGTTTCGTCGCGCGGTGAATCATGTCGCGCAGTTCAATAAATAGTTCATACTCGAGCTGCTTCGATGATTCGTCAGCAGTAAGGACTTTTTCTTCGTACTCTTTGAGTTCAGGTGTGATGTACCGCTCGCAGTTTTTCAGTGTTTGCTTGCGGATGTAATTCGGTGGGACTCGGTCGTGATGCGTGTTGGTGATTTCAATGTAATAGCCGAAGACCGACGTGAAACCAACCTTTAGACTTGGAATACCGGTGGTCTGCGATTGCTCGGCTTGGTACCGCGCAATCCACTCTTTACCTCCGGAGGCAAGCCCCCGTAGCTCGTCGAGCCGGTTGTCATAGTTAGGACGAATAAACCCGCCAGCTTTGGCTAACAATGGGCACTCATCGAGCAACGCTACTTGCAGACGTTCGACAAGCGTACCGCACGGGTCGAGTTGCTCTCGCAAACTTGCGATACGCGGTACATCGACATCATTGAAAAGGGACTTGATTTTTGGGATTTGCAACAAGGACTTACCAACATGCTGTAAGTCTCGAGGAGAACATCGACCTGTAGCAACGCGGGCGAGAAGTCGTTCAAGGTCATAGATTTCGCGCAAGGCTTCGCGGATGGCGTGGCGTCTGGAGGTTTGCTCGGTCAGCAATTGCACCGCGGAGAGTCGATCGCGGATTTGATCGATGTCGATCAAGGGAGATGCAAGCCACTGAGTGAGTTTCCGAGCACCCATGGGGGTGATGGTCTGATCGATCACATCTAACAGGGATCCATCGCGAGATGCGGTACGGATGGTTTGAGTAAGCTCGAGAGATCGGCGGGTAGCGGAATCGATCTCCATGCAATGCTGAAGTCGTGCGGGAGCAAGCTGCTGGATATGGTCGAGTGATGTTTTCTGAGTTTCCAGCAGATACGCCAGTGCGGCCCCTGCCGCACACAGCGCGATTTCATCGTCAGAATTCGACTCCCAACCCATTCCCGCCAAATCTAGAACTTGAAAGTGTGAATGAAGCACCCGCCTGGCTTCCTCAAGCCCGAATTGCCAAACGGGCCTTCGGGACAGAACCCACTGCTGCAGTGGGTCGGGGGTAAGCCCCGAGTCGTCTTCTCGGATAAGGATCTCCGCCGGCGAAATTCTGGCAATTTGGTCGTGCAACTGGGATGCGGGATAACACGCGGCTTCGAATCGCCCAGTGGAGAGTTCCACCCAAGCTAGTCCAATTCGAGGTTGTCCCTGGGGTTGGCTTGCGTTCGCCACCCCGGGTTTTGGCGAAAAAACACAAAGTAACAGATTGCTCGTGCTCGGGTCGAGCAGCGCATCGTCGGTGAGTGTACCAGCGGTAACGATACGTTGAACCTCGCGTCGAACCAGCCCCTTAGCTGTGGCTGGATCTTCGATTTGCTCGCAAACCGCAACTCGAAATCCCTGGCGAACGAGCCTTGCTAGATAGCCTTCAAGCTGGTGGTAAGGGAACCCAGCCATTGGAATTGGGTTTTCTCCTTTGTCCCGGCTGGTAAGCGTAAGCCCTAGAACGCGAGCGACCGTTTTCGCGTCTTCGTGGAACAGTTCGTAGAAGTCTCCCATGCGGAAGAAGAGGATCGCGTCGCCGCTGGCAGCTTTGGCGTCCTCATACTGTTTCATCATTGGCGAGAGATTCATAATGTTTCTTTTGGGGAGCTCAGGCCTGAGTTTTCGAGAGCCGCCAGCGTGGTGCCTCGTCGGCGGAAAGGGAGGTAATGGGCAACCGAGCAGTCGGTTTCCCGGTTGTAGAAGTCCAATCTTCGAGTTTAAGAGAGTATGTGGGGGGAGGAGAAAAGAGGGAAGCGGGTAAAAGGAAGCCAGGAGCGGGGGAAGGCTGTTTTAACCATTGCAACCGGTGCAATCGGAATTCGATTTCAAAATCCTCGAAAGCGACCCAGGCAATCTCCCCTTGGGCGACTTGTTCTACTACGCCGCGGTTTCCGGAAATGACACCTTCGTAGGTCAGGTAAATTGGTCGGTGCGGGGGCAGGCGGAGAAAGCTGGACTGCCCGCACCACCCTTCAGGGGGGGTGGTGATTGCAAAAGCAAGCAAAAAATCTTTTGGCGGGGAATCCGACGGCGGGCTCGCTTGCATTTCCCTGGTGTTTTTTGATAGGAAGTGGGTTGGAAACTCGATCAGCCAGTCCCAATGCTCCGAGCGATCGGGGATTGGGGCCTGGGTGTGATGCAGGATAGAGAAGCGGGAAATACCGAGGGAGGGAGTCATTAGAGAATCTTTCCGGAGGTGATTACGGGAACTATTCCTGTAGGTTTGCATCCAAATCGGCGTCACAGGCCGTAGGATCGATTCGTCCGTAGGTCTAGGAAGTTTTTCAAGGAATTCAATGTTGGCAACGAGAATTGTCGAGTTGGATTTCGTGAAATTGGCCTCGTGGAGTGTTGCTGCATCGATAACGAAGGATGTTAGCGGTATTCTGGGAGGTGAGGCCGGTGGTCGTAATGTCTGTGAATGCGATGGGAAGGATCCGAGGGGAAATCGAGTACCTCTCTGGTCATTTCATTGCAAGCACGGTCCCCCCAACTATACTCGAACTCAATTGTCCAGCAGAAGAACCCCCCGCGTTAAGGCGGTTTTCCTGCCATTGTGACCCACCAATCTAAAAAATGGGTAAGAAGGTTTGCCGCAAATGGGAATCGATGAAACCAGGTCCAAGAACCGTCATCCGTCGAACAAAAAGCAAGAACGTCGCTTGAGCTTCAGGTCGTTGCTCTGCGAGCACTTGGAACGTCGCGAGGTGATGGATGCGGCTCCGGCCTTTGCTCCAGGAACCGACCCCCAATACATGAACGACATGATCGCTCAACTCGGGCGATTAAATGGCGCCAATGGGGGTGGCTTGCTCGGAGGTGACGGGGATGCCGCGAACGGAGGAGGCTTCATCAACTTGCAAGGCTCACGCTGGGCCAACCCGGTCGGTGGGGCGAGCCCAAGCAATGGTGATCCTGCGATCGTCTCTTGGAGTATCGTTCCTGACGGGACACAAGTCACGAACATCCAAGGTGGGCTTGCATCTTCGAACTTGGTCGCCTTCATGGATGGCATCTACGGTTCGGGAACTGGCCCGGTGGCGAATCGCCCTTGGTTTAACTTGCTCAAAAGAACGTATGACGACTGGGGTGCGAAGTCCGGGTTGAGCTTTATCTACGAGCCTAACGACGACGGCGCATCGTATAGCGCAGCATCGCGCGGGGTCTTGGGTGTGCGCGGGGATATCCGTGTTGGTGGAACCGCTGTCGATGGTGACTTCGGTATCCTAGCTTTTAACTTCTATCCGAACGGTGGCGGTTCAACCGGCACGGACGGAGACATGGTCATCGATACGTCGGACCGCTGGTATCAGGACAATTCCGATGGACCTGGCGGTGAGAATCGCGGATTAATGAATGTCGCGTCGCACGAAGCAGGCCACGGCATTGGACTCGGGCACGTAATTCCAATCGACCAAACGAAGTTGATGGAGCCGATTGTTTCGACCGCTTACTTCGGCCCGCAGCATGACGACATTGTCGCCGCACAAACTCTTTATGGCGACAACTACGAGCAAAACGACGTCAACAGCCAAGCCGCGAATTTGGGTTTAGTTGGTAACGGCCTGAATCAATACGACTATTTGTCGATCGACCGAAGTGAAGACACCGACGTTTATTTATTCACGGTCGGCAATGCAAAACTTCGTCAGATCACTCTCTTGCCTGACGGCAAGCTTTACGACGTTGGCCCTCAAGGCGGATCAGCTTCGCCGACGAACAGTTTGATCTACCGGAATCTTTCGTTCCAAATTGAAAAGCTCACCGGCGAAGTTGTCGCGGTCGCGAATGCAGGGCCTGCTGGCGTACCTGAAAGCTTACAAAGTCCAAACCTTCCTGCAGGTACATATTACCTGCGTGTTTTGGCAAACTCCGCTGGTGAGACGCAAATGTATAGTTTGCGATTCGAAGCGGACTCGAAGACTTCTTCGGGCCCAATTTTGATCGGCGTCCAGCCAAACAATAGCGAGTTGATCGAGAACGGTTCGATTCGAACGGTATCCCCTCGCGAGCTTACATTCCGTTTCGACGACGCACAGATCATCGATCCTTCGTCGGTAAGTGGGATTCGTGTAACGCGCGCTGGCGGTGATGGAACATTCGGTTTGCCAAGTGTCGCAACAGACTTCGGCACTAATGGCAAAGTCGACATTCAGTTGACGTCCAAGAACGCAACAGATGCGTTGCAGATCAACGTAACACGAGCTGACTTGGGACCGGGTGTCGGTCCAACACTCTCGATCGTTGGCAACGTCATCAGTGTCGTGTTGAACACCCGATCCGGATCGACTGTGACGGCCAAGCAACTGGTCGACTTGATCAACGAAACAGGTTCGCCGCTAGCGAAAAAACTTACTGCCAAGATCAATGGTGGCTTTGCGGATACGGTTCTCGGAACCGCAGATCCTGCGACCTACTCCCCACTGAACCTTACCCAAAGCAATGATGTGATCGTGGCCCCAGGGGCTGTGATCATCGGTGATCGCCCGAACGAAAATGAAGTCACTCTGCGTTTTGCAGAAAACCTCCCTGATGATGCATATCGCCTCGAAGTCTTCGGCTTTGACGATGCTCAACTCGGCATCACTGGATTGCGAAACACCAATGGAGATTTGTTCCAACCACGCTTGAAGAATACGCGTCAAGACACGATCGAATTCCGAATCGATTTGGGATCGAAGGTCACTGCGGTGGTTCCGCAACCGGTTGTGCGAAACGCAGCTGGTGTATTGGAACAAAAACGTGACACGATCGTCGTCTACTTCGACAGCGAGAAGCTGTTCGTCGAGAACGATGCATTTGGAAATCCGACCGCTGGCAGTGCCGAGAATCCTGATTTCTATCAGTTGCTCTATACCGCCAACACGGTTCGCAATACCGACGACATCACCTTCAAACCTGAGAAGGTAACTTACAACGCAAGCGCAAATACTGCGACCTTGCGATTCTCCTCCGACATCGATCTGTTGCCCGGCCCGTTCATACCTTCGGCCAGCTTTAGGCTTCGCATCGGTACACGAGAAGCGACACCCATTCAGCCCGTTCGCAGCGAAGCGACAGCGACTGTCATTTCGGATTTGAACACAAATGGCGCAGCGAAGTTGCGATTCACGGCGAAGACGCTTGGTGAAGCCGGTTCGGGATTGCAAATCTCGTTTGTCAACTCGAGGATCGGCGGCGCTCCGACCGTATCGAATGTAGGTGGACTGATTGTTGTCGATATCGCTTCTGATACCGCAACCGCGATTGAAGTTGTCGATGCAATGCAAGTCTCCCCGGTCTCCTCGCCACTGATGACAGTGACGCTTGAGCCAGGAAGCGATCCGAACACCATCGTTGGTAACAGGGTTATCAACTACTCCCCGATCGGATTGGTCGGATTGGGTTCATCCTTCGGTACATCGATGAACCTCGGAACCATCGGTTCTGAAAATGTACCTTTGACAAGCCTCTTGATGACCTCGAGCATTGACGCTGAGGTTCATCAGTTGGATCTAATTGGTGCGAACAACGATCCGGGAAATCGAAACGTCCCAGAAGCGTTTGAAAACTACATCAACCCAGCGTTCACCGGCGACAATTTCAATGGTGTCCGCACTGTTTACTATAACTTCCGCGATGCCTACGGCACCGTTGCAGGACTTACCCAATCCAACGCAATTACGGAAAAGCAGAAGGCTCGTATTCGCGAAGCATTCTCGCTGTGGGCTGAATCTGTAGGGGTACAGTTCGTCGAAACTCCTAGCAGTGGTTTGACGATGGCTCTTGGAGCTCTCTCCGCGTTGCCTGGTGGCGGACTGACGGTTGAGAATGCGGCAAGTGGCGGTTGGGGAGTTCGAATCGACCCGACCTACCAAAACTCCTTGGCTGTGTTCTCTGCGGACAATACTTGGAATGACAACTACGGTGAGAATCTCACCCGCGCAGCGATGGCAAGCATCGGTTTGATGTTAGGCTTGTCGCGCGCTGGCGATGCTGACCCATCGACTTTGATGAATTTTGATACGGGCTTTTTGAATTTCCCAAATGGCGCCGATCGCAACTTCGAGCCTGTCTTCCCGGGGAATCTCGACGTCTTGCGCGCAAACTACTTGCATCGCACCGAAGGTAGCGATATCGACTTGTACCGATTCGACGTCGACTATGGTCCCGATGGTCAATCGCGCCAAGGCGCACTGGTAATCGAGTCCTTTGCAGAACGACTTGCGAGCAGCTCTCCACTCGATACTCGCTTGGCGTTGTACAAGCAGACTCAAGCTACCGCTGTCTCCAACTTGGGAGCCGGTGAAGGAATTTCGGTCAAGTTCACTGCGGTCCAACCTGGCAAGCAGGGGAACAATCTGTTGGTATTCGTTACTCGCAGCAATCGAGGTGTTGGTGCCCAACCGATTATCAACACTTTCCCTAACGCGATTTCGATCGATTTGAATGCAACCGTCGGTAGCGAATCGACGCTCGACGAGTTCCTCAAAGCTGTTGATAACGATCCATCTGCACGCTCGTTAGTGAAGGTCGATTTGTTGCGAGGGGATCGAAGTACCAAGCTTGGTAATCGCGACATCACCTACTCGCCGATCGTTCTGACAGGCGGTTCAATTGACCTCATCGCTCAAAACGATGATTACTTTGGCAAGGATTCGTTGATTCGTATGAATCTCGATTCCGGAGTCTACTTCATCGGTGTATCTGCTTCCGGCAACGACAAGTACGATGCATCGGTTCCAGGCACAGGATTCGGTGGAACGACCCAAGGCAAGTATGACCTTCGAGTCACGTTCCGCGCACAGACCGATGGTTCGGATTCGATCCAAGATGTCGACAATGGTTCGAACGACTTGGCTGTGAACTTCGATGGAGATGGCGACGGAGTCGCTGGTGGCATTCATAACTTCTGGTTTGAAACCCGCCCGGTAGATCGTGTTTTGCGATTCAATTCCGGTGGCAACGCAGCGATCGATTCACGTATCGTGACGATTACTGGAGCGAACGGCACGGTTCGACGCTTCGAGTTCAGCCTCGATCCAATCGTTGGTGTTGGTAACACAGCAGTGATTTTCAATTCCCTGAGCACTGCCGCTGACTTAGCTAGTGCGTTGGCCAACGCGATCAATTCTCGCTCCGAGCTGGGCGTATTAGCGACTGCCAATGGTGCTCGCTTGACCCTCAAGGGAGAGCGATTGGTTCAGCTTTCAAATGGTTTGACAGCAATCGACTTGTTCGGAAAGACGATTTTCGTTGACAAGTCTGCCGGGCCGAATGCAGATGGTTCGTTGCTCAAGCCTTTCAACAACATCTCAGGTACCGGGGTTCCAAACGCGTTTGCTGCTTCGGTCGCAGGAGACATCATTCGCATCGTCGGTAACGGTGGAGCGGACGGCAAGCTAGAGACATCCAACGATAACTTTGCTTACGAGATTGGTTTCGGTGTGCTTCCCGGTTCGGTTCTCTCCGACGGTTCGACGATGGACGTTCCAAAGGGCGTGACCGTGATGGTCGACGCTGGTGCGGTCTTCAAGATGCGTCGCTCGCGAATCGGTGTCGGCAGCTCGACTTTGGGCGTCGATCGCTCCGGTGGAGCTCTGCAAGTTCTGGGAACGCCAAGCTTGCTCGATCGCAGTGGCAACACAATTCGCAAAGCCGACGGTAGCGTTGCTACCGGTAGCGTGTTCTTTACCTCCTGGCTCGACGAATCGATTGGCTTGGACAACTACGCTCCAACAACGGTTCCAGCTGCGGGTGACTGGGGTGGATTGGTCTTCAAGCGGGACCTTGATAAATCAGTAGGACGTTTTGACTTGGAAGACGAAGGTGTTTTCCGTCAATATGTCAATCAAGCCGATATCCGCTTCGGTGGATCGAGCGCTGTAGTGATCGATTCGGTACAGCAAACAGTCAATGCGATTCAGATCGCTGACATGCGGCCAACGGTAACTTTCAATCGTATTACCAACTCGGCGGACTCAGCCATGAGCGCCACGCCTGATAGCTTTGAAGAAACACTCTTCAGCGATAACAAGTATCAGCGCAAGGGTGCCTTTACGCCTGATTATGACCGCGTAGGTCCAGAGATTCACGATAACGTCTTGGTCAATAACTCGATCAACGGGTTGTTTATCAAAGTCTCGACACCGGCGGGTGGCGAGTTAAAGCAACTGACAGTTCCAGGACGGTTCAATGACACCGACATCGTCCACGTCATCACTGAGAACATCTTGATCCAGGGTAACCCTGGCGGTGGCGTCCTCGATGCGACAGTGGTAGCCTCGAATCTGATTTCGCTTGCTCCATCGCTCGGCGGTTCGATGACACCGGGAGATTATCAGTACAAGCTCACGTTTGTCGACAAGAATGGCTATGAGACTCCTCCATCAGAAGCAACCCAGCGATTGTCGTTGGTTCCTGGCCAAACCGCCATTCGATTGATTGGCTTGCCAGGTGTAAGTGGTGAGTACGTTGCTCGTCGGCTCTATCGTGCAGACTCTGTCGGAGCCGCGTACCGTTTGGTTGCCGAACTCGATGGAACCACAACAACCTACACCGACCGTGGATCGATCTTAGCGGACACTTCGGATGCTCAAGCCACATTGTTGCGAGATCGCCCGGTAGTTAGCGGTGTCGTTGTATCGAGCGCCGCTGGCGGAACGCTCCCTATCGGAACGTTCAATTACCGAATCGTGATGGTCGATGCGATGGGCCGTGAGAGCCTCGTTTCGAATGCGACGCAATCCGCAACGACTGTTCCTGCCGCTGGATCGATTCCAGCTAGCCGCTCGCTTCGCTTGGCTTCCTTGCCATCGGTCCAAACAGGTTTTGTAGGTCGTCGCATTTACCGAAGTGCTGTCGGGAGCGTTGCCCCTTACACATTGATCGCAGATATTCGAGACCCAGCCGTTTCGACTTTCCTAGATAATGGCTCCACGACTTTGACCGGTACTCTCAGCGTTGAGACTTCGGGAAATGTTCGTCCACGCCTCGATGCTTCACTTGCAGTCGATCCAGGTTCGATCGTCAAGCTTGAAGGTGCGAGAATTGAACTCGGTCACAGCACACAATTGCTGGCTGAGGGTGTCGATGGAAGTCGAGTTGTTTTCACTAGCAAGCAAGACGATCGCTTCGGTATCGGTGGAACTTTTGACACGAACAACAATGGTCAGAATGGATCGCAGGATGCGAAAGAACGTGACTGGAGTGGAGTCTACGCTTCGCCAGGCTCGTTTATAAGCATAGACAATGCAGTGGTTGCCTATGCGGGTGGCATCTCGCGATTGGAAGGTACATTCAAGGCCTTTAGTCCGTTGGAATTGCAACAAGCTGACGCTCGGGTCGCTAACACGGTCTTCGAGAACAACGGCAACGGGATGGGTGGACAGGGCCCGATCGACCGATTGGGTCGCCCAGCGAACGAAAACTATCCGTTTGGAAACAACAGCAGTCGCGGCTCGACCGTCTTCGTGCGTGGTAGCCAACCGATCTTCTTGGATAACACCTTCCAGAACAATACAGGCACCGCTATTACCATCGACGTTAATTCGATGGATGCGGAGCTACGTGGCGATACCGGACGGCAATCCGGAGTTGTCGATCGCAGCAAGACTTCGGATGCGAACCGTGGTCCATTGTTCCGTGGGAACCGACTCTACAATAACAGCATCAACGGTTTGGAAATTCGCGCTGATGCCTCCACCAACGATCGTACAGAAGACAACCTCGCCGTACGTGACTTGCAACGCAACAACCTCACGACAGAGAGCGTTTGGGATGATACCGATATCGTCCACGTCCTGTTCGACTCGGTAACCGTTAACAACCTTACTCATGTCGGTGGCTTGCGATTGCAAAGTGCAGTCAACGAGTCATTGGTGATTAAGCTTGAAGGCCAAGGTTCGAACTTCGACCAAGAGCGAGGAACGGGCTTCACGGCAACTGGACGGTTAGCTGGTATTTCGGATCGCGTTGGCGGTACGGTGCAAGTCGTAGGGATGCCTGGCTTCCCAGTGGTGATGACCAGCCTTCGAGACGACACGGTGGGTGCTGGAACACAACCCGATGGCCGTCCGCAGACCGACACGAACAACGATGGAATTGCAAGCGTACCTCGCGCTGGGGATTGGAGAAGCTTGCTATTCGATTCCTTCAGCAACGATCGCAACGTGATCACTGTGCTGGAAACTGAATCTCCAACATCGATTGCTCCAGGCATCAATGATTCGGTACTAACCGCTCAGTTCATGGGCGCTCTGGCACCTAACACTTCGACCACCGACGAAAACTTGGTACTCGGGTTTACGCTACAAGGCGTATTGAGCGAACCGGCTGATCAAGATATTTACAGCTTCACCGGAACTGCCGGAACTGAAGTATGGTTCGACATCGACCATACCGAAATGACGCTTGATACGGTCATAGAAATTTTGAATGCCAATGGGGAGCTATTGGCCCGTTCGGACGACAGTACAGCCGAACAACTCAATCCAAGCTTGATCTACAAAGATCCTTCGATCAATCCTGATCACGTCAATCCGATTGTTCAACGCACACGTGCTACGGCCCGTCGCAATGCATCTGGTTTGATCAAGGAAGATGGTACTAGCAACCCGTTGGACGCAGGACTTCGAATGCTCCTGCCAGGGGTAGCCGGTGCTCCAAGCACATTCTTCTTCCGCGTTCGCAGCAAGAGTACGAACATCGACAATTCGCCTGCGGGGATTACCGCCGGATCGTACACGATGCAAGTTCGATTGCGAGATCAACAAGAGTTTGGCGGCTCGACCGTACAATTTGCAGACATTCGTTACGCGACGAACGGCATTCAAGTCAACGGTATGCCGAACAACTCGCCTTTGACAGGCGAAGCTAACTCGGGGATGTACGATGGTACGACCACCGATGGTGTAACCGATCTTGGTCCTTTGCAATTGACCAACAAGGGTGCGATCAGCGTTGCGGGAACATTGGTTGGTGGCTCGAACACCTACCGATTCACGGTCGGAGATTTGGCGAGCGAATACGTTCGCACCCCTAGCGCCACATCGACCTATCCAGTAGTAATCGACGTTGACTATGCAGACGGGCTCAATCGCAAGCGGTTGAACATCCAAGTCTTGTTTGACAACGACAATGATCCGACGACACCAGGCGTTCCTGTAACACCAACTTCGAGAACCCGTTCGGCAATCGTCGATGACTTGCCAGGCCCATTGTCTGGTTCTGACTTGTCAGATTTGACTCGGGGTTCGGTCGGAACCGGTGATCCGTTTGTTGGCTTCCTTGGAGCCGAAGAACTTCGCCGAGGTGCTTACGAGGTAATCGTAACCGATGCTGAAGGATTCTCGACCAAGGCTGGTGTATATCAGATGGAGATTCGCGTTGGTGATAACGTTTCGAGCTTGGCAAGAAACTATCGCGGATCGTACAGCACCACAGTTGAGTTCTTGGCTGGACTTACGATTCCGGATCGCAGCACCGTCGATGTAACTGACGGAGCGAATCGAGTCACCTTGGAGTTTACCCGAACCGGTGCGGTGAGCTTTGGCAACATCCCGGTTGTTTACTCGGCCACGGATACGCCAGCTCGGCTTGGGGATAAATTCCGTGACATCATCAATCAGTTGTATCTGCAACAGCAGCTCAATGTGCGTGCTTCGGATAGCAACGGGGTCGTCAATGGTAACGGCAACGGTATCATCGACTTGTTTGGCAACGTAGAAGTCATCGACCCATCGAACGTCTTCACGGTGGCAGGTGTCTCTGGCATCCAGCGATTCGATGGTGCTAGCGATCAGAATATCGCCCGTAATCAAGGGCAGTTTATTGTTTCGAACAATGTGATCACCCAGAGTCGTGATTACGCGGTTTGGTCCGCACCAGCTGACAAGTACTATGCGGATGGACGCGCTCAACAAGCGCGTATTACGCCAGCAGGAAGAACCAACACAGTGCTACCGCCAACGTTGGGTGGAGCTTATGTGCGTAACCTGCCAGTGGCTAACCTAGTTCCGTTTGGCGTCGGCTCCGGATCGGTTGCCGAACGAGCCGGTGTTACTACGGGCATTGTCGTGATGAACAACATTTTCGACGAAGGTGGACTCGGTGGATTGCATATCCAAGGTGAGACCCCAACGTGGCGATTGACTGTTCGACCAGGAACGCAAGATTCAAGTTCTGTCGGGGATTATGGTACACATGCCGGTTCGTTCTTCCATGATGCAATTCCCAACCGGATGGAAGTAGGGTTCGGTCGTACTCAGGTACGATTTGAATTTGAGGATATTTCCGGTGCATCTACCGGTGCCGATCCATTCGGTAGCGGCATCATGGGTGGAAATGGTTGGGCTCCGGATCACATTCCTATTTACTACCGCGAAGACACTGGAAATGTGTACTTGCGACCTGCTCCTAGTTTCCCAGGTTATGCTGCGGACGAAATGGTGAAGGCAATTCGGGATTCGTTCTATGGAAGCGTTTTGACCACGAATGGAACCACGCAACACATCTACACTTGGATCGAACCGCAATCTCAAATCATTATTGGAGATCCAGGGGATCCTGTGACATGGACCTACCCAACTGCAACGTTGGTAGTACGCGGTCCTCAATACATCGTCTCGACCAACACGCCTCTGCAGATTCAACGGGTTGGTGATTACACAGCGTCGCCATTCGTTCGAGCGGTCAACAACACGATTATCGGCAATGACGGTACCGCTGCAGGTGCTGGAGTAGCTGCTGATCTCGACGGCAACGATACGCTTTCCGGCGCAGCGGAGACCTACCAAGGTGTGGGTATCAATCCACAACAATATTCTGTTGATGGATCGCTCTCGCCTGATCCTTTGTCGACCGGATCCTCCGATGTTGATATCTACAAGTTCCAACTGGAAGTTGGTGAGCGAGTAAAGATCAACGTCAATACGGTCGGTGGTCTGAATTCCGCGTTGAAACTTTTTGACGCAAGTGGAGTCGCTCAGATCGTAAGTTCTGCAAGTGATCCAACCACTTCGGATAACTTGGCTGCTCCAGGTGAGACCACTGGGCTGGATCCTTACATCGATTTCACTGCGACCAAACCCGGTGTTTATTACGCAGCGATCAGTTCGTCAGGAAACACTACCTACGATCCATTGTCGTTGGCAGATCGTCGTCGTGGTGGCACCAGTGGTGATTACAACTTGAGCATCGAGGTCTTGCGACCTGAACAATTCGTCATTACGGTCGACGAAGTCGCAACGTATGCGGACGGTGAGACCTTTACGATTCGTCAAGTCGCTGATTTTGTCGGATCGACAAATAACGCTCGAACATTCGAGTTCACACGAACCGGCAACGTTGGCGGCAGCAACATCCCAGTTTACATCGGACCTGAATACAACGTTCCCGATCTTGCAAGATCCATCGCAGCTGCGATTAACTCAGCAGGAATGGGAAACATTCAGAACTTGGGTAACGGTCCATTCGGTGTTGCGAATCCACTCGCTCCTGTTTCGGCACTCGCCTTGGGCGGTATCAATGGTTTCAGCCCTGCCACCAATGCAGCGGGCCCAGATGTCGGAATCAACGCGGGCAACATTCGTGGTGCCCAACTTGAAGCCGGTCTGAATCGCACGCAGAACGCAACCAATGATCGTTCTCCATTTGACGCAGGCACGGGGCCTGGAGGGAATCACATGGGGTTGGGCTTTGGCCACGACCGCACCATGTCGGGTGGATTTGGAACCGCTCTTGGAGACGGCACGACTGAAAAGTTTGTTGTGATTCGCAATGCTTATGCGATTAACTCAAGCAGGAATCGGCGAATCAATGGAGAACAAGGCACCAACAACATCAACCAATTGATTCCGGAAAGCGGAATCGTCGTGTCGAGCGGTGCGTCGCCAACCTTGATGAACAACACGTTTATCAACGTTAGCAGCCCGATCGTTCAGGAACGACCATCGTGGGGCAACACCATCGTTGGAGCCGTAGCTTCTGCTCGTCCTTCGGCGGTGGTTGTCGGTGGAAACACCTACCAGTACTTTGATGGTGCGAAGCCTGATTCGAACTTGACTTGGGGTGTCATCGAAGCCGTCCCAACCAACGTTCCAAACACCAATACCGACTTCAACTTTGTCGCTGGTGTTACCGAACAACTGCTAGTTGGTTTCCCAGGTAACAATTTCATTCCAGCCAATGGCTCTCAAGTGATCGATAGCTCGATCGATTCGTTGCCAGAACGTGAAGGATTCCGAGCGGTCAAGGGTGCCATTGGAGTTGCTCCAAGCCCGATCTTGGCTCCGGATCGCGATTACTACGGCATCCTTCGAGCTGACGATCCATCGGTCGCCCCACCAAGCGGTTTGGGTGGCAACGTGTTCAAGGATCGCGGTGCGGTGGATCGAGCTGACTTCATCGGCCCATCGGCAATCTCGTTGATTCCAATCGACAACGACGCACAAAAGGTAGACATCGATAGCACCGAGTCAGTGATTCAACTCACCAGCGGCATCTATCCAGAATTCCGCATCCAGTTGAAAGATGGTTTTGAAACCGCAAACTTGGGTGGTGGCACTGGAATCAATGACGATTCGGTAGTAGGTCGCACAGGTGGCAATCGCTTACCTGGTTCGGTCGTAACCATCACCGAGAATGGTCGGTTGCTGATCGAAGGGGTCGACTACGCTTTCTCCTACAACACCACGACCAACGAGATCGTTCTCAAACCTCTTGCGGGTGTTTGGAAGAATGATCGAGTCTATGACATCAACATCAACAACAAGGATCGCTTTGTTGTCGATGCGGCCTCCGGTGATCAAATCAACGATGGGGACACCTTCACCATCAAGGATTCCAATGGTGGCAACGTCACCTTTGAGTTCGAAGGAAGCTTCCGATTGCAGATGCCACAAGGCTTGCAACTCAACATCCCGTTAGCCGGTGGTGGTGCTGGCGGAATCGTCGATGGCGATCGCTTTACGCTGTTCGCTTCGGGACAATCTGTACAGTTTGAGTTCGATAGCAATGACAACGTGATCAATCCACTCGCACGTGTGATTCGCTTCACATCCCTGTCGACCAGAGATCAAGTTGTCGAAGCATTGGTCGCTGCGATCAACGCTCCGGCCATCCCAGGTGTGGTCGCAAGCCCAACACCTGATGGAGATATCTTTATCGGAGCACCGATTGGCTCGACGATCAACACGGAGGCAGCTCCTTCGATCGTTCAACCAAACGCAACGTTGGGACTCCTCGTTCCGGCCTTGGGCACCCGACCAGGGGGCATTACCGACGGTCAAACATTCAGCATTACCGACGGCCGAATTGCAGTCGTGTTTGAATTTGATTCCGATGGAAACACTCAAGCTGGGAATGTTGCGGTAGATATTTCCCAAGCGAACACAGATGCAGATGTTGCGATCGAGTTGCAAAAAGCGATCGCGGGTACGACCCTTGCTTTGCAGTCTTCGATCGTCAATGGAAACGTGGTTTACTTGACCCTTTCCGAGTCTGGTCGAGTTGACGTGGTAAGTACGGAACTGAAGGTTGTTGGCGTGTCGAGAACGTTGCAAGACGGACAGTCGATTACGATCACACGCACCGTCGGGGCCACGGTCACCACACGCACGTTCGAATTCACCACCGATGCAAATGTTGCTGCAGGCAATATCGCAGTTCCAATCACAGCGACGAGTACACAATCTGCTATCGGCGAAGCCCTCGCGGCAGCGATTCGAGCTTCCGATCTTGGACTCTCGCCTGAGCATGTGGGCAATGGCAATGTGATCCTGGGCGGTTCCACGGAATACACGGTCTCGGTAGCGAATGCACCAACCGTTGGATTGTACGGACAGCCTGGCGTGCAAGGCCGAACAACCTTGGAGATCTTCGGAACGTTGCAATTGCAAGTTCCAATTCGAGGTGGTGCGGACTTGACCGATGACACTTCGTTCACGATTACCAACAACAATGTTACGGCCGTCTTCGAAATGGATGGCAACTTCAGTGGTTCGACAATCGCCGGTAGCAGTACCATTCGTTTCAGCTCTGTTTCGACCCAAGCGGATGTGGTCAATGCAATCGTCGCAGCGATCAACGCATTCCCAGGTCTCGGAGTAGTAGCCCGCGACGGTGCAAACGGTCGCGTTGACATCGGGTTGCTCGACAACACCGCTGTAAACGTACTCGATAGCAACTTGACGACCGCTCGAGGCAATGCTCAAGACGGCGATTTCTTCTCGATCACCGATGGAGTAAATACTGTCAGCTTTGAATTCGAGAATTTGAGTGTTGCTAACGGACGCGATCCAAGTCGCACACCGATCCGCTACACCAATCAAGATTCGGTACAACGAGTTTATGAAGCGATGCGAGCGACGATCAAGTCGTCGATCCTCAACCTTGACTCAGAGATTACAGCCCAAGGCCTAGTGCTCTCCGACAATGCGAAATTCCTAACCAATGTCGAGAACGCACCTAGCTTGCGGAAGACCGGGGTACCTGGCGGAGCGATTCCAGTTCCATTTGTGCAAGACGGTTCGTTCTCGGAAATCGAAGTCCGCGACGCGATCATTCGAGCTATCAACAAACTTGCGGATCAAGGTGGCACAACCTTGCGAGCCAAGGTGCGTGGTGGCTCTACATTGTTCGTGGAAAACGCGATCAGCATCAGCCCCGAATTGAGCAGCTTCTTCCTCAGAGGCGTTCAAGACAACGCAGGAAACTTCCTCAAGAGCAATCGCATCGATAACGAGACGAAGTTCACCATTTTGATGCCAGGTGTTGTGCTTGACTACGGTGATGCTCCAGATCCTTTCACCACCACCCTCGGCCGCTATCCGACCCTCAAGGCGAACGATGGAGCACGGCACGTTGTAAACAATAGTGAATTGCGACTTGGTGCTGGTATCACTCCAGAAATGGATGGCAAGCCGCAACCTTTGGCCGACGGCGATGAAAACGATGACGGTATCAACTTCCGATTCCAGGCGAAGACGTTCACCAGCTTGGAAGCACCTCTGTTCAACAAGAATGTGGATACGGATCTAACCGTTACCCTCTCTTCGCCAGGTGTGCTCAACGGTTGGATCGACTTTAACTTCGACGGTGACTGGACCGATCCAGGTGAGCAAGTCTTCACGAACTTCGTATTCGACAAGCTAAACCTTACGCAAACTTTGAAGGTTCGCGTGCCGGGTACAGCACCAAACGTAACCGTAGCAACCACTTCGTTTGCTAGGTTCCGCGTATCGAGTGAAGGAAATATTCTGCCGACCGGGTTGGCTGTTGATGGGGAAGTTGAAGACTACCGAATCAGTATCATCCCAGGTACGCCACCTGTCGGTGTCAATGATTCTTATGTCATGAACGAAGACCAATTCGGTGGACTTTCAACCAACGATCCTTTCGATGCGGACGGATTCCCAGGCAACAATGGAGTGCTGGCCAACGACATCAATCCAGATCGTAAGCCACTGATCGCTCGATTGGTTCAAGAACCGTCCCATCATGCGATCTTTACGTTCCGCGATGACGGCACCTTTGATTACATTCCGCAACAAGACTTCTTCGGGCAGGATTCCTTTGTTTACATCGTAAGCGATGGGGTACTCGATTCGTTGACAACCGCCACAGCGGTGATCAACGTACGTCCAGTCAACGATCCTCCGATTGCAGGGAACTTGAACTACACGATCAATGAAGATCAAGTTCTCAACATTCCGACTTCGGACATCCTGGCGGTATCATCACCTGGCCCGGCCAACGAGAGCGATCAGACACTGACGATCTTGGCAGTCGACGGACTCTCGTCAAAGGGTGGTTCGGTTCGGTTCGTCGGTGGCGTTATCACCTACGTTCCGTTAACGGACTTCGTAGGCGATGACTTCTTCACGTATACCATCGTCGACAATGGTGTGACTGGAGATTTGGCAGATCCACTTACAGCCGTTGGGACGATTTTCCTTACGGTGCTCGATAAGAATGACCCGCCGATTACGACCCCTAAAACGTTGTTCACCAACGAGGACGTTCCGGTTAGCATTTCGCTCACCGACTTGCTAGCTGGTGACCTTGTAGGTCCACCTGACGAACAGTTGATTCAAGTTTTGAATTTCAGCGGCTTGGTCAATCCATCGGCAATGGGTGGAACGGTAGCGATCGTTGGAGATCGAGTGTTCTACTATCCGCCAGCGAATTTCAATGGCACAGACACCTTCAAGTATCTCGTTACGGATGACGGGTTGAGCAACAATCAACCTGATCCGCAAACGTCTGAAGGGACTGTTACTGTAATCGTCTCTCCGATCAATGACCGACCAATCGTTGTCAAGCCATTCGGTACGGTGACGGTTGAAGAGGACTCG